>Ga0172373_10008654_pt1 | contig 12873 bp, 6 predicted proteins | sample Lak10m_2_FD_114546 | JGI IMG/M metagenome (GOLD analysis project Ga0172373, IMG submission 114546) | Freshwater microbial communities from Kabuno Bay, South-Kivu, Congo - kab_092012_10m | ecosystem: Environmental > Aquatic > Freshwater > Lake | place: Democratic Republic of the Congo: South-Kivu... | reverse complement strand
TTTGATTTTGCGCTTGATCTAAATGTTGATTGGCCTTCTTTTGACCCGTTTTTAGATCTCAATTTTAATCTACCCACCCTCAATTGGTTTCCGATCCAGATAATGTTGGGTATCGTTCAAGCGCTTATTGACTTGATCAAAAGAATCGGAGAGTTGATCTTACAACTACTTGAAGGATTGTTGGCATTTTTAAAAGCTTTGATTGAATTTGTCTTGAATATCATTCTCGAAGTGATCGCTTTCTTTTTAGAAATTTTCGGTCAAGCAATACTGTTTATTGCAGAAGTTATCGCTTTCATTAAGCTCTCGATTGCTGCTTTCTTAACAGCATTTGTTGGTTTCTTAATCAATAAGGGAATAGTATCTTTTGCTGCAGGAGGACTTTTAGGCATAGGTACTTGAGATTTAGATGACTTTGTTCGACAATATTTTTTATTGAAGGATATTTATTGATAAACAGGATTTAAAAGTGGCGTCATTCAATTTTAAAAGTTCTGGAAACAAGTTGGGTGATCGTGAGATTACACCTAAGATTACAAAAAAAGACAGAGACATAGGCATTAAGACACCTTTGTCAAACTATCAAGGAAGACAACTATTCGATATGCACACTGAACCTGTTTCACAGGTTAAAGACAATTTAAAAAATCTAATATTGACAAATGCAGGTGAAAGGCTCGGACTTTATGACTTCGGTGCAGATTTAAGCGCGCTACTCTTCGATCTTGGAAGCAATCAAGGAATTGAAACAGAGTTTATTGAAAGAATAAACGTAGCAGTTCAAAAATATTTGCCTGGAATTGAGATCGATGAAGTCACACAAATTGAAGTTGATAAAAATGAAAAAAGATCGGCAAACAATAAGGGACTTGCACTTGTAAGAATAAGAATAAGATTTAGTATTCCGAGAGCTAGAATATCAAATCAGGCAATCGAAGTCACGCTCCAGGCAGGAGGTTAATCAAGATGGCAACTAACATTAAAAAGCAAATACAGACAAAAAAAGATGTATCTTACACCAGCAGAGACTTTGCGAGTTTAAGAAACGATCTTAGAAGATTTGTTGGACAGTATTATCAAGAAGCAATCTTAGATGTCTCAGATTCATCACTTGCAGGAATGTTTATCGATGTTGCAGCATATGTTGGTGATGTCACATCTTACTACTTAGATCACCAGTTTAATGAAAACTCTCTTGAAAAAGCTGTTGAAACAAGAAACATAGAAAGATTAGTGAGAGAAGCAGGAGTCAAGATCGGTGGTAAATCTCCGGCATCTGGCTTTCTAAACATAACAGTCGTAGTTCCATCAAAGCTTGTTAATGGTGAGTATGTTCCAGACGAAGACAAGATACCAACGATACAAGCAGAATCTATTTTTAAATCTCAAAGAGGAATAAATTTTTATCTAACTGATGACTTAAACTTTGGAGAAACAGACACGTCAGGTAATCTGATCGGCACAGTTCGGGTTAATAGTTTAATAAACGGAGTTCCTGTAGATTTTTCAATCACAAGAGAAGGTTTCATAACAAGCTCAAGATTGAGAACACAAACAGAAGTCATAGGAGATAGCTTTGTTCCTTTTAGAGTTCTTACAGTTGGAGATGCCGACGCAACAGAAATTGTTAGAGTAGTAGATTTAGACGGTGATGATTATTATGAAGTTGAATCTCTGACACAAAGCACTGTATTCAAGAGAATGGTTAATAATAGATCTGACAGAGATAAAGCAGATGAAAGAATACAGCTTGTTCACGCACCGAAGAGATTTGTTGCAACCAGAACTTCAACATCAGGGAACATTTCACTACAATTCGGATCAGGAAGAGAAGATGTTTTTGATGAAGACGTAATACCAGATCCTTCTGAGCACGCTATTAGGTTGTACGGAGATAAGAAGACACTTGATAAGATCACAATCGATCCAAATTCTTTTCTTGGAACACAGACACTCGGGATAAGTCCAAGAAATACAACACTGACTATAACTTATAGAAGTGGCGGAGGTCTTCAGCACAATGCTGCTATCGGAGAAGTAAACAATGTTTTAACTTTATTGACTCAGTTTCCCTCTGGTATTGGAACCACACAGGCGTCGTTGATAAGAGCTTCGACTACTTGTGTGAACACAGCACCTCTTCTCGGGGGCGAAGATGAGCCTTCAATTGAATCTCTAAGACAGATAGCACTTTTCAATAGAAACTCACAAAATAGAATAGTAAGTAGAGAAGATCTAATCGCTCGTGTCTATTCACTTCCTAATAACTTTGGAAGAGTTTTTAGAGCAGCTGTCAGAGACAATCCCAACAATCCTCAATCAGCACAGCTTTACATACTTTCAAGAAATGCATCGGGATTTTTAACCATATCTTCTGACACACTTAAAGAAAATCTATCTAAGTATCTAAGTAGATTTAGAATAGTTTCAGATTCAATTGATATTTTAGATGGTATCGTTGTCAATCTAGGATTAAGCTACGCAGTGACAATAGGTCAAGATGCACAAGCTGCTGTAGTTATAGGAGCTATCAATACGAGACTTAAAAACTATCTTAGAACAATAAACTTTCAGATCGATCAGCCCATTAAGATCGGTGAGATAGAAAACCTAATCTTAAATACTCCAGACGTTGAAGGAATAACATCAATCACATTTGACAACAAAACAGGTGTTGTTGGAAATAATACTTACACAAACTTTAGATTTAATCCTAAAAGCAACATAGACAGAGGTTATTTATTCCCTCCCGTGGGAGGAATGTTTGAAATCAAATATCCAAATAATGACATTGTCGGGAGGATTTCATAATGTATAGAATACTTTCTGCATCAAAAGACGCTTACATTACGAATAAGATTATAAACAATGCCTATCGAGCAACAGATGCAAACATAGGACAGGGCGGAACGCTCGATCTTTTCAAACTTTATGACGAGTCAACGCTCTCAGGCGACACAAATAAGCAAACAGAGCTCTCAAGACTCTTACTAAAGTTTGATTTAGACACGATAGGCTCAATGCAGTCTCAAGGAAAGATTGACATCAACAGTCCGACATTTAAGTGTTTAGTAGGGCTTCACGATGTGTATGGCGGTCAGACGACACCATCGAACTTTAAGCTCATTCTCTTCCCTCTTTCTCAAAGTTTTGATGAGGGTATGGGGTATGACGTGAGCGCGTTTAGAGACATCGGCGTTGCAAACTACCTTACTGCTTCAATATCTTCAGGCAATGCTGTCTTGTGGAACTCTCCGGGTGCCAATGCGTCTGGATCTTTAGGTTCTCCAAATATTGACGTGATAGTGAGTGGAACTTTGTCAGGCCCCAGTGGCACTTCGACAATAACACTAAGTCCTGAGCAGTATTTCGAATCAGGAGAAGAAGATCTTCTTATCGATGTGACTACCATCGTCTCAGGAACAGTTTCAAATCAGATACCTAATCATGGTTTCTTAATCGCTTTTTCTGGAAGTTTTGAGACAAATCAGAAAACATACTTTGTGAAGAGATTTGCATCAAGAAACTCTTCTAACACAGCTAAACGTCCAAAACTGATTGTTAAATACGATGACAGCATTCAAGACAATCACGAGGATTTCACATTTGATCTAACAGGATCTCTATTCTTAAATAACACACACTTTGGCGTCCCATCAAATATCTTGTCAGGAGAGTCAGCAACTGCTCTGACAGGTGAAAATGTTATGATTTTAAAGATGGTGTCTGGTAGCTTTAAGAGAACTTTCAATGTCTCCCAGGTTCCAAGAGGCGTCAATAGAATCACAGGTTTATACTCTTCGTCTTTCGCAATCAGTAGCTTTTCCACTGCAAGCGTAAACGGAGACAGCCTGAAAAAGCATGTTCAAGCATCAGGTTCGTTAGTATTTGATGAGATCTGGTCGTCTGCTGACGAGACAATAACTTATCTCTCTTCTTCGATCACGCTTTCAAGAAATGACAGATCTGCCTTTAATAACTTTCAACAGAATCTCTTAGTGACTGTCACAAATCTCAAAGATGCATACGCTCCAAATGATATCATCAAGGTGAGAGTTTTCTCTGAAGATAGAGATAGAAGCATCACTTGTGTCAAGACGCCTCTTGAAAAGAAGAGTCAAATATTTCACCAGATGTACTACAGGGTCAGAGATTTTCAGACAGGAGACATCATCATAGATTTTGATGTAGCAGATGGCTCAAATAAGTTATCTACAGATTCACACGGGATGTATTTTGAGTTCTATGTAGATTCTTTACCGAGAGGTAGAACTTATGTGTTTGATTTCCTTATCAAGAAAGCAGGATTTGATACAATAATAACAGATGCAGCATCAAAGTTCAGAGTTGAATAATGTCAAGAAATAAATCACTTTTTGATCGAAACGTTCCACGAGGTATTTTTAAGCCTAAGTTTAGAAATGAAGCGAGTGGGTATCTAAAACGAGCTGAGAATCAAGAGTATGACTTTTCACTCTTTTCTGACACAAACATTGAAAGCTCATCTTCTTTTAGATACGGAGATAAAAAAGAACTCGTCACAACGCAACAAGTTCGAACAGATTTTTCTAACTTTGTTAATCACACATTTTTTCACTCTGCTGTTGCCAATGTCAATGAAGCTTTTGATAAGATCGTTAACTTTTATCCCATCAACGGAACAAATAAAGAGATCGAAAAATTTGAAGATGATCTGACAGGATTTGAAAAATATGTCTTAGATAACTTTCCAAAAAATGTCGGGTATTTAGTATTCTCAGGAACGCAGAAAGGCGAGTCTTCATCAAACGGAACTTACATTTCTGTCAATGACAGTATGGGAACAACATTTTCTTCGATCTCAAATGTTAAGACAGCTAAAGCTTCACTTGATCCGAATCGGAATGGATTCACAATAAACTTTTTTTGTAAAGTTCCTGATCAAGTCAATGACAATCAGATCATAATACAGAAAAAGTCAAGCCTGTCAAATAACTTCACACTCGCTTTAAGTGAATCTTCTTCAACTTCAGAAGCAAAAGTAGTGTTTGGAATAACTTCAGGATCAAACTACACTTATGTGACAGGATCGATCACAAAAGGTCAATTCGTTAATATTGCAGGCGTCTACGATCCAGAAGGTGATGAGAGAACAAAGCTTATCATAGACGACACAGTTTATTCTTCAAGTATGAGCACTGTCTTTCCGATCTTAAACTATAATGCAGCAAATCTGACAATAGGAACAGGTGCTCAAGTAAGATTAAACGGAAATCTATTTGATCAACAACAGACATTCTCAGGATCGATAGACGAGCTTCGTTTTTACCACACAGCCAAAAGTTTGACTGAGATCAAAAGAGACAGATACATATCAGTCTATCCAGATTCAGATCTGAAGCTTTACTTTAAGTTTAATGAGCCCAGTGGTAGCTATTCTGCTAAAAGTGTCGTCTTAGATAGCTCAAAAGGAAACTTACATTCCAGAATAGAGAACTATCTAAATAACTTTACAAGACTGACAGGCTCCGACAATCCTGTCAAAAATGAGCTCTTAGAAAGACACCCTATTCTCTTTCCGGATCACGTTCTTGTTGAGAGTTTAAACACAGAGCTCCTGACAAGTGGTAGTGAGTACGACGAAGTTAATCCAAACTTGATCACTAAGCTTATTCCACCACACTACTTCTTAGAAGCAAATAGTCAAGAGAACTTTACTAATGTCTTAGGCAACTTAGGAAATAACTTCGCTGATGGTTCTGATAAGTTTCCTGCCAAAAACGTGAGTGAGATACCAAGTGCAACACTGCTTGTGCGTTTCTTGCTCACATGGGCAAAGTTTTTTGATGAGATGAAGATCTTAGTAGATGCAATCACTTCAACAAACTACACATATTACGAAGAGCTTGACACAACTCCTGACGTTTTCTTGAAGCGAAGAGCAGAAGATTTGAACATAACTCTTCCAAACCTTTTCGGATCAGCAGAGCTATCACAAATCATCTCAGGTATCAATCTCACCGAAGATTATGAAAATGCTGCAAGATCTCTAAATCAGATTCAGAATCTTATCTGGCGAAGAATAATATCAGACTCTGTCAATATGAAACTCACTAAAGGCACAATTGACTCGATAAAATCAGTGTTTAGATCTGCCGGTATCGAACCTGACAACATCTTAACTTTTAGAGAGTACGGCGGCGCGCAACTCAAAACTCTTGAGAACTCAAGAGAAGATAAGATAGATGTGTTAGGGTTCTTAAACTTCTCAGGATCGAAAGACGCGTCAATAACTTCTTATGATGCGCAGAACTACCCTACTAACAATATTCCCAGAATAAAGTCAGGATTTCTTTCTGGATCAAGAACACAACCTGGTGTGCCTACGATACAAGGAACTTTTGTGAATGGAGCAAGTAATAACTCAAGTGATGGGTTATTCACAAGCGGATCTTTTACCTTTGAGGGGCTCTTTAAGTATAACTTGACACCTTCCGGATCACAAAGTTTGGTGAGAATACACACAACAGGCTCCTCATCACCTGCAAGTTCTGAAGCTGTCGTCATAAACCTTGTCTCTGACACTGATGAATCGCTTAACTTGTTTGTGAGAGAGACAGCGTCAGGTGACGTGAGACACCTATTCTTGACTGGCATTAATATCTACGATGAAGATGTCTGGCACATCTCTTTTGGAACAAAGGCATCACATGACATCGGTGACACTGCAAGGTCGATTCACTTTCTGAGAGCTGCTAAGCAAGAGAGCGGAGAAGTTTTAGAGTATTATCAAACTTCATCTAACTTTGTAAGAGAAAATACGTCAGTGCTTAAGACGATATCGTCTACGCTTAACGCTTCTGGATCTTTCTTAGCCGTTGGCCGTCAAAACTTTGTCGGAGGAACAAGTTTCTTAAATGATGCAACTTTGACACAGACATTAGCACACAGCTCAAGTTTTGATGGATTGGTCACTAACTTCTTGTTCTGGTCAAAGTTTATAGATGATTCTGAGTGGAAAGAGCATGTTAAAAATCACGATTCGGTAGGTGTCTTAGATCCTAAAAAGAACTACAACTTTGAGAAAAATATCTCGGGTTCTTTTGAGAGATTGATCTTACAGACAAACGGCAAGCAATCAACAACAGGATCTAACACTTCAGGTGAGATTAGATTCTTTGACTTTAGTCAAAATAACTTGCACTTTGAAGGAAAGAACTTTGAGATTTCAAAAAGGGTGATGACACCCGTGAGCGTTCAATTCGAGATATTATCTTCTCTATTTGACACAAACATAGCAAAAGATAAAGTTAGAGTGAGATCTTATCAAGACGCATCTCTGATCACAGATTCAAACTTTGCACAGATAGCACCAGTTCATCAGATACCACTTACAGAAGAGAATGTTGATGACAATAGATTTTCTATCGACATGAATGTCTTTAGAGGGCTCAATGACAATGCGATGACGATGTTTTCAAACTTTTCTGCTTTCGATGATGCACTCGGACGCCCTAATAATCTTTTTGGCGAGTCATATGTTGAACTCGATCATCTAAGAAATATCTTCTTTAACAATGTCTTAGAAAAAGCAGATTTAGGGAAGTTTAGATCGATCTTTAAGTGGATTGATAACTCATTCACAGACCTCGTCTTCTCAATGATGCCAAGATCTACAAACTTCTTAGGCATTAACTTTATTTATGAGTCTCACGTTCTTGAGAGAAATAAGATGAAATATCTATTTGACGAGATCTACTTAAAATCTCTGCCTCGAGACTCGAGTAGAGGCAACCTACTACTAAGTCAATTTGTTGGAAAATTGAGAAAGGTTTAAAATGAGTTTAACAGCATCAAATATTAAATTAAATATCGATAAAGAAATTGACAGCCCGCTATTTGATACTGCTGGAGATTTTTTAAGATACAACCTTTCAGAACCACTTACGGGATCTTTTACAAGTCCTGCAACCTTAAGAATAGGAAGCAGCGTAGAAAGAGAAACTGTCTCTCCAAAAAATGTAGAAATCACTGATACAGGTGGTGTCAAAGTAGGGCCGGCGACTCTCTTAGGCGAAAACACGACTGTCACAGATTATGACAGCGGAAGAGATGGAATCAATGTCATTGACATGATTCATTTTGGAAGAATGAACTCTCCTCTCGTCTCAGTGAATAGAGAAGGTTTTCTAAACAAGAGGAATCAAATAAATCATGTCGCAGCTTTTAACAACTATGGTGTCTCAAAGCTCTTTAAAACTTACAACAATGAAACCCGAGAAGCCATACCTTTTGAAGATTTCCCGGGAATATTAGATCCTGTGGCATTTGTCGGCGCAGGTGATTATATCCTTCAATACATGATCGTGACAGATCTGACGCGAAATATTGATAAGTTTATAGATCCAGACGATCTAAATGGTGTCATTGAAGTTTTTGATGTTAGAAATAGCTTTGCAAACACAAGCATAACAGATTTTGATGTCAAGGGCATAAAAGGCTCGATGTCAAATGAGAACTTTTATTCTATCGGACAAGGTGCTTCACCGATAGAAAATAAGTATGAGATTGATCAAAAGTCTTGCTCCATCTTTGAAGATTCACAAGATGTTCTGTATGGAGAAATCACATTTAGCCCAAGATTAGGATACTCAGCTTCGGGATCTTTTGCACAAGATGCTCCCGTGCCAGACGAGAACAGAGTGATGTCACCCTATGTAGAATCCACAGGTGATAGAAAGTTTTCTTTCGGTGGAAGATTGAGAGAGTTTATTGGTGGGTCATACACGGGTGCGATAGAAACAGAAGATGAAATACCAGAAATGGGAACAAGATTTAGATCTTCGAACTCTGGTTTTATTGGATCACCTAAATATGATATAATCCCTTCCAGTAGATTTATCAATCCTGGAACTGACTCGATAGCGTTTGTATCGACTAATAGGAACTAATATGCCAAGAAGCGGATCTAAGAAGTCAGGTTTTTTAAACATACCTGCAAGACTAATCTTAAAAGAGAGAGATAACTCGACAGGTTCTTACCCGTCTGTATTGAGATTGGGCGATAAAGATAGAAAAGGTACATACAACCTGCAATTTGATGACACATACACTATCAACTTCGGAAGAAGGATTCAGGATAAATTTGAGTTAAAAGACAGTGATAAAGTTGATGGGAAGTTAGGATACACAAAAGTTATCAATCAAAAACTGTGGAGTCACACAAGAAATCTTGAGATTCGAAAAGAAAGCTTTGTTTCTACTGATGGATCAACAGCAGCTGACGGTGCGCTTGTCTTTGTAGGAGCAGGTGATTCAGAAGGAAGATGGCTACGGACACGAGAAAAGATTAAAAATCCTACCGTCACAGCAGAAGTCATCTATGGCCCTTACAACGAGACAAGATCGATACTTGGAGATGGATTAGGGCTTAAGTCACCTGGAACCACTGCTGCTCGAGGTCTTAAGGTTCAAGTAAGCGCATCAGGAACTGCAGGCACATGGACAACTGTTAAGACACTGACAGGTGATCTAGCAACACTCATAGCAGTGTCCTCTACAGTGAGTCGAGCAGATTTTGATTTAGACAATAATAGAAGAAAAAGAGTCAAAATTAAACTCTCTCCTCAAGACTTTTCTTCTATGGGGTCACAAGATTTTTACTTAAGATTTATTCAAGAGTCAGTGACGAGCCCATTTCAAGCAGAGTGGGCACTGGGTTATATCAATATTGATTATCATAATGAGCAAGTAAGATACCCACTCCAGATCGATGCCTCTTCTAGAGTAGGACAAAAAATAGCGACAGGTGCTATCGCAAACGCACACACACTTCCCACGCTGACGGGATACGGAAGATCTGTGCCTGGTATAAGCGATGTTCATTTAAGATTTACACCGGGTGAAGAGGTCAGCCCTTTCGAAGACGCTAGAATAAATACCGTCGCCGAGGATTTATTTTTTAGACAAGGATCTACTCCGGAAGTCTTGCCTAATTTTAGCGCTCCGCTTTGGTCAAAGACACAAATAGTAGTCGATTTATCACCAAATACACAAACAACTTTCGGATTGACATCTAAGTGCTCTATTGACAATCCAGGAGATTCATCGGTATCTCAACAAAATAGAGGCACTTATAACGAGACTGATAATACGATTAAACAGCAACTGATGGTTTACTGGAACAAAGACTTGAAGCGTTGGGAAAAGATAGCGCAAGGTGTGTCAGGAAATGCTGCAGCTTCTACAGATGACTCATCGTTTTTTGACATGATTTCTTCTGGCGCATTGGGTTTCTCTTCGGTTGGCATGGTTTCTACTGGATCTGATCATCTCATAGAAAATCAAGCTGTGGTTTCAAGTGACGCATTGAGCTCTTATGTCAGACCTACTTCAACATTTGGATTTCCCTATGCAGGAAAATATGAGGCGACATCAAGTCAAGTAATAAAAGCAAGAGACATCGGAATAGAAAAGCCTTTCTTGCTAGAGAAGTGTAGCCTTCAATTTAACTCTGCATTTGAGTTCGCATCTATCAACTACGATTCTGGATCAAGAGCTTACAGCCTTGTTGCCGGAGTCTCAAATACAAATCCGTCAGGAAGAACAAACTTAGACAATCAAAAAGTTTTTATTCCAACCTTCTTTATCTTGAGACAACACCACGACAACTTTAATAAGGAGATAACTTACTATTCTGGTTCTAGCGTCATTGAAGAGTTTAAGAAGACAATAACGATACCCGATTCAGTGCATCTATCAACAGATAATACAGCTGCTTCTCTAACAACTGTTGAGAATGCTAGAGAGTTGATAACCTATGGTCAGGTCACACTTTTTGTGAGCGGAACTAAAAATCAAGCAAGTAGTGCAACAGAAGGCTATGGAACACAAAATGCTCAAATAAATCTAGATGAAATTTTGAGTAGAGGTTTAGCAAGAGATCTCACGGTAGATGTTTTGAGTCTTAATGGTCAAACAAACTTTGACTCTTCAACATCTGGACAACTTGCTTCGATCACTGGCTCATTTGCAGTCAATTTTCCTTCAAGAGTTTCAAACGTACTTCCTGTAGGAAGTCAGGTCATATTAAAGCTTTACAGCGGAAGTGTCGGCGGGCTTTACCTTAACAACTCAGCAGGTGGAAGAAGCTATGGTGCTCTCGAGTCATCTGCGAGAGCAATCGTGAATGGCACACCCACTCTTCAATCTAGTGATAGCTATTATTATTATTCACCGTCAGCTGTGTCTGATCCCGTAGAGGTTTCATCTAACACAGCTCAAACAAACGATCTTTACTCACCTTTTATAATCTTACCTGAAGACGATCTTGTCTTTGGCTGGCAATACCCAATGACAGACAAGATCTTGCGTGCTGCGCCTGGAAAGAGCGATGGTCGCTTAAACTCTATGTCACTTTTTGGAAACTCAAAGCTGGTCTTATACGGTTCTCAGTTGAGAGAAGGAAAAGAGTTTCACGAAGGTCTCAATCAAAACTTACTGTCTGATAACTTGCATGAAATAATTGGAAGTGAATCGACAGTCGATCAGTTTGAGATAAGTCGTGCTATGGAATATGAGGGGAGCTACTTAGATAACTATGTTTCAAACTTGAGTGAGCATCCAATTACTAGAGTAGGCTCTGAGATACAAAGTAGATTGACTTCACTTAAGAGTGAAAGTTTAATAGGAAGAGCTTCTGCTACTATTTCAATAACTCCTGGAGGAATTTTCTTGGGAGGAAAGAAAGGAGGTATGAACGACGGTCTTAGAATATCTTTAACAGATCATCTTGGTAATAACGCACACTTTTATGGTTTTAGACACGAACCTGCGATGCCTAAAACGAGTGGTAGTCCTGGACTTCTTCCGAACAAAATAGACACAGATGATGATGATACCACTGATAAATCTAGAAATACCACAGTGGGTTGGTCATCTCCTTATTATGCAAATTTAAAAGATGATACATTCAATTACAGCACTGTTGATCCTGCTTTTAATGTCACAGGCGTTAGATTTACTGTTATAGGCACTGATGTTCAATATCCTGTAGATGGAGCTTCAACAGGATACTTAAAGCCTAGCGGATTCACACCGAGCGTAGATGAATACTTCTCTTTTAAAATTGAAGGAGGTGACAATGCAGGCTCGACATCTTTCTCAAATACTGACGCATTTTATACCTTGTTTTATCTATCACAAGCTATTAATGCTTCAAGTTTAGATGTCACATGTCTGCTTTCTTCATCGGGCACAGGTTTAAGTATAAAATACAATTTAACAATCACACAAAACGCTGCAGGCACTGTTGGTAATACAAACATCGTCTTTAAAGATGCTAAAGATCTCTATTCATCTCTGCAAGATGATTATGCTTTTGCAAAACCTGCTTCTTTTACTGGTGGTATCAATTCTACGATTTTAAGTTTTGCAAGAATCTATCCCTTGCAAGATGGAACAAGAGTTTATGTTGATAGTAAATTGAGATCAACTGATATTGGTTTTGCAAATAGTAATTTTGGAACAATGCAAACGGAAGGGGGTTCGATTAGACCGAAGTATTATCTGAGCACTAAAAAATACGGCCAGCGAATCAATCTTTTAGAGCAAGGTAAAGATGGAAAGACGGTCCAAGATATAAAAACGACAAGCAATGTTGGATTTTTAGATACTTTTACAGGAGGTGCACTTGAGTCACCTGTTAAGATTACCTTCGTCTCAGGTTCATCAGACACTTTGGCAGGATCAATTTATTCTGAATCGACCCCTTCTGATGCTGTCAATAAGACAATTAATTCAGTTTTGACTGGCGCTTTTTACGATAAACCATAATTATTAGTAAAAGGATACAAATGGCAGGAATATTAGACAGCAAGACACGATTTATCGACA
>Ga0172373_10008652_pt1 | contig 12874 bp, 19 predicted proteins | sample Lak10m_2_FD_114546 | JGI IMG/M metagenome (GOLD analysis project Ga0172373, IMG submission 114546) | Freshwater microbial communities from Kabuno Bay, South-Kivu, Congo - kab_092012_10m | ecosystem: Environmental > Aquatic > Freshwater > Lake | place: Democratic Republic of the Congo... | reverse complement strand
TCACGCTGGGGCTAGTTGCAGAAATACAACAGGGGTTGACAGCAGCCCCTTTTCATGCTATTATACACAGACACTAACACAAAGGAACTAAGATGTTCGAAACTCACCCAGTATCAGACTCAGCAGTGTTCGTAGGCATGGTCATCATTGCTGCTACCCTTGCAACCCTACTCAAACTGGGCATGATCTAATGATTACTCTACAGGGCTTGACTAAGAAACAGCACATCATAGCAGACACACTTTGGAACAAGTGTGTGACTCAGAATGATGTAGACGCAGTGCTCAGGATGTTTGGACACGATGCTCGTGTTGTCTACGAGTTGATGATTGCTCACACTATGGATCAATACCAGGGAGTAGAAGAGGCAAAAGAACTGCTTGACAGGATTGCCTCTAGGTAGTATAATACAGACTTAAATAATACACTTAAGGAACAAATTTATGGCAACTAAGGCATCTACTAAGGCATCACTATCCACTAACATCTTAGAGTTCGACACCGACGCAATCGCCCGTCGTGAACGAGAAGTAGCCAAAGAGACTGACGACGAGATACTGGCCCGTCTAGGCGAACGATTCCAAATCCTCACTGAGATGACTAAAGCAGTCAAGCAGGGTAATATTACTGCTATGATTGTGTCAGGTCCCCCAGGCGTAGGCAAGAGTTACGGTGTTGAGGCAGTACTACAGAAGGAAGACTTGTTCAACACCCTAGCCCAACGTAAACCCAAGTTTGAGATTGTCAAGGGCGCTATGTCAGCGATTGGTCTATACTCAAAACTATACGAGTTCGCTGATTCAGGCAACGTTGTGGTCTTTGATGACTGCGACAGTGTCCTACTAGACGAAGTATCGCTCAATGTGCTCAAGGGGGCCTTGGACAGTTGCAATCGACGTTTCATCTCATGGAACACTGACAGCCGTCTACTCCGTAGTGAGGGAGTGCCAAATCGCTTTGAGTTCAAGGGTTCAGCAATCTTCATCACTAACATCAAGTTTGAGCACGTAAAGAGTCGCAAGTTACGGGATCACCTTAATGCATTGGAAAGCCGTTGCCACTACATTGACCTTCAGATGGACACTACGAGAGAGAAACTGCTTCGTATCCGTCAGGTAGTCCGTGAGAACGAGATGCTTAAGGACTACGACTTTGACCCGGCAGTGCAGGAAGAACTGATCTGCTTTGTGGAAGATCATAAGGACCGGCTCCGTGAGCTCAGTCTACGTATGGTGCTCAAGTTAGCAGGACTGAAGAAGTCATTCCCCCTTAATTGGCAGATCATGGCTAAGACTACCTGTATGAAGCGATGCTGACCCGCATAGCACTATGGCTAACCCTGGGCATCACCTTAGACGCCTTGGGACTAGATTGGCTAGGCACCATACTGATTATGGTCTTAGCCATAGCCATTGACCTACAAGGGCGAGCAGATGGAGAACAGCATGGGGCTATGGTGGGCATAGCCAGTTTCCTCCGTATGAATGAACGTGAACAAACTGAAATCAGAAAGATGGTGAAGCAATGGGAACAGAAATGACTTGCGAATGGATAGGAGATGGTGAAGGTTGTGGCCACCCTACAGTGCCAGGTAGAAACTATTGTGAACATCACCTATGGCTAGTGTACCAAAAGGGCACCAAGTTAGGTCGGCGTAAGAAAGATCAACGCATAGCCAACGATGTTTTCCTATGGCAAAGCCTAATGGACGAAGCAATCACAGAACTTGAAGAGGAGGGTGTATTATGAAGGTAGCACTAGGGCTGGGCGTAATCCTGCTGGCCCTTATAGTGGTTCTGGTAGTGCCTATTGCACTGCTATGGTCGGTCAAGCAGTGGCAGTTGATCCTGAACGATCAACTCAGCATACTTACTTGGGAAGCATGGGTCACTAGCCTATGCACACTGTGTATCATAGACGGCATGCGGCGTATAAAGATGCCGCACTAGAACCCACAAAAAAAGGCGCACTCAGCGCCTTTTTTATTCTCTACCTACATACTAAGCAAAGCGATAGATCACACCCTGCTCGCTTACTTTCTTCACTGTGCCCTCACTAGCCCATACAGCCTCCATAGTAGCCAGCTCCTTACGATCACGTACATGAGCCCTGTCTACCTTGACGGACACTCCCCTCCGCCCATATGCTATATATACTGCACGAGCAGTATACAACATCTCTAACACTAACTTCATACGCTCTGCACGTATCTTTACACTGTCTGCATAGAGCGTTGAGTTAGCATAGTTACGCATACGAGCATCCCTAGCAGCCCACCACTTGTTCGTTGCTTCTTTAGTGTCTAGTTCTTGTGTTCTCATTACTGTGCTCCCACACGCTCTGCCCACTCTATGCTAGTCTCGCTTGCTTGCTTATGCCCTAGCTCGTATACACTCCCGTGCATGTTCTCATAGTCAAAGAATGCTACTTCCTCTCCCCCACGCAAGTATACAATAACAGCACCTACGTCTTCGCTGTCACAGCCCCGTAAGTAGTCTGCGAACTCACGCTCAAAGCGTAGTGTAAGCTCGTGTGCTATGTCGTCTACGTCTACTTCTATGCTCTCATTATACATGAGCTCAAATTGTTCTGAGTAGTCTGCACTTAAACTGTTGCGTAGTGTATTTTGCATAGTATAGCTCTCTGTAGTTAAAGATGTAGCACTAGCGCACGTTGCTACGTGTTGCTGTGTAGTGTTTGTGTGCTCTTTGTGCATGTATGTATAATAGCAAAAACATGCACACATGTCAACATGTTGTACGCACACAACACTGAGTGTTGTATGTACGCAACGGTGGGGGCATATGGGGCATATACTATAACAGTACAAATACTAGCATAAAATCGCTTGTCAAAAATTCAAAAAATTCTCTCAAAAAATTCTCTCAAGTTTATAACCTTAATAGGTTAGAAATCACCAGGCCCCGAGATCTCCAGACCTTTTTTATTTTGTAGCGCCAAAAATTGACCGCATAGGACCCTATCTCTGTTCTAAAAATTTTGCGCAGCCAAAATTTCGGTCTATATATAACCCCGGCCCAAGACAGTAACATTAGGGTCGGTATACTCCAAGGCTATGTCGTCTATTTCTATGTCTATGCTTATTAGGTCAATATCTGTGCCTGTACTGCGGAATAGGTCATTCAGTGTAGTAGTCAATACATAGACTGTATCAACGGGTCCAGGGTCCTGATTTTCTAGGAATGCCATCTTTTCCAGCCAGTCTGCTCTAAGGCTTGAGCAACTTTCGTAGTGTCTAGGCATATAGAATTTTCTTATACCTGTTGTATCTGCTATGGCTAGATTATATACTGTGAATTGATTCTCATAGCCCTGTTCTATCAGTGTGGTCATGAGGCCGTGACTATTTCTAGGGTTAGGTTCAACGAAGATGCCGTGCCATCCCTTTCCCAGTAGATTCCAGCAGGGTTCGTTATCTGCTGTACTGTAGGCAGCACCGATTTGTAGGAATCTACCCTGTGGTTTATGTGCTGTTAGGCTCAGTATGCGTTCTTCTAGTTCAGTCATAGTCAAGTATTTAACTGTGTACATAAGTCGGTTCTAGTGAATTGTTTCGCTGTCCTGCGCTTCGCGCCTTGGTGTCTGGGCAGGTAAATATGCAGATAAGGATAGAATGTTATGGCAGTACCGTCACCCTCGTTTAGTTATGACACCAGTTTAGGTGCAGCACCTTTAACTGTGGAATTTACCGATACCAGTACAGGTTCGCCGGATACGTGGTCCTGGGCGTTCGGGGATGGTGGTACTAGTAGTCTTGAGAATCCCACGCACACATATACAGTGCCTGGTGTATATGATATTACGCTTGAAGTGTCAAATGGTGATGGTTCTAGTGGTCCGGTAGTATTCAATGATCTTATCACGGTGGAGGATCCTGCTCTATATCCAGTGGCTGCGTTCACTGCTGTACCCACCAGTGGGCCGTCGCCGTTAACTGTTAACTTCACTGATCAAAGTACCTATCCTGTGGGTGATCCCATTGACTATTGGTCCTATGACCTAGTTACTAGAACAGATTATACTGCCAATCCCAATATTACCTATACGGCAGTAGGTTATAGAACTATCAGTCTCACTGTGCGCACTGTAAGTGGGCGGGAAAACACCTTAACCAAGACAAATTACATAAATGTCACAGCCGGTGCTGTCATAGCGCCGGTGGCCAACTTCAGTGCCACGCCCACTACGGTTAGTGCAGGGTCTTCGGTGCAGTTCACTGATCTAAGCTCAAATACGCCCACGTCCTGGGCCTGGGATTTTGATAATAGTGGTAGTACGGACAGCACCAGTCAAAACCCCAGTTTTACCTATACTGTGCCTGGGACCTATGCGGTCAAACTCACTGCCTCAAATTCTGCAGGGTCTGACATTGAAGTAAAGTTGGCCTATATCACAGTCAGTGCGCCTGTGCCTGTAGCGCCCACGGCTAATTTTTCAGGCTCGCCCACTTCTGGCAATGCGCCTTTGACAGTCACATTTACTGATACTAGCACAGGCACGCCCACGTCCTGGTCCTGGGATTTTGCCAATGATGGTGTCTATGACAGCACTGAGCAGAACCCCACACACATCTTCAGTAGTGCAGGTACCTATACGGTAAAATTACGTGCTACCAATGCACAGGGTTCTGATACTGAGACCAAGACTGACTATATCACTGTGGCAGCACCAGGTCTGCCTGTGGTGGACTTTACAGGCACACCCTTAACTGGATCGGTGCCCTTGACAGTGACCTTTACAGCCTCAGTGACCAGTGCTACACCTATAACTGCCTATGCCTGGGATTTTAACAATGATGGCACAGTGGACAGTGTGTTGGCTGTGCCTTTGCCCCATGTCTATACCAGAGCAGGACAGTACACAGTGCGTCTCAGTGTGACCAACAGTGAAGGCACCACAGTCAAGACACGTAGTCTTTATGTTAATGCGGGCAGTAGTGGCAGTGGTACAGGCGGTACTATCACAGTCACACAGGGCGCTAATTCGGCCACCACAGACTTTGTCAAGGGTACACTAGCAGCCTTTTATGATCCAGAACGCAATTGGTTGCGCTATGGTATAGTCAGTTCAGTGACCTATCTCAGTGACCCGACCTTCAAGATCATACACAAGGCTAACTATGTGCCTAGACATAACCCTGTAAAGACAGACGCAGAAAATTATGCTGATAGACGTGGTCTACTCTGTCTTGCTGAAAACACTACAAATACCAACGTCTCTAACACAGTGGAAAGCGTATTTGCCGCTCAGGGTGTCACAGTCATACCTGCTGTTACTGGATCTCAAGTGTCAGTAAACAGTGGAGCCAAGACCAGTTTATATGCGGTGGGTGCAAGAGTCAGTGCCTTGATAACCAGTATTAATGTCATAGTGTTGGGTCGTGTCAATGCCATACGCTATATCAATGCCAATCCCAATGGCACTGCAACCAGTGGATATTTTAGGTATTACATAAAGAGTTGGAGTTCGGGACCCAGCGGTCCTCTGCTTAGAACCTACAGTACCAATGAGACCTATGTAAAGGCTCCTACTGCGGATGTGATCGATCTAGTGGACTTAGGCAGTGTACCTAGACCACCTCAAAATATAATTGTTATCACACCTTTGACCATATCTGGTGGTGGTACATCAGGAAACAATAGCACAGACCTACTGCCCAAGACCTACAATCTACAACTCAGTGCTAGCGGTGGAACTGCGCCCTACTTCTTTGACATTACGGATGGTACCATAATGACTGGCTGTAGTCTAAGTGAAAGCGGTCTAATCAGCGGCACTGCAACCACACCTGGTACATTTGTGTTCACTGTACGTGCTCAAGATAGCAGTATAGAAAATCCCAGTGAAGGCTTTAGAACTTATCAGGTTAATCTACAGAGCAGTCCTGATAGTACTGATCCGGTCTTTTGGAATGATATAAGGGAAGCAGGATAATCCCTCATGCGTGCCTTATGGGACTATCCAGTATTGCCCTATAAGGCTGTGGTCCCCTGGCCTCAGGTCTTTACTCGAGGTGTTATAGATTGGAATCAGAGTGTGGACATGATAGAGGCTTGGTTAGATTCAAATGTGGGTCCGCATTGGTCAGAATGGACCTGGTGCATGTGGACCTTACACAATCCTAATTACTGTGGTGTAAGTTTTAATCGTGAACGCAACTGCTCTTTATTCTTACTTAAATTCAGTTAGTCAATACTTAATTGTTGAGTGATGAGATGTTCTACTTGATCGTGCAGTAGATCAGTAAGGCTATGATTTCTAAGTTGTTTATAAACAATATTAGCAGTTGAAAATTCACCCTGTTCAGATGCCAGTCCTAGTCTACGATAGTTTCTTAGTAACTTTAATGTAGACCTACTTAGATCTAACTGTCTACGCTCTAGCACAGCACTGAGTACGATTTCCCAGGACCGATATTGATCTGTAATGTCACCTTGATTAATCTGTGGTCGAATCTGTCGAGGCCTGTTAATCCATTGGCCTTGTTTAACTGAATATAGTCCTTGACTAACTCCGGGTCTATCTTTATCTTCAACGTAGAGTGTGACCGGTATACCATAGATTTTAATAGGACGTTCTTGTTCATACCTAAGACGTTTTGAATCGAATAGTTCTTCTAATTCTCTATCACATTCAGTTTGATCATAGTCAGTGATGATATGTAGGTCTAGATCACTCTTAGGTGTCCAGTTATAGTTTACATTAGAGCCTGTGATAACAATGTCTATTATAGGAAATTCTATGTCACAAAATTCATAGAAGTCTCTGGCAATACGCAGCAGAGCACCACGCACTTCACTTTTCAGTCTATCTCGACCTTCCCATAGTTTAGGATTAAGTGTGGCATTGCTGGTGTAGGCAAATTCGTCAGCGTTCATAAGAATATTTATTAGATACTAATTTTTTGATCTGTTAAATACTCATATGAAAAAGTCATATTTAGGTAAACTTTTAGTGGCAAATCCGAGAAATCCAAGGGATGATTTAGCAAAAAGTGTGTTAATTATGGTCACATATACTAAGACTATCAGTATTGCTCTACAGATCAATGCACCGCATGAAGAACTGACTCTCAGCAGAATCAGTCAAAACATAGGTATAGATCATAGCGGTGACCAGCCTGTTTATTTCGGAGGCCAGGTTAATCAGCACAAGATACATGTAATACACTCATTGGATTGGCAAAGCATAAGCACCACGCAGTTAAATGAACACATAGGCATTACCAATGATGTGGGAGTGTTAATGGCAATTAGTCGTAATCAAGGTCCTAAGTATTTTAAGGCCTGTAGCGGTTATTATCTCTGGGAAGATGGTATGCTGGATCTACAGATTAATCCTCGTAGTCAAATACCCGGAGGTCCAGCAGGTAATCACAGATGGGGCACACTGGATGCTAGTATAGAAACTGTGTTTCAAACCACAGCACATGAAATGTGGTCGGAATGTATTGATCAGTTTCTACAGGATAGCATAAAAAGTTATATGACCTAGTCTCGTTCCGGATTAAGATTTGTCAGCATATTTCTAATACTAGGTGCTGATTTTTCCGGCATCTTAATCCTAGGAGCAGGCATACCTTGTTTAGGATCGGGTCTTGACAGTATTTCGCCTGTGTCTGGATCTATGTTAGCACTGCTAGTAGATACCACACTAGTTCGTTTTAATGAATTTACAGGATTGGCCGACTGCTGTTTAAAACTTTGTGAGTCTTCATCTTCGTACAGATCACTAATACGCAGTGTTTCCACATTAAATTCTAAATCAACCTTTTGTCCCACACCCGAACTTGAGCGTGTCTTCATAAACTGTATCTGATAGCGTCCACGTTCTTTCATAGCACGGCTAGTAAAGATACCTATAACATTATCTGCTGTCTGTATCTTGCTCAGTCCTCCTGAGATATGGCTATGATCAAACTCAATTTCTTCCACTGCTGCTCTGTTTAACTGACTGGCAGTCACTGTAAGACACTGTGTTTCCATTGCTAGGTTTCTTATCTCTTCAGACACATATTTGTCTTTTACGAACAGATCTGAGGGCGATACCTTCACTGATAAAGGCATCATCAAATCGAGGTAATCTATTAACAAAACGTCTGGTTTTATACCTTTTTTGACCTGATATTCCTTCAAATAGGCTCGAATATCGTTACAATTTTTACCTGATGGCATATACTTGATCTGTATACTTCCCGCACGTTTTTCAAGCATTTTTACCTTAAGTTCTACGTCATCTAGATTGCGAAAAATCTCTCTAGTAGGCACCCCTGTGGTCATTGAATCTAGTCTCATGGCCACAAGATTTTCACTAAGTTCGAAGGTCAAGTATATGACATTCATGCCCATCATTGCCCAGTTTACGCCCAGGTTAGCAAGGAACAAACTCTTACCACCTCCTGATGCTGCGGCAAAAATGTTCAGTTCACCACGATTAAATCCACCATATAGTTTCTTATCCACACTGGGCCAACCTGTTGAAATTTGTCCGTTTGAATTTTTCAGTCCTTCCAGTCTACCTCTAGGATCAGCAAAATAGTCAGTGCCCATGTCTCTGTTTAGACTGACCTGAATAGCATCTTTGATTAGTTTTTCTACTGGATTATATTCTCCTTTTTCTAATAGATCTGCACTCTTTATAATGGCCATTTCTAGGGCTTTGTGTCTAGCAAATCTTTCAAATGTATCCAGTAACCATTCATATGATTCTGCAGGATAGGTTTTAGGATTAAGTTCAAGACCCGTAGTAGATTTTATAATCTTAGGATCCGGCATGATCTTATACTTGTCAACAAACTGATTGATAAATTCCGCAGTGGTTCTAAGTCTCTGATCAAAGTTAGCAGGATTAAAAATGTTTTGACAGCGAGCAAATGTTTCAGCATCACTGAGAAACATTTCTAAATATTGAACCTGTTGTTTATAATCATATTCAAGTTGTGGCATGTTGTAATTTTTTCCTTAAGATTTCTATTTTTACTCTATTTGTTTCTCTATAATGTAGTATAGTGCTTAATGTGTATAGCCTGCCATATTTGGTCACAGCATCGGCGCAGTCTTTGATATCTTCTTCCCAGGGTGGTACACTAACAGACCATCCGTATTCTAATGCAGCAGATAATAATTTAGCCCCTGCACGATCTCTGTCGGGAACAATTATGACTTCTCTGTTTAAACTTTGTATACGTGTGGCCTGTGCTGAATTGATTTCATTTGTTAGTACTGCAACGCCGTCTATACCAATTGCATCAAATGGACCTTCAACAACAATAACATATCGTCTCTGATCAGTTTGACGATCTAGGTTAAACACATAACTGGGTTGGCTGTCTGCTAGATATTTTGGTTTACCTTCTGTTATTTTCCTCGCTGTATATCCTACGCATCGACCTTGATAGTAGAAAGGTATAATTATTCTATCTGTATAACCAGGTGCTGTGCTAATGTGCCATGGATACCAGTCTATATCAAAGTTTCTTTTGGTCAAATAAGTTACATGGTCTAATATGTGGATATAGTTATCTGTATCCGCTTGTATTAGGGTTTTTAAATCAATGCTATTATCTGGCAATGGTTTATTATGGAGATCAAAACTCAGTGTTTTTTTCTGTACAGGCTCATTATCTTTAAGTTTCAGTGCATAAAGATTCAGTCTGTTAACGTCATCCTGATTAAGTCCTAACCACCTAAATAGATTCTTTGTATTTTGGCTCAGCAGTTTACCAGGAGTCCACCCTGCCTTAAATCCGCAGTTAAAGCAATGATATTGAAAGTTATCCGTTGATCCAATTAGTATGCCACCACGTTTTTTAGTATCTCTGCTTTCACCTCTATTATGGCAGCAGGGTGCATCGAAACTGGTCCATCCGCTAGGTGTGGATTTTCGTTTCGGAGGCAATACGGCTGTCAGTGCGGATATAATATCGTTCACACTATAATTTTAACTTCTGTACAATACTTTGTCAAGTGATCCGTAGTAACTAGGATCGTCATTATCCAACCCAGCAGGTGCTGTGTCTGGTATGTGCACGAATCTTACATATGTAAAGACACCGTTAAAATTTACATAGTCAATACCGGTAAAATTATCATACACTCTAGTCTCTATTGTGGTATACTTTCCGAAACTGGCAGGTGTATTACTCAATGTGCCTTGAATATATAGGGTTCCTCTATATCCTGTAAGATATATGGCTGCGGTATGCAGTGCAGTATTCCCGTTAAATTCTGGATGAGCATTGATGTTGCCACTCTTATGTTCATACAGATCTGTGTCAGGGTTGTGACTTTTTAAAAATGCAGTGACACTCTGACTAGGTTGGAGAACAGGTTGAACATCATTTAGTATGATTGCTGTACCTGCTACACTGTAGTATGTATCTGCATAGGTAGGGCTGAATGTTCCATCACCATCTACTATTTTAACGTTAAATGAATAATTTGATTTGTCTAGGTCTAATGTATCACTTTCGTTTAGAGTGAGCAAGGCAAGTCCTCTAGTGGCTGTATTAGTTTCTAATATCTCTAGGGGCTTTTCTACCACAAGTTTTTGGCTGTTAACATCTATTAGGCTGAAAATAAAGGTCTGAGTGCTGACACTGATACGCTTTTGATCACTATTTTTGAACTGGAACCTGATATTATTTTTAATACCTTTTTGTATTTTTAGTTCACGTTGGTACATAGATCTATATGCTCCTATTACTGTACTGTCCAAATCTAGTGTAACATCCAGAATATTTTGATATAAATAGATTGGTATATTTTGCATAACAAATATTTATTAGATGTCAGTTAATAGTTCTTTCCAAGAAAATTATCCCTTTATATCCTGTATCAGATCCAATGACATCGAATATGTCGGTATAATAATCAACTTCGATAATAGTGTAGCCAGTATCTATGATATATCTGGCTTGAAAACTGACGACGACCGTACTAAATTTTTAGAATTAGGAGAAGTTTGGTGGTGGGAAAGTAATCGTAAAATACCAATTAATATATTTTTGAAAAAAGAAATGTTAACGTTTAGAACACTTATAAAAACATTTAACAGCAAAGATATCGAGGTTTTGTTTGGGCCCATAACTAATCTAGGCGATATAGCAGAAAAACGTATTAAACGCAAATCAATACAGTTAGTTAGAATTCCTAAGAGTAGTCATAACTTATAGATTCACAGATTAGATTCATCTGTACCACCACAGCAGCAGCATAGGCAGTGGCATGTGATTTCTTAAAATAGTATTCATCATTATCAGGTTTCTTCCATACCTCGTTCATCACCGTAGTCCAATCTTTGCCAATCAGATAACGTTTCGCTGGGCGTATCAGGGCCAAAACTGCCGCTAGTTGGTCTATCGTCTTTGGTTTCATACTTCTTAAGATCGAACCATGTCCGTTGACGTGAAAGAGCAAGTTGACGAAATCGTCCTGTTCCAGTAAATCCCATAATGGTTCCTTATTCAGTAATTCATTGAGGTGTTCTTCACTACGAATATCTTTATATATGCCTACGTTAAGAAAATCTATCTTAAAATAGCCTCTTTCTTCTGCTTCTTTATAATCTATATTAGCAGTCTCAGTTATAGGGTTGTAGGGAATTTCTTGACAGTATACGCCGGTGTTATGACGTTTTGACACAGACTTATCCTTAATGACGGCAGGTATATGTTCCACTATTTTTAGAATATCGGATCTATCTGCAAAGTCAATATCAATATCAGGCACAGTCAATTTCCTTAATTGTAGGTGCGTAATTACCTCTATGTCTAGCCGTAATACCTGCCGCCTTGTTAGCATATATTATACTTTTTTCAATATTTTTAGTCAACATATACTTAACTGATAGGGCTGCAAGAAATGTATCGCCGCATCCACACACGTCTAAAACTTCTACCTTATCTGTTGAGAACAATCTGGAATTATTACCTTGAATACATTTAGCACCGTCTTTACCTAGTGTAACAATTAAATTAGCAGGACGGCTTTTCAATGCTTCAAATTCTATTTCATTAATTTTAATAAAAGTATTAGTGTAGTTAAAATGTTTTAATTCTTGTTTTTTAGTATCTATAAAAACTGGACAAGGACTAGAGTAACAAATATATTCAATTAAATCATAAGACATAAAACCTTTATTATAGTCGCTGATTGCCACAAGGTCGAACTGATTTAGATTGAGTGTTTTTATACTATCATAAGGTACTAGATTGTTTTCAATATCTACTCTAAGCAAATGTTGACCTGATTTTTGATCTATATATCTAAGTTTAGAAATTGTTTCTTTATTGGTAATGAACTCTGTTTCAAATCCTAATTTGTTAATGTTCTTATTAACATTGGCACACATACCCGGTAATTCAAATTCATCGATGACCCTAATAATAGGTACAGGTGCTTCGGGACTCAGTCTAGTAACAGTCCCTATTCTATAGGTATCAATACAACTATCACCTATTACCAATATCTTAGGATTTTCCATAATAATGTTTTCTAAGTTTTGTCACATCTGCACAGGTATAGGATTGGTATTGGCGAGCGATGTTCTCAGGCATTGGTATATATTTTATTACCGCATCATATTTGTCGGCTATCTCTCTTGCTACTTGTTCAAAACTACGAGGTTGGCCTGTACCTACATTCCATATGCCCGATTCTTTTACACTGAAAAAAGTTTTGTGAATATCTACTACTTCATCAACATGAATAAAATCACGTAGATAATTTTCGCTACCTTCAAATAATTCTATAACTCCTGTTTCCTTTGCCTGTTTTTCGAACTTGGTGTAAGGACTAGCCTGTGAACCTTTATGATCTTCATTAGGACCGTAAACATTAAAATATCTAAATCC
>Ga0172373_10008651_pt1 | contig 12876 bp, 19 predicted proteins | sample Lak10m_2_FD_114546 | JGI IMG/M metagenome (GOLD analysis project Ga0172373, IMG submission 114546) | Freshwater microbial communities from Kabuno Bay, South-Kivu, Congo - kab_092012_10m | ecosystem: Environmental > Aquatic > Freshwater > Lake | place: Democratic Republic of the Congo... | reverse complement strand
TGTGCCCATATTCGACGTATCTCTCCAAAGCTTCGTTGACCATATCGAGAATGGCGGCTGGCAACCTGCCAAGCACATCAACCAGCTCGTCATTCACCGCGTCACCTGGTGGCATATTGTGATCCATGATTACGAACCTTTCCGGCGTGCCGCGATCTGTCGGCATCGCTCGATGAGAATGTCCAGTCTCTTGCGATCGTCCGGGTCAAGTTCGTCGGCCAGGATGATGCAAGAGTGGACAAGGAACCAATGGTGAATGTCTCGGATGTATCTATCCGGGATATCCGAAGCCTGCATCTGAGACGCCCACGAACCGATGGTGCTGATCTCAGCAATTTGCATGCCGCCGATCATGTGCACCACGAATTCGCCGATGTCTTGGATAATCGCCTGATCCAGACCCGCGTCATAGCCGGGCTGGAACTCGTTCTCCCAGGCTTCGATATCTTTTTCCGACATTTCAGCCGGAAATGATGGTTTCCGGCTCGACGTCAAGCGCCGTGCAGATCCGGAAGAACGTGTCGAGGTTCGGCGAGAAGTGTCCGTTCTCGATTCTGTTGATCGTCTTGCGGTCCACACCGGCCGCATCAGCGACAGCCAGTTGGCTGACACCGAGCGTTGTGCGTCGGTTCTTGATGCGCTTTGCTACCTGCTTGGCGCTGGTTGACATTGTCTTCATCGTTGACTCGTTTCTAGTAGATGGTTTGAGATGGGCAGTTTGATGACGTGCCCAGGTCAGAACAACTACCCGCCGACGGAAGGGGTGATGGATTGTCGGCGGCGACGCGTGTTCAGCGTCTTTCGGTGTTGGTACCGAAAATCAGTTTTCGTCGGACTCCGACGGCGTGCCGTGCTTCCAGTCGAACGGCGTCGCCATCGACACCTTCGGGAATTCGGCGTCCGTTTTGAGACCCCACTGACGGATGGTCTTCATCTTGCGACCGTCGATGTACGCGTTGAAAGCGTTCATGATGGTGCCGGCTTCGCGGAAGTTTGGCGCCGCTGGGCCCACCGTCGTGCCGGTCTTCAAGAAGAACGAACGCAACGCCAGTCGCGGGTCGCCGGCGTTCAGCTCGACTCCTGCGCACGTTTCGTCGGTGAACTGCTCGATCAGTCGACGACCGCGTTTCTGCGCCGCCAACAAGGAGAAGATGCCCCATGCCGAGTTGACACAACCGATGTGGTACTTGGCTTTGGTGCCGAGGTTCTTCGCCCATTCGACCATGTCTCCGTGCTCGGTGCAGAAAGCCACCAAGTCGTCACCCGTGACCAACTGCATCGAGCCGTGGGTCATTGGGTTGAGTCCGGCATCCAGCGCAATCACCGGACGCACCATGGCGCCGACGAAGGTGGAGTTGGCGAAGCCTGCGATCTTCAGGACATCACCGTTGGAGCGCACGACTCCGCGGTCGATGACCGTGAATACGGATGTGGGCAGACCGGAGATGAGCATCGCATCGAACGGCACACCGGCTTCCACGCAGGCGAGCAGACGGTGTTGACCATCGAGCAGCACGAGGTTGTCTTGGTCGTCGGTGCCGACGCGGATTGAATCACCCGTGTAGGCCCACTGACCACGCTTCATCGCGCTTGCGTACAAGATGACACGCTCGCGCTTGACTCGTCGGTTGTTGTTGTTGAGCGTCAGCAGGTCTGCTGCGATGTCCGGCGTGATGACGGTCTTGAGACCATCCAGCTTTGCTTTCGCAATCAGGTGCTTTGTAGCGGTTTGCATCTTGCGTGGCAGCTCTGGTGTCACCGGAGCGCTCTTCGCTTTCTGCGTTGTCGTTGCTCCCACTGAGGGGATCGACACCTTTTTCGGTGTCACTTTGGTTTTCTTTGGCATGGTGTGCCTCCGTGTTAGTGATATGCCGTTATTGGCAGTGCATGAACTATAAGGGGGGTGTGGGGCAGAAAGCAACCTTTATTTCAGAAATTTTTTGAGGTGCTTTTTAGGGCCCCAAACGGGGTTATCCTTGACCCATGGGACATGAACTGGAATACAACCGAGACGGAACCGCTAGGTTTGCCTACAGGGACACCGGTATCGCCCCTTGGCACCGGCTCGGAACCAGCGTTCAGGGCTTGCAGACAGCCGAAAAGATGCTGGAGATCGCCAAAGCAGACTTCGATGTCATACTCACCCGTGTCGCCGCCGTAGATGACGAAGGTAATGTCATCCGCAACATCGATGGTTCACCCGTAATCATCCAGGATTCGAGGGCAACCGTACGCCAGAACCCTGACGGAACATTCGACCCGCTGGCAACTGTTGGTACCAGGTATGAGGTGCGCCAAAACAAGGAAGTATTAGAACGAGCTCTCGCCGTGGTCGGGTCATCCATGGGTGAAGCGGTCATGGACACAGTCGGCGTGTTGCGCAACGGCAAACGATTCTTCGCCACCATCGAACTTGGCGCCCTAGTGATCGACCCCAAAGGAATCGACGACCGCATCGCCCGGTATCTCGTCGTATCCTCGGGTCATGATGGCGTCTGGCCCATCCGATATGCCAATACAGATGTACGCGCCGTATGCCACAACACCGTCGCCCTGGGGATAAAGGAAGCCGAACGAGTATTTACCGCTCGGCACACCCGTAACGTCGATTTCGCCCTCGAAGACGCCCGTGAGGTTCTGCGAATCTCGGTCGAATGGGGCAAGCAGTTCCAGGTTCTTGCCGAAAAGATGCTGTTGGTCAAAATCCCGCTGGGGTCACCCAAGGTAGATCAGGTACTACGCAAGGTCTTCCCCGACGTTTCGACGACGGGTCGTCAGCGCAAGAACAGAGAAGAAACGATCGGGCTCGTGAAAAGCATTTACAACAATGCGAACAACGCCGGCAAGTGCGGATACAACGGCTGGTCGCTTTACAACGCAATCGTCGAATACTTGGATCACTTCCGTGGCACATCGGCCGACGAACGCGCCATCGCCTCAATGGATGAAGCATCCGGCGTCACGCAGAAAAAACTGATAGCCCAAACAGCTGTGCTATCGTAGTTGCATGGCAGACTCGGAATTTGAATCGGACGACGAACTGTTCGACTGGGATGAGGAAGAAGACGAACCTCAGCACCAAATGGCGCCGGAACGTCGCAACAGGGAGCAGCTTTATAAACTAAAGAGGGCGAGACACGAGTTTTTGGTCGCACTCGACAAATATGCCAACGTGGCCGGTGAAGAAGGGCTGAACGAGGTCGTATCGCAGTGCGAGCGCAGGCTGCAGTGGCAGCTGGAATGCGTCACCGATCGGGCAACCATAGACGACATTCTTTTGCGCCGGTACGATATATACGAGCCAGATGCGTGGCTTCGTTTTAGAAACTCATGGTTCGAGAAACGAGTTCGTAACGACATGCACCACATCGGCGTGATGCACTCCGCGATGTTCGCGCGCGCCGTCGCCAAGAAGAGTCTTCCGATCAAGGGCCGAATAATGTTGTACACCCGTGAGCTTTTGTGGTCGCTGATACAACACTTTGACAGAAAGTTGCAATCGCACTGATTTGGCGTTGACTCTTTCGCCCTAAGCGACTACCCTCTTAGAACCAAACAACCGGGGGGTGCCAGTGAGCGAACACAGTGAACGGTTCTACAGCGTCATAAAAAATGCAGCGTGCTCAAATACGCCGAACGAATGGTTCTATCCACTTTCACGAATGCTCGAGGACGACAAAGCACACCTCGCACGCGCCCGTACCATATGCCAGTCATGCAAGATCCAAACAGACTGTTACGCGCACGCCATACGACACGAGGAGTTCGGCTTCTGGGCTGGTTTGTCACCACGACAACGACGAATGATACGAATCAGCGAGCGAATACCCTTCCAATCTCTGACATCACAAGCGGACACGTGGAAAATCAACTGGAATCAATCTTTGAAACGCGCCGGCCGTGGCGCATCAGTAAAGAAACAACGCGGAAATAAATGAGCTCGATAATCGTTCCGCAGCACGTCCAGGAATTCCTGGATCGCCTGGATGGCGTAACGCGGAGCGGCATGGGTTGGGCAGCGAAGTGCCCCTGCAGGAACGACGACAACAACCCTTCACTCACTGTAGGCGTCGGCAAGAACGATCAAGTCCTCATCAAATGCCACAACGGCTCCCCGTGCACCGTCGAACAAATCGTCGGGTACATGAACATGAAGATGGAAGACCTGTACGAAGACAAAGTCGTACCCGTGAGCAAAAAGGACAACAGGGGCGCACGTAAAGTCGAAAAGGTCTACCAGTACACGGACAAAGACTTCCAAACACTGTACGAAAAAATCAGATACAAATACGAAGACGGAAGCAAAGGTTTCTCGCAACGTCGGCCGGACCCGAACCAACCGGGTAAATACATCTACAGCATCATCCCCAAAGAACAGCGCGTTCTGTACAACCTGCCAATCATCCTCAAGGCGATCGAATACGGCGAACCCGTGTGGCTAGTCGAAGGCGAGAAAGACGCCGACACGCTCGAACAACTCAACATCATGGCGACGACAGCAGGCGGAGCCGGAACATGGGAACAGCAGTTCACCGACGTCTTGGCTGACGCGGCTGCTGTAATGATCGTCGCAGACAACGACGAAGCCGGCAAGACTCACGCAGTCAGCGTGCAACGCGTGCTGCAAGCCGCCGGATGCGCAGACGTTCGTGTCTATGTCAGCCCGTACGGAAAAGACGTGACCGATCACGTCAACTCCGGGCACGCGTTGGAAGAACTCATAGAACTCGACTTCACGCCGACAGAAGAACAGATCGCGCACCTCAAGGATGACAGCACCGAAGAGGAAGACATACTCGCCACAATCACCGAAATTTTCGGTCGCAACATCAAACTCGAGCAGAAGATATCGCGAGCCCGTGCGCATCTCGACGGAATCGGCGTCATGGACTTCGGAGATCAGGGACGCCTCGTCGAATGGCAACAGTTCATCGACGAAACGGTTGACGACACGTACGAGTGGGTGATTCCCGGTCTGATCGAAAAGCAGGAGCGTGTAATCGTCGTCGCGGCCGAGGGCGTAGGAAAAACGATGCTCCTGCGCCAGGTGGCGATTCTGTCGTCGGTGGGGCTGCATCCGTTCACGTTCCAGCCGATGAAGCCCATAAGGACCCTGACAATCGACCTGGAAAACCCGGAACGCATCATTCGACGCACGTCGCGTTGGATAATGAAGAAAGCCTTGAGGTTCGCCCGCGATCGCGCGCCGCACGGAACCGAAATCAGGTCGGATTCGCACCTGATGATGAAGCCTTCCGGTTTGGACCTCATGTCCCCGGTTGGACGTGCGCTTTTCGAGCAAACGGTCGACCAGGTGCGCCCGCAGCTGCTGTGCGTGGGTCCTCTGTACAAGTCGTACGCCGATACTGGGACGTTGACGAGTGAAGCTTTAGCCGTCGAGGTCGCCAAGTTCTTCGACTACATACGCGACGTCTATGACTGCGCTCTGTGGATTGAGCATCACGCGCCGCTGGGTCAGTCGCAAACATCACGAGAACTGCGTCCCTTCGGGTCAGCCGTATGGTCGCGTTGGCCGGAGTTCGGGTTGGCGTTGTCCCCAGATCAGTTGGGTGGGTCCGAGTACGTTTATGACGTGCGACATTTCAGGGGTGCACGCGATAGGCGCCCGTGGCCGCTCAAGATGAAGCGTGGCGTACAGTTCCCCTTCGAGACACTAGAATTTATGAAAGAAGATTTCGGGGGCAAGACCCCGGGTGCCGACGAGGATTTCTAAATGTCAGAAGAGACCCCCAAAGAGAAGAAGGGTGGCAAATCGCTTACCCGTGAGTTCCTGGCGGAACGCGACCTGCGCATCTTCAAGCTGCGACAAGCAGGTGTCCCTCATCAAGAGATAGCTCGTCGTTTCAGCATGACGACTGGCGCTGTCGGATCGGCGATTCGTAGGCAGCTCGAGAAACTCAATGGGGAGGCGATGCTCGCGTATCCGGAGGTTTTGCGCATGGAGTTGGAGCGTCTCGATTCGTTACAGCAGAACATTTGGCCACAGACGCAACATCGCAAGCAAACCGCCGACGATGGCTCCGAAATTATGCTCGAACCCGACCTCAAGGCTGTTGACCGCGTTCTGTCGATCATGGACCGCAGGTCGCGGCTGTTGGGCATGGAACGCAACAACGTGTCGATTCAGATGGACGTCACCTCGGGTGGTGAAACAATCAGGTCGACATTGGCTGGCGCACAGCAGGCCGAAGAGCGAGTAAACGCGTTCACGCCTGAGGTGGAAGCCAAAAAGCTGATTCAGCTCATGACGCAGACAGGTGTCCTGTCGCAGGACGTCATATCGTCCCTGACTGGTGTCAAGGCGATTGAGGCTGTTAGCTCTGTGTCGAATCAGCTAGGGGACGATAACCTGGGCTCTCAGCTACCCGTGGACGAAAACGAGGCATCTAATGAGTGACGAATCGGTCGACAACCTGGATGCTGCGATGGACAAAGTCGCGGAAACGCTGAAGCCAACACGCGCCAAACGGATAGGTCCAAAGGTCGAAGACGAAGAGAAGACGCTTGTGCAAGTAATCGTGCGCACGACCGACGACGAACGTGAACGCTGGAAGCGGGCTGCTGCTGCGGCGGGCAAGTCGATGAGCGAATGGATTCGTGAGCTGTGCACCAAAGAGGCGAGTCGAACGCTCGAGTGTCAGCATCCTTCGGGCATGCGTCTCAGTTACCCGTGGAGCGAAACGTGCCTCGTCTGTGGAACCAGGTTGCGTGGTTGATGCCTGAGTCGCCAGAGTTGCGTCGTCAACGACGCCTGAAGGACCAGGTCAAACGCAAGTTCGGGCCTTTGTCGCCGGAGATGAAAGACATCGTCAGGTTCATTCCGAAAGGCGTGTCGCCTGCTCGAATTGCGCTGAACTATGCGAGGATGCTGCGCTTCAGGGGATTCGAACCAAAGGGATTGATGGGCATCAATCCGGTTCTGTTTCCAAACGAATCGGCATGCAGGCGTGCGGTTCTCTTGTTGCGCAACAACGGCATGGTCGCACAATCAGACAACGGCACGTGGTACATCACTACCCGTGGCGAGTTGGCGATTCAGCTGTTACAGATCAGGGAACCGTCGATTGTCGAGCCATCAGGCTACGACGTTTACTAGAACTAGCTGCCGAGCAGCCAGGCAGTCACACGCTTTCTTAGCGTCGGCTTCTTGATGTCATTCGCATAAATGACGACGTTCGTCGAACCTGAAGCGGCAGGCTTCTTGGCAGCGTCGGAGCGCTTTAGCGCTTTCTTGGCTGCAGGCTTCTTGGCTGCGGGCTTCTTGGCCGGGGTTTTCTTGTTCGATGGTTTGCGATTGCTTTGTGCCACTGTGACTCCTGACGTTGTTGCGTCAACAGTAGTCGATGAGGTAGCTATATGGCGGAACATCTACCTTTAGGCACATCGTTTTGCGTACCATTGAGTGATGGTCGATACGCCTTTTCCTTCTGCACTAGACAAACTCGCACTGGCAGTGTCGTCGGCAGTTGAGGTAAAGGAACAAACAGTCAAGGAATATGGAATTGGCGAGGACATCAACATCAACCTGTACACATGGAAGGGCGCGAGACTGGCTGCAATCTGCCAGATGTCGTCGCAACTCATGTGCGAATCGCACGAGAAAAGGTTCGGCCGAGTCGTAGACGCATCGGTCATCATTCGCCAGACGCTCGGTATCGACGCAATCACGATGATCGCAGAGGGCTACCTTAGTATGGATCCAAGAAGCACGGAGAACCTGCCGCTTGCGTCAGCGTTCGTCTCGATGCCAGACGTCGTCAAAGAGTGCATCACCTTCACACATGTATTCGAAGAGAACGTGCTGTTCATGACCAAGCCTTACAGGTACACAGTGCCAAGGTCGGTCATCTGGGAGGACGAGGTATTTACGCCAGGTCAGACAATCATGAGGGGTGGTAACGGCAAGTACCCCCTCATGTTCAGCAAGGTACTAAGAGAGGTCAACTCAGACGAACCACCTGAGGACAACCAGGTGTATCTCGAAACGATTGCGTTCGGCCTAAGACAGTTGGGCTTCGAGATCACATGGCTGTAGGCAACATCACATGGCTGTAGGTAACCCGTAGGCACCTAGCGCGACCTACAGGAAGCTGTCGCCTACGAACGGTCTGAGCGTCACGACGTCGAACGACAGGATCGCACTAGGCGAGATGATGCCTGAGTAGGCGAACGACTTCAGGTCTGATGGGTAGAAACCACTTGGCTCATCCTCTTCGGAGTGTGGGGCAAGCCAACTCTGTTCGAGCAGACCTGCGAGTATCGTGCACACGACAGCAGTGTTCGACTTGTGGATGTCGTACGTCGTCTCCGTGCCACCCGTGGGCGTTGCGACGTCGACGACACCGAGCAACCTGAAACCGTTGCGTATCCGGATGAACCCTGCTGCATACTCGGACTTGTTGGCCAGGTATACGACGCGGTCGACACTGGGGATGATGCCAGCCTGACGAATGAACGGCTCGCAATCAGGGAACGTGGCGTGGTACAAGAAGTCGTGCGTCGCAGTCGGCAACACAGGCGCTTCAGGGAACTCCCCGGTCATACACAACCTCGGCTCACGACTTGGCTCACGATGCGACTACCTCCGAGTCTTTGATGTGCGACTCAGCCACGTGAACACGACAGCGAGATACAGGAACCAACCTGACGTGGTCACGAGAAATGGGGCAGGCGATGCGACGTCGAGCAAGAATAAAGCGATCAACCAAACAGTCATGTAGGCAAATGCTGCGATACGACGACGTTCTCTCATTCGATTCTCAATGTAGGTGTTGTAGCTAGGCATATGTGGTTAGTCTAAGCACCAACGGCATGGGGCGCAATAGCGTTTTGGCCGGGGGTTGCAGCGTCAGCTGTGAGGCAAGCAAAAGCTATGTATGAGGCGAACAAGGGTTCGTCGTCGGGCAGCCAGTATTCTTAAGCCCCGAAAACTTTCCGGCAGGCCCGCAGCAGTGGGTGCAGGCATGTGTCAGTGTTTGGCTGCTGGTTTTCAAATAGATTTATCTGGGGTTGTTTTGTTGTGGCTTGCTGGTTATAGTTGATCGTATGCCAGCTCTGAGTGATGATGTGATTGATGGTGTTCATAGGCGTTTGTGGGCTGAGGCCAGTGAGCGTTTTGGTTCGAGGTTCAAGGTTCCGGATGATGTGATGTGGTCGATTTCTGAGTATGTGAGGGGTTTGTGTGTTTTGCAGACGTTTCGTCGGAATGGTGGGGCTGGGTCTGTTGTTTCGTTTTTGAGGTCGTATGGGATTTCTGATGGGTGTGTTGAGGGTTTGGTTCGGGATGGTTATGTGAAGGGTGAGGCGAAGCAGGATGGGCCGGTTGGTTCTCGGAAGGCGCGTTTGCGTGCGTTTGAGGATTGGGCTGTGAAGCATCGTGGTGAGCAGTTTTCGACGGATCAGTTGATTGAGGTTTCGGGTTTTTCGCGTGTGTCGTTGTTGGATTATTTGCGGATTTCGCGTTTGTTTGTGAAGGTGAAGCGGGGTGTGTTTGAGGTTGCGAATAGGTAGGGTGTGGCGTCATGAGACCTAGATGGCGAAAAGCTGCTCCTGTTGAGTTAGATTTATCTGACGATTCTGTTTTTGAGAAGTTCGTCGCTGAGGCGACTGAGCACACGGAGAAGTTTCGTGTGAATCATGTTCGTGACGGTTTGGATGCCGGGTTCAATTTGGTTGAGGGAAATGAGGCTCTGGATGTTTATATGCGTCAGGAGGGGAATTTCCTGCTTTTGCAGGGTGAGTGCAATAATTATTGTCCGCATGTTGACACGATCCCGTTTTCTCGGCCGCATTTATTGATTCCGGCGGTGAATGTTACGACTTGTTTGGTTTGTGCCGACGATTTTTTGGGCTTACTTGAGTCCAATGATCATTGTTGTGATTTGTGCGGTAAGGAGTCGGTTGGGGAGCTTACCCAGGTGAGGTTTCAGGCTGGTCCGGGTTTGATGATTGTCTGGCTTGGGCCGTGTTGTGTGCGGGATTTCATCCCGAGAATTGCGTCGTGATGATGTTGCCGTCTAGGTGGCTTTGGGGTGGTAGTGGTTTGATGCTGAGGACTCTTTGGAGCCATCTGTCTGTTCCGTCGTAGCGGGCTTGAAATGGTTTGCGACCGTGGACTGTTGTTTTGTTGTCGATGGTGAGTAGTTGACCTGTTTTGAGGGTTATTTCTTTTTTGACGTCGTGGATGGCGCGTTGCAGGGCTTTTAGGGATTCTTGGGCCGGCGGGTTTGTTCCGGTTGTGAGTTCTTCGTCGTAGCAGAGTTCCCATCCGTAGTGTGTTCGGCGTAGCGGGGTGATGATCATTTTGTTGTCGGCCGCTCCGCCGATCCGGAAGCTTTTGTCGATACCAGTTTGATACCAGGGTTTTTGGAGGGTTTCGATGGCGAGCGGGCTCAAGTCGTCGAGGATGTTCTCGAGTTCGGCGTAGGTTGTTGCGGCTTGTTCGTCGCCCCTGAGGCAGAGCAGGTGGACGTGGGAGGGCTTGTAGGGGTGGAAGGCTGATTCGGTGTGGAATTGGAGTTGGGTTCTGGATGATCCGGAGATTTGTTGGTCTTCTTGTTGTTTGTTGGGGATGAGGTTGTGGACCAGGCGGCCGTTTTGTTCCTGTTTGTAGGCGACCGGGAACCCGTATTTTTTGGCGTGGTCGATTAGGGCGTCTGATGCGCGTTTGACCTGGGGGTCGTTTATGCTGCCGCTTGTTGGGGTTTGCGGAATTTCCCCGATCTCAATTTCGTGAATTTCAATGCCCATATTTTGATCTTAGTTTCTTTGATGTTTGCGATGTCGCATGGCGGATGGACGAGTTCACCTGTTTTGAAGCGCAGTTTGCTACGGTCAAATTCCATACTTATTTCCCCTTCGCGGGCGTCGACAACGCTAAACGGGTTTGAGGCCGGTTTCTGATGATATCAGGTCCAGCAGTATCCCTCGTCACATTTGCCCTGGTTGAAGGCGTCCGGGCCGAATAGTTCGTCTTGTTCGGCTGTTATGACGTCCCTGAGTGGGGCTCCTTTGCCTGTGAGATACACCTCGCCTTTGTCGCGGTTGCGTCGTCGCTCGAGAAGTTTGTCTTCGAGTTGGGCCGCTTTTTCGAAAAGCTCCGGTTCGTCGCGGCGAAGTTTTCGCCAGGTGGGTATCGAGTGGAATGGGCAGAAGAAACACGATGATTTTGGTGGCACGGGCAGACCGACCCGGTCGAAAACGCTGACGCAGTGGCTTCGGTGGAAGCCGATGTCGAGTAGCGGGTAGATGCGTTTTTCCCACCGCTCGTCTCTGCCGCGGCCGGCGCGCTCTATTTCGTCGACCGAAATGCCTACGCAGACCTCGATCGGTAGTACGGATTTGTCGTAGTTTTTTTCAATCCATTTTCCGACGACTTTGATTTTGTGGTCTGCGGTGCAGGAACGGCGCATCGGTTTCCCGGTGTAGCCGTAAATGGGGATTGGTTCGCGGAGCGTGTCTCCCTTGTGGTCCATCATGCGCCCCCAAAGGGTTTGCTCTGTGCCATCTCTGAGGTATCGGCGAAGTTCTTTTACTTCGATGCCATGCTTGGCGGCCCACGGAATCATTATTTCGCGGACATACGTCAATGTTCCCGGATGTTCGCTGTCGTCTCCGGTGTTTGCGAATAGTGCGTAGTCGATCGGTGGGACTTCACCAAGTGCCGCAAGGATGATTAGTGCCGAGCTTTGAACCCCGCCCCCGTAGGAAAGAATCCTGTTGTGTCTCTCTGTCACCTGTTGTCTCCCGATCCCCCCAGGACGCCCCTTGTTTGGCGCGATTGGAGTTTTTCAACATTATCACGCGCGATTGACGACAGCGTTGTGTCCAATTCGACGGCCAGCATGGCGGCATACCACAATACATCACCTATTTCTTCGGCAATCATTTGTTTTTCGTAAACCCCGATGACGCCTTCCCTGTCACGGAGCACTTTCTTCAGTTTGCCAGCGATTTCTCCCGCCTCTGAAACTAGGCCGAGCACCAAATAATTGATTGCATCCTTTTCGGGGTATACGGCGGTTTTACATGCACGCAGCTGGTATTCGTCAAACGTCATTTCCACATACCCTCCGGAATATGTAGAAATCGTTTGGAGACTATTTTTTTCTGTACTTGCGAAAAAACTATTCCAAGGGTGACGATGAATGTAAATACGGTAATCGATATTCGCATAAATTTAGCCATGTCGTAAGCATATTGCTGTAGCTGGCAAATGTCAAATGACAGCCGATCGCCGTGTTATTCCTTTGGTTTCGGTGGTTTCGGCCCGTTGCACGCCTCATAGGCCATCGCCAGTACATAAATCTTGGTCAATCCAAACTTTCATCCCAATACCACTTATTTGTTATCTCTGGGTCGTAAATATGTTCCTGCGGATTTTCGGGGTCGTACAAATTAGGGTCGGTCATTATTTGGTTTTCCGTGTTTTATTGACCAATTCCGACGGAATGGCAGCCAGCCTGCAATAGCCGCCCGGCTCAATTTTGGCTTTTACAATTTTGCAGACGTTTTCCGATTGATAGTGAGCGCAGTTGGCGCAACGGACGCCGATGCTGTAATTGTCGTTATTGGCTTTCGGTACATAGCCGACCCAAATACCGTTTTTATCATTATCGGCAAGTTTTCCGAATTTGGCGGCGATCGACTGCATTGCAGAAATAAATTCTTTTTCTGCCGGTGGGTGGTACGGTGTTTTTGTCGAAGTTGGGTCGGCCGCTTTCTTTTCGACTCTTACGCCCCTGATTTCTCCGCCGTAGTCTTTCCAGGTATCGGTCATATCACGGAGTCTCTATGTTTTGGGGATCGAGATTTACTTCGATGTGGGAAATGACAAGTTCTGACTTCTTCTTGGTG
>Ga0172373_10008650_pt1 | contig 12876 bp, 9 predicted proteins | sample Lak10m_2_FD_114546 | JGI IMG/M metagenome (GOLD analysis project Ga0172373, IMG submission 114546) | Freshwater microbial communities from Kabuno Bay, South-Kivu, Congo - kab_092012_10m | ecosystem: Environmental > Aquatic > Freshwater > Lake | place: Democratic Republic of the Congo: South-Kivu... | reverse complement strand
GTACAAACCTAGGTTTGTACTCCAATATCAGCAGGTTTATAGGTCAAAATACCCGTTTTCTCCTTTATTTTTTAACTTTGAGGAGGTGGCTTGAGAAGACCTTAAAACACATATAGAGCCTTCCATTTTTCTTGCCACGTCCGTTTCCAACTGGGAAGGAGAGGCACCAGGCAAGCTCGCCGTCACGGTGATCGTCGGCAGTTCCAGGTCGGGTAAATTCTGGATTTGCAAGACCTTAAAACTGTATAAGCCGCCGAATATCAGCATAACGAATAGCATCACGACCGGAATGGGATTACGAATGCTCCAAGACGAGATAGTCATCAGCGCACCACCCGGACACTATCGCCGTCTGCCAAGAAGGCCGCCCCGCTGGCGACAATTTTATCTGACGATGTCAGCCCGGACAGGATTTCGTAAGCACCGTCGGAAAGTTGTCCTAACTGTACTTTAACCGGGCTAACTTTGGCTTGGTAATCGACGATTTCCCCCACGCGGAACACATAACTGAAACCTTCGCGCAAGGATAAGGCGGTTTGCGGAATGGCTAATGCGGTTTTGTGGCCTAGCTTGAACCGGCCTTGGGCGAACATGCCAGCCTTAAGCCCAGCGCTTTCTGCCTGTGGCAAATCAACGTAAACCAGACCGTTACGGCTTTGCTGGTCCAAACTGGGCGCCACATTGCGGATTTTGCCGCCGACCTGACCGACATTGGGCACTGAAATCGCCGCTTCCATGCCGGTCTGTAGCTGCACCATTTCCTCGGCAGTGACTTCCGCCCGCCATTCCAGACGATTTTGCCGGATCAAGCGGAACAATTCCTGCCCTGACGAGGCAACCGCACCTAAAGTAGCGGTGCGTGACGAAATAACCCCGTCGTCGATAGCAACGACATGAGTATAGCTTAAGCGTAACCGTTGTTTTTCCAATTGCGCCTTAGCGGACTCGACCTTGGCCTTCGCAGTCTGTGCCATCGTCAAGTATTGCACCACCATTTGCTGGCTGAGTGCGCCGGAGGATTCGATTTTCCGGGCGCGGTCGGCGTTCAGCAGGGCTTCTTCCAATCCGGCTTGTGCTTCCGCCAAAGCCGCTTGGCTTTGGGCAATTTCAACGAGAACAGGTTTCCGGTCGAACTTAGCCAATAGCTGGCCTTTGCGTACCCTTTCGCCGACGTCCGCCCGAGCGTCTTCTAAGCGCAGATCGCCGACTTGCGCGCCAATGATGGCTTCCTGCCAAGCGGCAACCGAGCCGTTTGCAGACAATGTTTTGACCATGTCCAAATTGACGGGCTGAATCACCGTTACATTCAACGCTGGCCGGACGCTGGGTAGCGCTTTTTCTGCCGGTTGTAGAGTTTCCTTGCTTAGCATCAGGGTTATCCCTAAATAAATGAGTGCGGTCAGGCTAAGGCAAAGAGTGAGTGACTTTCCTTTAGTCATGGTTATTTCCAGGCGATGGTTTTAAAGGTTGAGAAATCAGGTTGATCAATGAGTTTTCAGATTGGCCGGGCAATCCTCCCGAAACTGAAGCCACTGGTCCGGCGGTGCGGTCTTCCCAGCTTCCGCCGACGGCACGATACAAGGCCATCCAAGCACTAATCAGTTCTTGTTCCAATTCGGTCACGGCCCATTGGGCGATAAATGCGTTGCGGCGGGCAGTTTCGGCATCGATCAAGTTACCCAGGCCAACTTCGTACAATTGCCGGGTTGCCGCAAAATGGCTTTGATAATCCGCCGCCGCAGTACGCGCCAAGGGCAGGCGCCGATCTGCACTCGCCAAGCGCACCAAGGCGTCTTCGACTTCTTTAACCGCCGTCCTGACCGTAGCGCGATAGTGAGCGACAGCCGATTCGTATTGAGCTTTAGCGGTGTCTACGTTCGCGGCGCGTTTACCGGCATCGAACAACGGCAAGCTAAGCGTCGGTCCGTACGACCAGGTTTCCGCCAAGGTTAAGGCCGCACCATTCATGTTTTGCAGAACAGGGGTAATGTTCCCGGATAGGGTCAATTTAGGCAAGCGGTTAGCCTGTTCCACGCCGATTTTGGCACTCGCCGCAGCCATATCGCGTTCGGCGGCGGCAATATCGGGACGTTGCCGAATCACATTGGCGGGTACTGAATGGACTTGGAACGGCGGCAGCTTAGGCAATTGCGCTGGTCGTTCTTGGGTATCGCCTAATAATGTGCGGATTTGCGGCTCCGGCAAACCCGTTAAGGCTGTCAAGGCTTTAATCGAGCGCTCGCACTGCGCTTGCTGTTGCAATAACACGTTATCGCCATCGGCTGCGCTGGCATTCGCCAAAGCGACATCGGACGAGCTACGGAATCCAACACTACCGGCAATGCGGGTCAGCCGCGCCGAAACCTGTCTGGATTCGGCCTCTTTTTTATTGAGCAAGGCTTGCACCCTACAATAACGATAAGCCAGATAAGCATTCGCAAGCTCTGCCGCCACCGCGACGCGAGCATCGTGCCAAGCTGCCGTGCGCGCTTGCAATTGACTGATAGCGGCTTCCCGTTGCCGCGCCAAGCCACCGAACAAGTCGATTTCCCAACTGGATTGCACGCTAAATTGATGTTGAGTGCGCAAGGTAGGCGTGCCGCCAAAAGAGAAACTTGAATTGGCGCTGCTTAAACCCGCCTCTAAATTAGGCAGAAAAACCGATTCGTAGCTAGTCAAGTTGCCCCTGGCTTCTACAATCTGTACTTTGGCTTTAGCGATAGATGCACTTTCCTGTTGCGCGGCGGCAAGCAAGCGATTAAGCACCGGATCGCCGAAGCGCTCCCACCATTGGCTTAAGCTGGACAACTCGCCTTGATGAGCGACCGGCAAATCCTCAAAGGCGGGCTGTTTGGCAAACCAGTGCGTTGCCGTGGGCGGTTCCGGGCTTTGGTAATTAGGGCCGACCGTCATCAGCAAGCCGCTATTCATACCGCAACCTGATAATGCCGGCAGGATAAAGCCCAGGTGAAGTAGATTCATGGCTTGCTCCTGCCCTACGCTTGGCTTAGCCCTCAACCATCGCCACCTAGCAACCGCACTGGGTGTTGATTTCAACATCGGTTTTTATTCCTTGATCTCGTCGATCTCGTCAGCGGGGGCTTCCTCCTCATCTATCGCCTCATCTCTCGACAAATACATGTTTTTGAAAAACGCATAACGATCCGTTGTGGCTTCATCGACAATTTTATCCATAGCTAACCTATCTGAACGTTTATCGACGGCATTGACCACGCCGATCATTCCCAAGCCACTGACGTATTGCAGCGGATTAGTCGTCATTTTAAACGCCGTACCGGCAAGCCCTCTGACCGAACTCGGCCCAAAAATCGGCATCACCAGATAAGGTCCGGTACCCAAGCCCCATGTGCCTAAGGTTTTGTCGAAATTTTCCTCGTGTTTGGGTAGGTCTATTGAGCTTGCCACGTCAAACAAACCGCCTACCCCGGCTGTGGTGTTGACAACCAGTCGGACACTATCCGAACCGGCCTGGGAAAATTTTCCTTGCAAAGCTGAATTGACCATAACGCCTACATCATCAATGTTACTAAAAAAATTCGACACCCCTTGGTCGGCAAAATCGGGCATTATCCAGTTGTAACCTTTTGCCACCGGTTTCAAGACATAGCCATCCAGGGCATCATTAAACGAGTGGGTTTTTCTGTTCCAGTTTTCATAAGGATCTCTCGAATCTGCTGTTGGCGATGAGGCGCAAGCATTGAGTAAAGTTACCGCTGTGACTACGATTAGTGTCTTGGTGTTGTTGAGTTTCATGGGTTAAACCTTGTGAATGTTAGTTTTAGAAACTACGCAGATGATTGCGTGCATAGAGCAAAAACGCTCTTGGTGACATTATTACGGGATGACTTGGACTCAACAACGGCACTGGGATGGATATAAAAACCCTTCTTAAGACGGAGTAACACCAGGTCTTAAGGCTGAAGAACAAGAAGGCTTTTTGCGTTATTATTGATCCTATGAAAAAATTTATCGCATCCTATCGCCCGGCGTTTACCAAGCGCTTCTGGTTCAAGCTGACCCTGGTTTACACCGTGGTCTCGATATTCGGCATTAAGTCGCTAATGTCTGTTTTTGACATCATTATCCACTACCGACATTTTAATGAAGCGATGCAGCCTGCTGCTGTGTTAGCGACAGTGAGCGAACGCATGAAACCCATACGGCGGCTGATAGAAAGCGGGGCGCTAGCTACGCAAGACATCGCCGATGCGCCTGGGATTATTGATGACCTGATGGTGCGGGAAAATTTGGTCGATAATTCCGTGGCCGATCACATCCGTGAGTCTAGTGACGCAACGGCAAGCTATGTGGTATTTGGCGAACATGACCGCCCTATTGCACAACACATGAAGGGTGCCGATGAACGCATCACCACCTTATTAATGGCGCATCGCGCAGCTGTTGCCGGCGGCGAAGCCTTTGTCCTTGAGCATTTGCCCGATTCTGTTTATATCAATATCCCGCTAAGTTCTCGTGAGCCGACCTCAAAAGGGCGTATCGCCTTGCTGGTTACGGCAAAATTCAGCCTCGCCAAGCAATTCAACAGCGATGATGATTGGTTTTCGGCGCTCATACCTTTCGTCATCACGCTTTGCATCGTGCTGAGCGGATATTTAGCCTCGAAAAATCTGGTCCGGCGCTTACGGCATATCACGTCAGTAAGCAGTGCATGGCGTGAGGGGGATTTGGACCGGCGCATTATCGATAACGATACCGATGAATTATCCGAGCATAGCCAGCACTTGAATAGCATGGCGGGGCAGTTGAAGGAATTGCTGGGCTTGAAACAAGAGGCTGCGATTCAAGACGAGCGGACACGCATGGCGCGGGAACTACACGATACGGTCAAGCAGAATCTGTTCGCGCTAGCGCTGCAACTGGCAGCCATTAATGCCAAAGCACCGGATTTAGGCGAGGCCAAACACAATCTCCTCGAAGCAAGGCATATCTTGAAACAAGCGCAAGAACAACTAGTAGGCGTTATTTCGGAACTGCGGTTAATCGGTCCGAAACACGAGGATACTGCAATGAATCTTCTCACTTTATGCGAAACAATTGAGCGCAAATTTAATGTACCTATTCACTGCGTCGTTTCGCAGGATTTAATACTGCCGGACAGTCAATTTTTTGTGGTCAGCCGCGTTATTCAGGAGGGTATTACTAACGCCATACGGCACGGTAACGCAAAGTTAATCCATATCCGTTTAGTCGAATCAGCACTGCGTTTCGAGTTGCTGATAAAAGACGACGGCATCGGGTTTGATCCAACGCTTCCTACCATAGGAACGGGCATTCTTTCCATGCGTGAGCTCGCCGCCTCGCTCCCCGCAGGCACATTTTCAATCGACACGACAGTCGGCCAGGGAACGACTATCGTAATGACTTGGGAGGAACAATTTAATGGCATCTAATCCAGAACCTTTTATCACCTTGATCGCCGCTGACGACCACGGCGTGGTTTGCCGAGGCTTGGCCGCCTTATTGTCATCCGAGCCAGATATTAAAATGCTGGCCGCTACAGCCAGCGGCAGGGAGGCTGTTGAATTATCCGCAGTGCTTGTGCCCAATGTCGTCTTGATGGATATTGTCATGCCGGATATGGATGGCATTGAAGCAGCTAAACGCATCAAAAAATCAAGTCCCCGCACCCATATCGTGATTCTCACTTCGGTTGAAACCGAACAAACCGTGGTCGAGGCCACGCAGGCCGGCGCGCTTTCCTATCTCCTGAAAGATACCGACCCTGACGAATTAGTGACAGCCATCCGCGCTGCTGCACGGGGTGAAAGCACCTTAAGTCCGCGCATTGCAACCTTGTTAATGACTACCCTATCGCGCCGTCACAGTGATCGCGCCCTTCATGAAGAACTCAGTGACCGTGAAATGCAGGTCTTGTTATTACTTGCCCAAGGGCTTGCCAATGTGTTGATTGCCGAGAAGCTCGGTATTGGGGAAAAAACGGTGAAATCCCACGTCAGCAATATCTTGTCCAAGCTTTATTTGACGGATCGTACCCAAGCCACAGTGTATGCGTGGCGGCATCAATTGCTGACCCCTTAGATTTTAATAGGCTGCATCCACAGATACGGCATATTGTCCGTTGAATAGTTATAAGCTAATGTTCCAAATCTGGGTTTTAATCAAGCCTATTTACAGCAAGACAGCAAAGCTTAACTTGTTTATTTCAATGGTGCTTACAGCTTATTAAATCCGGGCTGTTAAGATAGCGGTTAAAGATTTTTAAGCGCGGAGCCAAGAACATGCAAACTGATTATTTCGACCCGGTAAAAACCGAACTACATAAAGGTATCAACCTGATAGAAGCCAGCGCCGGAACGGGGAAAACCTATGCCTTGGCGATGCTGGTGTTGCGGTTTGTCGTGGAGCGGGATATTGCGATCGATAAAATACTGGTCGTCACGTTTACGAAGGCGGCGACCGAGGAGTTAAAAGACCGTGTGCGCAGCCGTTTGGCCGACGCCAAAAAAGCGTTAGCGGGGCATACCGCCAATATCGACGGCACGATTAGCGACTGGCTGGCGCAGCTCGAACTAGCCCCGGAATTGATACATAAGCGCCTGGCGCTGGCCTTGCTCGACATAGACCAGGCCGGGATATTCACGATACACGGTTTTTGCCAGCGCGTGTTGCGCGAGCATGCGCTGGAAAGCGGGCAAGTCTTTGATGCGGAATTGACGGGAGATGTGGCGCTTATCAAACAAGGTTGCAGCGATGACTTTTGGCGCCGGGAGATAACGACCCGTTCGCTCTGGGACGCGGCGGTTTTAACTGCGGTCTATAAAACTCCGGACCGCTTGCTCGCCAGTATTTCAGGATTTCCAGCCGCCGGCATGGCCTTGGACTCGCATATCCGCATTTACCCTGATGACCAGGACCTGGATAAGGCATTAACCGAATTGAAAAGCTTGGCGGATCATGCCGGCAAGGTGCTTGATGCGTCCGCGGCCTTGGTGGCGGCGAGCTTTGCCGGACAACCCTTCAAATCGGGCTACAGCGATACGTTTGCCTTGCATTACCGGGCCCTCGCGGCCTGGCTTAAAGGCGATACGGCGGAAATCCCTGACGCCGAGGCCTTTGCGTTACTGACCCAAGAGGGCTTGCTGGACGCTTTGAACGGCAATAAATTCAGGACCACTAAAACGCAGTCCGGCGAGCAGCGCAAAGCCGATTACCTGGCGGGATTGGCTATCAATACCGGACCGTTCGATGCGCTGGCCGCCGCATACGCCAAAATCCCGCTGCTAATTCGCCGCTTATTGCTGGAAAATTTGCGGGTGGAACTGGATAAGCGTTTGCAGCAGCTTAATGTGTTGACCTTTGACGATTTGATCAGCCGTTTAGCCGCGGCTTTGCAGGGCGATCAAGGCGCTTTGCTGGACGCCGGGTTGCAGCAACGCTTTGCCGTCGGCCTGATTGATGAATTCCAGGATACCGACGACAAGCAATGGTTTATTTTTTCGTCGGTGTTCGCGGCCACAGGCCATTCCATCTACTTAATCGGCGATCCCAAGCAGGCGATTTACAAGTTTCGCGGTGCGGATATTTATTCTTACCTGAACGCACAGCGACAGGCGGAACATCGCTACACGCTGGCTAAAAACCGGCGTTCGCATCCGCGGCTGGTCGATGCCGTGAATGCGTTATTTGCGCGGGAACAGGCGTTTTTGCTGGCCGACCTGGCGTTTAATGCCGTGCATCCCGCCAAGTCGGCGGAAGACGGGGCATTGCATGTCGCGGGCGAGGCCGTCGCGCCAATGGTGCTCTGGCAGTTACCGGAAAGCGACAGCAAAACCGGGTATTGGACGGCGGGCAAGGCGGCCGATGAAATCCGCTTGGCGGTCGTTAATGAAATCATCGCGTTGTTAGGCGCTGATGTCACGCTGCAACCGACCGGTACGGCTTTGCAAGCCAAGGATATGGCTATCCTGGTCAGGACAAACACCCAGGCCAGGGAATACCAGGCAGCATTGCGCGCAGCCGGCGTGCCTTCGGTGCTCAACAGCACCGAGTCGGTTTTTGCGACCCAGGAGGCGGCGGATTTGCATGTACTGTTACAAGCCGTCGCGAGTCCCGGCGACAGCGGTTTGCTCAAACAGGCCTTGGCGCTGGACTGGTTCGGCATGAATGGACAGACGTTGTACCGGCTTATTAATAATGAAGCGGCCCTGGACCAATGGCTGTCCCATTTTTTGGGCTATTTCCAGGATTGGCAGAAAAAAGGCCTGATGGCAATGATGCTGAATGTGCTGGCGCACCAACAAATCAGGGCCAATCTTGCAAAAACGGTCATCGCGGAACGCCGCCTGACCAATCTGCATCACCTTATCGAACGGGTACAACAAGCCGCCGTCGATGAGCATCTCGGCATCAATAAGACGCTGGACTGGTTACGCACAGCCATTATTAAAGCCGGCAACGACGAAAACCAGCAGTTGCGCCTGGAAAGCGACGATGATGCCGTCAAAATCGTTACGATGCACCGTTCCAAGGGCTTGGAGTACCCGATCGTATTTTGTCCCTGCCTCTGGCAGCGTAGCGACCGTTTGCGTAGTGAAAAACACCTGCTTAGCTGCCATGCCGACGGCGGGATGATTGTCGACCTGGGTTCGGAGCATTTTGAACGGCATCGTGAGCAAGCGATGTACGAAGAATTGGCCGAGGATTTGCGCGTCTGTTATGTCGCCGTAACCCGCGCAAAATACCGTTGCTACCTGGCCTGGGCCGATGTGCGTAGCGGCCAGGCCGCGAATGAATCGGCGCTGGCGTGGCTACTGGATTTTGCCGATGCCGGTTTTGCGCAGCAGCAGGCAGTCTTGCAGGCATTCAGCATGCGCGACGCTGAAGCGTTTGCCTACCATACGCTGGCGGTACCGAGTCAAATAAACGGTTCGTATCAAAAAACAATCACTCAAGCCGGGTTATCGGCCAAAAAACTCAATAGAACGCTGCACACATCCTGGCAAATGAGCAGCTATACGGCATTATCGGCGCTAAGCCTTCAGGATGCGCCGGAATTACCCGAAGATAAAACCGGTGAGCGGCATCCTGCGCTTGGCGAGGAAGCGTCTGTTGCAACGAAAGACGATGGCTACACAGCAAAGATGGAACGGTTGCCGACGACTGCAGGGATGCAGGAGGTAGGGCAACGCAGGGAGCAGTTGCCGAAAGGCGCGCATACCGGCAATGCCGTGCATGACTTGCTGGAGCATACCGCCTTCAGCCACCTGGCTGCGCGCAAGGATATTGCGACGCAACGGGATAGGACATGCCTGCGTTATGGCGTAAAACTGGAACAGCCGGAGCTGCTCGATGAGCTTCTGCAAGCCGTTGTGGCAACGCCGCTGTCGGACGACGACCCCGATTTTTGCCTGATGAATTTGCCCGAACGGGAATGCTTGAAGGAAATGCCGTTTTATTTAGCTATGCAGTCTATGGATGCCGCCCAAATCAATGCGGTCTTGGAGAACACCCCGGCTTACCAGCCATTGAACAGCAAACAAATGTGCGGCTACCTGACCGGGTTTATAGACCTGGTTTGTGTGTATCGAGGACGTTATTATGTTATGGATTATAAAACCAACAGCTTGCCGGATTATAGTGAAGCCGGCCTGACCCAGGCGATGCGTGAACATAATTACGGTTTGCAATACTGGCTTTACACCGTCGTGCTGCACCGCTATTTGCAAAACCGCTTGCCCGGTTACGACTATCAGGCGCATTTCGGCGGCGTGCGCTACTTGTTTGTACGCGGTATGCAGCCGGATGTGGCTATGAGCGGGGTTTATCGGGACCGGCCGGGCTTGGCTGGGGTTGAAGCTTTGGCGGATTTGTTTTGTTGATCAAGATGCCATGTCGATGATGCTGCTATTTTTAGTGGAGGTCTCGGCTGTGAAGCCTTTAATGACAGACTAGCAGGGTGCGATTAAAAATGCGGTTTATACACATAGCTTCATATCCATTTCACGCAGAGTGGCGGGGTAAGCCTGTGCCGAGCTTAAGCCGCACTTTTAATCACACCCATACTTGCAAGCAATAGCAAGCTGACATCTTTTTGCCATATTATTATGTTACCGTCGAACGCGAGGCGCAATTGATGGATTAAGTCAAGACTCTGTTGAAATAAAACATCGCGTTTGGTTTTTTTGCCGATACGGCAAACACTGGACTAAGCCATTCAAGCGCCTGCAACGCAGTAACCCTACTATTTTGGAGGAGAATCCCATGAACCAAAGCTATACCGTTACTCAACAAATCTTTTCCCTAAGTTGGCTCTCAAACATTGCCGCCGCTAAATTGGGCACTGAAAAGGAGCTGCAAGCGCTTGCCGTCACTAAAGTTAATGCGGTTTTAAGCGATCCGGTGGTCATCGGCCTTATCGGGGAATGGGAGCTTGTCTGGGGCCCCGTAGTCTATAAGATATTCCCCGACATCCAAGGCTATGCGGATAACACGATGTTCGTCGCAAAACGCAGCGATAACAGTGGAAAACCCTTTTATGTCATCGCTGTCGCCGGCACTAACCCCTATTCCTGGTATGGCTGGTTCGTCGAAGATTTCAATGTCAGCAATACCGAAGCATGGCCCTTCTACCAAGCACCCGATCCTGCGCAGCAACCCCGGGTATCCCAAGGGACCGGCATCGGCGTCAATGCATTAACCGACAAAATGATGTGGCAAGGGCAAAAACTTGCCGATTTTCTCGCCACGCTCACCGACCAGGCGATCGATATTACCGTCACCGGCCATAGCTTAGGCGGTGCGCTCTCCCCCACTTTGGCCCTCGCTTTGGTCGATAACCAGGGAAGCGGCAAGGCCTGGAACTGGGACCCGGACCAACGCGCCGTCGTCTGCGCGATGCCTAGCGCCGGCGCAACGCCGGGCGACGTCAACTTTTCCCAATACTATGATGATAAATTGGCTACCCGCACCACGCGCTTGTGGAACAGCCTGGACATCGTTCCTCACGCCTGGCAGGTGGATATGCTGAAAGCCATTCCAACACTCTATTCGCCTGAAATCCCTGCAAGCTTTTTAGTCGAACTGATGGTCGGCATTGCCATTACCGCTTCCATCGCCGGCGGCGATTATTTCCAGATCACGCCGAATACCCAGCCGCTGCCAGGCCATATCAATTCGCAGCAACTGACGGGACAATTGGCGGAAGTGACGGCGAGCCTCGACCCGGAGCTTTTAGACAAGCTTATCGCCCGATTGCTCGAAAAAGCAACGGACGCCGGTACTGCCAATACCGACCCAAGTGCGTTACAGCAGGCGTTTAAATCGGTATTGCAACCGGGTTCCGGGCCGGCTAAACCCGTTTTCAACGAGTACCGCGCCTCAAAGCTGAGCCCTGGTTTGTTACTCAAGGCCGATAAATCGCTAGCATCGTTAAGCGAAGACGAGTTGCAGCTTTTAGCGAGTAATTTTTCCCGTTTCCTGGCCCAGGCCGGTTACCAGCATGTGAATTTTTATATCGATTATCTTGGCGTCCAGGCATTCGTTGCGCAAATGATTTCGATTATGGGGTCTGATCTATAAGCCAGGCAGTACAAGCTCAGCTTGCAAGCAACAAAAAAGGGCCATAGTCGGCCCTTTTTTGTTGGCAAAATATTCGGTCGTCAAACGGCGTGAAAATTTGCCGACTTTACTAATGAAGAGCGCCGGGATTTTTGCTACCCATTTTGGCGATCTTATATCAACGCGGGACAACTGCGTATTCTGATTAATTTGAACAGTGATTCTGGTCGAACTTGAACACCTAAAACCTAACGCATCGGTGGAAGTGAATTTTTACTCCAAGTGTTCAACTTGGGTCAAGGAATTCATTTTTTTTCGCATCGACTCGCCTGTTAAATTGATCCGGTGAGCGTTGTGCATCAACCGGTCTAAAATGGCGTCGGCTAAGGTATTATCACCAATAGATTCATACCATTGTTCTGTCGGTAATTGGCTGATAATGACGGTTGCCGATTGCTCATAACGATCATCCATAATTTCCATCAAGTCATTTCGGGTGGCGGCCTTCAAAGGCTCCAGGCCCCAGTCATCAATGATCAGTAAGTTCAGGCCGGCGATCGTTTTTAGCAATTTACTGTAGCTGCCATCGGCCTTGGCTTGTGTTAAGGCGAGGATCAGACGCGGAAGCCGGTAATAGCGAACGCTGTAGCCTTTCAGACAGGCTTGATGGCCGAGTGCGCAAGCGATATAAGTCTTGCCGGTGCCGCAAGGACCAGTCAGCAACAGGTTCTGGGCTTTTTTCAACCAGTCACAGAGCAGCAACGACGCTATTTGCGACGGCTGCAAGCCTCTACCACTTTGATAATCAATGTCTTTAGCATGGGCCTTGAGTTTGAATTGTGCGGCATTTATTAAGCGTTGCTGTTTACGCTGCTGTCGTTCCTGGTCTTCGTAATCAACTAAAAGTTGCAGCCGTTCGGCAAAGGCTAAACCTTCATAGGTACCCGGTTGATCACGTTGGGTTTGCAGTGCAGAGGCCATGCCGGTTAGTTTCAGCTGGCGTAGTTGGCTGAGTGTCGTTTCGATCATGTGAATGTCCTGTATTGAGGATTTAAAAGCAAAGGCGAGCATTCAGGGTCACCCCCATCAATAGGCGGTAAACCAGGTTTGCTCAACGCTTTAAGAGTTAGTGGAAGCTCTTGGCGCCGCGGATGTTTTCATGGTCCTGAGGCAATAACGAAAGTTGCACCGGCATACCCTTATATCTTGATTCTGATTCCCCAAAGAGCCAGAATCCCCGACTGATCATCGGGAGGATGTCGGAGGAAGTCGCGTTTACCCTGAGGCTTAAAGCCTGACCCAGAGATTGAACTCCCC
>Ga0172373_10008648_pt1 | contig 12878 bp, 10 predicted proteins | sample Lak10m_2_FD_114546 | JGI IMG/M metagenome (GOLD analysis project Ga0172373, IMG submission 114546) | Freshwater microbial communities from Kabuno Bay, South-Kivu, Congo - kab_092012_10m | ecosystem: Environmental > Aquatic > Freshwater > Lake | place: Democratic Republic of the Congo... | reverse complement strand
GGCTCAATATGGGTTTCAGGGACTTTTTGAAAGAAGGGGCGATTTAAGCTCTAAATGCCTTTTCATTGGAGTACAAACCTAGGTTTGTACTCCAGTATCCACAGGTTTATATCCCTAACCGCCTTTTTGTCCTCCTATTTCTTAAACTTTAAGAGGTGGGCTGAAAAGACCCTAAAACACATATAGAACCAATGGTTTTTTGCTTCATGGATGTTGATGGTACGCATGAAAACCTGCCTGAACAAACTTGGTTTAATGGATTGGGTTTACATGGATGCCATAAAAAAATGAAGACTTGGCGGGAATGCCAAATTAACTTTGGCATTCCCAAACACCTTCCGATAGAAGCGCGAATTAATCAGCGGCCGTTAAAACGGAATATCGTCATCATAAGGTTCATCAAAATTATCGTGGCCGACATTTTGTTGCTGCACCGGTGAGCGTGTTTGCTCGGCGCGTCCCGGCATTTGCGGTGCGCCCGACTCGCCTCTTTTGCCGACCAGGTCAATAATATTGGCGGTAAGCTCCAGGCTGGTTCTGGTCGTGCCGTCATTAGCCTTGTATTCACTCTGCGATAATTCGCCGGACACAAACACCTGTTGGCCTTTTTTCAGGTAATTCTGCAATGCGCCTTCCGCGCGCTTGCCGAACAGCACGACCCTGATCCACAAGGTCTGCTGTTTGTCGCCAAAGCCGATGTTATTGGCTACGGTGACGTTTAATACCGCCATGCCTGACGGTGCATACCTAACTTCGGCATCCCTGCCTACGGTGCCGGTAAAACTGAATACGTTGCTCATTATTGCCTCTTGGTTAGTTTATAAATGCCGCTATTATCGTTTGCTTTGAACTTCTGTCCAAAGGAAAAAGCACGCTTATGGCGTTTTGGCGAAGTCCATTTCAACTTTACCGTCTACGAGCTTCAAATTGGCGTCAAACGCTACGCCTTTAGCCGATTTAAAACCTTTTAACAGGCCGGTTTCGCCTTTGATAATCAATTTTTTTGCCATCGCGGGACTGATTTTTTTATGTGCGATGGTTTTCCAGATCACCAGTTTGCAGCCCTTACGCCACTCGCTGCAACCGTATGCTTTGGCGGTTTCGATGATCGCTCCGTTGCATAGCGGACAATCGGCAAGCGCTGCCGCTGGGTTAGTCTGCGCGGCTGTTTGCGAAACACTGTAGCCGATTTCGCCCTGTTTATTGAGTGTCAACTGCGCCGTCACCGCCTTATCGTCCGGTTTGATGGCGTAGGCCTGTAAGGTACGGGCGTTTTGCAGCAACTGCCCGGCCATTGCCGGGGTAAGCGGTACGCCGTAAATTTCCTTCCATAACACAAACTTGCAGCCGTTTTTCCAATCGCTGCATCCGTAGCCTCTCCTGCCTTCAATAACCGGTTTTCGGCACAGCGGACAGTCGCCCAGGCGGCTGTCGTCATACAGCGGCTTGTCCGCTGCATCCTTGATGTTTTGCGTGAACTGGATAATCTCGGCGATAAACTGTTCGGGGTCGTAGGCCTTATGTTCTATTTGCTTCAGCTTGGCTTCCCATTCGCCGGTCAGCGCCGCCGACTTCAAGCGCTCATCGCTGATGATTGAGATCAGGTGACGGCCGGATTCGGTACTGAGCAAGGCTTTCTTTTGTCGCTGTGCATAGCCGCGCTTGATTAATACCTCAATAATCGATGCCCGGGTCGCCGGCGTACCGAGTCCTTTTTCTTTTAACGCCTCCTTGAGCGCTTCATCGTCACAGGTTTTGCCCGCCGACTCCATCATGCCCAGCAAGCTCGCCTCGTTATAGGGTTTAGGCGGCGTGGTCTTGCCCTGGCTAATCGATGCTTGCTGCGGCCCGGTTTCGCCCTGCACAAAATGCGGCAAAATCTTCTGGTCTTTATCACCAGTCGTGGCGGTTTTATACAAGGCCTGCCAGCCCGGCGCTTCGATGATCGCACCAGTCGTTTTAAAACTTATATCGGCTTCACGGACGCGCCCCAAAACCGTCGTAATCCGCTTGATGCACGGCGGGTAAAACGCCGCAATCAAGCGTATCGCAATGGCGTCATAAACCTTGCCTTCATCCCCGTTTAAAGTTCCCGGCAGACTGCTGGTCGGGATGATCGCATGGTGGTCGGTGACTTTGCCGTCATTAAAATAGCGATTGCCCAACACCAGGGTTTCAAGATCCAGTCCCGCTATCGGCTCGCTGAAATGCGCACGCAGTTTTTCCAATAAAGGTTTGATAGCCGGCTTGAGATCGTTATTCAGGTAACGGCTGTCCGTACGCGGATAGGTGATATGCTTTTTTTCATAGAGTTGCTGCGCGCAGCTTAAGGTATGCTCGGCCGTGAACCCGTAACGTATGCTCATGTCTTTCTGCAAATCCGTCAAATCGTACAACAACGGCGGATTGATGGTGTCCTTTTTACCTTTGACAGAGGTAATCTCGAAATCATGCCCGGCGCAGGCCGCGCACAACGTTTCCGCATCTGTTTTTTGTTCAAAGCGTCCGCCGGTGTAGAGGAAATCGGCGTCCCTATACAGCGCATGCAATTCCCAAAAATCCTTCGCAACAAAATCGGCAATCTCCCTGTCTTTTTGCACAATCATCGCCAGCACCGGCGTCTGTACACGTCCTATCGTCCATAAGACCCCTTGCCCGCCGAATTTCAGCGTATAAAGCCGCGTCGCATTCAGGCCGACGATCCAGTCCGATTCGCTACGGCACCGGGCGGCGCGGTACAGTCCTTCGTACACACTGCCATCCTGTAATTCGGCAAAGCCGCGGCGTATCGCCTCATCGGTCAATGAGCTGATCCACAGGCGCTTAAACGGTTTTTGCAGGCATTGCGACCATGACAGGATATACCTGAAAATCAGCTCGCCTTCCCTGCCCGCATCGGTTGCGCAAATAATCTCGTCAGCGGCGTTGAATAAGCGTTTGATGGTGTTTAACTGTTTTTGTGCGCCGGCATCGCCCCTCGCTTTCAATTCAAAATGTTCGGGAATAATCGGCAGCGACGCCAAAGTCCAGCGTTTCCATTCGGCGCGATAATCATCGGGCTCCTTCAATTCGACCAGGTGCCCGAATGCCCAGGTAATTTGATAACCGTTGCCGTCGAAATAACCGTCATGCCTGTTGCTTATGTTCAGGCAGCGGGCTATATCGCGGGCGACGGAGGGTTTTTCCGTGAGTATGACTTTCATGATTGACGGCGGCGGCCCGTTATCCGGAAAAGTTTTTCGCTATTGTTTTCCTTGCATGAAATATCCATCCCGGTGACCATTGCTATCTCCATAAATTAATGACGCAAATAAATTATGATAAACACAGATAAGGAACAAGCATGACATATTTCGGCGATATGGTGACTGCCAGCCCTTCAGGTACTGGCTCACCATAATCTGCCTATTGCCACCCTTACCGGCATTACCGGATAAAAATGCGCGTTTTACCCGGCCTTATATTAGGATTGCAAATAACTTTCATGCCAAAGACCTGTCCATACGCTTATGCCTTTAACCAAATCCTTATTACCCGTTCAAGCTGCGTTCAGGTTATAATGCGCGCCATTTCGACAACACTTTCAAGCTGTTTTTACTTCAAACGCCCGATTTTCTACGTGCCATGCGCAGGACAGAAGGCCGATATTATAGGATGACTTAGCTGCAAATATGACCCAAAAACTGTATATTCAAACCAACGGCTGTCAGATGAATGAATATGATTCCGACAAAATGCGTGATGTTCTTCATGCCTCACATGGTCTTGAATTGATTGACGACCCCAAACTCGCCGATGTTTTATTGCTTAACACCTGCTCAATACGCGAAAAAGCCCAGGAAAAAGTATTTTCCGCGCTAGGGCAATGGCGCATGATCAAAGAAAAACGCCCTGACGTCATCATCGGCGTCGGCGGTTGCGTCGCCAGCCAGGAAGGCGCCGATATTCAAAAACGGGCGCCGTTTGTCGACATCGTGTTCGGCCCGCAAACCCTGCATCGCTTGCCGCAGCTACTCGACCAAGTGCGCAGCAAACACCGGCCCGTCGTCGATATTTCCTTCCCTGAAATAGAAAAATTTGACGCCTTGCCGGAACCTCGCGCCGAAGGCCCGAAAGCCTTTGTGTCGGTCATGGAAGGTTGCAGCAAATATTGCACGTTTTGCGTCGTGCCTTACACGCGCGGCGAAGAAATCAGCCGCCCGCTGAATGACGTCATCGCCGAAATAACCGCATTAGCCAGGCAAGGCGTGCGCGAGGTTAATTTGCTGGGCCAGAATGTCAATGCCTATCGCGGCGAAATGGACGATGGCGACAGCGCCGATTTCGCGCTGTTGCTGCATTATGTCGCCGCCGTCGACGGCATAGACCGCATCCGTTTTACGACTTCGCATCCCGTCGAATTTACCGACAGCCTGATTGAAGCCTTTGCCGAAATCCCGGAATTGGTCAATCACCTGCACCTTCCTGTGCAAAGCGGCAGTGACCATATCCTTAAAATGATGAAACGCGGCCACACACGCGCCGATTACATAGCGACTATCGACAAACTGCGCGCCGTGCGCCCGACCATTTGCCTGTCTTCGGATTTTATCATCGGCTTTCCGGGAGAAACCGATGCCGAATTCGAAGAAACGATGGCCTTCATTGATGAAGTCGGCTTTGATTTATCGTTCAGTTTTATATACAGCCAACGGCCGGGGACGCCTGCCGCAGAATTGCCCGACGATGTGCCTCACGAAACCAAAAAACAGCGCCTGGACCGTTTTCAGCAGCGCATTAACGAAATGACGGCAGCCATTTCAAACAGCATGATTAATACCGTGCAGACAGTCCTGGTCGAAGGCCAGTCCAGGAAAAATCCCCTGCAAATGCAGGGCCGGACCGAAAACAACCGGGTCGTTAATTTTATTGCCCATCCGAGATTAGCCGGCCAATTTGTTGAGGTCTTGATTACCGAAGCCCTGCCTAATTCGCTACGCGGCCGTCTCATCGACGCATCCGTTGACCACTTTTTAACATCCCGTCAGTGCGCATGATTTCACAGGAAATTTCGTTAATACCCGCCGATAACAGCAGATTATCCAATTTTTGCGGCCAACTGGACGCACATTTACGACAAATCGAAGCCCGCTTGCAGGTTGAAATCGCCAACCGCGGCAACCAGTTTAAAGTGACCGGGCTGGAATACTCGGTCAAAGCCGCTTGCGTCGTCATGCAAAAGCTGTTTGAAAGCACCGAGAAGGAATTGCTGACCGCCGAACTGATCCATTTGGCGATGCAGGATTCATCGATAGACGCGATGCTGGACGAAACGGCGGCACAAGCCCTGCCGAACGTCAGCATCAAGACCAAATGCGGCATGATCAAGGGCCGCGGGGCGAACCAGCAGGACTACCTCAGAAAAATCGCATCCCATGACATTAATTTCGGCGTCGGGCCTGCCGGGACCGGCAAGACTTTTTTAGCCGTGGCCTGCGCGATTGAAGCCTTACAAAACGAAAAAGTCCGCAAGATCATCCTGGTTCGCCCTGCCGTGGAAGCCGGTGAAAAACTGGGCTTCCTGCCGGGCGACATGGCGCAAAAAGTCGATCCTTATTTACGGCCGCTGTATGACGCCTTGTACGATATGCTCGGCAATGAGCGGGTTGAAAAAATGATCGACCGCGGCATCATCGAAGTCGCGCCGTTAGCATTCATGCGTGGACGGACCCTGAACGACGCCTTTATTATTCTCGATGAAGCTCAAAACACCACGGTAGAGCAAATCAAGATGTTCCTAACCCGCGTCGGTTTCGGCTCGACTGCCGTCGTCACCGGCGATGTCACGCAGATTGATTTACCGTCGGAAAAAATGTCCGGCCTGCGGCATGTGCTTGAAGTCTTAAAAGATATTGACGGCATCAGCTTCACCTTTTTCAATGCGCGCGATGTCGTCAGGCACCCGCTGGTCCAACGTATTGTTTCGGCTTATGAAGCTTACGAAAAAAAACCCAAGCCCGAATGAACTACCTGGACATCCAGACCGTTTTCAGCTCGGACGGGCAACCAACCCTGGAACAGTTCCAACAATGGGTTGATGCCGCGCTTGACGATATAAACCGGGATACCGAAATCGTGATCCGTATCGTCGATGAACAGGAAAGCGCCGAGCTCAACGAACAATACCGCAATAAACACGGGGCTACCAATATTCTCAGCTTCCCGTTTGAAGCGCCCGATATAACAGGCATCGAGTTTGATTTGTTAGGCGACTTGGTGATCTGCGCGCCGGTGCTGGAACGGGAAGCGCGAGAGCAAAATAAAACCCTGTCCGATCATTGGGCGCATATTGTCGTACACGGCGTTTTGCATTTACGGGGCTATGACCATATCAACGATGATGACGCCGGCATCATGGAACATAAAGAAATCATTATCTTGCAAAAATTGAATATCAATAATCCCTATACAGGTACATGAAACCATGAGCGATGACCAACCTCCAAGTAGACACTCCCCGCAGAAAAGCTGGGTTGAAAAAATCAGCCACTTACTGACCGGGGAGCCACATGATCTGGAAGATCTGCTGGACATATTAAGAGAAGCCCGTGAAAACCGTTTACTGGATACCGATGCGCTGTCAATGATAGAAGGCGTGTTGCAGGTGTCACAGATGCGGGTCAGGGACATCATGATACCGCGCGTACAAATGGTCGTCGTACCGCGCGAAGCCGAGCTGGAAGCGATATTCCCGCTGTTGATAGAATTCTGCCATTCCCGCTACCCGGTTATCGAAGGTGACCGCAGCAATGTCGTCGGCATCTTGCTGGCCAAGGACCTGCTGGCCCGCGTGCTGCAAAACAAATCCCTGCCCGTCGAGCAAGTCATGCGTCCCGCCTATGTCGTCCCGGAAAGCAAGCGCCTGAATGTGCTGCTGAAAGAATTACGGACAAACGGCAACCACATGGCTATCGTCGTCGATGAATACGGGCAGACGGCAGGCCTCGTCACTATTGAAGATTTGCTGGAACAAATCGTCGGCGAAATCGAAGACGAACATGACGAACACGAAGACGAAAGCTATGTATTCCAACGCAATGACCATGAATACATGGTAAAGGCGCTGATGCCGATAGAGGAATTCGACGAGCATTTCTTTACCCAATTAACGACGGATGAATACGATACCATCGGCGGATTTATCGTCAGCCAATTGGAACACATGCCCAAGAAAGGCGAAAGCCTTACCGTCGATAACCTGCGCTTTGAAGTCGTTAAGGCCGACAGCCGGCGCCTGCACCTGATAAAACTGAAAATACAGTAGCCCTATGAATCAACAAAGCATGAACCCAAAAACCATATTGCTGACAGGAGGCGCCGGCTATATCGGCAGCCACGCCTGTGTCGAGTTATTGCAGGCCGGATTCCGCGTTGTCGTCGTTGACAACCTATCTAACAGCAAAACCGAATCATTATCGCGCGTGCGGCAAATAACCGACCTGCCGCTCACTTTTTATCAATGCGATATACGCGACAAAACGGCATTGGCCGATATTTTCGCCCACGAAGACATCAGTACCGTGATGCACTTCGCCGGCTTGAAAGCCGTCGGGGAATCCTGCGCAAAACCCGCGCTGTATTACCATAATAATGTTTACGGCACCTTAGCGCTTGCTGAAGCGATGTCCGAAGCTAATGTCAAGCAACTGGTGTTCAGTTCTTCCGCGACGGTATACGGTGAATCCGGCTGCACACAATATTCCGAACATTTCCCGTTAGGCGCGATTAATCCCTACGGCCGCTCTAAAGCGATGATTGAGGATATTTTGCGGGATTTATCGGCGGCGGATACCCTCAACCAAGCCGAGGCGCCGTGGAAAATCGCCCTGCTGCGCTATTTTAACCCGATAGGCGCCCATGAAAGCGGCCTGATCGGCGAAGACCCGAACGGTATCCCGAATAACCTGATGCCGTATATATCACAAGTCGCCATCGGCAAGCAGGCGCAGCTTTCCGTCTTCGGTAATGACTACCCTACCCCGGACGGAACCGGCATCAGGGATTATATTCACGTCGTCGACCTCGTTAAAGGCCATATCAAGGCTATAACGGCACTTGAAGGCGGGACGTTCGAATCCGGCGGCTGCAAAGCCTATAACCTCGGCACCGGTCAAGGCTATAGCGTACTGGAGATAATCAACGCCTTCGAAAGAGTAAGCGGCCGGCGCATCAATTATAAAATCGCCCCGCGCAGAGCCGGCGACCTGGCCGAATGTTTTGCAAATCCCACGTTGGCGTTAAAAGAGCTGGGCTGGAAGGCGGAAAAAACCCTGCATGATATGGTAGCCGATACCTGGAACTGGCAGACTAAAAATCCTCAAGGTTATGCCTCAGTAGGGACCGATTGCGCCCCTACTTTTGGCAACTGAGTCGTTTAAGGTTACAGGACGTAGTGGTTTGTTTTGCGAGGGGCCGATTGCCACCCCTTCTATCAGCTTTTAACGGCGATGATGCAAACAAAGTTAAACCATTGGAAATAAGTATCCCGGTGCTCAAACCCGGCCCGTTCCAATAATTCATAATTCTCATCGAGACGATAAGGCACCAGGACATTTTCCAGGGCCTCTCTTTTACGCTGGTTTTCAATATCGGTATAGCCGCTTTGCGACTTCTTGAATTGCAGGTAATGATCGATGTACAAGCGATTCAAAACGGCGTCCGCAGCAAGGACTTTTTCCGACAACAGCAGGATGCCGCCCGGCTTAAGCGCCTTATAGACTGTTTTCAGTAAACCTTCCCGCCCTATAGGCCGCACGAATTGCAGCGCCCAGTTAAGAATAACGACATCGCAATCAGGCAGTTCGTGAAGACAGCCCAGGTCGGCCAAACTCAATGATACGCGCCCAGCCTTGATTGGCTCGGACAATTTTATTCTTGCCTTATCGAGCATGGGTTCGGAATTGTCGAAACCGATGAAATGTGCACTTGCGGGGCATCCTGGATGCATTGTTAAATGCGCTATCGTCGTCCCGGTAGAGCAGCCCAGATCGCAAACCACACCGGATGTCGCCGGCAGGAAATCGATAATAAGGTCGGCCTGGATGCGTTGAACTTCAGCATAAAAAGGGACGCTCCTTGACACCATGTTATCGAATACACGCGCAACCTGTTCATCAAACTCAAAATCCTGCACCCTGCCCGTCTTGTTAAATAGCTGGTCCTGATCTGTCATAGTCAATACGGCACGAACACTCAACGGGGCACTACGCGATTAAACAAGCCGACCAGGTGCGCTAAGCGCTGGGCCCGCTCCGGTGACAATTGATCCCACTGAAAACGCCACTGCCAGTTGCCTTCGGTAGTACCGGGGATATTCATGCGATGCTCGGAGTCCAGCTCCAAAATATCCTGCATCGGGATAACCGCCAAATTGGCGACAGACGCCAGTGCCGCCTGTATCAAGGCGCAATGCAATGAGGTTGAGGGATTACCCAGGTAATCATAAATATAATTTTTTTCATCATCCCTAAGCTGTTTCGACCAGCCCAAAGTCGTGTCATTATCATGCGTACCCGTATAGACAACGCAGTTTTTTTCATAATTATCAGGCAAATAGGGATTGTCGCGATCGCCGCCGAAAGCAAATTGCAAGATCTTCATGCCCGGCAGGTCAAATTCGTCCCTTAATGCCACGACTTCATCGGTAATAATGCCCAGGTCTTCAGCAACCAGGGGGATCGGACCCAGTTCTCGTTTTATCGCATTTAACAAGGCTTTTCCAGGCGCTTTAACCCACTCGCCTTTCTGTGCCGTAGGTTCCGAGGCCGGTATCTCCCAAGCGGCCTCCAAACCACGAAAATGGTCGATACGCAGAATATCAAACTGTTCCAATTGGGTCTGCATACGCTCAAGCCACCAATTAAACCCCGTTTTCTTCAGGAAAATCCAATTGTAATGAGGATTACCCCAACGCTGGCCTGTTGCAGAGAAATAATCAGGCGGCACACCCGCAACAACGGACATGTTGCCTGAATCATCGAGTTTAAACACCTCGCGGTTCGCCCAGACATCGGCGCTGTCATACGACACAAAAATGGGAATATCGCCGAATAACAACACGCCCTTCTGGTTGGCATATGCTTTTAACGCCATCCATTGCTGAAAAAAAACATATTGTTCAAATTTGATATATTCGATCTGCGTACTCAGGCGGCTGCGCGCGTCCTTCAGCGCCCTGCCATCCCTTTCCTTAAAATATTCGGGCCACTGGTTCCAGCATTTTTCATTAAATTCGTTCCTGAGCGCTAAAAACAATGCAAAATCATCGAGCCAAAACGCTTTTTTCTCGCAAAACAGCTCAAAACTGTCCTTATCCGCTGGTTTGGCATGTGCTAAAAAGCCATCAAATGCTTTTGTCAGCACGCAGGTTTTATTGAATTTGGCAGTTCCCCTACATTCTTCGCACTCCTCCGATAATTTCAGCCAGCCTTTATTAATCAAACTTTCAATACTGATTAAATCCGGGTTACCGGCATGGGCGGACAAGCATTGATAAGGCGATCCATCGGTATGCGTCATGCCTAAAGGCAATGTTTGCCAGACCGTCATCCCCGCGCCATGAAGAAAATCGACAAAACGATACGCATCCTGTCCCAAATCACCTGATTCATCGGTGCCCGGCAGAGAGGTAATATGCAGCAAAACGCCTGCACGGCGCTTATTTAAAATTTCATTCACTCTTGGTGATCTCACGCGAATTCGTAAAAGTTATAGTTCAATGCCTGGCCGCATCGTCCCACCCATTGCCGGCGCCCCGGCCCCCTGGGTAAACGACAGCGCCAGGTAGGCGGGAGGCTGTTTGCCTAATAGACGGTATAGATTGGCTAAATTAAGACGGTATTGTTTTTCAAAATTACTGACGGCTTCCCCAGGGTTATAGTCGCCAAACCACCAGAACCAATCCGAGCCCTCGCAGACCGCCAACTGGTATTCAGCCTCCCTGATTTGCTGGTCGGTCAAGCACCGCTCTGAGATGACTTTATCGAACTCGCTTTTAACATCACCGAGCATATCCCAACCGCGGTTTTTATCGGCATCGCCTATCCAGGTCGAAAAACTGCCGTAAACCCAACTGCCGGCAACCAGTTTCGACAGCGGTTTAGCAACCGTTTTTTCTTGCAGGCACTCTGAAAATGTCGTCAACTCAATGACGGGATGCTCGGATAAGCGTTGATACAGGCTGCTGAGAAAATGATAACCGTTCTCCGGAAAATGCTCCCAGGCGTTCTCGCCGTCCATGATAATCGAAACCACCTTGCCGTCGGGTCCGCCGGAGGCAATGTTCTCCAGGTGGTGGATCAAATCGCCGACGGCGTCATCGGCATGCCACTTTGAATATTCAAACCCGATGAGGTCGGATAAGCCGTCATCCCTGAAAAAACAGGCGACCTCCGCTTTATCGAGCTTAAACGGATGATGTATCGTCAACGGCTTGTCGTTTTCAGGCAGGCTTAGGCTATTATGCAGCACAGAACCGCCGCTGGCCGTCCAATCAAAACCGAAATCGCTCAGTATCCTCAAGGTATGCTCGCTGATGCTGCCTTCTGACGGCCAGCATCCTTTAGGCTTGAAGCCAAAAAACCGCTTGAATGTTTGCACGCCTTTTTCAAGTTGCCACAAGACACGCTCCCCTCCGCCGGGATAACGCAGCAACTCCGGCAATGGCGCATCCGGCATGGCCTCATGAGTCGTTTTCAAATCCAGCAACAAGGGCATAATCGGATGCGCATACGGTGTTACGGAAAGCTCAATCTGTCCTCTCTTGACCAATACGCCATATCGGCAAACCACGTTTGCCAGCAGGTCGCCGATAATTTCAAGGAGTTCAAGCCGGTCGTGCAGTGTGTAGCCCGAACCCTTCTCTATTAAATGCTGGACCCGGCTGTCAGTCAGTTTTACCGTTTCCCCCATCCAGGCCAAGTGATACCATGCGAGCATATCGTGAACGAACTGGGCATTGATATAGGCCAGCGCATCGTAATGCTGGTCAAGCCAGTCGGCTATTTCAGCCAGTTTTTTAAACTCGGGATAACGGTTGATTTGCCTCCCCCGGTTTGCGCGCAAACAGTTTTTAATCAATTTCAAAACCGCTTCAGGATCTTCGGGAACCGCCGTATCGACCAGCGCCGCTAACAAAGGGTCAGTGATCGGCGTGCGATCATGAAAATAACCATCGACCTGCTTTGCATATTCCTCAATTTGCTCAAGCAAAATAGGCGCAAAATTAACAACGGCTTTCGCCTTTGGAACGGCTTCCAGGTGGGCGACCATATCGACATAGTCTTTGATGACATGCAGGTAAGTCCACGGCAACTTGAACTCTCCCGTATGCAAATCCCGGTATTCGGGCTGGTGCATATGCCAACACAATACTAATTTCAGCTTGCTGTCCAGAATCGCGTTATCAGGCGATTTACCTGACGCCTTACCTGACATAATGCAACCGTTGCCCGAGCATATCCGGCGTCACCAATACCACGCCGCCCTGGCTGACATGGAAGCGTCTTTCATCGTCGGCGCGGTTTTCGCCGATCACCGTCCCTTCCGGTATTTCGCAGGCCCGTTCGATGATCGCTTTGCTGATCCGGCAATGCCGCGCGATGTTGACATCCGGCAACACGATGCTGTCTTGCAGCGTCGTGTACGAGTTCACCCGCACGTTCGTGAACAGTAACGAATGCCGCACTTTCGCACCGGATACGATGCAGCCGCCCGAAATCATTGAGTCCACCGCCTGCCCGCGCCGGTCGTCGTCATCGAAGACGAATTTGGCCGGCGGCGTTTGCGCCTGGTAGGTCCAGATCGGCCAGGTTTTGTCGTACAGGTTCAGGTCCGGGTTC
>Ga0172373_10008647_pt1 | contig 12878 bp, 17 predicted proteins | sample Lak10m_2_FD_114546 | JGI IMG/M metagenome (GOLD analysis project Ga0172373, IMG submission 114546) | Freshwater microbial communities from Kabuno Bay, South-Kivu, Congo - kab_092012_10m | ecosystem: Environmental > Aquatic > Freshwater > Lake | place: Democratic Republic of the Congo... | reverse complement strand
TTTGTCCATTTTCTGCGTTGTAAAAATAGTTACATAGCTCACTATGCGCCTATTTTTACGCCTTGAAAATGAACAAAAATCCTGCGCGATTTGGGTACATTCATTCTTGGAAATCGCCTTAATGGCTGCGTTTTTGTTCCAGGACATTACGGACCAGCAGTTTAAGTGCTTCATCATCCCAGGGCTTGTTGCAATAATGGTAAATACGCCCCTTATTGACGGCATCAATCGTTGATTGCATATCGGCATAGCCCGTCAATAAAATGCGGGTGGTCCCAGGCCATTGCATGACGACCTGGGCTAAAAATTCCGCACCATTCATTTCCGGCATACGCATATCAGAGATAACGATGTCAACAGCGTATTGTTGTAATATTCGCAGGCCTTCTGCGCCACTGGAAGCAAAATAGCTGACATAATGTTCACCATGAAACAAGCGCCGTAAGGCGTTAAGCACATTCACTTCATCATCGACAAACAATATCGCGGCCGCTTTGTTACCGGCGATACGCGAGCGTTCAGTGGACATCATCACGTCATTGATTAATGAAGCAACTTCTTCAGCGCTAATCACGTTGTTATTACTCTTGAGGATATAGTTAGCCAGCTTGCTAATTGCCGTCCAATTGGCCCGATCATTTATGAAGTTAAAGGCTGTAATAAACAACTTATGGAGTTTTTCGTCCTGCTGTTGCCTGCCGGCAAAAAAACGCTGAACATAGTCAAGGGCCAGGGCAAGGGCGGCGTCGCCACCATAATTTTTCAATGCGTCCAGATTAATTAATCGTTGATTAAATGGCTCATCATCGACGTCGGCGACATGTTTAGCCTCAGCCAGCGGGCCGATGAGCTGATTAATGACGTCCGCTTCAAAGGCGATCATGTAGTCCTCGATTAAATGCGTCTTTGGGTCATTATCGTCTGTGGCTTTATGCACTAAAGCGCTGACAGAGGGGGGAAACATTGCGATTAATCGCCCGCCTTCCACTCTTGCAATGCAATGCTCATAGGGCGTATGACAATCCCGGTCTTCTTCGGGCTTGCTGTTTAAATCCTCCAGCATGATTTGAAAAAAAACCGGCGGAAAATTTCTGGCTTTGTTGTTTATATAAATAGCCGCCGCATACCCTGCTTCATGAAAAGCGATACGGTGTTTTAATTTATCCCGGCCGGAACTTTCAATTATCTCATTACGTTTCATTTTAAAATACGACCTAAATTCCAGTTAGGCTGCGAAAGGCAGTCCTGCAATGTGCACGACCTGATAGTTCAAAGTCGCACAATTCAATAGGTCAGCCTGTCTTTTATCATGTGCTTGCAGGACGCCCTGCACATGATAATTTACACCCGCGTAAAACCTGTCAACTATTATTCCTTATGCGGCCATACGACCAATACGCGGCACAAGCCCCTTCCGACGACACCATACAAGAGCCCATAGGATTTTCCGGCGTACATACCGTACCCAATAATTTGCAGTCCTGCGGTTTTTTCGCGCCCCGTAAGATAGCCGGGCATTCGCAGCCTTTGACGTCGGACGCCTGGATAGCGGGCATATTAAAGCGTTGTTCGGCATCGAATTCGGCATAGCCGGCTTTGAGTTTTAATGCGCTGTCAGGGATCAAACCCAAACCGCGCCATTCGAACTGCGGCCGCAACTCGAACACGGCCTGCACCAGGGCTTGCGCTTTCAGGTTGCCGTCGCGGGTAACGGCTCGGCTGTATTCGTTTTCGACCTCGTGGCGGCCTTCGTTAAGTTGGCGTACCAACATCAGCGACGATTGCATCACGTCCAGCGGCTCGAAGCCGGCGATGACTATCGGCTTGGCATAGCGGTCTGCAAATATTTCATAAGGGCGGCTGCCGATTACGGTGCTGACATGGGACGGTCCGAGAAAGGCGTCGATAGCAACCGGTTGCGGCGCATCGAGTATCGCCTGCATCGCTGCTGGCGTCAGTACATGGTTGCAGAACACCGAGAAATTGTTTAGGTCTTCGGCCTGCGCCTGTTGTATCGCGACGGCGGTCGGCGGCGTCGTGGTTTCAAAACCTATCGCGAAAAACACCACTTGCCGTTGCGGGTTGTCGCGGGCGATTTTCAACGCATCTTGTGTCGAATAGACCATGCGGATATCGCAGCCGCCGGCTTTCGCTTTCAGCAGGCTGTTGCGGCCTGTCGCGACCGACATGGATGGCGGGAGTGCGGCAGCGGGTCGGGAACCCGCGCCGCCCGGAACCCGCATCAGGTCGGCGTAGGTGCAGAGAATAACGTCCTCGCGTTCGACCAGTTGTATCGCGTTGTCGATACGACCGGTCGGCAATACGCAGACCGGGCAGCCGGGGCCGTGGATGAATTCGACATTAGCCGGCATCAAGTCCTGGACGCCGTAGCGGAAAATGGCATGGGTATGGCCGCCGCAGAACTCCATCAGCCGGTAATGGCGGTCGGGATTTGCAGTTTGCGCAATCGCTTCGGCCAATTGCTTCGCGAGACCCTGCTCGCGGAATTCGCTAATGTATTTCATGCGTTTGCCCCATCAATCCGGCTTCGGCGAACAAGGCAAGGGTTTTCAAGGCTTCGTCTTCGTCGATTTTATTCAGCGCATAACCGACATGCACCAGGACGTAATCGCCGAGCGCGACATCATCGACCAGGGCCAGAGACACTTCGACTTTGACATTATCGACGGAAGCGGTCGCCATGTTGGTGACGGGGTCGATGGCGATGATTTGGGCGGGGAGGGCTAGGCACATAAGCTTCAGTTCTCGGTTATGTCGTAGATTGTGCTGTGCGCACTTTAACTCATTGTGTTTTTTTGGAATATCATAATCTATCCTGCCAATACATCGGTTTTTGATGTAAGTGGCTTATGGCGATAATCAATATTTCATCGTCGCGTATTTGATAGATTATGCCATACGGAAATCGGCGGGACAGACAACGCCGGGTACGTCGGCTCAGCAGCTGCCAGGCTTCAGGGAAGTTCGCTATACGGTCGACCGTAGCTTTTATTTCTGCAAGAAACTCCTGTCCCAAACCTGATTTTTGCAGGTTATAGTAATCCATCGCCACTTGCAATTCAGTCTCGGCGGCCTCAAGAAAACCAAGCTTCAATTCGATTTCAAGCGGCTAAAAACTTGCTCGGCTGGGCTTGAGCGCAGCTCGCCGTTATCGTATGCATCGATTCTGCGTTCGGCTTCAATCACTAATAATTCATCGATATGCCTGTCGGGCTGATCCAGGCTGCTCAATAATTGCTCGACCAAAGCCGCCTTATCCGCCAACGGCAAGTTTAAAGCCTGATCGAATAACTGTTTCCGATTCATTTCAAGAACCTCTTTGACGTGTTGATAGTTGAATCTCAAGCTTGCTCGCCATTAGGCATAAGCAATCCGCTGCAATTCCAGTTCGGCCTTCAACCAGCGCAACCAGTTGTCCATACCTTCGCCGGTTTTTGCCGACAGCGACAGGATCTTGATGCGCGGATTAACCTGCTTGGCATATTGGATGCACTGTTCGCTATCGAAATCCAGGTACGGCAACAAATCAATCTTGTTCAGGATCATCAAGTCGGCGGCATGGAACATATCGGGGTATTTAACCGGCTTGTCCTCGCCTTCGGTGACCGACAATATCACGACCTTGTGCGCTTCGCCGAGATCGAAGGCCGACGGGCAGACCAGGTTACCGACATTTTCGATGAACAACAGGCTGCGGTCTTTCGGTTGCAAATGTTCCAGCGCATGGCCGACGCGGTGCGCGTCGAGATGACAGCCTTTGCCGGTGTTGATTTGCAAGGCGGGCACGCCGGTGGCGCGAATACGTTCGGCGTCGCGGGCGGTTTGCTGGTCGCCTTCGATAACGGCGATGTCGATGTCGTCTTTCAAGCGGACTATGGTTTCGGTCAGCAACGTGGTCTTGCCGGAACCGGGGCTGGACACCAAGTTTAACGCCAGCATGCCGCGTTCGCCGAAATAGCGGCGGTTTTCGGTGGCATAGCGGTTATTCTTCGCGAGAATATCCTGTTCGATTTGCACCATGCGCACCGGGCTTAAACCCGGTGCATGGGAGTGCGCCGCCCCGTGCTCATGTTCATGGTTGTGATCATGGGGATGGTCATGATCGTGCGAGTGGGAATGGCCCTCGCCGCAGCCGCAGATGCCGCACATTATTCTACCTCCAGTTCTTTGATTCGCATTTGATCTCCGCTGTTGACCTGCAATTGATGACTGCCGCAATGCGGGCATAGATCGTATAACTGCTGCACCACCACATTGCGGCCGCACGGCATACACCAGGCCTGGCCCGGTGCTTCGATAATTTCAAGACGGGCCTGGTCGGCCAACGAGCCTTGCGTCACGACATCGAAACTGAAACGCAGGGCGTCAATCTCGACACCGGCCAACGCGCCGATTTCCAGCCAAACCGTTTTGACTTTGCGGTATTGCTGGGCTTCGGCCTGTTGCTCCAATACCTGCAAGATGCTTTCGCATAAAGACATTTCGTGCATGGCTATCCCTCAATGCCGTCAAGTTAAGGAATAAATACTAATATTCATGTGGTTACAATTTATTTTATGATGAGGGCAATCGTAGGTCGGGTTTACCCATAGGGCATAAAAGCGTGAGCGCTTGTGCCCCAGAGGGTATAACCCGACATTTCTTGCGCCAATTGCGTGGATTACGCTACGCTAACCCGACCTACATAGTTACCACTGTCTGTTAAGTTTAACGTGTATTGTACGCAAGGGTCTATCGCATTAACCAGCAGTTCCGCCTGCCGCCGCAGATCATCGGGATTATCTGCCTGTAATTGCCTTAAGCTTTGGACGACGACGCCTTCGGGATGGAAATTCCATTCGGTGGGCGCGACGATGCGGTAATCGTACACCCTCCCTTGCCGCAACACCAGGCGATGAATCAACAGGCCGCGCGCGGCCTGGACCTGTGCTAAAGCAATGCCGCCGCTCGCGGCGCTCTGTAACGGTATAGCGAGGTCATCTTTTCTGTGCGTTAAAAGCTGTCTTAAGCGGGGCGGTATCCCAACCACCTCCAGCAAGCAGCTCAACAAGCGCACGACTAAGCCGTTGCCGTAACGGCCTTGCAGTTCGGCGATCAAGGGCTTCGACAGTTGGCGGTTCAACACTGTCGTTTCAACGCAACGGCCTTGCCAGTGCGGTGTCCGGCAAAAAATGGTTAAATCTTGCTGCTGCATTTGCCGGCTCAAGGTTTCGTTATCGAGCTCGGGTAGGCAGGCAATATCGTTTTGCCCGATCGCAGCCCAGTTTCGGCCATATAAATAGTTCAGCAAACCCGCAGGTAAGGCCTCGCTCTGCCGCAACCAGTCGCGCAATTGCGCTTCGGTGCTTATTGCTTGAAAAGCGGCCATTCGACCATTGAAAATCGCGGCGTCAATCAACGTTTCCAATTCATCGATTAATCGCGTTAGCTGCACCTTGTCGATGTCGAGACCGCTGTCCAATTTGAACGGCTCGCCGTGCCGGAATAAATACTGCTTGAACTGCGCATCGAATTTAAGTAGCGCCGCCAAGGCTTTTTTATCGGGAGCGAGACCCACAAAACCCGGCCAATCCAGCAAAATTCGCCAGGCATGTTCGCGCAGGGTTTCCAATTGCACCAGCATGTCACGGCCCGTATCAAGTCCGGGGTCACCCGCCATGCCCAACGCGGAGCGGCAGGCCAGCAATGCCGCATAGGCTTGCGCATTGCCGCATAGCGTAAACAGCAGCGGCACCGTAACCAGCACCTGTTCCGGCGTTTTGTCCTGCAATACCCGCGCTGCCGCGTCGGGCCTGGAGGATGCGATACGCGCCCCGGTTGCCTGACCGTTGCGGTGATACAGCTCAATAGCTATGGAACCTGCCGGCGTCACTTAACGGTTTCCGTTACCGATAGCACCGCGCAATATGTCCCGGCGGCTAACATTGCGCGGCGCGTTGCCGGCCAACAAGCCCTGCAATGCGGATTGTGCCGTAGCCAACGCGGCAGCCTGGTTTTCGAACTGGAACATCGGGGAGAACAGCGAACACTGCGCGTAAGGACCGAGCTGCACTTCGCCAGCCAGTGTAAATTCGAATACGCCATACGGGAAATGAGCCTCGAATTTTGTAGTGGGGGACAGCTCGCGCCAAGTGCTGTCTGGCCCAGGCAACAGCAACAGATTCATAAACCAGGGAGTAATCAATATGCCCAACCAGTCTTCGTTAAAGCGGCTGAAGCCGACCGCCTGTACTGAAAGCTCGGTGTTGATCACGGGCATTCCGCGCAGACGGGTATCCCATATCGTATTGAACACCGATTCCAGCGCTTGTCTGATCTGCTTGCTATCTTGCCACAGCATTGCCTGGCGTAGAAAGGGAGCTAAGTAAGCTTGGGTTTAAGCCCAAGCTACGGGAAAGGCGCGCGCGGCGCGCCCTACTCAAGAATTCGTTATCCTGCCGCAACATACTCAGTCGTCCAATAACAAGAAATCCTGTTTAGATGCGCCACATTGCGGGCAACTCCAATGCTCCGGCAATTGCGCAAAAGCCGTGCCGGGCGGTGCTTGCCAGACTTCATCACCTGCCGCAGGGTCGTAGACATACCAGCAGATTTTACACTCCAGCCGGGTTTGCGCAGGCACTGTCGACGCGTCGCCGCCGTAAGCGCCTGCAAAAAACGAGACGCTCATAAATACACCTTCAGTATTTCCTGTAAGCGCTGGCAACTGTCGGCAATGTCCTCCGGCGAGGCGCAGGCCACGCTGGGTACGTCGCTGACTTCCAGCGCATTGAGGATCAAGGTGTCCTGGGAATTGTAATAGCGCACCCACCAGACGAACCGGGTGTCGGTCGCGGTGATACGGCAATTGCCGTAGCCTCGGGACAATATCGTCACATTGCCGATACCCAAACGCTGTTCCAGAAATGCCAAGTCCTGCTCAGTCTGCGGCAGCAGGCTCAAATTGATGGTATGCGCCTCATCGCCCGGCCGGTATCCGGCAATCTTGGCGTTGAGTTCGGCCAGCAACGGCGGCGCATTCATCACGCCCGCTGGCAGTTCCGTCCAGTAAGTGTCGATTCGGCTGGCCGCACCGTTAAACGCCGCCTGCGCTATCTGTTGCGGGATAATGCCGACTTCAAGTTCGTCGACGACAACCTGCCGTCCGGCATTAAGCTGCTGCAATCGCCACACCCCGGCCAGCACCGATTCCTGTATGCGGATGTCTTGTTCGCCGGAACAGATCGCGCTGACTTCGCCTTCGCCGAGCAGCTCGTCGATGAATTTGCGGTTATCGGCGTTTAATCCCGTTAGCTCGTTAGGCTGGGATTTTGCCGGAAATGCGGCCAAGTCATGCTGCAATTGCTGTAGTACGGCTTTTGCCTCAGCCAAATCCGCCGCATTTAAATCCACCGAAATCTGCGGCATGATGTATGTCGTCATGTCCTGCGGCATTTCCAGGTAGTCCAACGCAACACCGTCTTGTTCAGGCGGTTGGCTGCCTTGGCCGAAAATTGGGAGTGAGATAGAGCTCATGATGATCGTGGCTAATCCTAGGGTTACAAGAAGTATCTTTGGCGCGCGCGGCGCGCCCTACATCGGCTGAACAGGAGATATTCAATGCGCTACGCCGCAGACTTTATCCAAATCGAACCCCGGCGGTTGGCTGGACGTGGCCGCGAGTAAACCTGCGGTCTCCTGTACATAGTCCTGCCAATCGCGGATGCCGGTGATAACGCCTAAATACTCGCCGTTACGCAAGAACACCAGTGACGGCCAACCGGTAAAGCGGAAGCGCGCCTGCAATTCGCGCTCTATGGGCTTGGCGACAAGCGCCGCGTGCAAGCGGCCGCTGAAGGCTTTTAATAATTCCGGCAAGATCACCGCAACGTCGTGGCTTTCTGGAAACTGCGCGGGATCGTTACAGAAAAACAGCACAACGGTTTCGTTTCCGTAAACAAAGTGATCGTAATTGTCCGCATCCAGCTCCGGCAAGCCGTGGCGGGTGTGCAACTGGTCTATTAAAGTCATGATTGTAAAAACTCCGGCAAAATCGGTTCCCTACCCACTAAATCGGCAAACAGATGATCGATACGGGTTTCGCCCAGCATCGCAAGGCGCATCGCTTCCAAGGCATCGGCGATTTGCCGGGCCTTTTCATCGCTGATGACTTCGCGCGCGGTGTCCAAGAACACCAGCAGCCAGGTGCCGACCGGCTGCTCGCCGACCAGCATCATATCGACCCGGTTTTCCCGGCCGCGATAAAGGCAAACCGCCGATTCGCCGTGCTGCTCGATGATTTGCATCGGGAGGCCGATACACATCAGTATTTACCCCGGTAATCGACATCGACTTGCAAGGAAGACTGTCCCGTCGCTTGCGGCGGGCGCACGGCAAATACGCCGGATTGCAGGATCCGTTCGTCACCGATGCGGCAGGCCTCTTCGGCTGCGGGCCGTTCCTGTTCGTAGCGCTGCATATTCAGCACCGGGTCGGTCAAATCGCCGGTCGTAGCGGTTTTTTCCGCACTGATGCCGAAGCTTTGCAGATAGCTTAAAGCCATCTCTATCGCCGGCTGGATTTGCGCCTTGACCGACGGGCGCAAGCTGCCGCCGTAATCGTCGAGTTCTTCGGGCTGTACGCCGACCAGCAATAAATGGCTGGGATATTGGCCCAGCATTTGCGCCATCGCCAGCACTTCCTGGAAACCGGTCTGGTGCAGGCTCATTTTCTTGGCGCCGAGAAAATTCGGCACGTCATCGTTTGCTATGCGTTTCAGCGTCGCGGGCGGCAGGCCGTAATCGACCGCATCGAAGACGACCAACACATCCGCCGCCTGCACATGCTCAACCAGGTAAACGCCTTGCGTGCCGCCGTCGATGACCTTGACGTTGTCGGGGAAACGGTAATATTTTTGCAGGCGTTCGATGACGCGAACGCCAAAACCTTCATCGGCCCATAGCACATTGCCTATGCCCAGCAGCAAAATATTCATCGTTAATCCTTAGAAAAATGTTGTCCACGAAAGACAGGAATACCCTCTAGGGCACAAGAAGCACGAAAATAAAAAAAGATTTAAATAGATACCACTCTGCCCAGAGTGGTGATAGCTATATATTGCTTTTTTTCGTGTCTTTCGTGTTTTTCGTGGACAAAATACTGTTTTAGGTTAATGGACATCATCTACCGGTTTATCGTCTTTGAACGTGCGCCAGCCGGTCGCCATCGTCGACAAGATACTTTGCCGCGACAGTTTGTCTTCGCGCACGGCGACATAGACATGGACCAGCACAAAACAAACGATCAGCCACATGACCAGGTGATGCCAGCTATGCAGGCTTTGGCTGTCGCCGAACAGCGGCAAGACCCAGGAGCTGAACAAGCTGTGTTGCCAACTGCCCTGCCCCGCGCCTTCGCCGTACAAGGCAAAGCCGGTGATGATCATAAACAACGAGCCCCATACGAAGGCGAAGTGCATCGCCAGCACCGCCAGCGGATTATGACCGACGTATTTGCGCGGTTCCTTGACCAAAAAGCCATACCACAGGATTTCATGGCCTACGCCTTGCCAGAAATCCCGCGACAATAACGGCGGCAAAAAGATTTGCCGGGCATGCTCGTTGCCGGCATAAGCCCAGTACGCCCGGAACAGCAAGCCTATCGCCAACAGGTATCCGGCGGCGAAATGCACAAAGCGGATGTAGCCCATCAGGAAATGATCGGACGCTTCGCCGCCCACCGATGGCAACGGCGACGCAATTAAATAGCCGGTGACCGTCAACGCGACGATGACCAATGCGTTCAGGCCGTGCCATAGCCGTACCGGTTTTTCGTAAACATAAACGGCGGGGGGTTGAAGGGCGTTGCTGTTCATGCGGTTACTCCGTTAAGCGTTGAATAATAAATACAAGCCCAGGCCACTGGTGATGTAGCCCGAAATACGCAAGCCAAACCGGTGATAATCCAGCGCTGCGCCTAAGCCTAAACCGATACCGTGCAAGACGGCTGTCGCAAGCAGGAAGCCTAAGGCATAATCGACTGGTGCGGCGGCTAAAGGCATTTCCAAACCATGCGCGAAACCGTGCAACAGCGCGAAACCGGCTAATAAGCCAATAACCAGCAAGCTTGGTAAGCGGCGCGACACACTGAGCAATAAGCCTACGATCAGCACCGAAGCCAGGATGCCGGTTTCTACGCCTTGAATAGTTAAACCTGATAAAGCCAGCCCCGCACCACAAACCATAAAACTTAAAAATGCGGCGATGGTGAAGCCGGCGTTGATCCGGGTTAAGCGGCTTGCCCATAAACCGACGCCGAGCATGACTAATAAATGGTCTAAACCTAAAAAGGGATGGCTTAAGCCGCTGATAAAGCCGCCAATGTCGTGCGTGCCTGTGTGCGCCGAAGCCGTCGTGGCGGTTAACGCTAATGCCAGCAATAAAGCGGCGGATGAAAAATGTTTAATCATGGTTAACTCCTAAATCAAATGATTTTGTAATTCGGGATAATGTTTAAAATTGCTGTCAATGCCCATTAACTAGCTGGAATAGTCCAAGACTGTTGCAATAATCAAACAGTCAAAGGGATCTTTGTGAACATCTGTTAAAACGGGCAAAGGCAACAACAAACGTCCTTTTTTAACGATTTGAGCGACTTCAAAACAGGATACCACCGAAACAGCAACCCGTTCAGCTTGCTCTATCGTATCAATTTGCTGTGTTGATAAATAGCGGTCTTTATCGTTTAACCACCAAACCCAGATATGAGTGTCTAACACGATCATTCCAGACACTCAAAGTCCTCGCTATCGACACACGGTGTAACCAAGTCCGCTAATATTTTTCCTTTACCTGCAATAGAAGCGGGAGGTTGGCGGCGCCTATGATTAGCAACGGGATGGTTTTTAATAAGTTCATGTCGCTCAATATTAACCACTTCATTAATGTCATCCGTTGCTAAACAGTAGCTTGCACTTTTTAACAAGGCATCGTCTATCGTAATGATTTGCCGCATAATTCACTCCATTTTGATGGGTTGCTTGGGGTGTTTTTCCTGAACAATAGGCTGCGTGTAATGTTACGCGCGACATGAACATAGCACGAAAAACGACTCAACAAAATATCGTGACAGCGCGCCTAACGAACTTTAACCTTCGTCAATTCCGTCCCATCCGGGCTGATGATATGCGTGGAACAGGCCAGGCAAGGGTCGAAACTGTGCAGAGTGCGCAGGATTTCGACCGGCTCCTCGGGACGCTCTACCTTGGTATTCATCAACGCCGCCTCGAACGCGCCGATATTGCCTTGCTCGTCACGCGGCGAACCGTTCCAGGTCGTCGGCACCACGCACTGGTAATTGGCGATCTTGGTATCTTCTATTTTGAGCCAATGCCCCAACGCGCCGCGCGGTGCTTCGGTGAAACCGACGCCTTTGACGCTGCTCGGCCAGGTGTCAGGGTCCCATTTTGTGACGTTCGCGGTCGCAAGGTCCCCGGACTTGATATTCGCCATCATCTTGTCCATGAAATAACGCATCTTGCCCGCCGCCCATTGTGCTTCGAGGCCGCGCGCCGCCGTCCGGCCCAAGGTCGAGAACAAGGCCGTGACCGGCACGTCCAGCGTCTTCAACACGAAATTAATCTGCTCGGTGATTTCCTTATTGCCTTGCGCGTAGCCGATGACATAACGCGCCAGCGGCCCTACTTCCATCGCATGGCCGCGCCAGCGCGGCGCCTTGATCCACGAATATTTGGCGTCTTCGTCCAGCTCCTGGATATGCGTGCGGTCGCCCTTGGTGTTCGGCCCCAGTTTGTAATTGGGTTCGGTGACGCCGTCCCACGGATGCAGGCCCAGCGATTCGTCGGGGTATTTGTACCAGGAATGCGGGATGAATTCCTTGATTTGCTCGGGGTCAGCCAGATCGACTTCGTGGACTTTGGTCAAATCGCCGTTGATGATCGCACCGCGCGGCATCAGCAGATTCGCCGCCGAATAGTCGTTAGCGTTATCGGGAATGTCTCCATACGACAGCAGGCTGGTACCGGACAAGCCGCCGCCATACATCCAGCCTTTATAGAACTGCGCGATAGCCAGCAAATCGGGAATATACACCTGGTCGATAAAGGTGATCGTGCGGTCGATGATGGATGAGACCAGGTTCAGCCGTTCCATATTGATCGCGCCGACAGCGCCGACGCCGTCGATATTGATCGCGCACGGCACGCCGCCGACCAGCCAGTTCGGATGCGGGTCCTTGCCGCCGAAGATGGTACGGATTTTCATGATGTCTTTCTGGAAATCCAGGGCCTCTAAATAATGCGTCACCGCCATCAAGTCGGCTTCCGGCGACAATAAATAAGCCGGATTCGTCCAGTAGCCGTTTTTGAACGGGCCTAATTGCCCGGATTCGACAAATTTCAGCAAACGGTTTTGCGTGTCGCGGAAATAGCCGGGCGACGACTTGGGGTTATGCGGCGAAATCGATTGCTGCAAGGCCGAAGTCGCGGCGGGATCGGCTTTCAGCGCATTAACCGGGTTGACCCAATCCAGCGCATGTAAATGGTAAAAATGCACCAGATGGTCTTGCACTTGCAGGCTTAACTGCATCAGGTTGCGGATTGAATTGGCGTTTTCAGGAATCTGTATTTTTAGCGCATCCTCGACCGCGCGCACCGAGGTCAATGCGTGGGTGCCGGTGCAGACGCCGCAGATGCGCTGCACGAACGCCCAGGCATCGCGCGGGTCGCGGCCTTTCAGGATCACTTCAAGGCCGCGCCACATCGTGCCGCTGGACACGGCATTGCGGATGATATTATCGTCGTCGATATTGACTTCGCAACGCATGTGGCCTTCGATGCGCGTGACCGGATCGACGACGAC
>Ga0172373_10008646_pt1 | contig 12879 bp, 17 predicted proteins | sample Lak10m_2_FD_114546 | JGI IMG/M metagenome (GOLD analysis project Ga0172373, IMG submission 114546) | Freshwater microbial communities from Kabuno Bay, South-Kivu, Congo - kab_092012_10m | ecosystem: Environmental > Aquatic > Freshwater > Lake | place: Democratic Republic of the Congo... | reverse complement strand
GCTAGATCCAGCCCCATACTACCGGCTAAGTGGCAATACTATGCTAGTTGAGAGAAAAGATTTAGAGTCGATTGGTTGGTGGCCTGAAAACTATGTTGGGTATGGCAAAGAGGATTATTGTGTCTATTTAAGGCTCTATAGGGCTGGTGTAAAATTATTGATGTACAACAACATCAAAGTATTTCATTTTTGGCACGGTGAGAGTGGGGCAGATAGCGAGAACAATACTAAGTTATTCGAAAAGGAGTTATATGGAAATAGGTTGTGATTTTGATGATTTTGGGCCATTGAACCACCGCTTTGATCTACTAGATGAGCTGAGGCTTAGATACCCTAAATTCAAAGTCACTATGTTTACTATCCCCTGGGATATTAGATTAAACCCTGCTGATAAAGGCACTCCCATTACCCTAGAAAAGTTTAAGCCTTGGGTGGATGAAGTAAGACAAGGAGTAAAGGCTGGCTGGTTAGATATTTGTCTACATGGATTAACTCACTTACCAGAGGAATTTAATCGCTTTGGGTATGATGAGGCCAGACAGAGGATTATGGCCGCTGAGAAAATGTTTGATTTTTGCAAGATTCCCCTTACCAAAATGTTCAAAGCCCCATACTGGCTGATATCTGATAAGGCCAAACTAGCAGTCAAGGACATGGGCTATACCTTGGTTGAGGACGGCTACTATAACTTTAACCTAGCTAACAATTGGCCGATTGATGCTAAAACAATAATTATGCACGGCCACGTACAAGACGTGTGTGGTAACGGAATGGAGGAATCGTTATCTAAGATTATGAAAGCCCCTAGAAATGCCAAGTGGATATTCTTAAAGGAGATTTATGAACATATTAGCCTTCACTAACGATACTGGGTCGGCCCAGTGGAGATTAAAAGGGCCTGCTAACTATATCAACGCTAACACAGAACATTCCTTCTCTGTTTTTCCCTCCAAATACTGGACAGAGGATACCTGGATACCAGATACTAATATCGTTATCGGCCAGATGTGGATGAATGACAGGGCTGCTAGCTTCGTTAAATCAAAGGGGGCTAAGTTTGTCTATGAGGCTGACGATATTATGATCGGAGTCAATGATTTGGGCAGAGCTAATCTAATGGATATGACTAAATATACTGACATTAGCATCGAAACTTACAAGAAAGCCGATATGATTACCACCACTACTCCCCAACTGGCTGATCATTACCGGCAATACAATGACAATGTAGTGGTATTGCCTAACTACATGGATTTTATGTGGTGGGGTGAACCACTAAACATCAAAAACTACAACCAGATTAGGATTGGGTGGATGGGATCTATTACCCACAAGGAAGATTTAGAGATGGTCGAGCCAGTTATCCAGGTAATTACTGAAAAATTTCCCCAGGTTAAGTTTATTTACTGTGGCTATGGTGGCAAGAAGATGCTCTATGGTGATGAGTTGTTTTTAAATGTGGAACAAAACCGCAAAGAATACTACCAGGGAGTATCGCTGGAGTATTGGCCAGCCAAAAGTAAAACGCTGGGAATGGATATTGGCATAGCACCACTGGTGGATGATAAGTTTAACGCGGGTAAAAGCCCCATCAAATACTTTGAGTATGCGGCTAACGGTGTACCTGGGGTATTTAGTGACACTGTGGTATATCACCATGTGGTTAAACACGGCAAAACTGGGTATCTCGCTAAAACTGTTGATGATTGGATTAAATACCTATCTAAACTGATTACAGACGATAAGTTTAGGCACAAAATGAGAGAAAAAGCCTATTTAGATGTGATCAATAACTATAATTTGGGCGACCACTATCAAGAGTGGATCAATGCCTATCAATCTATACTATGAGCGAGCCTGTAGCCGTACCAATCGAACCAAAACCATTTGTAGCCGATGTTAGAGTTAAGTCTGCTAGTGACGAAAAAACGATACTTGGTGAGAATTTAGACATGGCAGGTTATAGGGCTACCCATGATTCCCCATTTGTGGCTGATTACTTTGGTTTACGGGATCTATACAAGACTAATCCTGATATAGCCAGCCAAATTGATTCAGTTTCCGAGTATTTAATTAGCCAAACTGAGGGAGAGAGTATTATTTACGCAGTTAAGGCGATACTTGATCAACTGGCTGGTGAGCTGAACATGAATGATGAGGATACGGGGCTATATAAACTCAAAAAAGTCAAACAACTGATCAAAATGAAAGAAAAGGTAAAACTGCTTGACATGATGAAACAACAAGCCCTAGACGACATCGAAGAGGAAGTTGCGTGACGTGTGGTGTGTGATGTATGTAGGATCTAACGGAACGGCGTGGATGTTCTTATGGCATGGACTGAAAACAATATACCCAATACTTTATGGACTGATGTAGAGGGACAATCTACTTCATGGAATGATCCATCAACTGTAAACACGGTATGGACCAAAGTGGATGAATCATCGCCTGAAGGATCTATTATCACTATTCTTCAAGGAACTCCAATGGGTATTTCTTTGGTTTTTACTTATACACAAATTCAAACAATCACAGCAAATAATCAGACATGGTCTGAACCATCAAAAAATAATACTCTTTGGACGGAGGTCTAATGGCCGACAATATTGATATAACAGAAGGGTCTGGAAAAACTATCGCCACTGACGAAGTTTCCAGTGCACATCATCAACTCGTAAAAATGGAATTTGGGACTGATGGAAATGCCACCATGGTGAGTGCATCAGACCCTTTACCTATATCTGGGACAGTTACAGCAAATACTACTTTAGCCGCTGAAACCACCAAGGTTATAGGAACAGTAAATATTGCTGCTAGTCAAACAGTGGGGCTGGCTGCCGGTAGTGCTGCAATTGGTAAATTAGCGGCTAATTCTGGAGTAGACATTGGTGATGTAGATGTAGCTTCAATTGCTGCTGGTACTAATGCTATCGGTAAACTCATTCCACCTGATTATGATGTTACCGCCCATGCCACTAAAAAAGTTAAATATTATACAAGTGCCGGTGCCGTAACTGACGGGATCATTTGGAGTCCCGCCGCTAATACTAGATGGCATGTTACCTTTCTATATTTCCAAATATCAGCCGATGCTATCGTTACCATAGAGGACGATCTTGCTGGTGGTGATAATCCTATTCTCAAGGGTGAATTTAAGGCGGGTTCTGGAGTTGGGCTTCCTTTTGGTGATCTATACCCGCTGACCTCTGGTGAAGATGCCGCCGATTTAATAATTACAACAACGGCGGGCAATATTTATGTGACAGCGGTAGGATATGAAATATGAGTTGACTTGGGATATGAGATGAATCTGGTATAAACTAAACAAGGGAAACTATCTTCGATGGCAATCTCAATTAGTAACATAAATTTAACGACTAATGGCGACATTGATGGAAATGCTACCGCCACTATAGAATCTATATCGTGGACTATAAACGATTTATTGCTTTTAACAATAAACAACCGTACTGGTATAAGTGCAGAACCTAGTGTTCCGCTTCCATCAACCACAGGCTTAACTTGGGTGCAGGTGGGTTCATCTGTCTATTATGATGCAGATAGTAGTAGTCGCAAGAAATTAAGCTTATTCTATTCCGTTGCTGGGGGAACTAGCAGTGGGACAACTGGACTCACTTTTGCTAGTCAAAATCAAACTAATATCGGATGGATTATAGATAGAGCTACAGGAATTTATACAGCCGGGCCAATCGTTCAGAGTAACACCGCAACAGTAAGCGCAGACAGTGGCGCAATCTCTGTTTCTTTGTCTGCTTTTGCTGATGCCACTAATAATGTGGCTTATGGTGTTTTTGGAGCCGATCCGGGAACTGGAACCATGACTCAAGGGTCTGGTTTTTCTGAGTTAAGAGATATAAATGATACTGCAATCTGGACTGGATCTGAATGGAAAATAGGACAAGATACTACAGTAGACGCAAATTTTGATAATGTGGTAGGAGAAAGAGTTGGGGGAATAGCGATTGAAATTAAAATGGCTACTGGAGTTACGGTAGTCAAAGACATTATCGGGACAGGGGTTATACCTTTTGCTAGATAGTTGCATTGTAAATACTGTGTGATGTATGTAAATGATCAACGGAACAGCCTAAATAAGGGTTGTTTATGACACTTGCAGAGATTCTAGCAGACTTAAACGCACGGATTGGCTCATCTCCAGAAGTAAGTAATGCCTTGATGACTTTCTGGGTAAATGAAGGGTTAAGAGTATTTTGTGATGAGTATGATTTTTCCTGGCTACAAAAAAAAGTTATTGCTTCTACCGTGGCTAATCAATCGGATTATGCTCTACCGTCTGATTATGGTCGGGTGATTGAGCTTCAAGTTGATGGAACATCAACCGACCCTGACCCTTATCAGATAACATCGCATGAATTTAGGGTATTACAACCCACCTCAACCCATACTTTCTCTATTTTTGGGTCAACTATGACTTTAAATCCCGTTCCCACAGCCACCGGCGATGGAAACATTCAGCTCTGGTATGTCAAAAAACCCAATCCTTTAGTTGATGACAGTGATTCTCCCTCTGATACCGACATGGCTAGTATGCCAGCTGTTTACCACCCCGCCCTAGTGCAGTATGCCTTTTCGGTCTACAACTCATACGATGAGGAACAAGATGAAGCCATGAAAATCATGGGGTCTAAAACTAATCCTCTTCCTGGTACTTTTTACTACTTTGTCAAATTAGCTAAAGATGCCGAGGCTAAACAAAAAACTGGTCAAAGAACCAAGATTCTATCAAAACAAGTATTTAGCGGTTATAGATACCCTAACCAGTCATCAGCATTTAATACCGTACTAGGCAATTAATGGCACGAAACTTTATCAACTACGTCACTTACTCATACTCTGGTGGTCAAAACGATACAGATGAACAAGACCAACTAGCAGAAAATGAGGCTAAATCAATTAAAAACGCATATATTAGAAATAAGGGAGCGAATGAAAAACGCTCTGGTAGCTCTTTAACAGGTAATGATACAGGCGACACGGCGATAACAGGTCTTAAATCCTGGCGGGAAGATGACGGTACTAAGTGGTTTTTGTCATCTACAGGTACCTCTTTAAGATACCTAAACGGCACCGCCTGGGTTGACCTTGATGATGGATTTACTACTGGTCTTGATACTGAAATGGTTGTAGCTGGTAACAAGGCATATATAACCAATGGCACTGACAATATCCACTCATGGGATGGAGTGGCTACAGGAGTAAATTCAGCTCTGACAGATATGGGTAATGTTAATGTTCCTAAGGCTAAATATATGGTCTTTTGGAAAAACTATATGTTTGCTTGTGGGGACGCAGTCTTAAATAGCGCTTCTACGCCTAACAGAGTCTATTTTTCAGATCTCGGCGCACCCGACACCTACACCCACGCCACCAATTATTTTGATGTTGGCAAATCAGACGGCCAACAAATCACAGGTATCGCCCCCCTGGATAAATTCTTGGTAATTTTCAAACGCCACTCGACTTATGTACTATCTGGTAACAGCCCTGATGATTGGATATTGTCTGCAAGTGTTAATAATCTCCAGGCCATTGAAAACTCGGTAGGCTGCGTGTCCCATCGTTCAATTATTCAGGTTGGTAATGATCTTTGGTTTATGGCTGATGATGGAATTAGATCCCTTAGAAAATCCGAGGAGGGATCAACCTTGCTGATGGGTATAGTTAGTGGCAACATTCAAAAGACTATTGACTCTATAAACAGTGGATCAATTGAGAAAACTTGTGCTGGAGTATTTAACAAGAGGGTATATTTTGCTTTCCCGACAGGTACTAATACTTACAACGACACCGTAGCGGTAGCCGATACAGCAGTTTTGCTTGATAAACCCTATAACCCTCATCCTTGGGTAATCTACACAGGCTGGCAGCCATCAGTATTTACTACTTATACCCCATCAACTACTCCCCAATTGTATTTTGGCAATGCAAGCGCCGACTCTAGGGTTATCCAGGCGGAAACTGGTGATATAGATGTGGCTTGTGTTGGAACATTAGCTAATTCTGGATATATAGATCATGACTATATGGGGCCAATGATTGACCTCAAACAACCCGACATGAGGAAAACCACCAGATTCTTGATCGCCTCTGGCGAGGCGGGTGGTGACTACGATGTAGAAGTATCTACTAGTGTTGACGGTACTACATTTGAGAAAGCTGGCGATCTTAATCTCTCTGCTGGTGCGCTATGGGGTAGCGCTATTTGGGGGCAAGATGTGTGGGGATCTGGATCTGAAATCAAGCAAAAATATCCTATTGGCAGAGCCTCAACTCAAATTATGGTCAGGTTTAGAAATAACCAGGCTAACCAACCAGTCAAAATGTATCCATATACCTTGGCTATAAAACCAAAAAAAGTTAAATAAGAGGAGGAATAAATGGGATTAATAACTAGACAATACGATTATACGGGTGGAAATGTAATGAACCCAGACCAAAATGACGCCAATGAAAATGCGTTATACACGCTAGTCAATGGTAATATTGATAATGACAACATCAAATCTGCTGCTGCTATCGCTTCCAGCAAGATTGCTATTACTGACCCAGGTACAGATTATGCCCATACCGGAACATACAGCACGCTGGCTAATCATATTTCGGATGCCACTGCACACGGGTCAGGTATCAGCCAGTTTGAAAGATTTAGGTACAATGTCCTATCAACTGGTACTAGCGTGGTTCCCCGCTGGTACAACAAGACAGGTAGAACTCTGACCATAAGCGCTGTTTATGTCTATGCTGCTACTGCACCAACTGGCGCTGATCTAATTGTGGATGCCAATCTAAACGGAACCACTATTTTTACCACCCAAACCAATCGACCAACCATAGCGGCTGGAAGTAATGATGATACATCTGGTACTCCCGAGCTAGCAGACATAGATGACGGAGAATACATTGATTTTGACATTGATCAGGTTGGCTCAACCGTTCCAGGGTCGGATTTATTAATTGTTGTATATTTCTAAACATGGCCACAACCTTAGCTAAATTCCCAGGACAATTTCCTCAGACATCAGTTTTTCCAACAGGTGTGGCTAACATCGCGGCTCTTTATCACCTGGAAAGTAATGGAAACACTTCAGTGGGTTCTGACAACTTAACCGCTAATACTAGCGGCGGGTCAATCAACCATAATTCTTATGGGGTATTTACTAAAGCCGCTGAGTTTATTAGTTCTGATCCTTCTAGTGAATTTGGTGGTTCAAGCTACAGAAAGACCTCAAATGCTGCCAGCTGGGACTGGTCTACCTCTGGTAAAAGCTATGTTATCTGGCATAAACACAAAACCGACACAACTTATAGCCCCGGACTATGGTGTTATAACAACGCCACTACATCAGCTGCTTTTTATGTTGCATTTAATTCTTCGACCGGCCAATATACGGCATTGATGTGGAAAGACGGGGGGGGTGTGAGCGTAACTTTTGGGTCTAATGTCAACTGGGTTAATGGAGCTGATGGCAAGTGGCACTGTATTGCCTTGGTAACTGAAGATGCTAGTTCACACAAACTCTATGTTGATGGGGTATTACACGATTATTCGACTACTACGATGGCAATTGCTGCTAATAATTCAGTAAATCTTGGAGGATTTGACACTCAATTTGGATTAAATGGATACCTTGATGAGTTTGCAATCTTTAATCGAGCCTTAACTGCTAAGGAAATCTACAACTATGGAGGGGGGATTTTATGAGCATAACCACCATCTACGACTACGACAAAAAAGAAGTTACCACCATTGAAGAAAAGGATGGCAAAAAAACCCAAGTCAATAAAAATCTGGAGTTGAATGATAAATTACCAGATATAGTAAAGGCTAAACTGGAGGCTAAAAAATGAGTGTCACGAGATATCTAGACCCAAATGACCCGAGAAATCAAAATAAGGTTGCTGGCTTTATGACACCCTCAAGCCAGATTGTTGAAGATTCAACCGGTAGAAACGACACTGGACAAAAATCAACTACCTTTATGCAAAACGGTGTTATTCCTGCTGCCACCATGAATGGATCAGTACCAATGATGGACACGGCATCAACCGCTACAAACACGAGTACTAGTACACCAATTACTACCAGTAATAGTACCTCTAGTCCTAGTACAACGTACAACTGGAGTAATTTGTTAAGTGGGAATTCTGCCAATAATATCTATAACGGATTGGGTTTTGATCTCTCAAATCTTCCCTACTTGGCTGCCTTATTTTCTCTATTGTCCAGTGGTGGTGGAATGGGCGGAGGCGGGGATGCTAAAAATGAGAAATATGGAAAAGGTGGTGGATTTGATCTTGACTCTGCCCTGGCTGAAGCCAAAAAATATGGAGATGAATTAAGGGTAGAAGCCCAGGGAGACTATGACTTTATTATCAAATGGCTGAAAAAACAGCATGAAACTGCTTTGGGTACAGATGATACTGAACGGGCTAAATTCTTTGAATTAGTTGCTAACCAGTTTGAGGAGAAAGTAGGACGCATCCCGTTCGATTACTACCGCCGGACTGAAAGAGAAAAACAGGACATTAACTTATATCTTCAAGAAGCAGACAAAAAAGCCCAAGATATTGCCACCAGAGAGCAACAATTTGGTAAACAACAAGCCTATGAAGTTGGTCAAGAAAATACCCAGAGAGGCCAGACATTCAATGCTCGGGGTTTGTCTGGTAGTGGTTTGGAACAAAAGAAAGCCGGAGAACAAGCCACCTATCGTGATTTATTTGTCACTCAACCTGCTCAAAGAGCCTTTGGAATGGAAAAGACCAACTTGCTAGCTGATACTGTCAGGCAAGGTTTGACCAGTCAAAGAAACTTAGAAGATATTGCCACTACTGGAAGGCGGGGTGGTCAAGATGCTGAAAATACCTATCAAGAAGGATCAGAAAGCGCACAAAGAAAGCTTGATAAGGCTCTAGCAGAGATTAGGCGAAATCAAGCTGGTGAGGAAATCAATCTTAAAAATCTATTTAATCTATATTCATTAGCAAAGATTAGGCGAAATCAAGCTGGTGAGGAAAACGATCTTAAAGATCTATCTAATCAATATTCATTATTTGGCCTATCATGATCCAAGACTATAACCCACAAGATTTACTAGCTGTTTTGACCGGACAGAATGCCACTAGTTCGGCTTTTCCTTCATTTCAGCAGGACTTGATGGATAGTGGAATTAAAGCGGGAGAATTACCTAGTCAAAGTGCAAGTTTAGCTGGTATTTTGGGGGCTGCACTACAAAAACAACAACAAGATAATGAAACAAAAAACGAACAAAGATCAGACATAGAATTTTATAGGCAGAATGGGTACAAAAAAGGTGAGTTTGATTCTGGAATGGGTCTAGCTCCATTAAACCCGTCTGGTAAGGTTGAAATGTTAGGATCTGGGGCATTAAAAGGCGCACCATTAACCCAAAAATTTGGTAATAGAAGTGGGGTAGAAAAATACTCTGGAGGAGTAAATCTGGGGGCAGATTTTGGGACAAAACCAAATACAAAACTACCAGTGCCACAAGGCAGGTGGCAAGTAGTACAAGCGTCACCAGGTTTTAACTCTGGTAGTGGTAATTTGGTAAAGGTTAGAAATTTAGACACGGGTGAGATTCTTGGTTTTGAACATTTAGGTCAAATCAATGTTAAACCAGGCCAGCAATTACAAGGTGGTACAGTTGTCGGATTATCTGGCGGTGGTCAGAGTGGATCAGGTAGGGGCAACTCAACCGGCCCTCATTCAAGCATTTTGTATATCAATCCTAGTGGTCAGTATGGTGACATTCTAAAAAGCCCATACGCTAGATATTATTTTGGAGGGTAACATGGCCTTAAACTTAGCCCAGGCAGGTGATGAAACAGCCAGACAATTTCAAGCTATAGATGATTCAATTGGTGACGTTGGATTTTCTGAAGGATTAGCATTAAGACGACAAAAATTAGAGGAGCTGAAAGGTAAAACCCAAGCAGTAGAAAACTACAACCAAGGGCAAGGTTCTAAATTAGTTGCTGATGTAACAAACATGGGTAACAGGGTACCAGGTCAAGCACCATCAGACTTGCTTAGAGCTGGGTTATCAATGGAAACAGCCCAAAAATCACTGTTGTCTGAAAGTGCTGCAAATGAAATTGATGCACTTGATGCGCTAACGAAATTTATTAATAGCGCTAAAGAATCCGTAAGACAAGAAGAAAACAATTCAGTTGATCAGGAAGTACAATTATATAGAGATGGGCTAAAGCCAATTACTGATTTAAGTGATGAAGCCTTGTATCAGCTAAGAGATGAAATAAGAGGTACAGATAAAGAATTATTGGTAAAACCAAGTGAAGAAACGGCTTTGTTGAATGCAGTAGTTGGAGGGGAAGTATCCCTCAAAGATCTAACACCAACTGAACGAGGAAAAGTCATTATTGAAGCCCAAAAAAGAGGCATCCAATTACCAAACGAAAAAGGCAAAGAAGAGAAAGCAGCTAGAGAATCCATAGAAGCTCAATTAAACCAATTTGAAGAATTGACGAACAGCATGATAACTGGTCGTATTGGTGGGCCAATTGGCAGTTTAATGTCCATGATAGGTATTGATTCTGGCAAAAGACGGCAACTTGAACAGATGGTGAATATTGCAGCACCAATTTTAGGAGTTAATGTTTTGAAATTGGGCAGATTAACCAATGAGGATATAGAACTAGCCAAAAAGGTACTACCATCACCAGACGATACCCCCCAAGAAATTACCGCCAAGATTGCCAATATTAGGGCTTTATTAGAAAGAACCTATGGAAAGTCAGACTCAAAAGAATCTAAAAAAGACAACTTTGACTCATTTAGAGGAAAACTCCAAAAAGATGAGGAACTCTATTACAACCCAAAAACTGGAGATATTGTAGCTGTCTCAAAAGGCGAACAAGCCCCAGAAGGTTACGAGAGGAGATAATATGCGATCACTAGGAAATTACAGATCATTAGGTAATATTAATGATTCACAAAAACAACCAGCCGAACCTTCGGTTGCTGAAAAGGTCGTAAAAGGTGTGGCTGGTGCTGCTCCTGTTGTCGGTGGAATCGCTGGTGGACTAGCCGGAGCTGCTGTAGGTATACCAGCATTGGGATTAGGAGCTATTCCTGGAGGTGCTGCTGGTACTACTGCTGGTACTGGTGCTGGTATTGCCTTTGGAGAGTCGTTAAAAAACCTTACAGGTTTTCAAGATAAAAATATGGATCAATTAGCAACAGAGGCTTGGAGAGAGCCATTGGCTGCTGGAGCTATTGATTTGGCTACAGCGGGAACCATAAAAGCCGCAGAGCCGGTTATTGAAGGGGCCGTTGGATTAGGAAGAGGAATTTTGAGATCGTTTGTACCAAAAAATGCAAGCGTAAAAACATATGCCTCTGTGTTCAAGACTAGTAGAAAACTTAGTGAAAAACTTGATCCAGAAGCAGTCGGAAAGGTAATGACACGATATGGTCTTTATGGTGATTTTGATGACATGATCTCGTGGGCAAATAAAATTACTGGAGAAAATGGGTTAATAAGTAAAATAACTAGAAATACGGTGGGAAATGTTTTAGAGGGAGTAGAAACATCAGACGCACTAGCTGCGATGAAGCAGGCTGGCGACAACGCAACGGCAGTAGATCCAAAAACAATCAAAAGAATGAAACAACAAATAACAAGAATTTTGTCAAAAGGTGAACAAAAAGCCCCCACAGCTCTTAATGCTTTAGACGCCTTAGACGCTGAAAGAGAATTAGAAAATTTAGGATATGGAATATTAAATAGTGCGGAAGATTCTTTAACCTCTGGTGACAAAAAATTACTTCTACAACAACAAGCAAAAATGTACATAGATGCTGCCGAGTCTATTGGAGACAATATAAACAAACTGGCAAAAAAAATTAAATCAATTGATCAATATAAAACTCCCGAAATTCTTGAAGAATTATCAAAAACTTCACCAGAATTGGCAAAAGATTTTAAGAAAGCGACTGATGTAAGCTCGTTAAGGTCGATTGCTGCGCCATTTGTAAGGCTAAAAAAATTAGCAGAAGCTAGTAAGGCTTATGGTGGGTCAGCTTTTATTGATTCAATTGGGGGTAAACCAGGGTTAACTCAAGCCCTAATACAAGGATGGAAACAACCAGAAGCAGCAACAGCTAGAGCCGTTGGGATTGATAAAATAGCTAACAGTCCAGTTGGATCAGCTTCGAAAATGGTAGGAAATGTAGCAACGTCTATTTCAAATAACGGAGATGAGTTGATGAGAATATTAACTCAAATAGGTTTAGTTCCAAGAAAGGAATAATTTAACCACACAACACAATTAATCCTAAAACCAACAAAATCCCAAGGATTCCAGCTATCTTAAAACCGAGAAATAAAACACTAACGATAATGATTAATGCAATTAATGCCATAATGTTCCGCCTTTTCTCCATCTTACTCTCCATTTTAACCAACTTGCAACTAGATTAACATCAAAACAAGATAAAGGTATGGAAGAACTCTTGAAGCAACTAGCCCTTATCGGAACCAGTAAATAAATCTTTAAATTTGTGGAGGCCTCCGATAAGCTTAGATACTATCCACAAGGATACATAAATGCTTAACAAAAATGCCACCGTTTGGAAGGTGAAACTGATTATCTCAGACATATGGCTGTCCTAATTATTATGGGTTGTATTATAGCACAAACTCATCTTTTTTAGGCTTCTCTCCATTTTAACCAACTTGCAAAGCGTATTAAATATGCTACCGGCCAGAGCATCAACCCAAGGACTATCAAAAAAAAGCTCTGGGCTGTGTTTACTTTGATCGTACCTACATCAATTACCTGTAACATAAT
>Ga0172373_10008645_pt1 | contig 12880 bp, 16 predicted proteins | sample Lak10m_2_FD_114546 | JGI IMG/M metagenome (GOLD analysis project Ga0172373, IMG submission 114546) | Freshwater microbial communities from Kabuno Bay, South-Kivu, Congo - kab_092012_10m | ecosystem: Environmental > Aquatic > Freshwater > Lake | place: Democratic Republic of the Congo... | reverse complement strand
AGACCAGATATGATTGTTGGATCAACCTCAAACATTTGTTCAGGCTCCTCAGAAAGGAATGTAAGAGAATATTTAGAACCATCAGCCTTAACAGTACCAGAACCTTCACCTTGTGCAGTAAGGTTAGCACCATTAACAAGACCTTGTGCCCAATACAGACCATTAGCATCTTCCATTATGATGAACAAGTCAGGTTGGCCAGCGGCAATCAGAGCAAGACTATTTCTCTTAGCAACTTCTCTACGAGGTATAACCAAGTTAGTAGTTACAGTGTAATAGGTTGAACCGTTTTCAAGAGATATATTAGCCTCTTCAACATAAGAAGAAGTGTTCTTATTGAATTCATATTCAGCCATAGTGGTACCACCTGATAAAGATATAGCAGTTAATGTACCGTTGGATTCTGTAGTAGCTGAAAGATAGCAAAGTGGAACTACATAAAATTTCTTGATTCCACCAAGGTTATTTTCACAGCCTTTTTCAATTCCAGTGATTGTTGTGCAGCAACTCATTTTTATTTATTTTATTTAATATTTTTATTGTTATTAAAAAGGGGCGGCTGTTTTCAGCCAGCCCCTTTCTTATCAATTTATTATTGATGATTATGCGTACAATACAACTTCACCACCGAATGCGTAAGATACAGCGAACTTAACACGACCTTTAACACGGATAGTGTCATCACCAGTTACATCACCCTGCGGCAGCAATTTGATATCATCGTAGTCAGACACAAGGTCAGTTACAAGGAACAGGTTAGTCAGTTCAGCAGCAACCATTCTGTTGTTAGGCAGACCTTGAGCAAGTACCAGAGGAACACCAAGGAAAGTAGGTTCAGCATCTTTGGTATAGAAAGCCTCAGAGCTAGCGGCAGCTACAGCTTGCTTATAAGCAGCAAGAATATTAGTGCTCACGAAGATTCTCAATTCAGGAGAGAATTTAACTTCTTCAGGGATTGCATCGTATACTTTTGCAATTTCAGCGATTACGTTAGCAGAAGTTACAGTGGTTGCAGTTACATCAACAACAGCACCGTCAGCTGCGAATTGACCGATAAGACCTTCACACAAAGGAATAGGATAAGTACCACCAGTGTTACTTACATCACCTTGCCATACCAGTTTTTCAAAGTCAGCATCCATTTTTTTGGCAAGTTGGTCAACAACATAAGCTTGGAAATCAGCAGGGAGGAAATCAGCTGCGTTAGCACCGCTTCTCATTGAATTAGATACGAAAGAAGACTCAAGTGTAGACTGACAGAACTCAAGGTTTACTTTGATTGTACAAAGGTCTACCAGTTTCTCAGACAGAGCACCCTCACCAGAAGGAGAGAAAGTACAACCATCAGCTTGCAGAACGTCTCCGAAGTCGTGCTTACGGATACGTGCTTTGTCCTTAGCATCAACGATAGCCGTGAACAGAGATTTAGAACCACCCTTGATAAGGGCAGAGTGATAGATTTGAGCGCTATCTACAGGGTTAGTTGTAGAGGTGTTCAAGAGGGCAAATTTAAGATTTTTACTCATTTTTCTTTTTTAGTTATTTTTAGTTATTATTAAAATCACTTTTATATAAGTAATTATATTTTTTTATTTTTTGTTAGTTAAGCCAGCTTGCGAAGCTTATTCAGCATTTCAAGTTGAGAATAGAATTTATCAACTTTAGCCTCAACAACTTCTTCAACTACTTCGGCACCTTCTACCATTGCTTTAACTTCAGCAATCATTGCCATAAGTTCACTCATCTTAGCATCAACTTCTTCTTTAGTATAAGTTTCAACGGCCATTTCTTCCAACTTAACTTCTTCTTTAACTTCTTCAGCGATACCTTCGTTCATTTGTTCTTCAACAACTTCTACAACGGCTTCAGCCACTTCAGCAACGATTTCAGCTGGAGCTACTTCAGCGATAGCTGATTGCAGTTCAGCAATTTCTTCTGGTGTAAGGTCGGCCAACGCCAGTTTCATTTCAGATACTTTCATTTTTTCTTCTTTTTTAAATTTATTATTATTTATCATTCCAGAATATTCCAGATCGAATAATCCTTCAACAGAGAATCCGAACTTAGCATTATTCTTTATTTCTTTATTCCAAAATTCCTCGTCTTCAATTTTAATTTCAACCATCCAAGTACCTTTCGGTAAAGAGAAATTATAGTAATTGGACTTATCGTTTTTTTCGTCTTCAATAATCCAATTCGATTTAACAAAAGCAGACTTAACAATACTATCGTGGTCAACATTTATTTTATATTCTTTTATATTCTTGTTGAATTTCTCAGCTAATTTTTCAATTGTCTTAGCATCGAACATTACATAATACTCTCCCATATCCTTATCGTACCTATAAATTGGAAGATCTGGTATCATTGCTGGACCAACCACAATCTGTTTATCTTTTTCTTTTTTGAATTGAAAATTATATTGATTGGTATTTAATTCTAAACTATTTAAATATCTCTCACTCCAAGTCAGAGCAGCGTCACCCCCCCAAGCATCATACATAAGTTTACCACAACCATCACCATATTCACCTTTATCTGCACCACCACCTTTATGTCTTGAAAGAAATGAATACATTCTTTTGATAGTTTCAAGACTTATGGCTTCGCCTTTTGCAAGTTGATTAGCTCTTTGTTTACCTACTGGTGTACCACAATCACCCCAACCATTAGCCTCAGCGTAATTTAAAGCTCTCTGAGCTGTATCTTTAATACCTTCTGGATAATCTGTGACACTTTCAAACTTACCTTCCCAATAGCTATAACAAATAGCAATAGCTTGTTCTTGGTCTTTACCTTCATTAATTAATTGCGGTATACATCTTTCAATGAAATCATTTTCGCTTTCATTAGCAGATGGTTTAACAAATATTTCTTTGTTAAAGAATAGACCTTTTTCAATAATAGCAGGTTCATCAACCAGACTTATAAAGTCCAGTCCAGTTTCTTTTGTGTCATCTACGACTATTTTATATAAGGGAATTTCCATACCTATAATTATATTTTTTTTTATTTCGTTAGTTTATATATTCATAAAAACGAAATTATTTGCGGTCATTGTATTCTTCTTTAAATGAAATATCATTCCATAAGCCATAGCATCTGCAATATCTGGGCTGTAAGACAATATCTTTTTCATTTCAATCTTGGATATCAACTCAACTTTATTCTGCATACTATCTCGTGACTTATGTCTTATCACACTTAATTCATCTATTATTTCTTGTTTATATGATTGGTCTTCTATTTTTAACTTACCATCTTTAACTAATTCAGATAGTTTGAAATATAGTTCTGTTTTAAGGTTGGAATAACCGTCATTGAGTATTGTCTTACCATTGTTATGTATCTCTTTTGCTGAAGGAAAATATTGTCTTAGATACTTACCGACACCATCAGCGTCATATGATATATTATCGGTTCGTATGTTGTAAGTAGAACACAGGTCTTTAATAGTATCTTCAACCGTCTTTGTATCATTCTTTGGTGAAATATGTATCTTCTTTATTGTTGTACCTTCCCATACCATATATACGCATTTATCACTGGTGAATGCAATATCACAGCTTAATCTATATATATTATCTTTATTATTATTCATTGATAGATCGAATGCATACATTACATCTTCGTATTTGAATAATGATGTTTCATCGTCAGCAAATTCCCATTCACCACCAAGTAATCTTCTTCGTTCATTTAATGTTAAAGTATTCCTAAGATTATCTATATATTGTTGTGACAGATATGGGTTATCACTTGGTAATGCTTGAATGAACTTCTGATAGTCTTTTAAATTACCTTCCTTGAATGGTCTATAATAATCAGTAAATAAAAAGTTTTTAGACGGGTTACACGTCATCAGGAGGAATGGTTTAACTTTTAATTTAGCATTCTGCCATCTACCTATCCTTGATTGAAATATTTCTTTGCCTTTTGCTGGTACCTCACCAGCTTCATCAATCACACCAAAGGTTAATAATAATCCACCTAAACGCGTATATTGTGGATCTGATGGAAGATAATCCAATTCAACTAAGATTATTTCGGAATCATTAAAAAACTTTATAATACCAGCTTGTGAGTTGTAAGAATAATAATCTTGTGTAATACCCCAATCTTGCATAACTTCTTGGATTGAAGTAACTGTAGTCTTTTTTAGAGTAGTTATATTATTACGTGCAAGACCAATTCTTATACCTTCAAATTGAAGACATTTCATCACCAATAATGATGCAATCAGATAGCTTTTACCTGCGCCTAATGCTCCGCCATATATAACTTCTGTTGTATCTGAATCATTAAATAATTCAAAAACTTTATTCTGTTTTTTGGTGGGGCGGAAATTAATCTTAGTTTCCATATATAATCAATCGTATAATAAATTATTATCACTCTCAATTATATCACTTGGTGTTATATAATTTATAGTTAATCCTTTATGTGTAACTTCTTGTTTAGTTGTGTATTGTCCAGACATTTTATTGAGCATATCCAACAGTTTTATAAGATTATTCCTATCACCCTCTGCTTTACAGGCATCTATCTGGTCAATGATTTCTTCTACTATCTTATCTCTCGATATTTCAAAATTAGCGGCCATCATTACTCGTGAACGCTCAATATATTCTTTTATGCGTTCATTCATATTGGCCAGCTTCCAGCCTGATTGAGAGGCTCTTACTCTATCTGTACATTCTGGATATGCTTTCTGATATGCCTGGTATAATACACCGCCATTCATAATCAATTCATCAGCGAACATTTTATGCTTCTGACTTAAGTTCATCCCTAAACCATTATTATTCTTTCTCTTTCTTCCCATAATATTGTTTTATATAATTAAATTGTCTTACTCTACAAGCACAACAGTTACGATTATGTTCTTTATTTGTATTTATCTCGTTATGTGTGGTCATTAATATCAATCGGTCTTTATCATCCTTTATATCATTACCGCATTCGTATTTATCTATAAGATAAGATATATTAATTTGAACTTGGGTTGATAGCTGCATAATAATTTTTTAAACGATTATAAACTCGGCTCCTACAGGTTGTACAAGTTCTTCCGTGTTCCTTAATGTTAGGAAATATAGTGTTATTTAGGTTGAACATTCTGTCAGTCTGTTCTTTATTTATTGTATTCTTTCCTTCAAGTTCTTCCAGAAGTGTTTTAAGTTGTTCTATAAGTTCCATTGTCGAGTTCTTTATACTTAATTATGATATTTTATGCTATTGCTTATGTATAAGGTATTATCCATAAAATTAATTTATGATAATATGTTAAATTTTATTATCAATAAACCAACAAATTCCAGATACTATAACGGCCATATATAAGCTCTGTGAGACGATTAAAGTAACCCAGAAGGCACTACAGTATAAACAGTTAATTAATCGATGTAATGCTCTCTTATAGCTCGTATATGTATCATATTCCTCTTCCTTAAAACCTAGATATCTCTTTAAGTATATCATAGGTTCAGCATTTATCCAGAGTATAGATAAACCTATATAAAATAGTATATTAATTAAAATCATCGTAGTTAGATTTTACTTTATCGCGTAATTGTTTCAACATCTTATAGCTGCAAGTTCTATTTAAGTTTATATATTTCGCTAATTTACCTGAAGAGTTATATTGTCCAATGATAGATAAATCAAATAATATTCTCTCATCCAATGGTAATGTATATTTTATTACGTTGAGATAGTTTAGTTTATTCTCTATTTCAATCTCTCTTTCAATCATCTCGTCAAACTCTTCATTATCTACCGCTTCGTCATATTCATATTCATCTATATATGTCAGTTTACCTTTTGGATTGAGTTCATTCCAGAACTGTGTTACTCCCCAATGTACTTGTTTGGACATATGATTAACAAATATCGATTCAACTTCGTTATTGATAATCTTATCATTAAGTTTTTCCAATTTATCTGTGATATAAGAGTATGTAATAGATATAAGATTGGATGATTCTTCTTGTTTCTGGTGTTTTTTTAGAATATTCTTAGCTATTTTATCAAGTTTATCATAGTTTTTTGATATATATGTATCAACAATTGTCTTTGTATGTGCTGTGTTTATCATTTAGTTGAAGATTTGTTTTAATTTATATTTGCCGATGGCATCATTCAGGTCATATTCAATCACATCTGTCGGCACAAGTCCTTTATAACCCATTGTGGTTGATGGTAGTGGCATATTGAATGTTAATTTGTGTTTTGTGTTGTACATATCAAATATATAACACATTTTATCTTGTGGGTAATAAGCGAAGTAATATACAGGATAAGCAAAGTTTAATTGTCTTACCAATGTTATCAGTGCATCATATTTTGATTTCTCTATGATTGCTGTTGGGTATTTGTTAACTCCAAATGTTCTTACTTTTGCTTCAGCAATAATGGTTTGATATTGTTTAGATGAACCGCTTATTATACAAATTCCATCGTGAAACTCACTGTTTTCGCTAGGTGTGAATGACACGATACCTGGTATTTTTGATAAATACATCCTCTCAATAGCGGATGCTTTGTCAAATTTTGATAGTTTTTCTTCTGACATTTTTTAATTTTTTAATTATTAATTGTTATCTCTTTAATATAAATATGGTGCTACTCCGCAAATGACCAAAAATTTATACATTTTTTGAAAATATTTTTTTAATAAAATTAATGACATTTGACAACAAGTAAAGTATATTATACTTGGACATTATCTTGGACAGTTTGTCCATCTACAAGTTAAAATAACGCGATTTAAGCCACTATCTCATACTGAGTGGTATCAGTATATAGATAATAAAAAAAATCCCCACTCCGTGTACGTTGGAATGGGGAGAGTCCGTTGTCGACAATAAAGAGGGGACTACTTGTAAGTTAATTATTCAAATGTTGTATAATGTTGTCGGTTATATTCCATTAGTGTTGAGAATGTATTGTGAAACAGTAATTGAAGTTCATCAAATGATAAATGATAATGTTCGTGGTATTCTGAATATGTATCTATCTTATTATATGTTTCTTTCATTTGTTTAGCACATAGTTCATATTTTTCTTTGCTTTCCCACAACAGGATCTTAATTGCATCATTTTTCATTATATCATATATCATCTTCCCCCAATCGCTGGAATATACATAATCAAAATTGGTAATCAAATCGGTTTCCATCATTTTTTTCTTTTCGCAAGACCTTGATAAGTATATTTAGTTTCATCTATTTTTTGTACCGTATAACCTCGTTTTTGTTGTCGTGAAGTTAATATTGCGGCTTTTGCACCTGTATTTACACAATTGAATTGAGCTGGCGCTGGTAGATCATTTTCGCGTAAATGTTGTATATATCTATCAACTGCGGCAGCACACACATAATATTCATCCTTTGGTGATGGTAGACCACATACTTGTCTTTTTGCTTGTTCATTATTGAGATAGACTTGTTGTGGTTGTGGTGTGATTACTTGTTGTTGGTATACTACACTTACAGGTTGTTGTAAAGGTGTCTTTTGTTCTATGTAAACCGTTTGTTGTGGTGCATATGTAGTTTGTATCACAGTTACTGTAGTAGTGGCTGTAATGGCAGCTATGGCTGCTTGTAACTGATCAATGGTGATAACTCCATTATCAATTAACACATATAGTTGTTCAAGTTGATAACTTATAGTCTGATTCCAGTTACCATTTATCAATTCTGTCATTTCTTAAGTGAATTAATAATTTTTTGTAGCGTTTGCGATATTATTTGAATGTATGCCATATATATATTAGTTATTTTCATAGGGTTGTTTTTTGTCATTTTTATTACTGCGGAAAATATTACTTCTCTGTATCCCTTTATTGATAAGGGTTTCAGAAGGTTTTTAAGAATAAATTACCTACATATAGAACACTAGTATAACCTCTATATGTCGGTAAAAATAAATAAAAAAGTCTCTGTATCTCAAGCGTAGCAAGGGTTGTAGAAGGTTAATATTTTCCGCATCAGTATTTTTTTCACTTAATTTTACAGTAAGACTTTATTATTTGGAAATAATTAGGTATATTTGTAAAAAAAAATATTTAGATGAGATACATTATTAAGAAAAACGGAAACATAATTAATACTATCAATGCTCTTGAAGATTTAAAAGAATCTGTTGGGTTTACAAAGCAGCATTATTATCATACCCAAGTTAATAATAAAATGACATACAGAAAGGATACTTACGAAGTAGTTGATGTTGTTGAATTATTTTATAGGTTGAATCCGAATTATTTATTACAATAAAAAATATTTTTCAAAATATCAGTTTTTTTTGTACTTTTACAAAAGTTCTGCATATTTATAATAAAGAAACAAATGGTAGTAATCTACCCGTGGGACCCAGAGGGAGTAGCTACCCTCTGGTCTCTGGCCCACGTAAAAGCTAATCAGAGGAGTTAATAACAATTAAACCAGAGATAAAATGAAAAATGGAAACAAACTTTTACCCAACCAAACTATTACGAGACTTCATCGAGAATAGTAACTACGAACACAAGGATGACTTGTACATCATCATAGATTTAATCGTTCGTAAGCAATCAAAATTCAAAAGTACGGTATCAAAACGATACGGAAGAGTACAAATTTCAAGAGAGAATATTAATAATTTATTACCTTCTTACGCCAGAAGTAAGAAGGCTTTAGATTTTTTAATCGATAACGGTTTAATTGAGCGTCACGATTCATACTCAAATCATACATCAGGAAAAACATTTACTAAAAGTTACAGAATTATGGAAAACTATCTTGGAAAAACAGTTAAAGTACCAGCTACAGATGCTTCAATCATAAAAAAAATAGTTAAGAAACGTTACGAAATCCGTAAAATAAGGGCTAAGAATGTTGAACTTGCAAAGAGCAGATATTATAAATCTTTTAGAATTAATGTTGTGGACGCAATGAAAGCTATTTCTGATAAAACTTTCAATGAAATATATGAACTAGCTAAAAAATATAACATTATATTCAGTGAAGAAGAGATTATTGATATAATCGAGTGTAAAGATGATTTTAACGTAAATAAGGCTAAACTAAGTGTTCTGGACACCAAGAATGAACTTGTAGGTATATTACAGAGAATGGTCATAAATCAAACGCAAGTACAATCTATCAATGATGGTTGGTTATATTTCAAAAGAAATAAAACAAATAATCGACTTGATACTAATCTTACAACATTACCGTCTTATTTGAGGGCATTCATTATATCTGATGATGTATTATGGCATATTGATATCAAGAACTCACAACCATTCTTCTTATATTGTCATCTTAAATATGATAAATTATTCAATTCTTTTGATGAGTTGGAAGAATATGGTCGTTTGGTTCAAAATGGTGAGTTATACGAGACTTTCGGTGAGTTCTGGACCAAGGAGACTGGTGAGGTGAAAACACGTCAGCAAATCAAAGAAATGATATGTAAAATATTTTACAGCAAATTTCATTCATTTAAGAAATATAAAGATGTGTTTGAGAAAATGTTCCCCAATATTATGGCTCATATATACTACGTAAATTCGGTAGTACATAACACATTAGCAATCCAACTGCAAACTATGGAAAGTCATATGGTACTCGATGAGATTATGTTTAAACTAGGTGAGAAAAAAATAACTCCGTTTACAATCCACGATTCCTTCATCTGTGCTGATGATGAACTTCAAGAAGTGTTAGCTACAATAAAAGATAATTTTATCACCAAGTATAAAATAACACCAGAACTTCACGTTAATAAGCTGATTGAAGAAGTTACTGAAGATGATACCGATTTCGATTTCGAAGAATTTATTGAAATGTATAATAATGAATTATCAAACGAAGTAATATAAGCCTCTCTGAGCGACTTTCTCACCTTAAGATATATACTGATACCACCTGTAGTGAGATAGTGTCTTAAATCACTTTATTTACAGTCTATAATACCATAACGTATATAATTTATAATTAGATAAAAATAATTTTACTTAGATACTTGACAAGTTGTAAATAATTAGTATCTTTGTACTGTGAATTAATAACAAACCAAAAAAACAGAATATAAATAAAAAATATTTTTCAAAATTAATGTCATTTGCAGAAGTTCTGCATATTTATAATAAAGGAATAACAAAGTGGATATATCTAAGTAATTTATAGATACTTACCGAGTGCTTTAACGATTAATAACAATAATAGTAATTAATCTCACCTCAGCTTAAGGTTGTCCACCCAACCTAAAAATTATAGTACAAAGATACAATAAATTTTTTAATAATAACAACTAAAAACTAAGAAAGATGAAAAAGTTACTCCCTCTCGCATTAGTATCATTAATGACATCTTGTTCTTCATCACAGTATTTAAGTGATTGGAGACAAGAGATTAAGAATGATATGGACAGTAAATTCGGTGAAGTGTATGCTGTAACAGATACTAGATTATCACCTGACCAACCAAGTTACAGAATTGAAGAGATACGACAGTTCAGTTATAATCCTTACTTATATTACTACTATATCGGAAATTACAATTACAATATGTATCAACTAAATATGATTGGTGCTACTTGGAGATATAATAATATTTATTAAATAACAAATAAAAACTAAAAAACAAACAAAAAATGAGAACAGGACTTTTAAAATACGAATGGTTGGAAGATAATACAATTATCGATTATAACCGCAAAACAATAACAATAAACGATAATCAGTTTCCAATCTTCTGCCAGTTTCTTGAAGAACTTGATATGACACCATCAATGTCATTAACTGATATAGCACACGAAATCTTCGATTACAGCGACTTTTACGTTAAAGTTGTAGAAGATGATGATTCAACGCGTTGGTACGCTTATAATGTCTGTGGTGAGCTGACACGCTATGTTGATGGTCAAGGTAACTGGTATGACAGGTTTGAAATGAATCCGAATCTTGTAACTAACATAGAAAATCTTAAAACTTATATGAAATGATAAACTGCGATATACAAAATATTGATAAAGACCATATCAATCAGCAATTAGACCAAGTTAATCAAGAATTTTCTAAATATTTTATTTGGTTGATAGATCAGATAACCGATTTAGAACAAGAAGAGAATTATGAAAAAGCTGCTGAGTTGATGAAAGAATACCAAGATAAAAAAAGATGGGTTGCTTTTATCTTTCATATTTGGGTTGGAACTCCGATTGAAGAATCAGAAGAAGTTATGCAAGCAACTTTTGACGTAATCTACAATAGTGTGAAAGAGTTCAAAAAAAAAAAAGAAACAAAGTTGAAATATAGATAATTAATAAGTATATTTGTATTATGAATAGGGTGTCTTAGTTTCGTGACATTTTCTAAGTAACTCGTTTGTAATGTTTTTTGTTTGTTTGGAAAGGTGACTAGAAATGGTCACCTTTCTTTTTTCTATCATATATCTTACCAGATGGTTTCACCTTAGAAATCATTTTTCTACGGATAATGGCCATCATATGTCGTTTAGAATTATCCACCGCCACCAATTAATGAACCAGTCTCGTACACCGCAACCTGATTTTGCACAGAATTTATTTCTGCCACAGAAATTGAAGCCGACATTTGGAATTGATTACTACCACCACCAACTTGATTAAACCCAGTACCTGTGCTTGCAAAATTTACGTTAGGTGTAAGCGAAGCTGGCGTAGATGGTGATGGCGGTTCAATAGTAGTAGCAGCAGTACCTCCACCAGTTGGTGTATATTGAGAACTTGCTATGGTCGCTATCTGAATGGCCCCTGTTACACCTGCGAGAGCCGCCATAACAGGTCCCATAACCACACCAGCTGGACCCATTGAAGCACCAGCATTAAAACCAGAAATAACGGCCTGTGCAGTACTTATAACAGCATTTACAATACCAAGAGCTTTATTTGCTTCAAAAGCTTTTTTACGTATTTTTTCTTCTTCTTCAGCGTTACCTTGAGCATTTGCTAATTCATTTGCGAATATAGCATCAGATAAACCCTGAATAGCGTTTGAAAAATTTTGAGCTTCAATTAAACCTTGTTGCGCGGCATCTAATCTAGCTTGAGCTTTATCTTTTTCATATTGAATGGTAGCATTTCTTAATCTCAGCTCTGCTGCACCCTTTTGATCAATAAGTTTTTCATAAAGCTCACCCTCTCGTATACCCTCAGCCTCAAGTAAAGCTATTTTTTGATTGAAGCCTTCAATCTCTAATTTAGCTATTTGAATTTCGTTTTTAGCAAATTCTTTTCTTTTATCGATAATTTTATCGATATTATCAAGTCTGGTTTTATCAGCTAACGCTTGAGCAATATCGTTAGCCGTTCTTAAATCTGCTTGCGCTTTAGCTCGATCTGCTTGTAATTTAATTACATCTTTTCCAAATTGGATTTCAGTAGCTAATCTAACCTGTCTTTGTTGTTCTTCTGAATTACTTATTTGTTTTTCAAATTCTTCTTTATCAATCTGTCTTTTTGCATATGATAGATTAATTTTAATACGTTCCTCTTCAAAAAATTTATCAATTTCATCTAATTCAGCATTATTACGTTGTTTTTGTTTTTCAATAGTTTTTTTAGCCTCCTCTTCTCTATCTTTAGCTTCTTTTAATAGTCTATCACTTTCAGCTTTCGCACGTTTTTCAGCTTCTTCTTTTTTAATATTAGTAATTTCTCTTTCAGCCTGTCTTTCAAAAAGCGTTCTAAGTTTAGTTTCTTCAGGTCCTGTTGTTTTTATAGCCGCTATTTTACGTTTTAGACCTAATTTTACTGCTGCAATTTTACGTTCTTCAGAGTTTTCAATTAAATCAACAGTCGCATCTTCTATTGCTTTATTAACCTCTAATAATTCTTCACCTCTTTTCTTTTGATT
>Ga0172373_10008644_pt1 | contig 12881 bp, 14 predicted proteins | sample Lak10m_2_FD_114546 | JGI IMG/M metagenome (GOLD analysis project Ga0172373, IMG submission 114546) | Freshwater microbial communities from Kabuno Bay, South-Kivu, Congo - kab_092012_10m | ecosystem: Environmental > Aquatic > Freshwater > Lake | place: Democratic Republic of the Congo... | reverse complement strand
TGGGAGGCTGCATATTCACTTGATGCCCTGTTCACTGCATTTGATCAACGGCAGATTAAGACGCTGGAAGAATCCTATGCACAGCGAATAAAGGCGGCAGGCGAGGACAGTAATAAGCGAGCGCAATTAGAGGCTGAATTTGAGGCAAAAAAAGAGGAAATACAAAAGCGTGGAGCGAAGCGCAGAAAGGCAATAGCCATTGCCGAGGCTGCAATGAACACGGCAGTTGCCGTAACTAAAACATACGCACAGTTCGGTTTCCCTATCGGCCTGCCATTGGCTATTGCGCAGGCTGCACTTGGCGCTGTTCAGGTGGCTGCCATTGCCGCAACGCCATTCGCACGCGGCACACAATTTGCGCCCGGCGGCCTATCGCTTGTAGGTGAGCAGGGGCCTGAATTGATGAACGTACCGCGTGGTTCACAGATACTATCCAATAACCGAACCAACAGAGCGCTTGAAGGCATCAATTCACAGGCGAATATTTCAGGCGAGTTCACGGTTCGCGGTACTGACTTGGTACTTGTGTTGGAACGTGCGCAGTCTAAACAAAAGCGAGTTTTCTAATGGCGTTAAGAATTTACGGAATCGGGAAAGCGCCTAACGGCACGCAATACAACGCGGCAATTTATGACGCTGATTATTCAGGGTCTGATTCATCATTTGATATTGCCCGCAACGGCATACAAATTGAATGGAAGGCATCAGACCAGGAAGATTTATACAGCCCGATATATGGCAGCGTCTGCACAATAGATATGTTAGTGCCTGTATCGAACAGCACGCTAACGACATTCATTTCAGACGTGCGCACATCTAAGGAAGGGCGCTTTCATGTAGAGATAACCACACAGGCAGGCGCTAAGATTTGGCGCGGAATATTAACGCCGGACGCACTTACAGATGAAACAGACGAAGGGCCAATTTTCACGGCATCGCTAACGGCAATCTGCGGACTTGCAGCCCTGAAAACCGTACCGTATTACAATTCAGGTGCGCTTTACACGGGCAGATACACCCTGATTCAGCACATACTAACGGCGCTCGGTAAATTGTCGCACGTTTCAGTTTTTTGGGGCGCTGATGATGCGTTCCTTGAAACTTCACTTGATTGGTGGTCAACCGGCATGACATCGGGCGGCGCTAATGACCCGTTAAACATTGCGCATTGCGACCATTCAGCATTTTACGATTTCAAGACGAAAGGCGGGCCGGACAAGGATGTATTATCATGTTATGACGTGCTTAGAAACATCTGCACGTCATTCGGCGCTCGTATTCGTATGCGTGACGGTATGTATGTGGTTGAACAGTTGGACTATCGTGCAAATACCACCTACGAATACCGCAGATACAAGAAAGGTGGCGCTGCGCATTCAAACGCTTCACATTCGGGGGTTATCACAGTCAATCAGACGAAAACAAGCGGCGCTAAACTGTCATTTGTCACGTATGACTATCAGTCACAGATAGCACGGGCGCAACAGACGTATGAGGTGCGACTGAGGCGTAATTTTTGGCAGAACATCGTCATTGATACAGCAAGTACATTTAACTTCAATCAGACAATATCGGCCAATGCGGGCGCGACAACTATGCGTATCCGTGGCACGTTTTTTATCACGCTGAAAAATGACACTTATTTAGGTAGCGCATCTGATATACTAATACCTGAAATGAAACTAAAATTGAAAATAGGTGACAGATACCTTGACCGGACTGTTACGTTTTCCAATTTTAGTTTTTATTACAATGACGCAACCTGGAGTACAGACAGTTCAAAAAATATGTCTATTGTAGCAGGCGGTCAAAAAGTAGCGCCTGCCGGTTCATCCGCTGTATATGTGCAAGGATTTGACTTCATTACGCCTGCAATTCCGGCGGACGGCCTAAACAACAGCGTTTCGGCAGCGGTCGGTTCCATCGTAAAAAATGACGGTACTTCAGTTAATAGCGCACAATTCACAATAACATTTAGCGCGGGCGGATTGTGGTTAGAAGTGTACGACCAGGGTACGCCTGATGTGCAGGAAGATGAAGTGTTATACGAGGCTGAAAATACAGACGGCGGTACGGATGTATGGGAATGCACTACACGTGTGGGCGGCGGTTCGCTTAACTACTTGGGTGCGCTGATGAATAGTGACGCATCAACAGCATATACAGCATGGGGGCAAGGTTCAGGCACACGCGACAAGGCGCTTGGCTCGATATTGGTTAAACGTGTGCAGGACTTTAGGCTACGTCCAAAAAAGCGCCTAAACGGAAGCATTTACACGCCTTCAGATATTCGAAGATTGGTACGCACATCTGACACGCTGTACTGGTTAGATATGCGCCTAAAATGGCAGCCTACTGAAAATATTGTCGAAGGCACATGGGTAGAAGCTGACTGGGGTACGACCGGAAGCATAAAAACGCCTATCAAGGTAAAGGTATTGACAGGTGGCACGAATAATCCGACCACCGTTTCACCAGGAACTACCGCACCGACAACAGGCGGCAATCAGGGTTTAGTTTCGAATCCTCCCGGCGCTATCCTTACGCCGCTTTCATTCAATAGCCTATCAACAGCCATTACAAAGGGCGCAACAGTTACATCAATAGCAGTCGGTACGGCACTTGCAGGCAATGAGTTCGCAGCAGGCGACAAGGTTAAATTAGTCAATCCGGTTACAGGTCAATTTCAGACTTTTACAATTGCATCTGCACCATCGGCAGGCGCAACGTCTATATCAGTCAACAGCGCAACAGCTGACTTTGACATTCCGGTCAATGCAGGAATGTTCGTGCAATTAACACCACAGGCAGGCGGCGGAGGTGTTGCGGATGGTGACAAGGGCGACATTACAGTAAGTTCATCCGGTACGGTGTGGACAATTGATAATAATGTCATCACTAACGCGAAATTAAGGCAATCAGTAGCGTATTCGGTTATTGGTAGGGCCGAAAGCACAACGGGCAATGTGGCCGATATTTCAGCGGGTACAGACGGTCATGTACTTCGCAGGTCAGGCACTGTTTTGGGGTTTGGGCAGATAGTTGCGGCGGGAATTGCCGATGGCACAATTACGCTTGCTAAGATGGCCAACGTAACAGGGCCGACAGTATTAGGCAGGTCGTCATCAGGCGCGGGCGCTGTTGCAGAATTGACTACATCACAACTATACACTGTGATGGGTATAACAAACGCATCGTCCGGCAGGTTATTGCGTTTTAATAGTGCAACATCAATTACAGGATCATCTGACCTAACCTATGCCAATGGGGCATTAGAGGCAGAGTCATTTGCATCGCCAACAGATACAAATTGGACAACAAATTATATAACATTTGGGGGTGGAGCAGGAACAAGTCCAACACTTAATAGTTTTACCGGCGGCGGCAATTGGGCATTAATTACATTCACAACAGGAACATCTCCAACAACCGGAAGTTATATTGTGCAGCTTTCTTTTAATAGCGCACATTTTACATCATTAGTAATGCCTGTAATAGGAGCAGTAAATGAAAATGCGGCAGGCCTGATGAATAATTTTTATATCCCGAGTGCGGATCAAAATGGATTCATTCTATATTCATCAGTAGCACTTGCGGCATCAACACAATACTCATTGCGCTTCCTGTTTATCGGGAATTGACATAAAAACTTCCTCCGGTTCCTGCACTCCTGTCCGGCTTATGTCGGGCGGGAGCAGGGCGGACAAAACCAAAAACCGAAACAATGCAGTTAGAACTACCAAACAGCCGGACATTGCCATACTACGTCATTTCCGCTTCGTTCGCTGCTATTGTTGCAATGTGGATGGAGGTGCGGAGGATTGAGGATATGTGTGACCAAAAATTAAAAGAACAGCGCCTGCAATGTGATGAGGCAATGAAGGCGCAGGAGGCGCGAATAGACGAGGCGCGGCGCGAACTTGACAGGTACAAGACCGAACAGGCACAGTTATTTCAAAAGACTGTACTTGAAATCGCGAAAATAAAACCGCAACAATGATACTGCCATGAAGTACATTTTAGTTTTCGCCGCCGCGCTATTCATCACAACCTGCACGATTCAGACGCAGAGAAACAGACAACAGGCCGGACAAACGCTGGATAAACTTGATTCATTCAGGAATGAGTTACAAGCCGGACGCGGACAATTGGACAGTATGCGTGTCCGGTTAAATTCTGAAATTGTCCGCTTAAAAATGTCCGTCAATACGGACAAATGCACCGTGCGCACGGACACAATGCAGACAATACAAGCGGACATGAAACCGGACACAATACCGGACGTTAATCCGGATATTCGGACGGACACAACAGACATTTTTAACAGGCAGCCGGACTGCCATAACATCAAATAACAATGGCTAAGCAAAAATTTGATTCGACTTCACCAGGTTGGTATTACAGCCTGTTCGTTCTTGTGTTCACAGCGCTCGGATTGATTGGTATTGACCTTCCTGAAAATCCGGCAGACATGGCCGGAAAGGTCACAACAACGCTATCGGATGGCGGCATAATTGCGGTGGTTGGCGTTCTTGTTTCATCAATCATTTTCCCTGTGTGGAACTTGCGAAAAAAAGGAAACAAGTTCAATTTTAAGGCGCTCACAGGTAGTACCCTGTTTTGGGTAGCACTTACATCCGCCGTTCTTTCGCTTACCGTCCTAATAGGCTTCACCGTACCGGACGGAACGGCGGAGCAGATTATACTTGCGGTGAACGCGAAAGATTGGGGCGGACTATTGTCTGTACTTGCATTGAATATCGTTAATCCGCTAATGCGATACCTAAAAGACAGGCAGGAACAACCGGATACGATACCTGCTGAAGGTTAACAGGTTGCTTCATGCGATTGCGGTGGGACGCAGTCAGGCCGTTCCGAAATGTCGGGGCGGCTTTTTTATTCACCCGTAAACAACAACACGATGCCACAATATCCGATACACAACAGCCCGCATTTTGACGTGCGGGAATTGGTTGACAGTAACACATTCAAGGCGCTGGGTATTAATGCAGCCTGGTTGATTGATCCTAAGATTGTCCGCATCCTTGACCTGCTGAGAGAGAAATTAGGCGTTCCGGTCATCGTGAATAATTGGCACGTTGGAGGCCCGTTTAAGTCGTCCGGGTTTCGGTCAATGTCCGACAAAACAGGCGCTATCTTTTCGCAGCATCGCCGGGGGTGCGCTGCTGATGTGAAAGTGTCAGGCAGAAGGCCATCCGATCTACTGTCTGTAATCAATGCAAATTTTCAAGAGTTCAAGAATGCAGGGTTAACGACAATCGAAGATGTGAAATTCACGCCTACATGGTTGCACCTTGACTGTCGTCCTGTAACGATTGAAAATCAATTCCGAATTGTTTGCCCGTAAAGTTGTACCTTTGTGGCGATTGATTCAGGTTTCATTTCATTGTGTTTTTTTTGTGATAGTGATGCTTTAGGCCGTTCGATTAATTCGGGCGGCTTATTTTTGTGGCGGTAAAGAAAATGACGTTTTTTCCATCGGGCATGAGCCGTTCCGTAAAGTCGGGGCGGCTTTTGTTTTCTGTTTTGGTAACGTGAAAAAATATTTTAAAAAAAATATTAGAAAAGTATTGACAAATTGAAAAATAGCCTTACCTTTGTATCACAATCAATCACACACACAATCACAATCAAAATTCAAACGTCATGGAAAATTCAATCGCAATCGGACAGTACACAATTGAGTGCAATGAACAGGAGTTAACAGCAAAGTGCTGGAAAACAAAAAAGACTGGCAAAATTACAGTAATGTTTAATTACAGGTTTAAGACTGCTGATAACATGGCTAAGTATGTCACCGACTACACAAAGTCAATCTTCTCTCAGATGCAACTTCAGCAAACGCGCAAAGTACAACGCGCAAACGACAAGAAAAACCACGGTATTGAAGTTGGTCAAGTTTATTATACAAGTTGGGGCTACGACCAAACAAACGTAAGTTTCTACCTGATTACATCTGTAAAAGGCCAAAAGATTGAATTTGTAAAAGTAGGTCAGGAAACAAAAGATACAAATTGGGATTACGGCTATGCAATGCCAAATACATCCTGCATTATTTCAGAAACAATGACAGCGATGGCTACCGGAAAAAATACATTCAATGTTAAATCGAGGTACAGCGCACGTCTGCATAATGGAAAGCCAAAGTATTACTCAACAGGGTATTAATTAAAAAAAACGATTCAACACCCGGCGCAACAAACGCCGGGTTTTTGTATATTCGCACACTAAATCACAACGCAATGGAATTACAGTCAACACAACTAAAACAACTTGAGGAGGCCGGCATTATTCCTCAAGGAACTCCGCCGGCACAGTTAAGTATTTTCGCCCGTATCTGTTCGGACAAGAAACTTTCGCCTTTCAGCAAGCAGATACACCTAACTCGCTACAACACGCGGGAAGGCATGAAGTACAGCATTATTGTCGGGATTGACGGTTACAGGTCACTTGCAGCCCGAACCGGACTTCATGCAGGAACAGAAGATGCCCGCTTCGATGTGATGCCGGACGGGTCGTATAAAACCGCCGCCGAACTAATTGCAGCCGGAAGGAAACCAATGTCTGCCACCGTTACCGTGTACAAACTGACAAGACCTGGCGAACGTGCAGCGTTCACACACACGGCGATCATGGCAGAGTTTCAAGGGCAACAGAAATGGCAGTCAATGCCGTTTCAGATGCTCGCGAAGGTCGCCGAAGCCTTCGCACTTCGCAAGGCGTTTCCTGATGAACTTGCCGGACTGTCAATTCAGGAAGAAGAAGCCGCGTTCACCGACACGCAACAGACGCAATCAGCAGACGAGGTACTGCAATTAATTGCAGCCTGTCAGACGGTCGAAGAGTTGGCGAAGTTGTACAAGTCAACGAAAAACGCGGCTACATTCGCGCTAAATTTCACGGAGCGTAAACACGAACTTTCACAATCAACAATCATATCACAATGAGCGAAATCGAATACCTGTCATTTTCACGCCTGAAGGCGCTATCCGTATGCCCGCGTGAATTGAAGCGCTACCTGAATGAAAAGCCGGAACCATCGGACGCAATGAACGAAGGCAGCCTACTTGACTGCATCCTGTTCACGCCGGACGATACAGAGCGCCGCTTTTATTTTTGGGAAAAGGTGAACCGGACGACAAAGGAAGGGAAAGCCGCGTATGCCGAGGCGCTCGAAACCGCAGACGGTCGGACGCTGATGACCACCGAACAATACGTACAGGCTGAATTTTTGGCTACCTGCATTGACCGCTCTACATTCGTCCGTGAAGCCGCCCTGCTGAATCCTGAACACTTCATGTATCAGCACCGAATTGAATTTCAGTACAACGGTTTCCTGCACAAAGGCGTGCCGGACGCGGTGCAGATTCCGCGTGTCACTCAGGCGCTCGACGAACACGCCATCTGGGACTTGAAAAAAATGGGCAGCAGCACGGGCGAATGGGCTGTAAAAAATCAAATCCGGTCAATGCAGTACGACTTGCAAGCTGCTATCTACTGCCATGAATACGACATTACAGGCGTACCATGCAGGTACTACGTCATTGCCGTATCTGATGCCGGATATGTTACGCCTGTTGAAATCACCATCGAAGCGCGCAACAAGGCACGCGAAAGGTGGAACAGGCTGATTGAAATAGCGAATTACTGCAATATTGCAGGACTTGACGAAGGCCCTGAAGTATTCGCGTCTGAAGGAAGATTTATCTATTAACACTCACAACACACAACACAATGATTAACCGAGTAACACTCATCGGGCATTGCGGAGGCGATGCCGAATTAAAAACAACCAGTACGGGCAAGTCCTTCGCCCGCTTTTCACTCGCCACCACCGAAAATTACAAGGACGCGGCGGGCAACTGGCAGAAGGTCACGGAATGGCATTCCTGCATCGCGTGGAATGACCTTGCGGCGCGTGTATCCGAGATAGCGAAGAAAGGGGCGCTTCTTTACATCGAAGGGAAAGTAACGTACCGCGAATATGAAAAGGACGGGGCGAAACTGAAGGCAACGGAAATCCAGGTCAACACAATTCGATCAATGGAGCGGAAGCCTGCCGTTGAAACCTACAACCATTCCGGCGAACCGATGCCGGCGCAATCCGCTGCGCCTGTTTCAGCGCCAACACCCATGACAGCCGACGACCTGCCATTTTAGGCGGTTTTAAGTCATTCTAAAAATGTTTATCCGGTTTTGTTGCATTGCCCGGCGCTGTAATAGTGTCGGGCTTTTTGTCGTGAAAAAATAATTGAAAAAAAATATTGAAAAAGTATTGACAAATTAAAAAGTCATCGTATATTTGTCACACAATCACACACAACAATCACATTTAACACACAACGTCATGAACAAGTACACAATGATTTTCAACCTGATTCCGATTTTTGGAGAGTCAAACAAACAAGAGCCAATTTATAAAAAGACAAGCCGCGACTTTAAACGTAAGTACGGCATTGACCTTGTTGGCGCTCCGGTAGTCTTTAAAAAAGACGGTTTTTTATGGAAGTTGCAGTACATCTGCACAGATTTTAAAGGCCGTAAAATTGAAAGCGCGTCATATATTCCAATAGCAGAGGTAAAAACAGCGTGGGAGTCAATTACAAGAACCGATATAAACGTGTAATTATGACTATCCGAACTATCCGCACCATCGCTGTATTGACTCAGGTTGCGCCTGAGTCAATACAGCGCAAAATTCGCCGTATGCGCAAACTTATGCCGGACGTGTGGGAAAGTATGCCACACATTGATGAAACGCTCACAGCGCCGCAAATACAGGCGCTCACGACTAAAAAAAGACTCATGACGAATGTGGTTAGTCAGCCCGCCGCTAAAGTGCGGCGGGCGGCTAAAACCGCAAGCCATGCGACAATAGCGGCGACAATCGAAGCCGCACCGACAACAGAACTGCCACCGATGCCGGAATACACGGAACCGGAACAGTCGCAGGAATGGTTAATGTGGTCTGTGCTGATTCTGACTTTCGGCGCATCAGTTCCGAATATGTACGAAATTGCGCATCAGATTAAGCCGGACACGTTGACAGCGGTGCTCTTCACCGCGTGCATGGTATTAGGCCCGCTGTTTTTACTCGCTTACTCAGCGCAATTCGGCAGGGCATTGCAGTCAACAGTTACCGGCGGCGCTATCCTGTACGAAGTATATTGCAATGCAAGTACAATTTTCGGAGGTTTGACAGGCTATGCCAACAGCACGACATTGCAGCCTACCAACTTCCTGCATCAGACTTGTTCATTTCTTGACACGACACCCGAACCAACAGCCCGCATGATTGCGGTTTTCGTTTCGCTTGTTATTGCAGGTTTCGGGATTGTTGCAGTTTTTCAGATTTCACGTTCACAACAGAAATAAACATGAAAAGACAAAAAGACTTAATTGTTGGTAGCGCCGTAATCGTCGGCGCTGTTGCGTTCCTTCAGGAACCGGAAACACCGCCGACAATAATTGACGACGTGGCAAACGTGGAAACGATGGTAGCGGAAGTGCCTCTGAAGCATGACGCGAAGGTCGTCGAATCACAGAAGGGGTATGACTTCTTTAAAATTGTCATGCTTGAAACGAAGCGCCGCGAAGCACTCGGACTCAAAGGAAAAGAACTACGTCCGTACCTTGACGGTAAAACGCAGGCCATCGGTTACGGATGCCACATGAAGTACCTTTCGCCGAAGTGGAAAAAAATTATTGAAGAACAAGGAAACTCGATCACCGAGGCGCAAGCCCGTACTATCATGTACGAAGTGTTCGATAATCTGAAAGAAACCATCAGCAGCGACCTGCCGCACCTTGACCGTGCGCAATTGTGGGCGGTGCAGTCACTCGCGTACAATTGGGGATATGGCAACGTGAAAAAAAGCAAGTTGTATCAGCACCTGAAAAACGGCGACACGTCAAAAGAAACGGTAAACGTGTGGATGCAATGTCACGCCGCTACCAAAAGCCACCGCATCAGCCGCCGCCTTGAGGTATTCCTGTTTACCGGAAAATACAAGAACGCTCAGGAAATTGCCGACGATGCCGGCAGGGCGCTTCAGAAACGTGGAGACTTCAAATATTACGCAAAATGATAGTTGATTTTGTCATCCGCTGCTTTTGGCTGATTCTTCTTTTCGCGGCAATTTCCGCAATTTCAACCAGTAAAAACGAAAACTAAAACCATGAATGTAGTAAACGGAGCTAAACCGGGCCGCAGAGGACGCCCGGAAAAAGTAGTACCCGAATTTGAACAACTACAGCCCGGGCAGGCCGTAGTTGTTCCTGAAGGCGAAGTGCTGAAGATGTATCAGCGACTGCGCTATTGGGGCAAGAAAAACGGACGGGTATTTTCAATTAACGGAAATAAAATTGTCCGCGTAGCATGAGCTCACAACCTAACGTTGCCGTTTTAAAAGACAAGTTTTAGAATTGAAAGAAAGCTGTTTTGAGATTCGCGTCACGTTGTAAAATGTGGCGTTTTTTATCACTTTCACAAATCACAAACGATGGATTACAAAGAGTTTTTAGAATCGAAGCAAAAGCGAATAGCTGAATCTGGTTTCGATTGCGACACGTCACAATTAAACACGTTCCTGTTTGACTTTCAACGTCACATCGTAACAAAGGCACTCAAGATGGGCAGGTACGCAATTTTCGCAGATTGCGGACTCGGCAAAACGCTGATGCAACTTGAATGGGCGCGCAACGTATCAGCGCATACAAGCGGGCCTGTATTGATTTTAACGCCGTTAGCTGTTTCAGGGCAGACCATCAATGAAGGTGCAAAGTTTGGAATCCCTATTATGCGCTACGCCGGACAATCAGTACCAGGTCTATACGTCACGAATTACGAACAACTTGAAAACATAGATTGCTCTGTATTTTCGGGAGTTGTATTAGATGAAAGTTCAATCCTAAAAACATTTACAGGCGCAACAAAAAAGCTGATAATAGAACGTTTTGAACGCACGCCGTATAAATTAGCCTGCACCGCTACGCCGTCGCCAAACGATCTAAATGAAATCGGCAACCACAGCGAGTTTCTGAATATTCTTGATGCGCAGGATATGCGTGCAAGGTGGTTCGTTCGGGATGAAGGAATGAATAACTACCGTCTGAAATCACACGCCAAAGCGGATTTTTACGGGTGGATTTCATCATGGGCAACTATGTTATCAAAACCTTCTGATATTGGATTTTCAGCGACTGGATACGACCTGCCAAAACTCAACTACGTTGAACACGTCATTAAAACAGGCAGAGCAAGCGAGGGCCGAATGTTTGCAGATGGAATCGTTAACGCAACTAACTTCAATCAGGAATTGCGTTTCACGGTAATCGAAAGACTTGAAAAGGTTTCAGAGATTGTAAACGCAACAGACGAACCGTTCCTGATATGGATTAAGCACAACGACGAAGGCGACAAATTAAAAGCGATGTTACCGGACGCGGTGGAAGTGCGAGGCAGCGATACGCCGGAGCAAAAGGAAGAGCGCCTATTAGGTTTCGCTTCAGGCAAATTCAGAATCCTGATAACAAAACAGAAAATCGCCCAGTTTGGTATGAACTTTCAGCATTGCAGGAATCAAATCTTTGCATCGCTTGACTTTTCATTTGAGAGTCTGTACCAGTCAATCAGGCGTTCATATCGTTTCGGTCAAAAACAGGAAGTCAATATTTTCATCATCACAACCGATACAATGGAAAACGTCATTGCTGCTATCGGTAAAAAACAATCACAGTTTGAAGAGATGCAAAATGAAATGAATAAACAGATTAACGGTCGCGTGTATGGGCTAAAAGCTGAATACACCTTCGAGGAATACCGCGATTCAAATATGTGGCTGATGCACGGCGACAGCGTGCAGGAAATAGACCGCATACCAGATAACAGCCTTGATCTGATTGTATTCAGTCCGCCGTTTTCGGCGCTGTTTACTTATTCAGACTACATTCAGGACATGGGTAACTGCGAAAACCATGACGAGTTCTTTTTTCAGTATAAGTTCCTTCTTGAAAAGCTGTACCGAAAACTGAAGCCTGGGCGTTTAATGTGTTGCCACACAAAAGATTTGGGCGTGTATAAAAACTCTTCAGGATTTACCGGAATGTATGACTTCACGGGCGAACACACCCGCGCAACACTTGAAGTCGGTTTTAAACTTCATTCAAAAATTACCATTTGGACAGATCCAGTACTTGAAATGCAGCGCACAAAAACGCAGCGCTTGTTATACAAAACCGTCACTTCCGACAGTTCATACACCGGAATCGGGATGGCCGAATACATCACTATTTTCAGGAAATGGGACGGTGACGAATCGGAATGGGAACCTGTTACCAACCTAAATAAAAAGAACTTCCCCCTTGACACATGGCAGCGGTGGGCATCTCCCGTGTGGATGGATATTAAGCGCACGGATGTTTTGAACAGTCACGAAGGCACAGACCTGGGCGACGAAAAACACATTGCACCGCTTCAGCTTGAGGTCATTCACCGACTTGTAAACCTTTGGAGCAATGAAGGTGACACGGTTTTTACGCCGTTTTTGGGTATTGGTTCGGAGGCGTATATGTCCATCAAAAACAACCGGAAGGCAATAGGCATCGAACTAAAAGACAGTTATTATCAGACAGCAATTAAGAACTGCAAAAATGCAGCATCAGCAAAAAACCAGTTAAATCTGTTTGAATAATGCCGTATCTTTGCACTGCCCAACGAGGCCGCCGGATTGGTAACCCGGTGATTGAATCTTGATTTTTAAACACGAAACGCCTGTAACGGGCGGGTCTTGCGCTTTAAGATTCGGCGCAAATGGCATACCAACGCCGCCCACCGTTACAGGCGTTTTTTATCACTTTCA
>Ga0172373_10008642_pt1 | contig 12881 bp, 11 predicted proteins | sample Lak10m_2_FD_114546 | JGI IMG/M metagenome (GOLD analysis project Ga0172373, IMG submission 114546) | Freshwater microbial communities from Kabuno Bay, South-Kivu, Congo - kab_092012_10m | ecosystem: Environmental > Aquatic > Freshwater > Lake | place: Democratic Republic of the Congo... | reverse complement strand
GGGTTGAAGATGTTCGGATGGCAGGGGTGGGTGACGAAGTAGACGAGGTCGTCGCGCGCCGGCAGGTGGCCGGCGAAGGGCGCGGCCGCGTCCAGCGTGATCACCATGGTGCCGGCGGCCAGCTTCGGCGAGATCTCGGCGGCGATGCGTCCGATCAGCGTGTCGGGCACGGCCAGGATGACGACGTCCACACCGGTCAACGCGTCGTCGACGCCCAGACAGGTGATGCCGAGTTCGTCCCGAAGCCGGGCGCGCCCGGCCTCGCTGACCTCGACGTGGCGCACCTCGAAGGGCGAGCCCATCAGGTTGCGGCTCAGGCGCGCGCCCATCTTGCCGCCGGCGCCGAAGAGTGCGATGGATGTCATGGGGATCCTTTCAAGGGCACCCGTCGCCCTTCAAGGAACTGGATTGTCTTCGCGCGCCAGACGGTGGGCGTGGTCGAGCAACTCGTCGATGTCTGCAGTCTGCACGCTGAAGGCGGTGACGAGCCGCACGGTGCCGTCGCCACGGTCGACCAGCCCGTAGCCGAGGTTCGCCAGACCGGACATCACGGCCGGCGGCAGGCGCACGAAGACCTCGTTGATCTCCACCGGGTGCAGCAGTTCGGTTGCGGGCAGGCAGGCGAGGCCGCGGGCCAGGCGTGAGGCCATCGCGTTGGCGTGCCCGGCCAGGCGCAGCCACAGGCCGTCGGTGACCATCGCCTCGAGCTGTGCGGCGGCGTAGCGCATCTTCGACAGCACCTGGCCGGCGCGCCGGCAGCGGTAGCGCAGCGTCTGCGCCAGCGCCGGGTCGAAGACGACGATCGCGTCGGTGGACATCGCCCCGTTCTTCGTCGCGCCGAAGGACAGCACGTCGACGCCCGACTGCCAGGTCATCTGCGCAGGGCTGGCGCCCAGCGCCGCCGCGGCGTTGGCGAATCGGGCGCCGTCCATGTGCACCTTCAGGCCGTGGCGGTGGGCCACCTCGGCGATCTCGGCCACGGCCTCCACCGGGTAGACCGTGCCGCGCTCCGTGGCCTGGGTCAGGCTGACGCCTGCCGGCTGCACCTTGTGCGCCCGGCCCACCCCGGCGGCGGCGATGGCGCGCGCCAGCGTGCCGGCGTCGAGCCGGCCGTGCGAGGCGGGCAGGGGCAGGACCTTGGCCCCGCCGCTGAAGAACTCGGTGGCGCCGCACTCGCTGTCGTGGATGTGGCCGGTGTCGCTGCAGTAGACCGCGCCATAGGGCGGCGCAAGGGCCGACAGCGACAGGGCGTTGGCGGCGGTGCCGGTGGCCACCGGGAAGACGCTGACGCGGGTCTCGAAAAGTTCGCCGAAGCGTGTCTCGAGTCGCGCGGTCACGGCATCGGCGCCGTAGCCGGGCGCCGTGCCGTGGTTCAGTGCGAGCAGCGCCTGCAGCACCTCGTCGGCCACCGGGGCGACGTTGTCGCTGTAGAGGTTCACCACGGGCATCTCTGGGTCTCCTGGATCGGCCTGCCGCCCGCGCGCGACGCCGCCGGCGGCCATGGACATCGACTCGGCTGTCGACTAGCATCGATGCACGATGAGTACCTGCCCCCTGATGTGCCTCGACGGCCGGATCTTGCCCTACGAGCAAGCCCAGGTCCACGCCTTCTCCGCCGTCGTCAAGTACGGTCTGGGCGTCTTCGAGGGCCTGCGCGCCTACTGGAACGCCGAGCAGCAGCAACTGCATGTGTTTCGTCTTGCGGAACATCTGGACCGGCTGGCCTACGGCATGCGCGTGATGCGCTTCGAGCGGGTCATCCCGGCCGAGGAGCTCGCCGACGCGCTGCTGCGGACGCTGCACGCCAACGAGATCCGCGAGAACGTCCACATCCGTCTGATCGCCTACATCGCCGGCGACGGCGACCTGCACGTCACCGGCCCGGTGGGCTACACCATCGGCCTGGTCAAGCGTCCGCCGGGCAAGGCGCTCGAGACGGGCATCCACGTCGCCGTCAGCGCCTGGCAGCGTCTGGCCGACAACGCCATGCCCCCGCGCGTCAAGTGCACGGCCAACTATGTGAACAACCGCGCGGCCGAGATCACCGCGCGCCAGGACGGCTACCAGGGCGTGCTGATGCTGTCGGCCGACGGCAAGCTCTCCGAGGCCTCCGGCGCCTGCGTCTTCCTCGTGCGCAAGGGGCGGCTCGTCACGCCGGATGCCTCCAGCGACATCCTGGAGAGCATCACGCGTGACACCGTGATCGAGCTGGCGCGCGAGCAGCTCGGCCTGCCGGTCGAGGAGCGGCGGGTCGACCGCTCCGAGCTGTGGGCCGCGGACGAGGTCTTCTGGTGCGGCTCCGGGCAGGAGGTCGTGCCGATCCTGTCGGTCGATCGTCTGCCGGTTGGCGACGGCCGGCCCGGTCCCGTCACGCGGCGCGTGCAGCGGGCCTACTTCGACGAGGTGTACGGCCGCAGCGACCAGCACACTCAGTGGCTGACACCGGTGTGGCCGCGCTGAGCCCGCCGGCCGGGCGCGTCCCCGCGCGGCAGGCCCTGCTCGTCGGCGGCGGGCTCACGCCCTGGATGCTCGAGCGTCTGGCCGCCGAATTCCGTGTGCTGCGGCTGCCGGCAGACCCCGGCGCCGTGCCGGGCACGGACTTCACGGTGCTCGCCGATGTGCGGGTGGCCGTCACGAGCGGCGCGGTCGGCCTGCCTGCCGAGACGGTCCAGGCCCTGCCCGGGCTGGCCTTCATCGCCAACTTCGGCAACGGTGTGGACCGCCTGCCGCTGGCGCTGATGCGCGCGCGGGGCATCGGCCTGAGCAACACCGCAGGCGCGATCGAGGGCTGTGTGGCTGACCACGCCTTCGGCCTGCTGCTGTCGCAGGTGCGGCAGATCGCGCGGGCGGCCCGCCTGGCCCGCGGCGGTCACTGGGCGCGACCCGAGATCGGCCTGAGCCCGCGCGTGCACGGCCGCCGGCTGGGCATCCTCGGCATGGGACGCATCGGCGAGGCGGTGGCGCGCCGCGCCGCCGGCTTCGACATGCAGGTCGCCTACTGCAACCGCAGGCCGCGCCCGGACAGTTCCCACCCATGGATGCCATCGGCGCTCGAGCTGGCGCGCTGGTGCGACTTCATGGTGGTGGCCTGCCCGGGCGGGCCGGCCACGCGGCACCTGGTCGACCGCGACGTGCTGCACGCGCTGGGGCCGCAGGGCACGCTGGTGAACGTCGCCCGGGGATCGGTGGTGGATGAGCAGGCACTCATCGAGGCCCTGGAGACCGGCGCGCTGGGTGGGGCGGCGCTGGACGTCCTGGAGGACGAGCCCGCGATCCCGCCGGCGCTCGCGGCCTCCGATCGGGTGGTGATCACACCCCACATCGCCGGCAGCACCGATGCGGCATGGCACGACGCCCTCGAGCTGGTGCTGGCCAACGTTCGCGCGTTCCTCGCCGGCGGCGAGCTGCTCACGCCGGTGCCGCTGTGACGGAGGCGGCCGCTCGCGCCGCCGTGCCGATGACCGTCTCTCAGCCTTCCAGGTCGGTGCCCAGGTGGAACAGGCAGTCGCCGCGCTGTGTCTGCCCGGGCACGCGCTTGCAGATCACCAGGCCGTCGCGCTCGAAGTGCGCCACCTCCGGCGTGCGCCACGGGGTCTGCAGGGAGTGGATCAGGCCTGCGGCTTGACCGCGGTGGACCGTGTCGCCCAGCTCCACCAGGGGCTCGAACAGCCCGTCCTCGGGGGCGTGGACGAAGTAGTCGCTGCCGCGCACCGCCAGCAGGCGGGTGGGCGGGGCCGGCGGCGCGTCGCACACCGACAGGGCGCCCAGCCGGTGCAGCACCCGGCGCAGGCCATCGCGGCAGGTGCGCAGCGCGGCCGGCGTGATCTGTCCGCCGCCGCCGAGCTCGGTGCCGAAGTGGCGCACGCCCTTGCGCGCGGCCCCTGCCGATGCCGTGCGGTCCGCGCCCTGGCCCTGTCCCATCCCGGTCAGGTAGGAGATCGGCGCGCCGAAGGCTTGCAGCATCGCGATGTTCTCGGCCTGGTGCTGCGCATCGTGGCTGTGGCGCACCAGCGCAGCCGGGATGTACATCAGGGAGCTGCCGCCCGAGTGCAGGTCGATCAGGAACTGCACCCGCGGCATCACCACCTCTTCGAGGAAATAGGCGATCTGCTCGGTGATCGTGCCGTCCGGGTCACCGGGAAAGCTGCGGTTGAGGTTGCCCTCGTCGATGGGCGAGGTGCGCCGGCCGGCCATGGCCGCCGGGAAGTTGGCCGAGGGCACGATGACCAGACGCCCGCTGACATGGCTCGGGTCGAGCTCGCGGATCAACTGGCCGAGCGCGGCCTGCCCTTCGTACTCGTCGCCGTGGTTGCCGGCCATCAGAAGCACCGTCGGGCCCTGCCCGTGGGCGATCACGGCCACCGGCCAGGCGATGTGGCCGTAGGCGGAGCGATGCACGGAGTGCGGGATGCGGATGAACCCGGTCTTGCGGCCCTGGACGGCGAACAGGTCGAACTCGGGACTGAGGCGGCTCGTCATGGGGGGATCGCTTTCCGATGAGGGTGGGAAGACGGGGGAAGACGGCTGAAGCCGGCAGGAGCAGGATGGGCGGCGGGCGGCGGGTCCCAGGTGCCGGCGGCGTGCAGAGGTGTGCGGGTATGCACAGGTGTTCAGGCGCTCGGGCGCTCAGGCGCTCAGGCGTCCACGAAGTGACAGGCCGCGGCGTGCTGCGCGCCGACCGGCCGCAACACGGGCGTCTCGGCGCGGCAACGCGCCTGCGCCATCGGGCAGCGGGTGTGGAAGGTGCAGCCGGGTGGCGGCGCGGCCGGGCTCGGGATCTCGCCGGCCAGCGGCAGCGGGGCGCTGCGACGCGCCGGGTCGGGCAGCGGCACCGCGCGCAGCAGCGCCTGCGTGTAGGGGTGCGCCGGGTGCGTGTAGAGCGTGCGCTTGGGCGCGGTCTCGACGATGCGCCCCAGGTACATGACCGCCACGCGGTCGGCCATGTGCCGCACCACGCCGAGGTCGTGTGCGATGAACAGGTAGGACAGGCCGAGCTGCTGCTGCAGGTCCTGCATCAGGTTGATGATCTGGGCCTGGATCGACACGTCCAGCGCCGACACCGGCTCGTCGCAGACGACGAAATCCGGGTTCAGTGCCAGCGCCCGGGCGATCCCGATGCGCTGCCGCTGGCCGCCGGAGAACTCGTGCGGATAGCGTGAGGCGTAGGCCTGCGGCAGGCCCACGCGGTCCAGCAGCTCGCGCACCCGCGCCGGGCGGTCGGGCTGGCCGTGGATGAACAGCGGCTCGCCGACGATCTGGGACACCGTCATGCGCGGGTCGAGCGCGCTGAACGGGTCCTGGAAGATGATCTGCATGCGCCGGCGGCGCGTGCGCAGGGCCTCGGGCGGCAGGCCCAGCAGGTCCTCGCCGTCGAAGCGGACCTCGCCGGCGGTGGGCTCGACCAGCCGCAGCACGAGCCGGCCCGTCGTCGTCTTGCCGCAACCCGACTCGCCCACCAGCGCCAGCGTCTCGCCGCGTCGCACCTCGAAGTCCACGCCGTCGACGGCGCGCACCGCCCCGACCTGGCGCGGGAACAGCGCGCCGCGCACGATCGGGAAGTGCTTGACGAGGCCGCGCACGCTCAGCAGCACGGCATCGCCAGGTGGGGGGGTGCCGGTGTTCGTCATCTCAGGGCCGCGTCGGGTGGAAGCAGGCGATCCGGTGGCCCGGCGCCACTTCGGAAAGGGCGGGCACCGACGACCGGCAATCCGGCCCGGCGTTCGGGCAGCGGGTGTTGAAGCGGCAGCCCGGCGGCATGTCCGACAACGGCGGCACCGTGCCCGGGATGACCGCCAGGCGGTCCTGCTCGCGGTCGAGCGCCGGGATGCTCTGCATGAGCAGCCGGGTGTAGGGGTGCGACGGTGCGGCGAAGATGCGCGACACCGGGCCCTCCTCGGCCACGCGGCCACCGTACATCACGATCACGCGGTCGACCATCTGCGCGACCACGCCGAGGTCGTGCGTGATCAGCACCAGCGCCATGCCCAGGGCCGACTGCAGCTCGCGCAGCAAGGCCAGGATCTGGGCCTGGATCGTCACGTCCAGCGCCGTGGTCGGCTCGTCGGCGATCAGCAGTCGCGGCGAGCAGGCCAGGGCGATGGCGATCATCACGCGCTGCCGCATCCCGCCGGAGAGCTCGTGCGGGTAGCGGTCCAGGCGGCTGTTCGGGTCGGCGATGCCGACCTGGCGCAGCAGCTCCAGGCTGCGCGCGCGCGCAGCCGCGGCATCGAGGCGGTGGTGCTGGCGCAGCGTCTCGGCGATCTGCCGCCCGACGGTGAACACCGGGTTCAGCGCGGTCATCGGCTCCTGGAAGATCATCGCGATGCGCGCGCCCCGGATGCGGTTCATCTCGCGCTCGGGCAGGTCCAGCAGCGACGTCCCGTCGAAGACGACCTCCCCCTCGACCCGGCCCGGCGCCAGCCCCAGCACCGACAGCGCCGTCAGCGACTTCCCCGAGCCCGACTCCCCGACGATGCCCAGCGTCTCGCCCGGGGCGAGGTCGAAGTCGACGCCGTCGACTGCCACCTGCGTGTGACCGAAACGCACGCGCAGGCCGCGCACCGACAGCAGCGCCGGCTCAGCCATGCTGCACCCTCAGCCGCGGGTCGAGCACGTCGCGCAGGCCATCGCCCAGCAGGTTCAACCCGAGCGCGGTGACGGCGATCGCGATGCCGGGGAACAGCGCCAGCAGCGGCGCCTCGCGCAGGTAGCCCTGCCCCTCGGCGATCATGTTGCCCCAGGTGGGCGTGGGCGGCGGCGGGCCGACCCCGAGGAAGCTCAGGATCGACTCGGCCAGCACGGCATAGGCGAAGATGAAGGTCAGCTGCACGATCAGCGGCGCCAGGCTGTTGGGCAGGATGTGGCGCCACAGGATCCACATGTGCCGGGACCCGCTGGCGATGGCGGCCTGCACGTAGTCCATCTCGCGCACCACCAGCGCCGCGCTGCGCACGATGCGCGCCGTGCGCGGGGTGTACACCGCCGACAGCGCGATCACCGCGTTGACCGCCGAGGGCCCCAGTGCTGCGGCGATCGCGATCGCCAGCAGGATCGCGGGAAAGGCCATCAGCGCATCCATCGTGCGCATCAGCGGCCCGTCCAGACGCTTGAAGTAGCCCGCGAGCAGGCCGATGACGGTGCCGGCCACGCCGGTGACGATCACCACGGCGAAGCCGATGGCCAGCGACAGCCTCGCGCCGTGGACGAGGCGACTCCAGATGTCGCGCCCGTAGTTGTCGGTGCCCAGCAGGAAGGCCCACTCCGGGGTACGGAAGCGGGCGCGGAAGTTCATCTTCTCGGGCGCGGCGGTGGCCAGCAGGTCGGCGAACACCGCCATCGCCACCACGATCCCGAACAGCACCAGCCCGGTGACGAACAAGCGGTGCGAGAACAGCCGCCGCGTCAGCGACGGCGGGCGGCGTGCCTCAGCTTCGGCCATCGTTCTTGACCCTCGGGTCGATCACGGCGTAGAGCAGGTCCACGCACAGGTTCAGCAGCACCAGCATCACGGCGGTGACGAGCAGTCCGCCCTGGATCACCGGGTAGTCCCGTCCGAAGATGGCCGAGGCCAGCAGCCTCCCGAGTCCGGGGATCGAGTAGACGGTCTCGATGACGACCGAGCCCGACAGCAGCAGCCCGAAGCTGATGCCCACGACCGTGACGACGGGCACCATCACGTTGCGCAGCGCGTGCTGTCCGACGACCTTGAACACCGGCAGACCCTTGGCGCGCGCCGTGCGGATGTAGTCCTGGCGCAGCACCTCCAGCATCGTCGCCCGCGTGATCCGTGCCAGCAGCCCGATCTGCAGCAGCGCGAGCGACACGCCCGGCAGGATCAGACATTTCACCCAGCCCACCGGGTCGTCGGCGAAGGGGATGTAGCCGCCGGCCGGCAGCACGTCCAGCCACACCCCGAAGGCCACGATCAGCATCAGGCTCAACCAGAAGTTGGGCACCGACACGCCGGCCAGCGCCACCACCAGGACGGCCTGGTCGACGACGGTGTTGGCGCGCAGCGCGGCGATCATGCCGGCGGGCACGCCGATCACCACCGTCAGCAGCAGCGCGAAACCTGCCAGCGCGAGCGTCACCGGCAGGCGCTCGACGATGGCCTCGGACACCGGCCGGTTCAGCAGCAGCGACTGGCCGAGGTCCCCGCGCGCCAGGCCGGCGTACCAGGCGCCGAGCCGCTCGATGAACGGCCGGTCCAGCCCCAGCGCGGCACGCACCTGCTGCACCTCGGCGTCGCTGGCGTTCTGCCCGGCGATGATCACCGCCGGGTCGCCGGGCACCAGGTGCATGATCGACGCCGAGATCAGCGTGACGAGCAGCAGGACCGGCAGGGCGCTGAGCAGGCGCTTGAGGACGAACTCCGCCATGGCGTGGCGCGTGGCGCGGGCGTCAGGAACGGCGGGGTCGGACGGGGCAGCCGGGCCTCACTCCACCCGCACGTTCCACAGCCGCGGGATGCGGTAGGGCACGAAGCCCTTGACCGTCGACAGCGAGGCCTGCTTGCGCGTGAGGTCGCCGAACTTCAGGAACAGCACGTTGTCGTAGACCCGCTCCTGGAACTTCGCGAACGTGGCCTTGCGCGCCTCGAAGGTGGTGCCGGTGATCAACTGGCCGTAGAGCTCGTCGATGACCGGGTCGGCCGTGATCTGGTTCTTCTGCGGGCTGACGACGTCCTTCAGGGCGGCGAAGGGGCCCACCGACGGGCCCGTGCCCTGGCCGGTGAACCACAGGTTCCAGGCATTGGCGTCACGCCGGCGCGCCATCGCGGTGGCCCAGTCGAACACGTCCATCCGCACCTTGAAGCCCGCGGCCTTGAGCTGCTCGGCCGCCACCTGCGCGGCCTTGTACATCGATTGGTAGCTGGAGTTGGTGATGATCACCAGCTCCTCGCCCTTGTAGCCCGCTTCGGCCAGGAGCTTGCGCGCGCCCTCGGGATCCTTGCGGTTGTAGTGCTGCGCGCCGTTGGTGACGTAGTAGGGGTTGCCGGGGTACTGCAGGCCGGGTTGCAGCACATAGGCGCCGTCGGTGGCGATCTCCATGATCTCCTCCATGTCGAGCGCGATCTGCAGCGCCCGGCGCACCCGGTTGTCCTGGGTCGGCGACTTGGCATGGTTGACCCATGCGCCGTGCAGCCACCAGTTCTTCAGGTCGTACAGCGCGATCTTGGGGTTGCCCGCCAGGCGCTTGGCGGCCGGCACGGGCAGGTCCTCGATGATGTGGAACTGCCCGGACTCCAGGCCGGCCACGCGGGCGCCCGGATCCTTCACGAGCTTGAAGTCGACCTGCTCGAAGTGGATCTCCTTGCGGCCGGCGAAGCCGTTGGTGCCCTTGTCACGGGTGTCGACGGCGTAGTCGGCGAAGCGCTTGAGGCGCACATGGCTGTCGGGCTTCCACTCGACGAACTGCAGCGGGCCGGTGCCGATGATGTCGATCTTGCCGCCGTCACGCGAGGCCTGGTCCGCCGGCAGGATGGCCAGCGGCGTCACGAAGCTCGACAGCTCGTCCAGGAAGGCGGGCACCCGCTTGTCCAGCCGCATGACGATGGTGTGGGCGTCGGGCGCCTCGATCGCCGTGACCGGCGCGAGGATCACCTTCTGCAGCGCCATGCGCTTGTAGCGTTCCATCGAGGCCTTGACGTCGGCCGATGTCATCTCCTTGCCGTTGTGGAACTTCACCCCGCGCCGCAGCTTGAAGGTGTAGGTCAGGCCGTCGGCGCTCTCGTCCACCGAGGCTGCGAGCTGCGGGATCACGGCGTTGTTCTCGTCGCGCGTGATCAGGGTCTCGAAGATGTGCATCGCGATGTTGCGCGTGGACACCGAGGTCGAGAAGTAGGGGTCCAGCGTGGGCGGCGGCGCCTCCTGGGCGAAGACCATCATCGGCAGGCGCTGCTGCGCCAGCGCAGCGCCCGAAGCGGCCAGTCCCGCGCAGAGCAGGGCTCCCGAAGCGAAGGTGGCCGCGATGGCGGTGCGTGCCTGACGTCCGAAACGCAATGGGCTCATGTGGGTGTCTCCTTGCGGTCGCGTGACCGGAAATCCGGGTGATCTCCCCAGGGCATCCTCGCGGTGGTGTCGCCGCCGACCAGCCGCCGCCGCGCCCTTGCCGGTCCATGCCACCGTGCATGGGCGGCACGATGCGCGAGGGGTCGCCGGCAGCGGCGTCTTGTATTCGTCAAAAGGGTATCACCGGGCGCGCGCGGGTGGAACCCCGTGTCGACCCTGGCCCCTGCCCATGAAACATCCCGGATGCACCGGGGGGTGCCCCGTTCGCGGACGGCGCCGGGGCGGTGAGGCGTATTCAGGCAGGCAGCGCGTGCAAACCCAGGACCGCCCGGGCCACGGCTTCCGCCGTCTCGATGCCGTCCACGCCGGCCGACATGATGCCGCCGGCGTAGCCCGCGCCCTCGCCGGCCGGGTACAGCCCGGCGACGTTCAGGCTCTGGCGGTCGCGCCCGCGGGTGATGCGCAGCGGCGAGGAGGTGCGCGTCTCCACGCCGGTGAGCACCGCGTCCGGGCGGTCGAAGCCGCGGATCTGGCGGCCGAAGGCGCCGAAGGCCTCCTGCAGCGCGGCGATGGCATAGGGCGGCAGGCTGGAGCGCTCGCGCTCGGCGGTGCCGCTCAGGTCGGTCAGGTGCACGCCCGGCTTGTAGGACGGCTCGACGTCGCCCAGCGCGGTGGATCGGCGCCCGCGCACGAAGTCGCCCAGCAACTGCCCGGGCGCGAGGTAGCCGCCACCGCCGAGCTCGTAGGCGCGGGACTCCCACTGGCGCTGGAAGGCGATGCCGTCCAGAGGGTTCACCGGCGTGTCGGCCGAGGCCGTCGCGCCATCCAGGCGGTAGTCCTGCGGGGTGATGCCCACCACGATCCCGGCATTGGCGTTGCGCTCGGCGCGCGAGTACTGGCTCATGCCGTTGGTGACGACGCGGCCCGGCTCGGAGGTCGCGGCCACCACCGTGCCGCCCGGGCACATGCAGAAGCTGTAGACCGAGCGGCCGTTGCGCGCGTGGTGCACCAGCCGGTAGTCGGCCGCGCCCAGCCGCGGGTGCCCGGCGTGCGTGCCGAAGCGGTCACGGTCGATCATGCCCTGGGGGTGCTCGACCCGGAAGCCGATGGAAAACGGCTTGGCCTCCATGAACACGCCGCGCCGGTGCAGCATCTCGAAGGTGTCGCGCGCGCTGTGCCCGAGGGCCAGCACCACGTGGTCGGCGTCGATCTGCGTGCCGTCGGTCAGCGCCACGCCGCGTACGCGCCCGGATTCGATGTGCAGATCGCTCACCTGCGCGCCGAAGCGGATCTCGCCGCCGAGCTGCTCGATCTCGGCACGCATCTTCTCGATCATGCTGACCAGGCGGAAGGTGCCGATGTGCGGCTTGCTGACGTACAGGATCTCCTCGGGCGCGCCGGCCTTGGCGAACTCGGTCAGCACCTTGCGCGTGAGGTGGCGCGGGTCGCTGATCTGGCTCCAGAGCTTGCCGTCGGAGAAGGTGCCGGCCCCCCCCTCGCCGAACTGCACGTTGGACGCCGGGTCGAGCACGCCGCGGCGCCACAGGCCCCAGGTGTCGCGCGTGCGCTCGCGCACCGCGCGGCCACGCTCCAGCACCAGCGGGCGCAGGCCCATCTGCGCGAGCACCAGCGCGGCGAACAGCCCGCAGGGCCCGAAGCCGATGACCAGCGGGCGCGGGCGGCCGGCGGCGAAGAAATCGGCGGATGCGTGGCCGACGAAGCGGTAGCGGGTGTCGGGCGCGGGCCGCACGTGCGGGTCGGACGCCAGCCGCTGCAGCAGCGCCTGCTCGGCCGCCTCGCCACCGGCCAGGCCGAGGTCGACCGTGTAGACGAGTTCGATCGCCGACCGGCGCCGGGCGTCGTAGGCGCGTCGGAAGACGGTGAACTGCTCGACCTGCGCCTCCTGCAGGCCCAACCGCGCGCACGCCGCCGGCCTCAGCGCGGCATCGGCGTGGTCCAGGGGCAGGCGCAGTTCGGTCAGGCGGATCATGGCCGCGGGCGGGCGGGGTACCGCACGACGATGACGGGCTCGCCGCGCAGAGGCGGCCAGGGACTCCCGGCCCGCGCGCTGTCCGTGAGCGAGAGGCCGAGCGCCTCCGGCGCGAGCAGGTTCAGGCTCTCAACCGGCCTGATCGGCTGCCCGAGCGGGCCCGGGCAGCGCTTGCGCAAGCGCCGGGCGTGCTCAGCCCTGGTGGGCGCGCTTGCCCGGGTTCTTCTTGCTGCGGGTGTGGCTGCCGCGCTCGCGGCTGATGCGCTGGCCCAGCACCTTGTTCGACGAGCCCTTGGCAGGGGCAGGCCGGGGGGTGGCGCGGGCGTCGGCTTCGGTGATGATCTTGTTGCCCATGGCAATCTCCGGTCAGGCGTGGCAAAACCGGTGATTATCGACGAGGCGGTGGCCGACGTCGGGCGCTCGACCCGCACGATGCGAAGGGTTTGGAGGGGCTGAACCCGGATGGCGCGCGCGACGCAGTATCGGGCCGCGCCCGGCCCGATACTGCGCCGCCGGAGGCCCCCGCCCGACAGGACCTGCGAGCGATCACGATGAAGCACCCCGCCCTGGCACTGACGACGATGCTGCTCGTGCAGATGATGGTGTCGTTGACATTGGTGTCGGCCTCCGTGCTCGCGCCCGCGGTCGCGCCGACGCTGGGCTATGCGCCCGAGCGCATCGGCCTGTATGCCGGGCTCGGTTATCTCGCAGCCATGTTTTCCGGGCTGCGCAGCGGCCACGGTGTGGCGTGGCTGGGGGCGATGCGGCTGACGCAGGCCGGCTTGCTGTCGTGTGCCGCCGGCGCGCTGCTGGCGGCCCTGGGGCTGCCGTCGACGCTGCTGGGCGCGGCGGTGCTGATCGGCATCGGCTACGGCATCGTC
>Ga0172373_10008635_pt1 | contig 12886 bp, 8 predicted proteins | sample Lak10m_2_FD_114546 | JGI IMG/M metagenome (GOLD analysis project Ga0172373, IMG submission 114546) | Freshwater microbial communities from Kabuno Bay, South-Kivu, Congo - kab_092012_10m | ecosystem: Environmental > Aquatic > Freshwater > Lake | place: Democratic Republic of the Congo: South-Kivu... | reverse complement strand
GTTGATATGCGGTGCGCTCGTCCAATTCTTTTGCTAAAAACAGGTGTGGATTTGCATACATATCGTCAAACAAAGAAACAGATCCGCTTTGAACATAATAATCTGCCTGATGAATTTGTGCGATGGATCGCCAGGTTTCCAATTGATAGATGGCACGATCTGTGGCTCGGATGGATGGATAAAAAAGCGGTGCGTCTGCATCCAGCAAAATCACACATCCAAACCTCTCCTGACTAAACGGATGAAATATCGTTTCCGGATAAATACTGGTTGCCAAAACAATCTGTGACAAAGGATTAACATCCGGATGTTCCTTGTCCACCAAACAGATGTTTGTGTGAGGGAATCGTAAAGAAAGATGTTGTGCAAGAGATGTGTTTGAGATTCCTTTTGTGGTAAAGAGCGATTGTTTGCACAGGGGACAAGATTGTAACTTTGGCTCTGCTTGTTTGCATCGCACGCAACGCATGACCAAGGCTTCCTCAGACAGCACATTTTTGCACGCTAAACAGCGCATGATGGTGTGGCAAGATGAACATTCAATGTACTGACTTTTTTGCGTCTTGTTATAGGCAATCAAAACACGTTTTCCATCCTCAAGATATTGCTGAATAATCATTTCGGTTCGATAGGGAAGAAGGTGGAGTGAAGATGGGGTGAGAGACTCAATACGTTTATCAATCCACAAAATCGGTGGCACAGAGGTTGGATGACCGATTTGATGGGTTGGTGGAAAATGAGCCAAAGCATCTGTGCTCATGGATCGGTCCAAGGCAAAGAAATTGAGCTGTTGCAAATCTGCATAGCGCTCGGCTACAAGACGGACATCAAAATAGGGATTTTGTTCATGTTGGCCATGGTGTTCGTGCTGTTGTTTGACCACAAAAATAGTGGTTGTGTTTGAGGCAATGGACAACAAAGCGGATTTTGTTCCAATAAGAAGACCTTGATCCATGCTCTGAAATCGTTTCCAGGTATAAAATCGTTTTTTGATACCATCTTCACCTGTCCATAAAAGAGGCGATAAAAAAGAAAGTGCCATGGCCATTTTTTTTGCATCTTGAACGTTTGGAACCAAAACGACAATTTTTTGATCGGCTTTTTCTCTGGCAAAAAATGAAATAAGGGCAGCTGAGCGTTTGAGATCTGCACTGTAAACAAATGCTTTACGTCGTTCGCACAAGAGCGAGGCCTGACCTAAAAGCGATGATGTTTCTGATCGAGACAAGGTAAAGGCAATTTTTTCAAAATCATTTTTTTGTGCTTGTTGTTTTTGCTGTGGAACATCCGGCAAAAATGTATACAAAAGTGTTGAAACAGATTGTGCCAATTCTTCTGACAGCCATTCAAAAAAACTCAGCTCTTGTTGTGTAAGCTGGCTATCATGAATCACTGAATCGATTTCTTTGAGCTTCACTTCTCGAAAGGGGTGATCTTTGATTCTCACGACCACACCCAAACAAGTTTCGTTTCTGAGCATGGTCATCACAAATGAGCCACGTTTGACGGTTGCTTCAAGTGTGCGTGGAATTTCATAATCAAAACCACGCATGGATCGAGGAAGACGTTTAACAGGCAAAACTTCTGCGATCATAGCGGAACATGAAAATCAACAACAAGTTCTCCAACCCCAAACGGATGTTCGTAAGACAGAACCTCAGGTTGGATGGGTACTTTTTCTAAGACACCAAACAAGATAAGTAAAGGACGATAGGAGCATTCAGACGCGGCTTCCACCATTTCTGCATCCATAGAAAGCAGTTGAGACAGTGATGCATTTTGCAGGGCTAAGATGATTTTTTCATCATACTCGATACCTTCTTGTCTAAATCCTGCCGGTGAATCAGATGACAACGCGTGCGACAAATCTCCGGTTGCAATGACGGCAATCCGTTTGTGTGAGGCAGACAAAACTTCTTTGAGAGCACGACCGAATTGCACATGAGATTTTGCCGAGAGTGTGCTGTGTGAAATAGGAACAAGAAGCGGTTTTATTTTATACGGCATGAGCAACAAAGAAGAAACCCCAAATCCATAATCCATTTTTTCAAATGAATCAAGCGTGAATGGTGTTTCTTGTTTCCACATCTCATTTTGAATGTCATGAATAAGCGGAATATCTGAACGATAGTTGGTGTGTGTGGTTAAATCACCAAAATCCGCCAGATGGGCTTCGTAAGATACGTGTGAGTTTGCAGAAAACGCATCCGCGTGAATGTGACCATGAGAAGAAATCAAAACAATCGTATCCGGATGGGTTGTGTACAATTCTTCGCGAACCAAACGGATGGCATCAAGTGTTGCTTGAAACTTTTGTGTGTTTTCTTTTCCAACCCCTTCAATAAGCAAAGGAGTGTGTGGAATAAAGGCGGAGTAAACAATCATATTAATTTGATGCGGTCGAAAGCGATACGTCTGAATCTAAGACGTTTGAAACAGGTAAACCAAGTGGGTGAAGCAAGACGGATCGTTCGTTCGTCCAAACAACTTGATGCCACTTCCAGCCATAGGCATCAAACGTGGCTTCATCGGCAATCGGGCGACGTTTACCGTGCTCCACCACAAACACATCCGGCGAACCTTTGGCTCCCATTAATGTTCCATCAGGAAACAAAAGCGGGTCGCTTGTTTGGAATTTATCCAATTCTTTTGTGGAAACACGTTTTAACTCCGGGCTTTGGACATGAGAAAGTAAAATCTCTTTTGAAAAAATCGGATGTTTTTCATTGTTTTCAACGGCGAATACGCCTCCTGTTTTTGTGTCTTGGAGGAGCGCCTTTTGTACGTACGTTGTTTTTTCTGTGATAGGATCGCTATCTACAAAATCATGTAACTCTTCATCTGTGGCATCCACAATTTCATCATCCAAAAATCCAGAACGAATAAATGCTTGATGTGAGACAAATCCACGTTTTGTATCATCAACAATCAAATACACTGTTCCTTTGGTTGATCGCAAAAGGGAATAGTTTGGCACCCGAATCGGATCCGCGCTTTCATATGATGCCAATTCTTTCTCACTCACGCGAATCAGACTTTTTGGATTGAATCGCGAATATAAAACTGCTTTTGAGGTAATCAGACGTTTTGATTGATTATGAATAAGCCAGACAGCACCTGTTTTTTCATTTTGCACCAAGGTTCCATCCAAAAATTGATTCTGAAACCAACGATTCCAAATCGCGACAAAATTTTTGTTTCCATGCAAATGCGGGGTGTATGTGTAAAGAGCTGCTGTTGCCATGTTTTCTGGTAAAACCTGCATACCATCAATCGTTGTGGCAATACCTGGGCCAATCCCTGTAAACGTTTTCCCTTTGTTTTCCATTTCTGTTAAATACGTTTCTCGAATACGTTTTGCGCCAAAGTACACCTGCTTTCCAAATCCTTTGTACGATTGCAAGAGCGGGTCATTTTTTGAACAATCATCACAAATGGCATAGCCCATAGCCCAATCATAGTTTGAAAGGGAGGGTTGTTTGTTTTCAACCAAACTTTGTTCGCGTTGCAGCAGAACAAGAAGGAATTGCGGATTTAACTGAAACTCCAGCGCTGTTTCATAAATAATATCAGCGGCAGATTTTTTGAGCCCTAAGATATTTTCAGATGTGTAGGTGGCCAGTGTTCCTCTTTGCAAAAGGTGTTGGATTTCTTCTTTGGTCATGGCACTTGTGTCCGTCATAGCCTCATCTGAAAGCAAAAAATTTGGATTAAAATCCAATGTTGTTGCATGGGCAATACCAGAACTTTCAAATAAGGAAATGAAGATGGCAAGCAAACAAAAAAGAGATCGCATATGCCCAAAAAGTATAGCGGTTTTTTTTGTTTTCGACAATAAAACAGGGGAATAACCCCTCTTTTATCTATTTCTTTGTTTGAAAGGAGATTGTCCCGTCTTTTACGCTCATAGCAATGGTTTTTCCTTCTTTTATTTCTCCCGAAACAATCTTGAGCGCAAGCGGATCAAGGATGTGTGTTTGGATCACGCGTTTGAGTGGTCGTGCCCCATATTGAGGGTCATACCCAATGCGTGAAAGCCATTCAATCACGTCATCTTTTATCACCAACTGAATATCACGCTGTGATTTGAGCCGTGCACAAACAAGATCAAGTTGCAGATGCACAATTTTGTGCAAATCTTCTTGTGAAAGAGAATGAAACACAATGGTTTCATCAATACGATTGAGAAATTCCGGTCTGAAATGATCTTTCAGCAAACCAAGCACGGCAGATTTTGTTTCCGTTTCCTCGGACGTTCCTTCATCAGACTGAGCAAATCCCATGGGGCCGCTTGACCCTGCGTTTAGGATCAATTCTGAACCCAAGTTGCTGGTCATGATAATAATCGTGTTTTTGAAATTCACTTTTCGTCCTTTTGCATCCGTAAGATGTCCTTCATCCAAAATTTGCAAAAGCAAATTAAACGTATCCGAATGGGCTTTTTCAATTTCATCAAATAAAAGGACAGAATACGGTTTTCGTCGCACCAATTCCGTTAACTGGCCACCTTCTTCATAGCCAACATATCCGGGTGGGGAACCAATGATTTTTGAAATCGAGTGTTTTTCCATATACTCAGACATGTCCAAACGAATCATGGCAGCCTCTTCATTAAACATAAACGCAGCCAGAGCACGTGCCAATTCTGTTTTTCCAACTCCGGTTGGTCCCAAGAAGATAAAGGATCCAATCGGTCGATTTTCCTCACCAATGCCGGCTCGCGAGCGACGAAGCGCGTTTGAAACTGCTTTGATGGCTTCTTTTTGACCAATCACACGTTTTTCCAATTCCTCTTCCATGCGTATGAGTTTTTGCATTTCAGATTCAAGCATTTTTGAAACCGGAATATGTGTCCATCGTGCCACAACCGTTGCAATATCTTCCTCTGAAATAACCTCTTTTAACAATCCACGTTCTTTTTGAATCTTCTTCAAGGCATCTTCTGCCTGCTTCAAGCGTTTTTCTTCTGATGGAATTTGTGCGTAGCGGATTTCTGCGACTTTATCAAGATTTCCTTTTCGTTCTTCTTGTTCTGCGCTCGCTTTCAATCGATCGATGTGACCTTTGATTTCTGAGATCAAGGCGATTTTCTCTTTTTCATTGCGCCAACGCGCTTCATACGCTTCGGTTGATTCACGCAGATCAGCAATTTGCGATTCGATTTCTTTTTTTCGTGTTTTTGATTCTTTGTCCTCTTCTTTTTCCAAAGCCTTTTGTTCGATTTCCAAACGCATCAAATCACGTTTTAACTTATCCAATTCTTCTGGCATGGAATCAATTTGCATGCGCAGCGCAGAACTGGCTTCGTCAATCAAATCAACAGCTTTGTCAGGTAAGTGTCTGTCTGTGATATACCGAGCCGAAAGCTCAGCTGCAGACACAAGCGCTGGATCAGAAATACGAACACCGTGGTGCATCTCATATTTTTCTTTGATGCCGCGCAAAATCGCAATCGTATCTTCCACACTTGGTTCCTCAACCACAATCGGTTGAAATCGTCGCTCAAGCGCTGGATCTTTTTCAATGTATTTTTGGTATTCCTTATGCGTGGTGGCACCAATCGCTCGTAATTTTCCTCGCGCCAAAGCGGGTTTCAACATATTGGACGCATCCAAAGTTCCGCCATCGGTTGTTCCGGTTCCAACAAGTGTATGCAATTCATCAATGAACAACAAAATCTGACCATTGGAGTTTTCGATTTCTTTGATGACAGCCTTCAATCGGTCTTCAAATTCGCCACGGAATTTTGTTCCAGCAATCAATGATCCAATATCCAAACTGATCACGGTCTTGTTTTTTAAGAGTTCAGGCACATCTCCTGTGGCAATGCGTTGGGCCAATCCTTCAACAATCGCTGTTTTTCCAACCCCGGCCTCTCCAATGAGCACAGGATTATTTTTTGTGCGACGTGAAAGGACCTGCATCAAACGACGAATTTCTGTGTCGCGACCAATAATCGGATCCAATTCTCCAAGTCGGGCTGACTCCGTGAGGTCATGGCCATATTTTTGCAAAGTCTGATAACGAGATTCGGGTTCAGCCGAATCAACGTGTTGTGATCCGCGAATATCTTTGAGCGCCAACAACACAGCTTGTTCTGTAATATCAAAACGAGAAAGCAAAGCTTCAAGAGGTTTATTGGTCAAAAGTCCAAGCAAAAGATGTTCAGTCGAAATATATTCATCACGAAACTCCTTGGCTTTTTTGTGAGATTGGGTCAAAACATCGGCCATTTGTTGGCTTAAATACATTTGACCGGCTCCTCCCATTTGCACATTCGGTTGATGGGGAAGTGACTCCAAAATGTGTTCAACTTCTGTTTTCAAAGCTGACTCATGTGCGGAGATTTTGTCGATGATGAGCGGCACAATTCCATCTTCTTGTGTGAGCAAGGAAAGCAGAAGGTGGATGGGCTCAAGCGATTGTTGCCCATTTTCTATGGCGATTTGATGAGCTCTTTGCAAGGCTTCTTGTGATTTAAGGGTGAAATTGTTAGGCATCATAGGATAGTTTTAGCACTCATTAGTATAGAGTGCCAAAATAGTTCTGTCAAACAAAAAATCTCTTCCAAGATGGAAGAGATAAGGTTTATGAAGGAACCTTCATAAGAAGGATAAAATGATCGATCCTGGCAAAATAACACAGGCCGTGTTTTGTGTGTTCGAAAATATCACTCACCCAGGGGAAAACGGGACCCGCATTGCCGTCGATGACCCAACACCACTGTTCCTGATGATGTTGCTTTTTCATGGCGTATCGACCATCAGGAAGGTAGATTGATCTCAGGCTCAAAGGGGTTTCGTCGCGATCTACGCCTTCAAGAAGAGTCCCAAATCTGGAATTATTTGCTTCATACCAAAGAACATACACGTCTCCGTTTGGATGTTCGAGAAATTGATACATGAAACGAGGATCGTTTCTCACAACAGGTGTAACGGCTCCATCCTTCCATTTGGTAACTTTGTACGTGTTTAATGCGTCATCATTTTCCGCGATGATGACAGAACCATCACGAAGCATGAGAGAACACGCATAATTCACACCCGTAAGCACAACCTCTGTCCCGAAGTTGAGCTCCCATCGATCACATCTTTTCTCCTCCCATTCCTCTTCAGGAGAATCGTAAACCATCTCATTGTCATCACCACGAACATAGGTGTGTTTATAAATCCAAACCGGCTTATGGTCCTTGATGCCGAGGAACCTCATCGACTGAAAAAACATGTCTCTAGATCTCGGACGCATGAGTTGCTCCACATCCCCAGAGACAAAGACATGATGATCATTGGTCAAGGCATAAAAAGCAACATGCTCACCATCGCAAATACAATCCAAAATTTCGTATTTCCTATCAAGAACACGAACTTCAAGTGTGTTTGATGGAATAATGACTTCCGGATTTTTACAAAATCGAAGGAGTTGATACAGCGTGATGGGGAAATCACAAGATGCCAATCTTGACATGAGTTTTTCTAATGCACGTAAGGTATCCATGGAACACCCATTTTCGCCTCACCAGAGGCCTGTATAACCTAGTCCCAAAGATATCATGTGTCAAGACATAACAGACTGGATTATTCACCAAGTTTCAGATAGAATCTGCGTATATGCGTTATCAAATATGCAGGGTTCCAGTCGATGATATTTCAGATGTGGAGATTTTGAATTTATTGAAATATTGGTTGAGCCATGTTGAACAAAAATTTGTCACAACCCCAAATCCCGAGATGATTTTATTGGTTCAAAATAATGAAGTGTTTCAAGCTGTGTTGAACAAAAGCGATCTTTCTCTTCCGGATGGGGTAGGGTTGCAATTTGCCGCCTTGGCATTAAACGGTTCACCCATTCATCATCGAAGAACAGGGGTTGATTTTGTTGAACAGGTATGTTCTTTGGCTGAGCAAGCCAACAAACGTGTTTTGTTTTTTGGTGGGGATCCTCATTCTGCAGAAAAAGCTGCAAATAAGATGAAAACAAAATTTTCAAACCTTCACATTGAAGCATTTGATCCAGGTATTATCCCAATATTAGAGAATAAAATCGACATTCAACCATCCGTCATCAACGAAATCAATAAACGAAATCCGGATGTGTTGTTTGTTGGACTAAGTCAGGTCAAGCAAGAATTGTTCATTGATCAAATCCGCTCACATGTTCCATCTGTCAAAATTGCAGCCGGCATTGGCGGGGCGTTTGAAATGATCGCCGGTATTAAGCCGCGCGCACCCAAATGGATGCAAGAAATGGGTGTTGAATGGATTTGGCGATTGCTCATTGAACCAAAGCGATTTGCTCGTATTTTTCATGCGGTTTTTCTCTTTCCAGCCATGATCATTTCCTGTACACTTAAGCAGCATAGATTTTGGCAAGCTACTTGGCTTGTTTTGAAAGAATTGCTCAAAAAACGTAAATAATATGACTGTTGTTACTCGTTTTCCTCCATCCCCAACCGGCTATTTGCACATTGGTGGACTCCGCACGGCTTTGTATAACTATTTGTTTGCCAGAAAACACAAAGGTGTGTTTGTTTTGCGTATTGAAGATACGGATCGCACAAGATATGTTGAGGGCGCGATCGAATCGCTTATCAGAACCCTGAAGGCGGTTCATTTGGAATATGATGAAGGTCCCATGTTTGATGAACAGGGGAACATGACAGAAAAAGGAACGCATGGTCCATACAAACAGTCTGATCGTTTGCCCATGTATCAAAAAAAGGCAGAGGAGCTGATTGAAAAAGGTACGGCGTATTATTGTTTCTGTTCATCCAAACGATTGGAAACACTTCGAGAAACCCAAACTGCCGCCAAACAACCAACCAAATACGACCGACGCTGTTTATCCATCCCAAAAGAGGAAGCGTCTGCTCGTGCCAAATCTGAGCCACATGTTATTCGATTGCTTGTGCCAGAGGGTGAAACTATTTTCCATGATGAAATTCGCGGCGAGATTCGCATTGATAATAGGGAAGTGGATGACCAAGTTCTTATCAAAACCGATGGATTTCCAACCTATCATCTTGCCGTGGTCGTTGATGACACATCCATGAATGTCACGCATGTCATCCGTGGTGAAGAATGGATTTCCTCTGTGCCAAAACATATTGCCCTTTACAAGGCGTTTGGCTTTGAGATTCCTGTGTATGCACATTTCCCTCTCATTTTGAATAAAGATCGATCGAAATTGTCAAAACGACAAGGTGATGTGGCGGTTGAAGATTTTTTGGCAAAAGGGTATTTGCCTGAGGCACTCATCAACTATGTTGCTTTGCTTGGGTTTAATCCAACCGGCGATCGAGAAATTTACACAGTTGCAGAATTGATGGAATCGTTTGATTTGAAAAAGATCAACAAAAGCGGTGCTATTTTTGACATGGACAAACTCAATTGGGTAAATGCACATTATTTGCGTCAAAAATCCGCTGAGGAATTGCTTGCTATGACACAACCGTTTGTTGATGAACCAGGATTGTTTGATCAAAAAGAGGTTTGTTTACGCATCATCACCATAGAAAAAGAACGTGCGGAAACCGTTTTGTCTTTGGTGGAACCGCTTAGAGACTATCAATCAAACATACAGCACGATCCAGCCATGTTGGTTTGGAAAAAAGCGGATGCGCAAGATGCCAAACAACACCTCACAGGACTGCAAACTCTCATAAACACTTTGGATGATCAAACGTTTGCCTCGATTGAATTGCTAGAAGCAGCCATTAAGCAGTATATTGAAAAGGGAGGATTTCAAAATGGAAATGTGTTGTGGCCACTTCGTGTGGCGCTTTCCGGAAAAGAAAAATCACCAAGTCCATTTGAATTATTGTGGATCCTTCAAAAACAGGCGTCCCTTCATCGCCTGCAACAGGCTCTAAAACTTTTGTAGTAACTATGCACGACACTCGTGCGTTTCGTTTTGAACGCTGGATGCTTGGGATATTGATCCTGTTGTTTGCGTTTGTGCCACAAGCCTTTTTGCAAACCGATCCGGAAACACAGCAACAATTGCAAGACAAAAAAAATGAAGTTGAAAAATTAAACACGCAGATTTCCGATTACGAAAAGAAAATCGAGGAAAAAGTAAAAGAAAAACTATCTTTGAATCAACAGTTGGATATTTTGCAAAACAGAATCGCCAAAACAGACTTGGAAATGAAAGAAACGGAAACAAACATCGATGCGGTCAATCTTCGATTGGTGGATTTGGAAAAACAAACCGTGACCGTGGAAAATCGTCTAGAGCGTGAGCGTGAAATGATGGTTCACGTGCTTCAAAATATCCAATCAAAGGACCAAACGCTTCCAACAGAGCTCTACTTTAGCTCGAAAAACTTTTCAGAGGTGTTTGATGTGATCCAACGTTTGTCGCAAGTCAATCGGGATTTGAAAGAGTCGGTGGATTCTGCAAAATCAACAAAAAAACAGCTCCTATCCATCAGAGACCAAGAAAAGCAATCCAAAGATGATTTGGAAAAACTTCATAATGAATTGCAAAAGGACAAATGGCAGTATGATACACAGCAACAAGCAAAACAATCGCTTTTAGCATCCACAAAACAGTCTGAAGCCAGATTTCGAGACTTGTTGATGGCCTTAAAACAAGAACAAGATTCCGTCCAACAGCAAATTCAATCGCTTCAATCAAAACTGGAAAAACAAATAGGGGAGAGCGATCGTATTGGCACGGGCTCATCTATTTTGTCTTGGCCGGTCAGTCCAAACATCAAAGGTATTACCGCATATTATCATGATGCTTCTTATCCATTTCGTTATTTATTTGAGCACTCAGGACTAGATATTGCCGCCCCTATTGGAACAGCCGTAAAATCATCCGCACCAGGATATGTGGCATGGACAAGAAAAAACGGAAAGCAATATGGAAATTACGTGATGATTATTCACTCAAACGGCATTGCAACACTCTACGCCCACTTATCTCGTATTGATGTGCTGCCGGATCAATTTGTGGCAAGAGGGGAGAGAATTGGGGCTGTTGGGATGACCGGACTCACAACCGGCCCACACTTACACTTTGAAGTGAGAAAAAATGGCCTTCCGACTGATCCAATGAATTATCTTGAACAAAATTAATATGATTGATGTGTTTTTGAAAATAGTCGGGTGGGTGATGGTTATTGCTCCGCTTGTGGCTTTCCTGACCATAAGTTACAACATGATATCAGGCGTCGCAAAAGATGATATGATGGTAAAGCACCTTCTCACATTGGGGACAACCCTTGTGCTCACTGGGGGGATCCTTCTTTTAGCGCTTTACTTCACAGATTTTGTTCCAACACTCATTGGTGCCATGAAGAAATAACCCTGTTTTAGGAAGAAGAAAAGAGGAATATTCTTGTGTCGTACAATATATCTTATGCGACACAACATAAGGGGTGTCTAAAACCAAGGGGTATAAGGATACCTGTATTTGCTGAAAAATTGATGTGTTGTAAAGATAAACCCCTTTTATATTAAGATGAATTCGTAAAGCTCAAGCTAGTTGAACTTAAACGAATCTATTTTTTTGTCCCTAGGCAAATCCTGCCATGAATTTATGACTGTGTGACCAGATTACTTTATGAGAAAAAAAGAAGGTTAAGATATGTTGAACCCATTTTGTGTTCAAGGTTGATCTTTTTCCTTCCCCATTCCTGTTCCTTTCTTCGCAATATATTTTACGACGCAAGCTATTTGTAGTACACATGATCTCCGAATCTCAAATCAATATATTGGAGCTTTGGAATATCCTTCAACGTATTTTTAAAGAGAAGGGCAAGCCGATTCAATTGATCCTCTATATCCCCTGTTGCATCAAAGAGAATCATGTATCCAGATGATGTTAATGCTCCAATCCACTTCCCTGCTAAACGGTCGATCTGAATATCTGAAACGGATATTCCTTGCTTTTTAAGCCCTTCATCAAACAAGAAAATATTCTGAACTGCATCTTTAGCTAAAACAGATTTTCCAATCTCAACCGGAACACTATTTTTATCAACCATTTTTGGCAACTGGATTTGTTCTGTGTCATTGATTTGCCGAATGATCACACCTTCTAAATCAGCCAGATATATATTTGACGCTGTTTTCCAGATGAATTGAGAGGTTCGTTCTTTAAGATTAATGGAAAGTGTTTGTTTTGATTGTTTCATTTGTATAGATTCAAAATGATAGTAGGTATTCAAATGTTCTTCCAGTTTCTTTTTTGAAAACAAAAATCGATTTGTATTATGAAAAACAAGAGCGCGTCTTTTCAAAAGATATTCATTGATATGTTGCTCCAAATCCGGTTTTAGTAGTTGTTTTACGCCGGTAATAGAAACCATTTTAATGTCAAAGGAAGGATTTGAAAAAAGACCAATCGGAATAATGATAAGACAAATAGCCACTGCGGCCAATCCATAAAGATATTTTTTTTGATCTATTTTATTGCTTCGAGAAAAATAAGGATTGCTGTATGTTTTTCTCACAAAGCGTTTTGCGCGGAATCGATTTGTTTTTTTTGATCGAAACATCATACTTAGACAATCACTCTTGGTAACAGAGGGTTGATACGCGTCACAATTTCATACGGAATCGTATTAATACGTTCTGCGAGCCACTCGGCTTTAATCATCTGACGGGGGTCTTTACCCAACAAAATAACTTCCTGATTTTTTGTCACAGACGGAACTTCAGAGACATTTACCATCATCATATTCATGCAAACGCGCCCCATAACCTTGCATCGATAGCCGTTTACAATCACTTCGCCTTTGGATGAAAGCCCGCGATCGTATCCATCCCAATACCCAACCGGCAGCACCGCAATACGACTACGCTTGTTCACCCGTTCTGTCATCCCATATCCAATGGGTGTTCCTGATGAAACTGTTTTGATTTGGGCAATACGT
>Ga0172373_10008633_pt1 | contig 12891 bp, 9 predicted proteins | sample Lak10m_2_FD_114546 | JGI IMG/M metagenome (GOLD analysis project Ga0172373, IMG submission 114546) | Freshwater microbial communities from Kabuno Bay, South-Kivu, Congo - kab_092012_10m | ecosystem: Environmental > Aquatic > Freshwater > Lake | place: Democratic Republic of the Congo: South-Kivu... | reverse complement strand
TCACCGGGATCAGTCATGGTCCAGGTGATGTTGTTGTATGTAGCGTTGCCCTTCAGGTATTCGCCAGCGACTGGTTTGGTAATGACTGGGACATCGGGGTCACCGTTCCAGGTGAAGGAGACGCTTGATGTAGAAATATTCCCGACATTATCAACAACCATCATTTGCGCAACATAATCACCAGACCTCGTGCCAGACAAACCCGGATCCGAAGAAGAAGCATTTGGTGAAAAAGCAATGTTGCCGCCGCTCGGCGCGGAAACTTGAGACCATGAATAATAATTAATGCCAGAGTAACTATCAACCGCACTCGCTCCTGACTGAGTAGAAGCAGAAATTACTCCCAAAGAAGAAGTGGAAATAGTAATTATCGGCCCCTGAGAATCAATAACAAAATTAGCTGTCGAAGAAGCGGTTGAATTGCTCGCTAAATCATAAGCGGTGACTCTAATTTGCGCGCTGGTTGATTCGGTAGTGGTGCTTGACCAAGAATATGATCCCGAATTAGTGGTGGTTCCGATGGTTGTCCAATTAGACCCGCCATTAACCGAATATTCTAAATTAATTAGATCTTGAATATTTGTATCCGTTGCCGACCAAGTAATATTTAAATTTGCTCCTCCGAGTTGTTTTGTGGCGACTGTCGGATTGCTGATTATCAACACCGGACTAATCGTATCAACCACGAAAGTCGGAACACTAGACGGAGGAGTCAAAGGGTTACCAGCAACATCTTGAGCATTAGAAATACTTATTTCCGCGGTCGCGTCTTCATTATTATCAACCAAAGTAAAAGTCCCGATCCAAGTGTCATTAACAAAACTACTTTTAGTAACCGTAATTGGCGCGCCAGCAATAATACCAACGGTAACGGCAGGGTTAACGCCAGTATTCATGTTTTCGCTAAACACAATCGTAATCGTGACTGTTCCAGCCTTAGCCGGATCAGGCGAAGCCGTGGCTGTTAAAACCGAGGGCGGAGTAACATCAATATTTAAAACCTCGTCGCTTTTCTGATAACTAGTATTCCCAACCACATCTTGCGCTTTAACACAGAGATATTGTCCATTATAAAGCGCCGTGGTGATATCGAACGACGAACCAGAAATAAAAGAATTCGGATAAGTATCCGAACCATTGCAAACCGCATCAGCGCTAAAACCGTAATAATAAGAAGAAGTGCTCGCGTTAGCATCGGTCACAGTAATATTAATAATATCATCATTAACCGGACCGACCTCCACCCCATTATTAAAAGTAATAACCGGATCAATGGTATCAACCGTAAATGTTCCAGCCGAATTATCAGCCGTCATAGTATTACTGACTAAATCTTTAGCGCCGGAAACAGTAATCGTCGCCGTCGCTTCCTCATTATTATCAGCTAAACTAAAACTGCCTATCCAAGTATCATTTAAATAACTGCTTTGGGTAACAGCCAACGGCTGACCAGTAATGCCAATAACATTAACTGTCGGGCTAGTCCCAGTTGCCATAGTCTCGTTGAAGACTACAGTAATTGTGACAGTGCCATTCTTAGTCGGGTTAGGACTGGCCGTCGCCGTCGAAACTTCCGGCAAAGCCGAATCAATTATAAAAACGCCGGAAAGAGCATCTTTGCCATTTCCATCAAGATCCCTAGCCCTAACCTTTATTAAATTTTGCGTGGTATTAGTTGTGGTCGCTGTCCAAGTATACGAGAAAGTTGATGACGAAGTGGTACCAATCTCTAACCAACTACTCCCATTATCGATAGAATAACTTAAGGTAAAATAATCCAAATCAGCATCTCCCGGGTCGCTCCAACTAATAGTAGTTGTGGCTCCTCCTTGTAAAGATTCGCCGGTCGTTGGGTCGGTAACACTAAAATTACCAGGATCACCATCCCAAGTAAAACTCACCTCATCGTAAGCGGAGTTGCCGGCTTGGTCAGTGACCGTTAAGCGAGCCACATAGACCCCGGACACGTTCCCTGATAATAGCGTGTCTAAAGTATTAGTTTTTGAAAAATTTAAAGTGCCGCCGATTGGCGTAGACGAAGCTGTCCAAGCGTAAGTCATACTTGAAGTGGCGGAAAAATTATCAGTGGTGGTCGCGATCGGGTCAGTCGCGACAGTAGTTGTCCCGGAAATTGTTCCAGCATCAACCGTCGGCGCTTTGGAATCAATTGTAAAATCATTAGCTGAGGCAGTCGTCGTGCTATTGCCAGCTAAGTCCTCGGCAAAAATTCTGATTTTATATTCATTATCGTCATAGGAAGGAACCAGCCAACTGTAAGTACCATCATCAGCTTCTCCGGTCGCTATATATGGCAAAACCACATCACCAGCAATACCATGTATTAAAGCAATTTTAATCGGCGTACTAGAGGGATGCTCATCCGTCGTCGTCGCCCAGGTGATATCAACCGTACTACCGCCAGCTAGATAAATACCGGAGCTATTGGGATAATCAAGATGTAAGCCAGTCGGATCGGCTCTATCTAAAACTATTGAATTAGACGTGGAAGTTGCTGTTCCTACTGAATCATCATAAACCTGCAAAGCGGCGTCATATTCGCCATCAGGATTAAGACCTAAACCAGAGCAATCCAGAGTATCGGTTATCGGATTATTCCCAATCTCCCAGCGAGCCGAAGTAGTGGCTGTTTTACAAATATTAGAAGCGCCGTTATTCATGCCAAAAAGATAAGATCCATTCACCGAGGTAGTCGAATAAACATTAAAATTTATAGTATAGTCGCCATTATTCGTATAAACTTTATTAGCGGTTGTTGGCGAACTGATTGAAGGCGTAACGCTAGCGTCGGCCGAAATAGCAAAAAATAGTCCGCTGATAACAAAAAACCAAAGGAATAAAACTCCTCTAATTGATAAGTTCTTCTTGGTCATAGACAATTATTTACCGTTTTCTTAATTACTAATACTTTAGCATGAAATAAAAAAAAATGGAATGTTTTTTGCGTTAATTAGTTAAATCCTCTTTCCCGCTCTAATTAGCCAAACTTTTTAGCATAATTGACAAGCTTTTTTTCTTATATTATGATTACAATTAGCACTCTGATTAGCAGACTGCTAAATAATAAACCAATCAATCAAACGAATAAATAAATTATTTAACTATTCCCTATTTATATGTTCAATAAATTTACAGACAAATCACAAGAGGCAATCATCAACGCCCAAATTATTGCTTCTACCTACGGTCAAGCAAATATTGAAGCTTTGCATATTTTACTGGCTCTTCTCCAGCAAAATGAAAGCTTGATAAAACCAGTGTTAGAAAAAATGAAGATCGACCCAGAAATGATTGAAGAAAAAACTATCCAAATCATCCAAAATCTACCCCGCGTCAAAATTAATCCGCGCAGCGGTCCGGTTCAGGCTGTCTCGGGCACGGCGGAAACAGCCTTGATTTTAGAACGCGCCCAAAAAGAAGCCGATGGCATGAACGACGAGTTTATTTCCACCGAGCATATCCTCTTAGCTTTAATCGGAATCCCCTCCCCGGCACAAAATGTTTTATTGACTTTTAAAGTCGAATATCAATCAGTGAAAGATATCTTAAAAGAATTGCGCGGCGACCAGACTATCAGCGATCAATTTCCTGAAAATAAATATAAAGTTTTAGAAAAATATACGACTAATTTAACCGAGTTGGCCCGCCAAGAAAAATTAGATCCGGTAATCGGCCGGGATATGGAAATCCGCCGCATCATGCAAGTCCTCTTACGCCGCACTAAAAATAATCCGGTTTTAATTGGTGAAGCCGGAACCGGAAAAACCGCGGTTGTCGAAGGTCTGGCTCAAAGAATTATTGCTGGCGACGTTCCGGAAAATTTAAAAAACAAAGAGGTCGTCACTTTAGATTTAGGCGCGCTCCTGGCCGGCGCGAAATTTCGCGGCGAATTTGAAGATCGCTTAAAAGCCGTGCTTAAAGAAGTAAAATCCCAGAACGGCCGAATAATTTTATTTATCGATGAACTCCATACTTTAATTGGCACGGGCGCTTCAGAAGGTTCTATGGATGCTTCTAACATGTTAAAACCCGCTCTCGCCCGCGGCGAACTGCGCACGATCGGAGCGACCACGACCAAAGAATATCAAAAATACATTGAACGCGACGCCGCCCTCGAACGTCGTTTTCAGCCGATTTACGTGGCCGAACCAAGTGTCGAGGACACAATTTCCATGCTCCGCGGCTTAAAAGAAAAATATGAAGTCCATCATGGCGTGCGCATTACGGATAACGCCGTCATCGCCGCCGCTAAATTATCGAATCGCTATATCAGCGATCGTTTTCTGCCTGATAAAGCCGTGGATCTAATTGATGAAGCCACTTCTTCCCTGCGCATGGAAATTGATTCCATGCCCGACGAATTAGACCAGTTGAAAAGGAAAATCAATCAACTGGAATTAAACAAGGCCGCCCTTATGACCGCCGATAAAAAATCGGCTAAATTAAAAACCATCAACGCCGAATTGGCCGGCTTAAAAGAAAAAGCCAATCAACTAGAACTGCATTGGACTAACGAAAAAAATATTATTTCTCAGATCCGCGGCCGCCAGAAAGAAATAGATGATTTAAAAATAAAAGCGGAAATTACCCAGCGCCAAGGAGCCGATCTAACCGAAGTAGCAAAAATAAAATACGGACTGATCCCGGATTTAGAAAATAAAATTAAAATACACCAAGAAGAACTGATTAAAATTCAAAAGAAGGGCCAACGAATTCTTAAAGAAGAAGTTGACGAAGAAGATATTGCCAAAGTCGTGGCCCGTTGGACCGGCATTCCGGTAAACCGCATGCTACAAGACGAAATCACTAAATTAAGCACCGCCGAAAGCGAATTAAATAAAGAAGTCGTCGGCCAAGAGGAAGCGATCAAGGCGGTAGCCAATGCGATTCGCCGCTCGCGTGCCGGAATTAATGAAGAAAAAAAACCAATCGGCTCATTTTTATTCGTTGGTCCGACCGGAGTTGGCAAGACCGAATTAGCCAAAGCCCTGGCTCATTTTATGTTCGATGATGAAAAATCTTTGATCCGCCTGGATATGAGCGAATTCATGGAAAAACACTCGGTCGCGAAACTAATTGGTTCGCCCCCTGGTTATATCGGCCATGATGACGGTGGCCAACTGACCGATAAAATTAGACGCCATCCCTATTCAGTCGTTCTATTCGATGAAATCGAGAAAGCCCATCCGGACATGTTTAATATCCTTTTACAGATCTTAGACGATGGCCGTTTAACCGACGCCAAAGGACGAACCGTTAATTTTAAAAATACGATTATTATCATGACTTCTAACTTAGGCAATGAAGTGATTAAACAATATTCCATCGGTTTTGCCGACGGTAGCGACCAAGCGCAAGCCGCTAATTTTCGTAACCAAGAAATGAAAGAAAAAATCGATAAGATTCTAAAAAACCATTTCAAGCTGGAATTCTTAAACCGCATTGATGAAATTGTTCTCTTCCATAGTTTGACGCCGCTCGCCTTAGAAAAAATCGTTACTTTAGAGTTGACGAAAGTAGAAAAAAGACTAAACAATAAAAATATTTTAGTAAAGGTGCATCCGCAAGTAAAGAAACTCTTAGCTGAGAAGGGCTATGATGTGACTTATGGTGCGCGGCCGCTGAAACGAATTATTCAAACCATGATTCTTGATGAACTGGCTTTGGAGATTATTGAAGGTAAAATCAAAGAGGGGGATAAGATTAAAATCGAACTGACCGATCAAGAAAAAATTTCTCTCAAAGTTAACTAAAAAAAATAAACCACCAAAAAAAGTTAAACCAAGAAAAAAATCCGACTGGTCAAGGTCGGATTTTTTTTAGAGCCGGTAGGCGGCTGGGGTATTTAAATGTAAACAAACCACCACTCAATTGCCGCCCAAGCTAACAGACCGCTAATAATTATCTGGCTGAATAATAAAACCAGACAAAAGGTCATTTTTTCAGCTTTATAAGGATAAATCAAGTGGGTCGCGAAATACCAACTAACTAACAAATTAGTGGTAACGATTAAAACACTTGATTGCCAATAATAATTTAAAAAAGCTGTGTAAATAAGATAAGTCGCTAGGGCGCCGCTGGAAACATTATAAGCCGCGATTAAGAAAAAAATAATGAATTGCGACCGATTGTAACGGCGATAATTCCCCCAGAACAAAATCGCCGTTAAAAAGGCGACCGGCCAGGTGGTTAAGAGAGATTTAATTATTAAGCTGGCCGGCTCAATGGTTTTAGACAAGACATTGATTGCCAGAGTGATCGCAAAGATCACCGTCAATAGCAACTGGAACCGAATGAATTTTTTCATGACAACTTTTTTTAAATTTATGAATCTGGAATAAAAATTCAGTTAAAAATGAACGAAATAATTTCCTTATATTTAATAACATTTACGCTTATTTGTCAAGTGTTATCTCAAATACCATTCTTTTATCAGACAATAAAAAAGTTTGGCAAAACGTATTATTGAATGAAGGGGAAAAATATTTTGCCGCAAATTAAAAATTATATTATAATAGAATCATGAGTTTACAAAAAATAATCACTCTTTTTTTATTTTTGTGCTTAGGACCTTTACCGGCGCTAGCACAATTAGAAATTGACCCCCTTTTTAACCCGAATCTTATTTTAAACGATGCGGATGTTTTAAATTACGATTCCATGACTTTAAGCGATATCCAGACTTTTTTACAGAATAAAAATAGCTTCTTGGCTAACTACACCGCGCCGAATGCCCATGGCACTTCAAAGTCAGCCGCCGAAATTATCTATGACGCCGCGCGCAATAATTATGATTGCGAGGGCGTTACCTTAAGCGAGAGTCCGACCGAATTAGAAAAACAACAAAAATGCCGACGAATCAGCACAATCAATCCTAAATTCCTTTTAGTCTTACTACAAAAAGAAGCGAGTTTGATTGAAGATACTAGTCCATCGCCGGATCGTTTGAACTGGGCGACGGGTTATGGTTGCCCGGACGGTTGGGTTTGTAATCCTTATTATAAAGGTTTTGGCAAACAAGTTAACAGCGCCGCCTTACAGTTTCTTTCATATATGAACGAAACTGACCATTATACTTACAAGCCTGGCCAAACCTATACTTTTACCAACCCCTACGGCACGATTTCTCGGGAACCGCTGAGCGTCACGCCGCAAAATAAAGCCACGGCCGCGCTCTATAATTATACGCCCCATGTCTTCAATGGAAATTATAACGTTTATAAATTATGGAATCGTTATTTCCCAAAAACGGCCGCCCGACTTTACCCGGATGGTTCAATTCTGCAAGTTAAAGACGACCCCGGCATCTGGCTAATTGAAAGCGGCCGAAAAAGACCATTTTTAAATTACGCGGCGTTTGCTTCGCGCTTCAAGAATGAACAAATTATCACAGTCAACCAAGAAGATTTAGATAATTACGCGGCCGGCGAAGCCCTAAAATTCTCCAATTATTCTTTAGTGCAAACTCCTGATAAAAAAACCTATTTATTAGTCGATAAAGAAAAACGTCCCTTCGCCAGCGCCGCGGTTATTAAAAAAATCGGCTTTAATCCAGCAGAAATTGAAAAAGCCAGCGAAGCTGATTTAGTTAATTACCAACTAGGCAAAACCATCACCGCGACCTCGACTTATGTGACCGGTGCGCTCCTGCAAGATATCAAGAGTGGCGGAGTTTTTTACGTAGAAAATGGCAGTAAGGCGCCACTTCTCGATAAAATTCTCTTAACGACTAAATTCAAAGATAAAAAAATAATCAAAGTCTCAACTAAAATCTTAAACGCCTATCCCAAAGTCGACCCGGTTTTATTCGGCGACGGCACCCTGCTTAAAACTACTAATTCCGCTGTTGTTTATTTAATCTCTAACGGACAGAAACGCGCCTTTAGTACGGAAACGATTTTTAATAACTTGGGTTATAATTCGAAAAACATTATCACTGTTTCCTCTCAATTTTTATATAATTATCCTTTAGGCGAAGCGATTAAATAAATTTCTCAATAATTAAAACAATACCCCTCGTCGTTCCGCGCGTCGAGGGGCATTTTAAAAAAAAATTTTTGAAATCAGCCGACTAATCTAATTAAAAGATAACTCAGGCCGCTTTGCAGAATAATAGTAGTCAATAGAGCGCCAAAAACTTTTTTCCAGCTGGTTTGAGAATCTTCTAACTGAGAAGCGAGAAAAAACATGCTGATCAGGCCGATGAAAACCCCGGCGACATAATAGGCGCAAGCGTCGTAAAAGAAGACCGCGCCGACAGTGCTGGCGCTCAGCAAGGAGGCAGCCGCGAGCGGAGCCAGATGGCGACCGGCGGCCAGCAGAAAATAAATTCCGGCCAGGAAAGATAAAATGCTTAACCAACGCAGAGAGAAATCGAAAATTTCCCGATCGTTGGAAGTCATTCCCCAGAATTTGCCGCCCAGAAAAAGAGCAGCTAAGAGCAGAAGAAAACCGAAGGCGGTCGCAAAAGTCATCACGACTAAATTGCTCCCGTGGCGAGTAATACTTTTTGACTGATTCATGATATAACTAATTTAGTTTAAAAATGAACTGTTTTAATTTCCGACTAATTATCCTATATAACCACATCCTAATTTCTTTGTCAACTTTATTTCTCCAGCCAATTATACTATACTGAAAATACCTAAAAATAACCAAATTTATGGCCTTAAAGAAAGCTTTTTTATTACCCCATTCCCCGCTTTTAATCCCGGAAATCGGCCGGGCTAATTATAGTTTTTTAACTAAAACTATTGAAGCTTATCAGCAAGTCGCGGCTGATTTAAAAAACTCTCCGGTTGAAACACTGGTAATTATTAGCCCGCACAGCCTCACCCAAGAAAAATCTTTTACTTTGAATGTCGCGCCGGAAATGAGAATCAATCTAAAAGACTTTGGCTTTATCCAGCCGAAGACATTTTTAGTCGGAGATTCTTTGCTAGCCGATCAAATAAAAAATTCTCTGGCGGCCGAAGTCAGCTTACAATTGATTTCCAATCTCGAGCTTGATTATGGCAGCGCGATCCCCGCTTATCTTTTAAAAAATCTGACCGGGAATTTTAAAATTATCGTTTTGTCGCCGGCCAATGATTTAAGCTTAGAAGATCATTTCAATTTCGGTTTAAAATTACAAACCATTATTAAAGAAACCGAAAAAAATATCGCTGTGCTAGCTTCGGGCGATTTGTCGCATCGCTTAAAAAGAAAATCGCCGGGCGGTTATTCACCCAAAGGCGCGAAATTCGATAATAAACTAATCGAATACCTTAGTGAGCCGACCAACGCGGCCGAAAATATTTTAAAAATGGATCAAAAACTAATCAAAGAAGCCGGCGAATGCGGTTTAAAGCCGATCATGATTCTCCTCGGACTGATCGATAAAATCGGCTGCGAACCAAAAGTCTTAGCCTATCAGACTGATTTCGGCATCGGCTATTTAAGCTTAGATTTTAAAATCTAATCTGACGAGAAACAAATATGGCAGAAGATAAATTCGTTTCTTTTTCGGAAATCATCAAAAATAAAAAAACTCTTAAGCCGCCGAGTTATCCGTGGCAAGATTTAGCGCTGCGAATCATTAAAGAATTAAGCATCCCCGAATTTAAGCGCGCGGCGGTTTTTAAGGTCTGCAAAACCAAGCCCGCTCACCTAGTCGAAATCGCTTTAAATGATACTAAAGAACTCTGTAAAAGCGGAACCGCTTGGAAATATTTTTTCAAAATAATTGATCAAAAATAAGTATGCCGAAACAATTAAAAATATTAACTCATCCTCATTCGACGCTGAAAAAAGTATCAGCTGAAGTTTCGATTGAAGAAATTTCTGCTCCGGTTTTTCAGGCCCTGCTTTTAGATATGGAAGAAACCATGCTCAAAAAAGACGGCGCTGGTTTAGCCGCCCCGCAAATCGGCCAGAATATCCGGCTGGTAGTTATCCGCCATGAAGATAAGACCTGGTTCTTAATCAACCCCCAAATTACCAAAAAATCCTGGGCCAGAAAGATTGAAGAAGAGGGCTGTTTGTCGGTTTTAAATGAGAAGGGGGAAATCATTTACGCGCCGGTTGAACGCTACAAGAAAGTAAATTGCCTTTACTTGGACGCTCAAGGCCAAAAACAGAAAATCGCGGCCGCCGATCTTTTAGCGCGCGTTATCCAACACGAAATTGATCATTTAGACGGTATCTTATTTATTGATAAAATAGCCGGTTCTAAAAAATAATATCATTAGCTCTAAAAAATAATTATGACGGCTGAAGAAAAAAAACCGCTCCGCCTAATTTTCATGGGGACACCAGAATTTGCTCTCCCCGGTTTAAGGTCGCTTCTTAACGCGCCGGCTTTAGAAATCGTCGCGGTATTTACGCAACCGGATAAGCCGGTCGGCCGTAAACAAATCCTCACCCCGCCGCCGGTCAAAGCCTTAGCTTTAGAACACAACTTAAAAATTCTCCAACCAGAAAGAATCAAGCCTGAGTTAGAAATAATTAAGGATTTGGCGCCGGACTTAATCGTCGTTATTGCCTATGGAAAAATAATCCCCCAAAGTATTTTAGATCTGCCCCGCTACGGTTGCCTTAATGTTCACGCTTCGCTTTTACCAAAATATCGCGGCGCGGCCTGCTTGAACGCCCCGATTTTAAACGGCGATAAAGAAACCGGAATAACCCTAATGGAAATGGACGCCGGCCTTGACACCGGCCCGATCTTGCGGCAAGCTAAACTAGCCTTAAGCGGCCAAGAGACTTTAGAAATAGTGCATGATAAGTTAGCCGCGCTCGGTGCTGAAATATTAGTTCCGACCTTGCTAGATTGGGTACAAGGAAAAATCAAGCCGCAAATACAAGACAATTCTCAAGCCAGTTACATCAAGATGCTAAGCAAAGAGGACGGCCGGATTGATTGGACTAGATCCGCGCGCGAAATTGAAAGAATGGTCCGCGCCTATAACCCCTGGCCCGGGACCTATACCGAAAAAAATAATGAAATTTTGAAAATAATTTCCGTGGAGCACGAAATTCTGGAAAGTAATAATCATCAGGTCGGCGAACTGTTTAGCGCTGACGAACGATTAGCGGTTCAGTGTGGACAAGACGCTTTACTTATATTAAAATTACAACCAGCTGGCAAAAAAATCATGACCGCCAAAGAATATTTGCGCGGTCACAAAATTTAAATTGGTCCCTTCGTCTAACGATTATTAACAATCTTGGTCCCTTCGTCTAACGGTTAGGACGCCAGGTTCTCATCCTGGTAACAGGAGTTCGATTCTCCTAGGGACTACTATCGGGGAACTAGCACTGGCTAGTTCCTTTTTAGTTTGTAAAATTAGCGAAAGTTTGGGTGTTCGATTTTCTGAAAAATCAAAAACTGGTTTTTCGGGAAAAATCAAACACTGATATTTGAGTTTATCTTGATAATTAGCCTTGCGGTAGACGGTGGCGAGGTTGGATAAGACTTTAAAAACCTTGTCTACTTCTTTAAAGATACTCCGGTTGAATGCCGGCTGATCGCAAGCGGTAGCCTGAATATCGCTGATATTTTGTTTTACTTTTTCCATTTCATTTTTAAAGTCTTCATCATCAAGCAAGTCTTTTTTCTTCATTTCAATGAGTTTAGCCTTTTCTGTTTGAAGAACGGCCAATTTTTCTTTGGAAGATTTAGAGTTTTTATTCTCCTCGTTTATTTTTTCTTTAAAGACATCCAATAATATTGTCTTTAGATTTTTTAGAGATGCTTCGCTTGGCGTTATTCTTTTTAAGAGATCATGAAATTCATCTTCTAATCTATCTTTTGATATAGACTTATAGCCTTTGCAAGTTTTGTTATAGCATTTATAGAACGGATATAGCTTTCCACTCTTACTTTTGGACATGCAAGCCGTTAGCGGACGATTGCAGTTCGGACATAATATAAAATGACGGAGCGGAAAAGTTTCGTTTGGCGTACTGGCAGAAATGCGATCGCCTTTATTTCCCTTATTAATATATTTTTGGCATTTATAAAATACTTGTTCGCTGATTATTTGTTCGTGCGTTCCGGGGTACTCTTGGCCGTTAACGGTCATAATGCCGACATAGAATTTATCGGTTAAAATTTTAAACAATGTTTGATTGCTTAGCTCTTTATTCTTCCAAGATTTGAATCCGGCTTTAATCATTAGCTTTTTTATTTCTTCCATTTGATAAGCTCCGGTTGAGAATTTTTCAAAAGCGAGTTTGATTATCTCGGCTCTTGGCCTATCAACGCTGATAATGGCTCTATTCTGCTCGTCTCGGCTGTTTAAATAGCCTAGAGGAGCTTTATAGCACCAAATGCCTTGCTTAATTTTCTCAAGCATACACGAAGACACTCTTTCACTTCTAACGTCATTATCGAATTGGGCGAATGAGGCCATTATCGTGCCAATTAATTTTCCGCTCGGTGTTTTATCAACTGTTTCGGTAGCCGATATGAATTTAATCTTTAATTCTTCTAAAGCCATTAATATCGTGGCATAGTCTTTGACGTTTCTAGATAGCCGGTCAATTTTGTAGACGATAACTGAATCAAGATTTTTATAATTCTTTTGACAATAAGCGAGCAAATCCTGCAAGCCTTTACGATTTACAGTTTTAGCGGATACGCCGTCATCGTGAAATAGTTTTATTATTTCGATGTCATGGCTCTTAGCGTATTCCAAGCAATATTTTTTCTGTTGTTCCAGACTAACACCGTTTTGGGCTTGGTCTTCGGTGGAAACCCGGTAATAAATAATTCCTTTTGGCATAGAATTATAGGTTAATAATTAAAAAGAGAGCAGTGAAACTGTTGGACACAATCATGCAAAGCACAACTGTACAGCCACTGCTCTCTTTATATCAAAACGACCTATT
>Ga0172373_10008632_pt1 | contig 12891 bp, 13 predicted proteins | sample Lak10m_2_FD_114546 | JGI IMG/M metagenome (GOLD analysis project Ga0172373, IMG submission 114546) | Freshwater microbial communities from Kabuno Bay, South-Kivu, Congo - kab_092012_10m | ecosystem: Environmental > Aquatic > Freshwater > Lake | place: Democratic Republic of the Congo... | reverse complement strand
AGCCCGACCAATTGGAAATGGACAAGCCGCTCGTGATGAACCTCAGCCGGGATCTCGAGAGCATATTCGCGGGATGGCGGCGGGACGCTTTTTGGCAAGCGGAGATCTTTCTGATCCTGGTCACGGTCTGCATAGCCGGACTGTTTCTGTACCAAAGGAAAGCCCGCGAGAACGAGCGCTTGAAATCGGAGCAGGTGGCTGAGCGCGAGCAGGCCGAGATCAATTTTCGCGCGATCCTCGAAGCCTGCCCTGTGCCCATGGTGGTCAACGATGACCGGCACAATGTGATCTATCTGAACGCCGCCTTCACGCGGACCTTGGGTTATCGACTCGACGACATACCGACCTTGACGCAGTGGTGGCCCAGGGCTTATCCAGATCCCGCCTATCGGCAGTGGGTTGCCGAAGCCTGGGAAAATTACCTCAATCGAGACCGGGAACAACAGAGCCAGTTTCCGCCGCTCGAAATCAACATTTGCTGCAAGGACGGGTCGGTGCGCACGGTGCAGGCCGAGGTCGACCCCATCGTCTTTGCAGCGTCTGGCAACCACCTGGTGTCGTTTTACGACATCACCGAACGCAAGGCCGCCGAAAATGCCATGCGGCTGAGCAACAACTTGCTGCAGGCTACGCTCGATGCCATTCCGGATCTGTTATTCGAAATCGATATCGAGGGGCGCATCTTCAATTACCACGCCCACCGCCGTGATTTGCTGGCCGCTCCGCCGGAAATTTTTCTCGGCAAGACTTTCGCGGATATCCTGCCACCGGAGCCTGCGCAAATCTGCCTTGCGGCCATCCGCGAAGCGGCCGAGCAGGGTTGGTCGACCGGCAAGGAGTATCTGTTGCACCTGCCGCATGGGGATTTCTGGTTCGAACTGTCGGTAGCGCCGATGAAGCAGATTACCGGCGAGGACCGGCATTACATCGTTCTCGCACGCGATGTCACCGAACGCAAGCGCCTCAGGGAGCAATTGCTGGCGTTTCTGGAGAACAGCGCCGTGGTGGCCTACATAGTCGATGAGGACAATCGCTATACCTTCATCAGCGACAACTATATGCGCACGTTCGGCTTGCGCAAGGAACAGATTATCGGCAAGACCCACCACGAGATCTTTCCACCCGAGATCGCCGACGCCTACCTGAGCAACAATTTGCAAGCGGTTAGCCGGGGCGGCATGGTCGAAGCGATCGAACCTGGTCCCATGAATGACGGGTCATGGTGGCTCTCCAACAAGTTTCTGTTCAAAGATGCCCAGGGACAGACCATGCTGGGTGGCCTGTCCGTGAATATCTCCATGCGGGTTCATGATGAACAGGAGCGCTTGGAAAAAGAAAGAGCACACAGGATTACGCTGGTGCGCGAAGTCCATCACCGCATCAAGAACAATCTGCAAAGCGTGGCCGGCCTGTTGCGCCGCGAACTGGGCCAGTTCACCGAATCGCAGCCGCGCCTGGAAACGGCGATCAGCCAGGTCAATGTGATTGCTGTGATTCATGGACTGCAGGGTATCGAAACTCGTGAGGCAACCCGATTGTTGGAGGTAGTCCGCAGCATCTGCAAATCGGTGGGTGATCTGCGGCAACGCGAGATCGCGTTTCCCGAACCGCCACTCGATACGAGCGTGCGTCACATCGAAATCGACAAGGATGAAGCGGTCTCCGTGGCGCTGGTTATCAACGAACTGGTGCTCAATGCTGTCAAGCACTCTCCGGAAGGCGCAGTGCCGCAGGTCGAGCTCTGCGCCATGGGGGATGGTGCCCGGCTCGTCATCAGCAATGCCACGAAAGATGAGCCGACATTCGACATCAAGAGCGGTCTTGGGATCTCCATGGGGTTGAGCCTGGTGCGCTCGCTGTTACCGGAGCAGGGTGCACAACTGACTTATGCTACCGATCTGCAGGGCCGGCTGAGTGCGATCCTGACGCTTGCGCCACCGACCATGGCTATCGATGTGCCCGAGAGGTAGTGTTTACGCCAGTGAGTCGCGCAGTTCGTCGAGCACCACGCGCAGTAGTTGCCGGGCCTCGTCATTGCTGTCCAGGTAGGTTGTTGTCGACATGAGGTGGGCGCAGAGCTGGTTATAAGTTCGCAGCACCGACTCGCGCTGCGGGTGTTCGATTGCCAGCGCCTTGACCATCAGGCTGATGGCGGTCATTTGCCGTGCCAGCGTGCCGTCGTCGGGAATGATGTCCATGTTGAGTCCTTTGCCGATGGCGCCAGGCCGGTGAGAAAATAGCTTTGCCCGGACCTTGAATTGCCCGCGTACGTTCGGTGCCGGAAAGCGCCCGAAGGCATTATTGCAGCAGCGTAATCAAAATGCGACGGAATTTTTCGCCAGGAGAAATTCGATGGCTTCACCGGTTGTGCTGATCTCAGGTTGCTCTTCGGGCTTCGGTTTGCTGACTGCCATCGGTGCCGCCCGCACAGGCTATCGGGTTTTCGCCACCCTGCGCGATCCCGCGTCGGGCGGTGCGCTTCGGGCTACGGCGGAGGCTGCGCAGGTCAAGCTGGAACCGCTCATGCTCGATGTCGATGATCAGGCCTCGATCGATCGCTGCGTCGCCCAGGTCATGGCCGATGCCGGGCACATCGACTGCCTCATCAACAACGCCGGTTTCGCCATGGGCGGCTCGGTCTTCGATCTTTCCCTGGCCGAACTGCGTGCGCAGATGGAAACCAATTTCTTCGGCGTGGTCGCTCTCACCAAGGCCGTGTTGCCGGGCATGATCGAACGGCGCAGCGGTTTGATCATCCAGATGTCGAGTATTGCGGCGCTCAATTCCAATCCCGGCCTCGGTGCCTATTGCGCTTCCAAGCGTGCGCTGGAAGGCATAACCGAGGCCCTGCGTTATGAGGTCGCGGACTTCGGTATCCGCGTCGCGAGCGTCCTGCCGGGGATGTACAAGACCGACATATGGACCAAGCGCAAGTTGGCTGCGCAATTCGGCGACGCGCAGAGTCCCTTTGGCAAGCGCAGCGCAGAAGGCCTGCAACTCATCGACAGACTCGTGGAAAGCCATGCGCGCGACCCGCAAGAGGTGGCCGACCTGGTGTTGCGCCTCATGGCGCATCCCAATCCGCCGCTGCAAACGCTGAGCGGCCTGGATGCCAAGATCCAGACCTTGCTGCGCCGCCTGCTGCCGGCGCGCTGGTGGGAGCGTATCGTCCGCAAGGCGGCAGGATTGCCTTAACGGTATCTGGCTTGCGCGTGCACCGCGCAAGAATATCCTCGAATGCACCGGCATCGTCTGCGTCGGTGAAATCCGCAAACAATTATGGCCCGATACTGACTCGAATCGCCTGCGCTTTCTGGTAGTCTTGCCGCGTTGTTTCCAGTCTATAGCAGGGATAGGTATGGTGGGCATCGGTTCGAGATTTCTGGCGTGGTCGGCGGCGTTCGCGCTGCTGGTATGCTTTTCGGCAAGCGCGCCGGGCGCCGGCCACAGCCTGGCGCTGGCGCCGGTTGCAGCCGGTCCTTACGCGGTGGCCTGCTCCAATCTTGCCCACGACACGGCCAGACTGGCACAACTCGGTGGCAGTCTTGGCGATTACTGGTCCGGTAACAGCGGCCGCTACGTCAGCGACATCCTGCTCGAGCCCGCATCGACCCTGAAGATCAGTCCGCGCATCCCGGATGACGGGCTGTATTCGAGACGCCGCAATAGCCAGGTCGATTTCGTGATCCTGGTGTGCTATCCGACGGATGCCGCAAATCCTCGTCCGGATTACATCCTGCCGAATGGTCGGGTGCTTCCCCACATGCAGCGGGACGGGGAGAAACCGCTGCTGCCCAATCCGGTCTGCATCGCGATTTATCCGCAACCTGCGGGTTGCGGGCGCTGGCCCTTGCTGACCTTTGTGCATGGACTGGGTTCGACGCCGCTGGACAGCTACTCGATCGACTTCCTGAACCGCTTCGCTAGCCAGGGTTACATCGTGGCAGCGGCATTCCACGGTGACGGGCGGTTCCTGAAACTGCAACTTGAAGACATCGGGGATGTCTTTTACATCGTGCGGAAATTCGATGCATTCGTCGAGCTGCAGGCGTTGCGGCCCCTGGCGGTCAAGGCCATGATCGATGCACTCTTGGCTGACCCGGACTTCGGCGCCAGCATTGACCCGGAGCGCATCGGCGGCATCGGCGTGAGCATGGGCGGGGAGACCCTGGGCCTGCTGCTCGGGGCGGAACTGACGGACAGCTATTGGAGCCAGGGCACGGTCGGGACCGTTACCGATTCGCGCATCAAGGCCGCCGTCGGCTACATCCCTTACGCCGGGCAAAACTTCCTGCCGGCCTATGGCGAGGACAATGCCACCGCACGCAACATTCGTGCGCCCTATCTGGCGATTTCCGGCGGCGCCGACCCGGTGGCGCCCATCTCCCGCATGACCCAGGCGCTCAACGCTACCCGCAGTGCCGCCTACCAGATCAGCCTGAACGGGGTGGCGCACCAGTACGACAGCAGCTATGCGGACGACATTTTCGGCTGGGCCATGCCTTTTCTGGCGACTTACCTGGATTGCGGCGAGCAAGGGCGCAGCAGCCGGGAGCGCTTGCAGCGGCAGCTCCAGGTGGCTGGTGGCCTGGACGACCAACTGGTGGTGTCGCGCGATGCACAGCCGCTTTGCTATGAGCAGGGCTGGAATCTGCTCGGCAACAGCAGCGATGCGTCACTCAGCGTCGCGACGACCTTTGTCGACAGCACGCGTTTTACCAGCGTGTGGACCTGGTCCGGCGCGATGCAGGACTGGGCCTTCTTCGCGCCTTCGCTGGCCGCACAGGGCGGCAGCCAACTGGCCGACTATGCGGCTGCGCGCGGCTACCGGCTGCTGAACACGATTGCTGCCGGGCAAGGCTTTTGGTTGCATGCGCAGCAGGCGGGCAGCATCGTTTTGCCACCCGGCAATCCGGTTACAGCGGCGGCACTGGACGCATCGCTGTCTGGCGGCTGGAACTTGCTCGCGCTCGGCGAGACGAGTTCGCCGCAGCAGTTTTGCAGTGCCTTGAACACAGTACCGACATCGCTCTGGGCCTGGGATGCCGTAGCCGGTACCTGGTATTTTTATTCGCCCATCCTCGACGCTGTGGGGGCTTTGGCGAATTTCATTTCGGCCAGGGGTTACGGCGACTTCGCCGGTGCCGGCAAGACGCTGGGGCCGGGTGCGGGATTCTGGCTTAACCTGAGCAGTTCGCAGCGGTAGCCTTGTCTATTGGGTTTTCGGCTTACTGCTGCTTGAATTTGGTGAAGCAGGTTCCGCCGGTGACTTCCTTGAGGCGAACACAATCGTAGCTTCGCGTGGAGTTGATCTCGTTGTTGAAAATCTGGATCACGTACGACGTTCCTTCCGAACAATCCAGGTTCCAGAAGGCATTTCCCTTGTGGTCACTACCCTGGTAAAAGGTCTTGTTGACGCCGGTGCAGGTCACTTTATCGCGCGCAAGATAGCCGGTCAGGATGGACTTGCGCCCTTCTTCGGTTGCCGCCAGGAGCTTTTCCTGAGCGGTATTGACCGGAACAGCACCGGCGGCGGCCGCCAAGCAGCAGATTCCAGCCACGCTGACAAGAACACGGTAAGGGCGACGCATGATGAAATTCCTGAAATGGGAAGATTCCCGGATTATGCGCGCATTTGAAACGCCCAAGTTTGCCGGACCTTGTCATGATGTGGCATAAGGGAGGCGCTGGCCTCAGAAATACAGGCGTTTTCCGGCGCTGAAGCGCTTTAAGGAAATCCGTGATCAGGCATATCGTGAGAAGCTGCGGTTGCGAATGGGGAGGCGGGTAATGAATCATCCATTCTTGGAATGGTATTTTCGGCTCTATCAGATGTATGCGGACATTTGGCTCAAAGCCATGTCATCGGTCGGGCGTTATCCCCGGGTGAATGGACGTCAACTCGGACGTCGCCTCGAACGGCAACGCCAACTCGAACGTTGAGCACGGCGCTGCGGAAGCAAGCATGATTTCTCGCGTTACCCGAACCATTGCGGCAAGCCTGTTCGCTATCGCGGCGATGGCTGATGCCCAGGAAGAGCCCGCCGCTTCTCCTCAAGCGCAGCAGGATCGTCAGATTCTGCTGGAAGCCTGCAGTGCGCTGAAAGCCCAGAAGCAGGCGGACTGTCTTGATGCCCTGGTGCGCATGGAAGAACTGATCGCCCAGGTTCCGCCGCGCTCTCCCGCGGAAATCGCCGCCGCAAAAAAAACCTTCGTGAAGAAGAAATACGCTGCGGTGCTGCGTGCCTTTGCGGCGCTCAAGACAGCGACAGCGCGCCAGGTCAGCTTCGAACAATATGGTCCGCTGATCGACAGCGCAGCCAACGAGGTGGCGTTACTGCGTCCGCGTGCGGCTTCGGACCCGGAGCGCCAGGCCATCCAGGCATTTGATCAGGCCATTGAGGAATACCGCCAGGCGGCGAGAAACTGGGAAGCTGCCGGGAAATTCGGATTGCCCGCCAGTTCCTTTGTGGTGCCCAAGTGGCGTATTGCCCGGGACGCCGTCAAGCAGGCGGAAGCACTGCTCCTGGAAACCGCGGCGCGGCCCTGACAATCCGGTTTGGCTGCGGTAACCTCCGTACAGGGAGGGCCTTTATCGATCAGCTCCAGCCCATCGTTCAGCACTGCGCTTTTCATTATCTGCCCGCATATAATGCTTGCGTGAATTGAAGAAGGTCATTACAGATGCAGCAGATATCCGCTGAACTGGAAAAGCGCCTGGGCAGTGCCGTTGAAAAGATGCCGCCTTTTCCCAAGAGCGTGCAGCGCGTGCTGGAACTGACGCGTGATATTAATTGCCGCCCCAAGGACCTGGTCGAGGTGATCGAGAAGGATCCGATCATCACCATTAAGGTGCTCAAGATCATCAATTCGGCGTATTACGGTCTGACCAACAAGATCACTTCGATCAACCAGACCGTGATTTACCTGGGTGCCAACACACTCAAGAATCTGGCGCTGTCCTTTTCCACCGTCGGCATCCTGCCCAACAAGAATGACGCCGGTTTCGACATTCATCATTATCTGGTTTCCTCGCTGGTGACCGCTGGCATCGTGCGCTCGCTCAGCACGCTGTATGCGCCGGGCGAGACCGACCCGACCGATTGTTATGTGGCCGGTCTGCTGCATGATTTCGGCAAGGTCGTGTTTGCCGTGTGCATGCCTGAAGAATTCAGACAGGCGCTGGCGCTTTCGGCGAATGAGCATATTCCCCTGCACAAGGCGGAAATGGCCATCATCGGCGCCGACCACACGGTCGTCGGCGCCATGCTGGTAAAGCGATGGCAATTTCCCGAACCGCTGGTCGAGTGTATTGCCGGCCATCACGATCGCACCCAGACTTCTGCCATGGGCGAATGCCTGCATGCCGCCGATTTGATTGCCGAGCGTCTGAGCTATGACTCGCATGGCAGGGTCAGTACGGAAAGAAGCGCCGTGGTGCTGGCCAAACGGTTTGGCGGTGAGGTCGATGATGTCATGGTCAAATTGGGCGACCTCAGCAAGATCATCGACGAAGCGCAAATGTTTTCCCGTTCGGAGGGCTAGGTGAAATTCAAATTCTGGGGTGTGCGCGGTTCGATTCCCGTTCCCGGACCGGGTACCCTGCGCTACGGCGGCAACACCACCTGCATCGAAGTACGCGGCGACGACGGTACGCTGATTATTCTCGACGGCGGCACCGGCATTTTTCCGCTGGCGCAGACCCTGCTGCGCGAAATGCCGGTGATGGCCCACATCTTCATCACCCACAGCCACTGGGATCATATCCACGGTTTGCCTTTTTTCATTCCCATCTTCATTCCCGGCAACACCCTGCGGCTGTATGGCGCTTTCAATCCGGTGTCGGGCAGCGGCATCGAACAGGTGATGGCTGTGCAACTGCAATACAGTTACTTTCCGGTGCGCGAAGCCGAAATGAAGGCGGCCATCGAATATGAAACGCTGGCCATCGGCCAGACGGTCGAGGTCGGCGATTGCCAGGTTACCAGCACGCTGCTCAACCATCCCGTCATCGATTTCGGCTACCGCATCGAGTGCAACGGCAAATCGGTGTTTTTCACCGGCGATCACGAACCCTATTACAACATCTACGATCCCGGTGACGAGGACTACGCCGAGTACCAGGCGCTGATCGAGGAGAAGCAGGGGGCCGTCGATGATTCGATGCGCGGCGTGGATGCCCTGATCGTCGACACTTCCTATACCCTCGAAGAATATCCCGGCAAGGTCGGCTGGGGGCACGGCCATTTCGATGCCTCGATCGCCATGGCGCAACGCGTCGGTGCGAGGCGTTTGTACTGCACGCACCACGAGCCGACGCGCAGCGATGACGACTTGGAGGCAGTGTTTGCCGCAGCCATGGCACGTCACGCAGGAAAATTGAATGGCCTTGAGGTTTTTCTGGCGCGCGAAGGACTGGAACTCGCCTTGTAAATCGAGTTGTTCTGTCCAGGCACGCTGCTCCCGGTAGCAACGAATTGAATGCGGGGGACTGCGTCCCCCGCATTCACCATCTCAAACTGCGGTCTCATATTCGGTGCCGCCGGATAGACCACGATGTCGGCTAGACCCGGCGCGTCAAAACCCAATCAACCGAGACTGAGCTCCGCCGCCGAGACGCCGATCAGCCTCACAGCCTCGGCGATACTGTCAGAGGTGACGGCTGCCGCTATCGCAATGCCCTGGGTGATCGCCTCATTGGTTGAAAGATAGCCCAGACCCAGGTCCACCGCATAGGTATGTGCGACTTCGATCTTGTTGTCCAGAAGATTCGCTACATGGCCCCATTCCGCGTGGCCCTTGTAGGAGTGCGCCGAATCAAGGATGCTGGACACGAGTGAGCCATGTGACGCCCTGCCGCTGGCAAGCTCTCCGCTCCAGTAACCGAGTCCCTCCGCATCGGCGCCTTCGCTTCTTCCCAGCACGTTCTTGTAGACGAGATTCACGAAGTCGGCATCGGCCATGCCGGCCGACATCCCGGTCAGGCTTGAATTCTGCACGCCGGCTTCATAAAAGGATTCGGCAATCTGGTCAATGCTCTTGCCTGCGGCGATCTGGTCAATCCAGTAGGCCAGGCCATCGGCTTCGGGAACGCGGTTGTAAAAGGCGAGATAGAGTTCTTCCAGATCGGTCAGATCCCCATGCTCGATCGAGGAGGCTTTGGCCTGTACGGTCAGGTTCACTGTCCTGTCGGCGAACTCGATGTGCTCGACATTGGTCAGCTGATCGGTACCCTCGATACCGGATTTGTCCCTCAAGGTATAGGAATTGCCATTCCTGCTCAGGGTGAAATTGGATAGCGAGGTTCTATAGACAACGGCATCGTCGCCATCCTGCCCATCGAAACTGTCGTCGCCCCGGCCACCCTCAAAATGGTTGTCGCCCATCGACCCGACCAAGTAGTCGTCCGCGTCGCCGCCGATCACGTCTTCGATCTCGTGCAGGCTGTCGTTGCCGATGTCGTCGCCGCTGGCTGTTCCCTTGAGGAGATTGACCACCACACCGGCTGTCGCGCCGGAATAATCGACGGTATCCCGGCCTGTGCCACCGAAGTAGTCGTCGTCGCCGATTTCATCGTGGCCCAGAATGCGGTCATCGCCGTCGCCGCCGTAAATGCTGTCGCTGCCCCTGCCGCCGGAAAGGTCGTCATGACCCTCGCTGCCTTGGAGTTCGTCATCGTCTATTCCTCTTGCGGCGTGATCGCTGTCCTCGTGGTTTTCCGGGTGATCGTCAATGCGGTCGTCTCTGGAGGTTTCCAGGGAGGAATCGGCATCGAGAACCGTGCTGCGAATATTGTCGTTGTCCTTGCTCATATCGTTCTCCAGTGAAAAGGGTTGGGTAGTGCCTCGTTTCAACGCTGCTGGAGCCAGTTTAAACCTAAAATCTTAAGGCCGCCTTAACCGTCGGCGCGTCTTGAAAAAATGCCCTGACGGCGCAGTGCCGCAACTGAATGCTACGTCGATTGCATGCGCCAACGGGCGCTGATCAGGCCGTGTGGCTTGCTCAAAAGAAACGGTCGAAATGCACTTGCTCGAAGGGCACCCGGTATTCCATCATCAGCATTTCCTGCAGCGCCTGCGTCATCGGAGGCGGGCCGGCGAAATAAAATTCGTGCTGCGTCATCTGTGCGCCGAGGATGCTTTTGACATGGTCATGGACGAATCCCGTGGCACCCGTCCATGGCGCTTGCGTTTCTTGGGCGGGATCGGAGACCACCGGGTAATGATGGATGCGCTGACCGTAACCGGGTAATTCGCTCAGGTAACGTTCTGCGCACAGATCATTTGTCGTTCTGGCGCCGTAAAAGAAATGCAGCTGCCGCTGCTGCAACATCCCGGCGGCGGCTGCACCGCGAGCAATTGACAACATCGGCGCCAGTCCGGAACCGCCCGCGACGCAGACGATGTCGCGCGGGCAGGACTCGCGCAGATAGGCCAATCCGTAGGGGGCGTCGATCTCGATGCGCTCACCCCGGAGCAGGTGATGAAACAAGCGCTCGGTGGCTTGGCCGTGGGCCACGCGGCGGATCTGGAAATGCCACTGGCCTTGCTTGTTGGCAAGGTTTGACATCGAGTAGGCGCGTGGTGCGGGAATGCCGGGAATCGAAAGCAAGGCATACTGGCCTGCCAAAAACTCGGTCTGGCCTGCTGCCAAGAAGCGGAATTCGAGCATGTCGTGCGTCATCGGAAGCATGTCGGTCAATTCGGCGCTCCTGCGCTGCGGCAGGATAGGGGATCGATAATCGGCAGCGGTGCGCACGTTGATCCGCAACGGGCTGTCGGCGCGGCACTGGCAGGCCAGCAGGCGCTGCTTGCGCCGGTCGCGCTCGCTCAAGCCGGGCGCTTCCGGCCAGAGGTTGTCCACCTCGCCATCAAGCAATTCGAACTTGCAGGCACCGCAGCCGCCGGAATTGCATTCATGGGGAAAGCCGATGCCGGCGCGCAAGGCCGCACGCAGGACGGTATCTCCCGCCGCTTGCGCGAAGCGCTCACCGCTCGGCTCGATCAGGATTGGCTGTGCTTGCGTGTCGCTGTCCATGGGCGTCTGTTTCTCCGGCAGGCGATCATGTCGGCGCAGCAATTGCTGCTGCGGTTGGGGCCTTACACGCCGAGCGAGCGGCGGAAATCGCGCGTGGCCTGCTGTGCCGATGCGACGGCGCTGGCAACATCCGGCAGCATGGTGCAATAGGCAACGATCGCCTGGTCGGCAAGCGGCTCCCATTTGGCGATCCAGCTCGTGATGACATCGGCGTTGCCGGGCGTCTCCAGCGCCTGCTTGACCAATGCCGCAGTCCAGCGGCGGTGGCGCGCCACATCGATCAGTTGCGCGTCGGTGAGCAGGCCCAGCAGGGTGTCGCCATTGTGGCGCGCGGCTTCGCCCAGCTTGCGCAGCAACGATTCTTCGATGGCCGGCTTGGCGATCAGGTTGAGTGCCACGAAGCCCTCGCCCCAGTCCCAGGTGACCAGCACTTTTTCCATCAATTCGCGAAAACCCTGCCAGACGGCGTCGTTTTCCCAGTAAGCGCGCTCGTCCTTGCTGAAGCCCTTGTCCGGGAAGGTCAGCGACAATTCCTTGGTGCGGTAGGCGGTATGGCTGAGGCAGCGCAACGCATCGGCCATCTGGAACCAGCTGCAGTTGGTGATGGTGCTGGCCGGCGCCATCTGGCCGATGTAGGCCGACGCCATCTGCACGGCGTGAAACAGGTAGCGTCCCGGCGTATACATGCGCGCCAGGGTGCCGGCCCAGGCGGGTGTGAGCGATTTGTCATGCTCGCGCTGGTTGAATTGGTCGAACAGACCGGATACATAGCTCTCCTGGCCATCTTGCATCAGGTTGTAGGTGCGGTAGATCAGTTCGTCCGGGTCGCGGAAGGCGTTCCAGTCGTCATGGCGCAGCGGGCTGCCCTGGTTGTACTTCTTGTACCAGACATTCATCGCCATGTTCGGGTCGAGCTCGTAGGGGGCGTTCGGATCGCGGTCGTTGTAATGCAGGTTGGTCGACACGACCTCGTACTCGCTCGGCTTGCGCCGCCGCGCCGCCAAATGGCTCCAGGTCTTGAGCGGCTTGAGAACTTGGGTTTCTGCCATGCTGCGTCTCCTCGTCGAATTATTTTTCTGCCCGGGTGGAAATTCCGGGCTATACGTGCTTCAACAGATAGAAGCGAATCTGCTCGGGACTGGTTTCGATGCGGCCGGCAAAGGAGCTCAGATCGACCTCCAGGTCGTTCATTTTGAACGGGCGTCCCAGGTTGCGCTCGATGGTTTCGCGCCGCAGGATCATTTCGTCGTCGGTGTCGATGCGCAGGTAGGCGCGCTTGTCGTCAACCCGGATTTCCTTGCCGGGATTGTCTTCGCGCGCCGCCTCGACGATCGCATCGGCCAGTTCGCCGGCGCGCATCACCGGGCCGACCCGGTTGTTCAAGTCTGCCGTCGCGATATTCTTGTTGGTCATATCTGTCTCCTGTTGTGATCGGCCGGTTGGGATGTGTGCCGGCCATTCAGGCATGCGCGAACAGCGGTTTGATGCCATCGACGCTGATCAATACCTGGTCGTCCTCGATCTTTACCGGGTATTGCGCCAGTTCGCAGCCGCCCGGATTGATGCTCTTGCCTGAACTGGCGTCGAACTGCCACAGGTGCGCCCGGCAGATCACGGTCTTGCCGTCGAACTTGCCTTCGCCCAGGGAAATGTTCTGGTGCGGACAGACGCCCTGAAAGGCCTGGATTTGCCCGCCTTCCGGCCAGACCAGCAGAATTTCCTGGCCATCCATGTCGAAGGCTTCCATTTCTCCCTCCCACAGATCGTCGAGGGAACAAATTTTCTTGAAGGTCATACACTCGTTCCTTGCTATGGGGAATCAGTTGGCCGGTTCCCAGATGATCTCGATGCATT
>Ga0172373_10008631_pt1 | contig 12892 bp, 15 predicted proteins | sample Lak10m_2_FD_114546 | JGI IMG/M metagenome (GOLD analysis project Ga0172373, IMG submission 114546) | Freshwater microbial communities from Kabuno Bay, South-Kivu, Congo - kab_092012_10m | ecosystem: Environmental > Aquatic > Freshwater > Lake | place: Democratic Republic of the Congo... | reverse complement strand
GCTGGCACACCGCTTTTGTAAGCTTTCACCAGCGCTTGGATAAACGCGATCATCTTGCCGCCCGTCAGATTCAGCGGCGGCTTGCCGGGAATATAGAGCGTGGCCGAATAAGCGTCCTTCTTGACCAGTTCGACCACCATCCCGCCCCGCGCTAACTGCTTGGTATGTTGGTAAAGACTGGAGAGCCGCCCAATATCTATCAAACCATCGGCGGTGTAGGTTGCCAGTAGATCTGGCAGGCCAGTGATCACATTAGCGCCGAGACAGAGCGGAAACTCTCGACCGGCCGCCAACACCAGACCCACGCCGCGGGCATTCATGGCGCGGAGTTGAATATCAAGTCGCTGCAAGGTGGTGGGTTTGGCGAGGTTACGAGCCAGGTAACAGGGCACCCGGTCTTCGTCGAGTTGTATCTCGCCCAAGAAGGTCAGGTCATCATCCAGTTTGGCCAGCGCGCTCCGGGCCAAGCACGTCTTCAATCGCTTGAGGATCATCTCCTCCAACCATTCGGAGCGAATCGTGTACTTGTCCATATTGGCCACCGGTATTTCGACCGGAAGACCGTCGACCGGATCGTCGTATACCAACCAACCCGGCTTGCCGGCCGAGCGCACCGCCACCTCCTGCTCGCCTTCCCCTGACTCGACCTGAAGCGTTGTAAAACGTCCCCGCCGCTCGATGAATCCACCGTCCACCAAACTTTCGAGATCCAGCCCCCGTTGCTGAAAGAACTGGCCGGGCAGTTCGGAATGGCCCTGATCGTAGAGTTCAAGCAGCGCCGGAAACAGAGCACGCTCATCATCAACCGTCAGCACCCTGATGGTCTGCAGGATGCCCCACGCCTTGAGAAGTGCATACCCCAATTCCCGCTGAACAGGATCCTGATTGCTGCGGAGGTTGCACCGATTCGGGTCAGACAGATGAATATTCAGCGCCCGGGTTTTGGCATCACGATGCCAGGTGTAGCGAACAGCGATGACAATTTTGGCGAGACAGCTTGCATGGCGAAATAGGTGGCCTGGACCATAGACACGGTTGGCCACACTCTCAAAATCATCCTCGATGGTTACCTTAAGTCCCGTGCGATGCTTGGGATTATCTGTCCTGACATCGATCTCGACGATGCCGACCTGACCAATGTCAAATCCTGGAATGGATGGGATAGGCAATTGCAGAGACGCCATGAATCGGCTGAGGTTGTATTGCTTCAGGGTCAACGGTTTATCGGACAAGTCGATCTTGAGCCCTACCTCGGCAAAGCAGCCCGCCACCTGCTGTCTGACTCCCGGGGTATCTGAATAGACCTCCAGCAAGCCGTCCCTGGGCGAATACAGCAAAGTGGCTTCATGCAGCGGGCGATAATACCGCTCGCCCCGCCGGCCGTCGGTCTCCCGATATTCGGCCAAGCTGGAGAGCGGACCGCCATGGCGAACAATCAGCAGATGCTGAACCTGAGGATCACCGTCGGCGCCCTCCCCCGTCACCTCCAGGTGGCTGACCGTGCAGCGGCCGTTGAGTTGTAACCGGCTTTGTAATCGAGCTTCGAGGCTTTCCTTGATCTCGTCCGTCCAGGTGAAGGGCACCGGATGGTCAGCATCCAGCTCATAGGCGTCATACAGCTTGCCGTAATTTCGGTAGTGGTCGGCAAAGAACAGGGTCTCCGCCTCGTCAAAAAGGTCGGCCTGGTGCTGATAGAGCCACAGGCTTCGACCCAGCCCATCAAGCTGTTCCTCCCAGGATTGAGTGTAGGGATGCCGGAGTTTTTCGGCGATACGCTGCAGAATGTTCCCGCTCTGCTTCCCGGCCAAGGTCAGAATACGCTGAGCATGGCGATCCAATGGCACGGCCACATCTGGCTGAAGTTCATTGCTCAATCCCAGCAGTTGCTCACGCAAGGGCGGAACGGCGCTCCCCCTTACCTCTTCACCCCAAGGCAATTCCGCAAAGATAGCCGCCACCTGACCGTCATCGACCGTCGCCAAAAAAGACTGCAGCGAAGCCAGCGGCGCCGACTCCAGCAAGTGATGCAATGAATGTCCGTTCTTGTAAGTTCTAGCCATGTATCCCCCCCGTGGGCTTTGATGATTTGACGAAGAAAGATTACGATAGCAGATGTTATCTGCTCTGAACATTGCACGCATAATTACCTTTCACGTCTGCTATTCCTTGTGCCAGAATAAGCGCCATGAAGATTCATGCCCTTCGCTTGCAAGCCCTGCGTCACGAGGTCGATAAATTTCGGACCATCGCCGCGTTTGCACGCCACTACGCTCTCGACAGCACCTATATCTCGCAACTACTTAATGGCCACCGCACCATCGGGGAAAAGGCCGCGCGCAAACTGGAAGCCGCCCTGGGGCGACCGCCGATGTCTTTGGATTGGGACGGCCAGGATGAGACCACCCCCGAGCATGAACGACCCTTCGACGGACCTCTTCCTGGCTTACGGCAGGTGCCACGGATCAGCCATGTCCAGGCCGGTCTCTGGACGGAAGCCGTTGACCCCTATGCCATGGGCGCCGGGGACGATGTCGTTCTGACCCAGACCTCCCTGGGGCCGCACGCCTTTGCCCTCACCGTCCGGGGCGATTCGATGACCCCGGAATTTCAGGAGGGCGATACCATCCTCATTGACCCGAATGTCAAACCGACCCCGGGCGATTATGTGGTGGCCAAGAACGATGATGGCGAGGCCACTTTCAAGAAGTACCGCTCTCGGGGCCTCAATGAACACGGCGAACCCGTGATTGAACTGGTGCCATTGAATGAGGATTACCCCTCCCTCCGCTCGGATCGCACGCCCCTGCAGGTCATCGGCACGATGATGGAACATCGCCGCTACCGGAAAGCCAAAGGGGCATGACAGAATAGCAACATGATTACATTTTGCTATTGTTTTATGGCTTAGCTTCCGCTAACCTCTCTGCCACACCCCATCCGGGGCTCACCTGGGAGAACACCATGCGACACACCGTCCTCTTTGCTGCCATCACCCTGATGTACGCGCTTGCCTCACACATGGACTATTTGGATGAGGAAATGCTGGAAGCCCATGCCGCTGACATACGTGCAGAAATCGATTGCCGGTCACTGCCGGTGGATTGCCCGATGGCAAACGATGTACGTTTGTTGCTGAGCCACAGGTAGTCAACTGGTCGCCCGGGTGGTTTTCCACCCTGGGCCCTGGCGCGTGAGAAAGATCCTGTGCTTCGCCGGTATATACCGGCATGAACAAGATTTCACGCCCCGTCCGCACACCCCCTCCCCCTTCCATCACACTCACCCTGGGCGCCGTATTAGCCCAAGGGGTGATTCGTCTCCATGACCGTCAGAAACGACTTGATGAACGGACCGAAGAGCGGGTTCATACGGGGCGTACTGACAGCCAGGAGATGCACCAATGACACAGTCCACCATGGCCCGCGTGGCCTCCCTGCCCCATCTGACTACCCCAGAACTGAAGCAGCTTTGGCGGGAGTTGTTTCAATCAGAGCCGCCCCCGTTTAACCGGCGGTTTCTGGAAAGCCGTTTGGCTTACCGAATTCAGGAACTGGCCTATGGCGCCCTGAAGCCGGACATCAGGAAACGATTGGAAAAGATGGGGGAAAAGCTCGACGGGGGGCGGGTCGAGATTCGAAAACACCGCATCGATAATCGTCCGGTGCCCGGCACTCGGTTAATCAAGGAATGGCAGGGGCAACGCATCGAGGTCGAGGTGGGGGTAGATGATTTCCTCTACGCCGGCCAGCGCTATACCTCGCTGTCACGGATCGCGCGGGAGATTACCGGGACCAGCCGTAATGGCTGGACGTTCTTTGGCTTCACCTCAGCACGGGGATAACCATGACGGAGCGGAAACTCAGATGCGCGATCTACACCCGCAAATCCACCGAAGAGGGGCTGGAACAGAACTTCAATTCCCTGGATGCACAGCGGGATGCTTGTGAGGCTTACATCACCAGCCAGAAATCAGAGGGCTGGGTGATGTTGCGGGAGCATTACGATGACGGCGGCTATACAGGCGGCAACATGGACCGACCGGGATTGCAGCGCTTGCTGCAGGATATCCGGGACGGGCTGGTCGATGTGATCGTGGTGTACAAAATAGACCGGCTTTCTCGGTCACTGGTGGATTTCTCCAATCTGGTTGCCCTGTTTGATGCGCAGCAGGTGACCTTTGTCTCGGTGACCCAGGCGTTCAATACGACGACGTCGATGGGGCGACTGACCCTGAACATTCTCCTGTCGTTTGCCCAGTTTGAGCGCGAACTGGCGGGAGAACGGGTTCGCGACAAGATTGCGGCCTCACGCCAGCGCGGGATCTGGATGGGCGGCACCCCTCCTCTGGGGTATGACGTCAGGGATCGAAAGTTGGTGCCAAACCCCACCGAGGCGGCGTTGGTGCAGGAGATTTTTAGCCGCTTTGCGTCAACGCCAAGCATGGCGACCTTACACCGCGATCTTCGCGCCCGCGGGGTGACGTCGAAAGCATGGACCACCACCCTGAAGGGTCGGCCCCGAGAGGGTACACCGATCAGCAAGGGGCTACTCTACAAGATGCTGAACAATCCGGTGTATCTGGGGCTCGCGGTCTACAAGGGGCAATCGTTTCCGGGCGAGCATGAGGCAATCATTGATACCGATCGCTGGGAACGAGTTCAGGCGCATCTGAAGAAGGGCCAGGCCCTGGCCAAGGGGGCCAAGGCCGAACGGCTGACGCGGGCCCCGACCCTGCTTCGGGGGCTTTTATTCTCGGAACAAGGACGCGCCTTTACGCCCAGCTACACCATCAAAGGTCAGAAGCATTATCGCTATTACGTGAATACCGATGCGATCAAACAGGGAGCCAGCGGTTGTGAGGTCCGGCGGATGCCGGCCGGGGAGTTGGAGATGACCGTCAGTGAGCAGGTGCGCGGCATCCTAAAGTCACCGGAGTTGGTGGCGGAAGCGGTACGGGCGGTCCGGCAGCAGCGACCAGAGATTGAGGAAGCCGAGGCGATCCAAAGCCTGACGGCCATCGATACGGTCTGGGAGATGCTCTTCCCGGCCGAACAGTCGCAGGTGGTCCGCACCTTGATTGAACGCATCACCATTCGTCTGGATGGCCTGGAGATGTAGTGGAGGGATCAAGGTCTGGCGGAGTTGCTGGCCCTGCAGCAACCTCTGGTAAGATGGAAGGAGGCCGCGTGATGAAAATCAAACCTTGGGTGCCGGCCGTCACCCACGTACCGATGACGATCAATCTCCGCGGCGGCAAGACGGTGATGGTGTTGCCAGATGGGACGCGGGCCATTGAACGGGCCGAGGTGACCCTCGATAGTGGCATGGTCAAGGCGATTTCACGGGCCTTTCGCTGGCAGCGGTTCTTGCAGTGTGGGGTGTTCAACACCATTGAGGAGCTGGCCGCGGTCGAGAAGATCAATCCGTCCTATGTCAGTCGCTTGTTACGCCTGGCCTTTCTATCACCGCGAATTATCGAAGCCATCCTGGCGGGAAAGCACCCCGCACATCTGACTCTGAAGGATCTGCTGACGCCCTTCCCCATGGACTGGAAGATTCAGGAGCGGATGTTTCTGAGTGGGGTGAAGGGCTGAGCGGGCTTACGATGACTGCGCGATATCCCAGCTCTGGAATCTGACAACACACCTGGCGTGGCCATTTTCAGCGTGGAAGCAAGGTGAAGGTATAGGTGAAGAATTGGCTGGCGGGATCAAACGAGATTTTTACCTGACCGCGTGACCCAACGAATATGCCAGTGCCCGAGTCGATGGAAAAGACGATTGGGTCGCTCAGAATTCCACCACCCGTTGGGTAGGTCTCAACCCCGGACAGGTTCATATCGTTAGTCGGAGAAATTTCAACGTCTGCACGGTTCTTTGATGTACCGCACCGCCGATTGGTTTGATTCAGCTCATCCTTGAAGGATTGGTTGAACGACGTTTCGATAAAGACCTGACGTCGCTCAGATGCTCCGTTGACGGAGGTGATAATTGCTGAAAGGTCAAAGGTGCCAATCGAGGGGATGCCGTTTACGGGGCGCTCATATATGAGGCCATTGGCGACAACCATATCCCCGAGCGGGCCATCCGTTCCATTTGGCACGATCGCACGCTGGGTGTTTTTCGTGTAGACGGTAAAGGACTTACAGCCGGCGTTAGCAATTGAGGATAAACTGGCTAGTGTCACCAGGCCTAATGCAAAAAAGGCTTTTTGCGCTGCATGTCTAGGTAATAGGCTCATGGCTTCAATCTCAGATTTCAGGTGAACGACTCGGCAACTCGTGGAAATCATAGGCCATGAAATCTGATCTCACAATTGCAGTACACCCGGGCGCATCTGACTTTGAAGGATCTACTGACGCCCTTTCCCATCGATTGGAAAATTCAGAAGCGGATGTTTTTAAGTGGGATGAAGCAATGAGGAGTGCCTTGCTCAGGAAAAAGCCCCAATGAAGGGGCTTTTTCATGTCTGTGATTGAGCAGTACGCATGGGTTAAGCTCACTAGCATTTTTTCATCCGATTGAAGCTACCTGGCTAGTCGGGCTTTGCGGGCGGGAACCCGTTCGGCCTTTTCTTCCGGATGCTCGGGCAAATCGACGGTGGCCATGGCGGTGATGAGGACTAATGCAAGTACGATGATTTCCATGTGAGGACTTCGTTGTTGAACACGCAGCCAGTCTGACACGATTGAGAACAAATAAGTCCATTTTTGGTTGATTGTTTCCATGAAAGAAATTGATGGAATGAATCAGCCCTGCCTGATCGACCTACTCCAGCCAAGGTTCAGTACTCCCTCTGACGCAGTTTTGCAGGCCTGGAAACTCGGATTCAGCATAATGAATTCTCAATTTACAGGACTACCAAACATTGCTTTACCTGCCCATTCTGTGCTAGGCTAGACTGGAGATTAAAGGGGCGTCAACTGAGACTTATCTCGCGGAATTGAGCTATTTACGGGAAGCCGCCACCTGTTCATTTTCTGAATCGGGATAGCTCATATGGTTGTATGGTGATTTATGAATAAAAATTTTATGGCCTCCGTACTAGGGGGCATGCTGATCGCTTCGACTTCCAGCAATGTCTTAGCCCAGTGCAAAGTCAATGTTCTCAAGGGATTCTGGACTGTCCAAATTAATGTACCTACTGAGATAGACCAAACTCACGTTCCCTGGACTATCCAATCTCCGGGTACGACTCTAACTTGCCGTTTCAATATGCTAAAGGATGGAACTTCAGAGCCAGGTTACTCCGCTTGCGTTCAAACACCCATGGATCTCGGGGGATATGCGTGGGGTAATCTTCGTTCGGTCAAGGCGTTTACCAATGAACATGTACAGCAATGTCGATTTAATATTGCATTAAGTTTTGACGATGGCGAGGGCGGTGGTCGAGAGACTAACCTGCTTGCACGTATGACTGTCGACAAGAAGGGCATCATCGGTGAAGTCATTCAGGGTGTTCGCAATATTGGAGGCTTTATCGGATTCAAGACCATTAAATAAGAGGTCGCCTACGCAAAATTCAAATTTCCGGGTATTGGCCTTTGATATCCTGTCGTGTGTAGTTTATTCAATAGGTCATCAATGCAGCTATCGAACCTTGGGCATTTATCAATGTGGCCTTACCCAACGACCCCACAGAATGTCCTCATAGACGGGGCTCTGAACCACCTGTCTCCCAGCAATGCAAGCCACACTCTCATCAAATCTATCGGGACCAGTCGAGACCGCTGATCCTGTGCCATGCCGCCTAGGCCAACAATAAAAAGGACCGGGCCAATGATTACTCTATCGAATCCCACGACATCCAGTCTCCGGATTTCCAATGGAAACGGAAGAGCCTTCCCCCTTACTGTAAATTGTTATCTTGGTTTTTCGCGACGGCTATTCATCTTATGATTGAATTCTTTGAATATCGCCAACGCATTCAATGTCTCGCTTAGGCGTACCAATGCTGCGCCAGCGTCAGAACTGCTTTTTACTCACTCGGTGCTCAGCGCCGACCGCGAGGTTAGATCGTGTACCGTCAAAGGATACGTAGCGGAACTCACTCCCGCTAGGCGCCATAAAAATTATGTAGGTATCCCCAGTATCTTCGTAGGTTGCCTGAGCCACACAGTTTTCCCCATTCAGAGCATAGGTGCCATTGGTTTCCACGGCGTGGCCATTCATGTCCGTATACACATTCGACAAGTGTCCCAATCCATCGTAGCTTTCCTTGCCTGTCTCGAAATAGGGGATTCCATTCCGATATCCCATGTGAGAGTAAAGATAGGTGCCCTTAAGAGTCTTCAGTGAGCACCGGGGAGAGAGCGAGCGACTGACCCGAACTTCCCGTCCCGTTATTTTTTTGCCGGCTGAGATCGAGGCCCAGGTAAACTCATTCCCGGTTGGACTGGCGTACAAGGTATAGGAGTCACCGGAATTGTAGACGGCGCGCCCGACACAATTCGCATCCAGACTATAGGAGCCGTTCACCAACGTCACCTGTCCCGATCCATCCGCATAGGTGTTGGTAATGTTTCCTCGCCCATCGAAGATCTCCTGCCCACCCTCCAAATTGACAATCTGTCCGTTTTCGCCAGGCGGCACAAAGGGCAACACTTTGTCTTTAAGGCCTGTCGCACCATAGAGATAGGCGCCCTTGAGCGTCTTCAAGGAGCAATTCGGCTGCGCTTCAACCCTACTGGTAAGCAGAGTCAGAGCAACAAGAAACAGTAAGCTGGGTTTTGCATACAGGGTCATTTACCGCTCCATCATCAATGAGGGGTCGACGGGTTTACCAAGAATGGCCTGACTTATCGGGTGTACTCCGAGCAGGGCGCCACCGATTTAAGTTCTAGCAAAGTCGTTGCTATGCCGGGTTTTGTACTATCGAATACGCTGCCGTCGATTGAGCCCTGAACCAAAAGCAACACAAAGTTAGGGTTGGCTCTGGCCCACTCGCTAAGAAAAGGAATATTTGCCTCGCTGTTCCATGAGGTGTTATCGATCATAACGATCCTTCCCGGTACTATGCCATCAGCTTTTGACCCCAGGTTCCCAATGCCGACGGTCCAAGACCCGAACTTGTCGGACGCGCACCAACTCTCTCCTAGCACTGAGCAGACGGCAAGCCCAGTAGAACTAGCACCCCTCTCAACAAAATCAGCATATCTGAAACCATTGTAAATTGGGCGGGACGCATCGGTGATGTCCGCTACATAACCCTGATTGCTGACGTAAATCAGCTCAAACCCCACACTGGCTGGAGCGGGCCCAACATTGGCATCAAGATAACAGGACGTATTAGGATTCAGATTTACCGTGCGGGAAACTGCTCGCTGGTTAAGATCTTTACTTTGCCAGAAAGTTAAGCCGGCCTGGTAGGATCGGCCTTGTCTTGTTCCATTCTTGAGAACAATCTTCCCAATAAGAGCCCCCTCCTGCAGAAAGGCCCTGATCGGCTTTGGCATGGCCCGATTTTGGACGCCCATCGACACAGTAACAGGGGCTGTTTCCGAAGCCGCTTTGGCCTTTATGGACCGAGCTTGGGTAGCAACATTTGCGACTTCGGAGAAGGTGAAGTCCTGCATGCCATAGCGTTTGCTCCCGGAATCTGTCAATGTCAGATTCTGCCTACAACTTTTCATCTCACTGGTAAAAGTACATTGACCCGGCTTTACGGTTAACCCGTTGTCGACGGGCTCCACCTTGACCTTCAACGGTTCGGTCAACTGTGGACCCACATAATCAATGTGAATCTCTGCGCCATTTCCGTCAATGAAGAGAGTTTGAGCTTCTTCATAGACGATCAGGTCTCCCGGCTCAAGGGCATGGACGGGTAACGACAGGAGCTTCGTGGCTATAGCTACCACGGCCAAGTGCTGTAAAACATCCATGGGAGGTATGCTCCAGAAAGGGTGAACAGTTTTCGGCTATTACTAATTGCCCCGAATTGACTTACGCTATCTTTGGTGCGGGAGGTTGTCAATACACCTACTGAATCAAAACCAAAATAAAAACCAGGAGGATAGGAAGACTCCTGGCGAATAAAACGCGGAACCTTGTCGCCGGCCTAATACGACGCGGTGGAGCGACCTACCCAAGGTGATGGCCGGGTAAATGGGCACGGAACCCGCTCACACGGTCACCCTATTAGTTTCCACTACAAACGGCAAAGAGCAGAAGAAACCGCGTCTTTTTGCGTCATCAAAGCAGGTATCGAACTTTTCGCGCAAGCCCTGTATTAGGAAATAGCCAGTTATCATCCCGGAAGGGCCGAACCGTTCACAGGTCTGATTCTGGCCTTGGGCATTTCTCAATGTGGCCTCATAGGTGGCGCATCCCGACAGCTGCCCCATCGAACACCCGAGCAGAATCAGCCATCCGATTCGGCTTGTATGGTCGCGTGAAGGGGCCTGTGGTGTCTGCGCCCTCATCATTTCGTGACCCCGCCCTCATGAAATCCCCGGGACCGGGCGGCTTCGACACAGTCACGAAAGCCTTCCTCGAGATAGGTATGGGAGATGATGCCGGCCTTGCCACTGGCTTCGCAGGTAATGGATTGGCCCTTGTCGTCAGTCAAGGTGGCGATGTGCGTGGCACACCCCAGCAGTTGGGTGGCGAGGATGAGACTGAAAAGGGTCTGCATGAGGGATGTTACTGCCGAATAAATTCCCCCAACGACGCCGATATGGTGCTGGATAGCGGTGTGGTGCCCTTGAGGGATTTAATGACTTTGCCTGAGTCGCCAACAACGAAGTAGATGGGGTTGGCCGGCTCGCCAAAGTAGCCACTGCAGGTTTTGGCATCGTAGGTCACGGGAAAGCTTCTGCCCTCGACTTCCTTGGCAATCTCGCCACTGCCGGCGAAAGCCCGGAATACTTTAACGAAGGTCAGTGTGCCATTTTTGATCTCGGCGGAGGTAATGTCGTAGCGGACATCGGCCACACTGTTTTCATAGCCAGGCGGCTGAGAGATTTTGCTCATGATGGTGTATTCCACCGATGAGACATAGTTGCCGGTCAGTTTTTTGGGACAGCTGGCTTGGGCATTGATGCCGAGGACCAGTAAACCGAATGCGATCAGGGCTTTATTCATGGCGATTTGCCTTATTGGAAAGTGGATTTTGGCAATCGCTTAGTTTTTGGGCAGTTCCATGCTCTCTATTCCCAACTGCTGACACTGCTTCCGTTTCATAATGGCACCCGGGACGCCCATCGGGTATCGATCCCGGCAGTCAATTTCGATTTTCTTGAGAGCAAGTTGTAATTGCTGCTTTTGCAGCTGTTCCTGTTGCTGCTTACTGGCAGAGGAAGCACATCCGGTGAGGCCGATAAGGATAAGGGTGGTAATGAGGGTTTTCATGGGAACGATGGCCGCCGGTGATAAGGAAGAATCCTGCCGCACTGGATACCAGTGCGACAGGGAATTCGTTTAGATCAGGAATTCTTCTGCCTGACGGCCTTCGCTGATTAGGGCAGCCAGCCAGCGCGGCTTGACGCCACGGCCAGTCCAGGTCTGATTGGGGTTGTGGGGATTACGGTACTTGGGAGCGACCTTGCCGCCACGACGGGAGGACACCGGACGGTCGCCGTCGGTGATGGTAACCGTCACACCGATGGAATCGGCCAATTCCTTGATTTGGGCGATGACGGCCCTGCGGCTTTCCTTTTGCTTGTCTTCGAGGGCCTTCTGCGCACGGGCGGCAAGGGCATGTAATTCTTCGAGTGAGAGATGGGAAAGATCTTGGCTCATGGTTACCTATTCGGGGTTATTAACAATGGAGCCAATATGATAACAGGATTATTTCTTCTGTCTGTCGTTGCGGCAGATATTCCAGATAAATCCCGGCGCTAAATCAAGGGAAATAGGCCGACCGATTATTGGCAGAGTATGTCATGCAGGCGCTCGTTGACGCTGCCCGGTGGCCAGGACTGGAATTCCCCACTCCCCATTTCCTGATAGGCGACCTTACCCTGACCCATGGGTTTTGGGTGGAAGCGCATATCGATATCGCGGAGTTGATGGTTAACACAGTCCATCTCGACCGCAGATTGGATCGACTGGAAGGTGGCAAAGGATTCCTTGATCGGCACCGGGTAGTTGCTGAGCACTTCGACGGTAATACCGATGGAGCTAGGCTTGATGGTCGTCGGATCGAGGTAATAGGTCTGGCCACCGACTTCGGTGCTGGCGTAGGCCTGCCATTCGGCTTGGGCACTGAGGGAGGTGAGCAGTAGCATGATGGTTCTCAGCGCGCCACTTGGCTGAAAAGACTGTAAACGCGGCAACCCCTGCCCTACCCCCTTAGTCGCCATTGACGGCGTCACGGAAGGGTTTTCCGGGCTTGAAGTGCGGCAAGCGACGGGCGGCCTTGATGAGTTTCTCTCCGGTCTTGGGATTCCTGACTTCCCGAGCCTCGTAGGCGTGGGTAGTAAAACTGCCAAAGCCACGGATTTCGATACGTCCCCCGGTGACTAGGGTTTGGGTCATGTGGTCGATGATGATTTTGACGGCAGCCTCGACGACGACGGGAGGTAAATCAGGGTTCTGGGCGGAGATCCGCTGGATCAGGTCAGATCGGTTCATGCGCTTTTTTTCTTTGTTGTTATTGGCAGGGACCTAGGAGAAATACGGTCAGGACTCAGACCTCATGACTTCATCCAAAAGGGTTCGAAAACTCAAACTGGTCGAAAAAAATCGATTTTCTCGAACTTTTCACGACAAAGTTCGTAACCTTTCTGGGGGTACTCTGGCCGATGAGGCTTATAAAGCGATACCTATCAATGGGTTACAGCGATATTCTCTATTCCGATCAGACCGCACCGCTGTGCTAACCCTGATTTTTTAGGGCCGAAATTGACCCTTTTTTAGCCGATTTTTGGCCGGAATTTCGATGTCCCTTCCGG
>Ga0172373_10008630_pt1 | contig 12892 bp, 3 predicted proteins | sample Lak10m_2_FD_114546 | JGI IMG/M metagenome (GOLD analysis project Ga0172373, IMG submission 114546) | Freshwater microbial communities from Kabuno Bay, South-Kivu, Congo - kab_092012_10m | ecosystem: Environmental > Aquatic > Freshwater > Lake | place: Democratic Republic of the Congo: South-Kivu... | reverse complement strand
TGTGTTATTGTCTACATTTACTCTAAAATTGCCCTGATTGGGACTGGCTGGTCTTTGTGCTGTAGTACCAACTGGAATGTCTATAAATCCTGTCGATGAAGTGTTGGTATCATACGCATTTCCGCCAGCACCAGCTGCGCCTGTGGCACCAGTTAGACCGGTAGATCCAGTAGCACCAACATTGCCTGTAATTCCAGTAGATCCAGTAACACCAACATTGCCTGTTGCTCCAGTTAGTCCAGTCGCTCCTATATTTCCTTGTATTCCAGTAGCACCTGTAGCCCCACTGCCCGAAGATATAGGAGCACCATCCACAGCAATACTATTTCCTGAGGCCGATAAAGTTACATTACCAATAAGAATATTGCCGCTGACTGCTAGTGAGCCAACGGCAAATGGTTGAGTAGGCACAGCGTTAGGCCGGTATCAGTGTTTCCTCTACCCAGTTAACTGTGGGTTCATCCCATCTGTAAAACTTGGGCGGATCACCTTGACCAGCATCAGCAGGCATGGGTACTGGTGCTTGCCACTGACATGTTGATTCATCTAATTGCCAACTAGCAAAAGGCCTGGGCGGAATAAATGCGTCACGTTGGGCATCATATTGATAACCAATGCCGGCGTAGTTTTTACGCAAAGGTGTGCCACCTAAACGATGTGTGCCAGCAAAAGTGTTATAACTGGTTTGAATCCACTGCTGTGGATCACCTACAGCACCAGAATCAATAAAGTCTTGTTCAGCCACAATAACTTGTACAACCATGTTATTTGAGTCTAATTGTGCAAAATGAGCCATTCTCAAAGTCTCCTTTCATGTATTTAGTTAAAGAATGAGTTCAGTTAGCTCGTAGTCATCTCCTACGTCACCCGTTAAAAATGTGTTAAAGCTGAGACTAATTCTAGTACCAGCATCTTCGGGCAGTGTTTCCACCATGTGTGTAAGTGAGCTTGGAAACATGATAAGTTTGCCAGGTTCGGCTTCAAACCACCATGATTCCGAATTGTAAGGATTAAACTCAGCTGCTCGTAATTTTAGTTGCTGATATCCGTCTCGGTAAAAATAAATTCTATCTCGTGCCGGATCAGTTTGAATATAAAATACGCCTGAAACATAACTGTTTGGATGTGCGTGTTTATGGTGAAACTGCCCAGGTTTGGTATGATTAGTCCAGCTTTGTGTAATACGTAATCGTACATCAGTTTTGGGACTCTGTACAGTATAGAAAAATTCATTCATGCTGTCTTGAATAAAGTCTCGAAACTGTTCAAGTCCGGGTTGATCTAGTACGTGTCTATCTTCGCTGCTGGTATTGCCCATGTTTGGGCGTTGTGGTTGACTGGTTAAAATTTGTAGTTCTGAATCCGTGAGTGGGCGGTCTATGTTAAAAAAGCCTATGGGTGTAGGAAACAGTCCGTGTAAGTTCATCATAGTAATTGAGATCCTGGTAGTTGAGTAATACTTGTATTTACACAGGATTGCTGGTGACTGTGGTTATTTCAATAAATTATCTTGCTCTAGCGTACTTGAATGGTGATTCGGCAAAGGCTGCGTAGATATAGGTGGCGCTGCTAGCATTTTCGCCTGCATTAGTTGACCTGATTTTAAACCCATTGGATAGTAGATCAACTTTTGAAAAAGACATGCTTTCGGCTGCACTTGATGAAGGCAAAATTTCTCCGTCGGCAGGATTAAATATATTACTTCTAGCTCTATCTTGAATAACCCAATTATTTCCCGCTGTATCTGACCGTTTCCACAATATAAATGCAGGCCTAAAACCTGTATAAATAAAAGGGCCGTCAGCTGAACCGTTGCCGGTATAACTACCAAATGCGCTGTAGCCGGGTACTTCGGCAAAACAGTAAGCAATAATCTTTTTAGTACTCTCATTTACGCCACCATTGGTACCAAGACTAAACACGCTCGATGTTGGTGTTGCGCTATTCCACATTGCTGCATCTGTAACAGTTGAATCTGCTGTATTAAGATAGAGAAGTTGTGTTCCAGATAATGCCTTATGCCAAACTCGCCAGTTATAAACAGTATCTCTATTCCTGACAATTATAAATTGTGGCACAGCATTTAATCCATGTCCAACAGTAGCATTGGCTCCTGTTCCTGTCCAAGAAACGATTGAGAATCCAGCAGTAGTGTTGACTCGAACATTGGCACCGATTGACCCAGTAGTATTTACTACTGAAGCGGTACCAGCATCCCAAGTCCAAGCCACATAATTCTGTCCGGTAGTATTTGTATAGCCTCCTGCACCAGTAAAAGATCCAGCAGTAACAGTAAAACCATTCGAGTTAAAAGCTGATAGATAACCATAAGTACTGTTATCATTTACGCTACCTTCAACATCTGTGGCATTTGAACTAAGTACTTTACTAACGGAACCAGTACTAGGGCCACGATGCGTATCATATAACATATGTGAATAGTTGGTGGTACGATTTTTAATCCAAACAAAATCAGGCGAAAAATTAGTAGTAATATTTTGCGTAGACCCATTACCAGCATAAGCTAGTGTGTCAAACGCTGTGTTAGATTTAACAACATTTGGTGTGGGCAGGTTGTGTGTGTTGAGAGATTTGAATCCCGAGGGCGCGGCATAGGCAAATGGTCGTTGTCCGTAATTAAAAACCATTGCAGCACTGTTATCTGACCCGCCCACAGTGTATACTCCGCTGGACATTGTTAATCCCGAAAATGCTACTCCTTGGCTTGCACCATTTTTGTAAAAAGTAATAGATCCTGCGTCAGCATCAACAGCAATACCAATGATATCACCAGTGGTATAAGCAGCACCGTAAGCAGACCCAGTAGCAGCATTGTCAGTCTTTTGTCCTAGTCTATTATAGGCCCAGGTATTAATATAAGCATCTACTGTACGATATGCTTGATTCTTGGTAACACCAATCCACATATTATTACTACCAATGGCTTCGACATAAACTTCCCAGTACCATTTACCGGAACTAAACCCTATTGTGCCCATATAAGCAGATGAAATTCCTGATGTTCCGGTTGCAGCCCTTAATGTTCCGTCGGATATAGTAGCCACAGAAGTATTTTGCATTAAAGCATTAATAGTACAATAATTCCCACGTACCTCACCACCTAAGCCAGTGTCTACTCCCCAGTTAGTAGGAACATCTAGTAAACTGTCATTGCCAGCGCCGGCTGTGACACTAAAGTTAGTGGGTACCCATTGGTTATAATTTATGTCACCTTGATTGTAGGCAAATTGTGTTGTGGGTGGAGTAAAGTTTCCTGTGTATCTTGCGGCGCGAGTGATGCGAACATCTTGTATATACCCTTGTGCAATATAAGCATTTGTTGGAAGATTGTAACCTATCGCTAATCTATCACCGAACCCGCTGCCTTGACCTAATGCATCACTTACACTCCATGTAGTAGCAGAAGCTGTTCCATTTAGGTATATTTTCATCACACCAGATATTCTCACTAAGGCAACATGATACCAAGTATTCAAAACACAGGTAGTGCCTGCAAAAGTTGCATCCCCTGATGGAAATCTATTACTAGCATTAGCCCAATTACCACCTAACCTCCCAGTACTAGGTTCCCACCCTATGAAAAATGAATTAGCATTGGTACCTGTAGTAGCCGCTGTACTTAGATGATATCCCCAACCACTTCCATTTCCTGTAGCATAAAACCAATACTCTAATGTAAAATTTTCATTAGATGCAGCAATTTGTATAGGCCCAGTTAGTAAGTAATCACCGGTGCCGTCAAGATACACGCTACTACCCCACTTGCTTTGAGCAGTAGAAATCTTGGTGTCGCCCACAGTTTCTAGGTTGCTGTCACCGGTGGCATCTACAATACTGCCATTGACAAAGTTTAACAAGATAGCAGTATTGGCCACTGCGGTTAGTGGTGCGGTTGGTACCGAGGAAGGAGCACTAGCAGTACCTTTAACTATGCGTAAATCTGCTATGTAACCTTGATGCGGGAGTGTACCATCAACAGCTCGACCAAATGTCCCGTATTGGGCTACATTAGGCGCTTGTGAGGTTGTGGCAGCCGAAACTCCATTTACATACAAGGTCGTTATTCCGCTTGATCTCACTATACTAATATATGCCCAGGAATACAGAGGAATAGTGCCACCAGTAGTAATAGCACCCACAAGCCCATTGTCAACTTTTATAACCCCAGAACTATTAACCCAGACAGAAAATCCTGAAGTTGAGTTTGCTGCATTGTAAAGATTTATTATACTTCCATCCGAGGCAGCAGATTTATAAACCCAAAAATCAACAGTCCAGTCACCTGTTGATAAGTCAAAACTACTGGTAGAGTTTCCTTGTACAAGATAATCCCCAGTACCATCAAAATACCCTGACCCACCGTTGACCGCAGCTGAGTATGCGGCAGTTGGTGTAAACGGTGAGAAGGCCACAACTCTGGCGTCACCGTTTCTGGTAATAGTGAAGTTGTTAGTGCTGTTGTCTTTGAAGCGGTTGGATTGGCAGGTGAGAAGGGAAGTGTTGGTTATTGCTGTGAGTGGTCCGGTGGGAGGGGCGAAGGCTGCGGTGTAAACGGCAGTTCCTTTAACAATACGAAAGTTAGATATATAGCCATTCCAATCGTTAAATGATGTTCCCGCCAGAGTTCTTCCTATACCAACACCACCTGTACTAGAAACTGTTCCTGAATAAGAATATGTTGTACCTGATTGCGATCCGGTAATATAACATGTATTTGTAGATCCACTTCTTACTATTGCAATATGATTCCAAGAATTTATTGCTAAAGTTATGCCGCCACTACCAAAAACATTACCCGTACTATTAATGTAAGCATAGACTTTAGAAGAAACTATGGTTAAAACTAATCCACCAGCATCACTACCAATACCAAAAAGAGCCGGTTGCGTTGGAAATGAATTAGCATAAAACCAACATTCAACTGTATAGTCACCAGTTAAATCGAACGCTGAATTACTAGCAACACTCAAATAATCACCAGTACCATCAAAATAATTACTCCACCCGCCTTGTGTAAACGGTGAAAATCTACCTTGTGTAGTATTACCATTTCTAGTTATAGCAAACGCATTAGTGCTAGAATCTGTAAATGTATTGTTGTTGGCATTATTAGTACCTGTGCCGTTTAACAATAATACAGTTTGATCCCAAAATGGATCTGCTGTGAGTATTTGATAATTACGCCCTAAACTCAACACAGATGAGTTATCTGTAAACGGCAAGTAGAAACCATTGGTGCCATATGTACCAGTATACTTTTTGGGAATATATTGACCGGTAGTAACATTGGTGTCAGCGAATTGACTGGGCAATAGTGCCTGTCCATCTATAAAATAAAACTCTGTGATGTACCCACTAAAATAAGGACTGCCATTCATCCACCTGCCGATATAATGTGTAATACCGGCACGATTATGCCTAGTACCAGTGAAAGTAGCAGCAGCAAAAGTTCCAGTTAGAGTTTGTCGTACACCGTTTACATAAGCTCTTATTCTATCTGTGCTGGTCGCATTTGAAAAATCACAGTTGATCACAACATGATACCAAGCACCAACATCTCTAAACACTGCGGAAGTAGCTACATTATTGGCATTAGCTGTACCATTTTCTCCGGTGGTAATAGCTAAAGTATCTGTATTAGTGAGATTAATATAAAAGTAATCGCTAGCATCAGTGCCCGCCACCATAATTGGATTACCACTGCCAGTTATTGCACTGCGCTTGATCCAACAACTTACTGTGAATGTTTGAAGATTTCCTGTGCGACTGGGAATCCAAGACAAGCTAGTAGAATCAGCACTATTGAATCTCAAACTACGCGATACTTGTAGTTGTACGGTGATAGTAATACTAAATGTGCGTGGCGAATCTTGTAGTTCAGCATCTGTAGCAATAATAGTAAATGAGTAACTAGTGTCGTTTTCTAACCCAGTAACTGAGCCACTCAACAAACCACCCGAAGTCAATGTCAATCCTGTGGGCAATGAGCTGCCTTGCGCTAGTGCAAATGTTGTAGCACCTGTAGCAGCCAACTGTATACTGATAGCATCACCCAATGAATAGCCAGCCAAATCACTGGCAGTTACCCAACTTGGAGTAGCACTAAATGTAACACCATTAACTCGAATCGCCACACCACCGTCGGCATTGATAACATAAAGCATATAAGTACCAGCCGCAGTGGCAGGAACCTGTGCTCTAACTTCAGTAGGACCAATGTAGGTAGTACTGGTAGCTGGAGTGTTATTAATCAACACTGTGCAACCAGCAGCAAAACCAGTGCCGGTGATTTTAATATAACCACCTGCGATGTCAACTGCGGTATCGTCTAAGTTATTGTAGCTGGCATTGGTTACTGTGACTGCGGTGATTTTAGGACCACCACCAGTAGCCACATCACCACCTGAGGCCACCGACTGCCCACCCACAGTAGAACCTGCTGGTAGTGCAATGGCTGATCCTGTGGCAGTTACTGTAGCACCACCTAAAATCAAACTGTTGCCACTCAAATAAAGATCACGCCAACGGAAATTACTAGATCCTAAATCATAGGTGACATTGGCAGCAGGTATTATATTGGTCGTCACCGCAGTGAGATTGGCCTGTATCCCGGTGGCACCTTGTGGCCCGGTTGTACCCTGTTGACCAGTGGCGCCAGTGGCGCCTTGTGGTCCAGTAGCGCCAGTTATTGTGGCTGCACTAGTTAATTGCCATGTAGAACCTGACCAAGTCCATTGATTACCGTTGTAAGTATAGACTTGGTTTAGTGTGGGACTGTTAGGAAAATTAGCTGGCATAATATACTATTTAACGTGTTGGAAATGCCTGGGTGGGCGGCTCAAATCCACCGTAAAGAGCTCTACCTGCTGTTACTCTAACATCACTCAAGTAACCAGTAAACAACTCTGTACCACCAGTAAAATTAGCGCCAAGTGTTACTAAATTCGATGATATAGACGTAGTGTCGCTGGCAGTGGTTGCATTGCGTTGCCCATTGTAGTAAAAGCTGATTGTGCCATTGCTACGCACCAAGGCAATGTGATTCCATTGAGCAACCAACAGTGTGGTAGTAAATGTATAGAAAGTACTGCCTACTTTGAGGTTTACTGAAGTGTTTGTGTTTTCCAACATCAAGCGCATGGTGTTGGCTTGATTGTCACTGGCTGCAGAACTATATAAACCACGCCAACCGCTGGTGGTTTCAGTATAGTACCACATTTCAATAGTAAAGTCGCCGGTTCCGAATGCCAATGCCGGTGTGCTGGGAATCTTGATGTAATCACCAGTGCCATCAAAGTAGATAGAGGGTGGAGTAGCCACTTGTGCACCAAAAGGAGAAAAGTCTGTGACTTTTGCGTCGCCAGTGCGAGTAATAGCAAAGTTATTAGTACTGCTATCTCTGAAACGATTTGCATGACAGGTTAGTAGACTTGTGCCAGGAATTGCAGTAGCTGAGCTTGTTGGTGATGTGAATACTTGTGTGCCAGTGGTTGTTGAGGCTGTCTGATATTCTGCAGGCACTGATCCTTTTACTATACGCAGGGAGGACAAGTAACCTGTAATAGCGTTACCGCCGGCTGGAAGAGACCCTATGCCAAGAGTAGTTGTAATAACATAGTTCTGACTGGTTGTGCCAACACCTCTTAGTATACCATTTACAAATATGCGTGTGTCGTTCGAGCCTGTGCTTTGTCTTGCAACAACAAAATGCTGCCAGGTGTTTGCAGTCAAGGTATAACCAGTTGATACTATGTCATTTTGTGTAGCTCTACGACCGAATTGCAATTGACTTGCGTCGTAGACTACATACCAGTCTCCCGATGAATCACCAATTAATACATATTGACCGTTAGCAGAAGAAGTTGGGTACCACCAAAATTCTACTGTAAATTGTCCAGAGCCCAAATCAAGGCCGCCGCTGGCATTATCTGCAACGGTTAAATAATCCCCAGTGCCATCAAAGTACACACTGTAGTTAGACATTAATGGACCAAAATTGACCTCTCTAGCATCTGCCATGGTTTCTAACACATTAATTGTGTCTTGATCTGCCACGGCAGCGTCAGAAAAATTAAGTAAAAGTTGAGTGTTAGGAACAGAAGTCAGTGCAGTAGTAGGTGGTGTAAAATTGGCTGTATATAAAGCAGTACCTTTTACCACGCGAATACTAGAATACCATCCAGAAGATTCGGTGTTAACATCAAAATTGCGTCCAATTCCATAGGTTGTTGTAGCAGCGAAATCTACTGTGTCTGCTGCGGTTCCTATTGAAGCACCATCAAAGTACATAGTCGATGTGCCGCTGCGTCTTACTACAGCAATATGATGCCATCCAGAGTTAGGAGCATGAGGCGCTGTGCCTGATATTTTATTTGTGCCAATTGGAGCTTGGTATACAAATCCTGTGCCATTAAATTTTACATTCCAAAATGTTCCAGAGTTTGGTGTTACATCAAATAAAGCACCGTTACTGGCTTGAGTAATATAAATCCAAGCTTCTACTGTGAAATCACCTGTACCAAAAGCAAATGCTGTTCCCGGTGACAGTGTTAAGTAGTCACCGCTGCCATCTAGATATAGTGATCCGCTGTGTACCGAAGGACTATAAGTACCCGAGCTAAATGGACTAAACGGTACAAATTGCGGAGTACCGGTTATACTAAAGGCAGTACGTAAATAGGATTGATCCTGTGCCCCAGTAGCAGTGTTAGCGATCAGCAAACTAACATATCCGCGCATCGTAACATCAACACCAGGGCCAGTGTGACCAATTGTGGTAGTAGTTAATGGACTTGTACTCACAGTAAAACTATCACCACGGAATATAGCTTGATTTCTAATCACTCGCAAATTAGAAACATAAAACGGTCCACTACCGATAGCCAGTCGTCCAGTGCCCCCAGCACTACTGGCTGTTGTGGTTCCAGTCACGGGCGATTTAACACCATCAATATAAATTGATATCACGCCATTATCTATAGATGTAGACACATGATTCCAACGTCCGGCTGTAACTTTATTAGTGGCTGTACACGAGTATCCACCTCCGCTGTACCAATACCAATTTGGTTGTGCCGAACTGTTTATAGAAAACATTAGGTAATTCAGGTGTGCACTTTGGTCTGCCATGATTTGAAAACCAGGAAAAGAATATGCAAATACCCAGTACTCCATTGACAGTGTAGTGGTGCTACCCGACCAACCCCAAACCACGCTAGGCGAAGATGTAGTTGATGAAATTTGATCTGAAGATCCTAGATACGCCGACCAACCGTATGGACTAAACGGTGAGAATGTGCTTTGGCTGGCATTTCCATTGCGAGTGATTAGGAATTGATTTGGGCTAGAATCCTGGAAACTGTGATTGTTATGTGGTTGACGATACTGAAACATTAACAACTGTGTATTAGTTGTAGCAGTCAATGGTGCTGTAGGCACAGTAATAGTGCTTTGCGTAGCGTCGTACCCACCTGAACCTTTAATCAATCTAAGATCTGCAATATATCCTGTAACAAGATTTGTGCCATTACTCCACCCTGCAATGGCACCTCTGTTGCTGGCAGATCCGTCATTAACCGAAGCTGTACCTAGTGTAGCATTGGTACCAACTCTAACTCCGTTTAAGTAGCTGGAATAAGTGCCACCAGTCCTAACCCAGGCCACATGCGACCATTGACCAATTATAGGTTGTGGTGATGTAACACCATAACCCGAGGATCCTGAATATAAATCTGAGGTTCCAGCAGTATTAATATAAAACACATATGAACTGCCTCCCGCGGTACTAAAGTCGCTTTGTCCACCTAGCACAGAGGCTCCGCCGCCACCAGTACGATATACCCATGCTTCACAAGTAAAATCGCTGTTTTTCAGTAGTAAAGGCAGTTGGCTAGCAGGAATGGTTATATAATCACCGCTACCATCAAAATACATTGATCCCGAATCACCGGTATTAGTGACGTTAAATGGATTAAAGGAACTTACTCTAGGTGTACCAGACGCTGTATAAGCATAATTATTGCTGCTGTTGTCAATAAAACGATTGCTTTGGCAAGTCAACAATGACACTGTTCCTGTGATACTAGCAACTGCACCGGCGCCAGTGTGTCCCACTGCGGTGGCGCTTAATGGCAGAGTCGACGGAACAAAACTTGAAGTAAACAGTGCTTGTCCCTTAACTATGCGTAGATTACTTACCGATCCTTCAAAATAATTAGCTGCCACTGATGAGTGCTTACCAATAGTAAATGCCGCAGCCTGGGTAACAGAATTGTTGTCAGTCCATGTAGAACCATGTTTGATACCATTTAAATACATCGAATGCACACCACTTACTTTAGTCACTGCCACATGATACCAAGTATTGTTTACAACTGGCATTACTAACAGGTCGGCTCCTGGACTTACTCTGTAAAAGATAATGGTATTATTATAGGCATAAAGCAAATAATAATCCCAGGACCATACATAAGTAGCAGCACCTGATACTGAGCCGTTAAACCAACACTCAATAGTCCAATCGTTGGTTCCAAAATTAACAATGTTGTTTGATCCAGAAAATGCTATACCTGCACTGCTAAAATAATTGCTCCATCCAGTACTGTATGGAGTAAAGTTACTGGCTCTTGTATCGCCTAAAATAGTAAAATTAGTAAAGTTATTAGCACTGGCATCACGTATGACATTATTACCAGTACCACCAGGCACCAACAATACTGTACTAGATGATACAGTTAAGTTAGCAGTTGGCGCAGAAGGTTGATAACGTGCTGTTCTAGTAACACGCAGATCTTGTAAGTAACCATTGAGAGGTATTTGCCAAGCCGGTGCGCCGACACTAGGACCACCAATGGTAGCTACTGCTGTTGCTAATTGTTGTGTTGTACTTCCTAGACTACCTGCATTGCTGTCTGAGTATGGCGAATCTTCAACTCCATTAACATAAATCTTAAACGTTCCCGCCAAGACTACCAATGCCACATGGTACCAGGTATTATTTGCTAGAACAGTATTTCCGGTTCGGTTAGCGGTATTATTACCAGTGTAGTAGTGACCGAAAATTAGTTTGCCCGCATCTGTGATAGAAAAAAAGTATCCATAATAGGTAGCTTGTATATCCAAAGTTGTTATCAATGGATACTGATTACTAGCGGATGGATTACTTAGTTTATAAACCCAAGACTCAATAGTAAATGTGGTAGATGATCCAGCAAGTAATTGAAATCTTTCCGAAGTCGGAAATCTTAAATAATCACCAGTACCATCAAAATACATGGAACTAGTATTGGCAAACTTTGCGACAGCGCGACTATGACGAGCATCTGCCACAGTTTCAAGCACGCCACGACCCGAACGATCTTCTATACCGTCTGCAACAAAATTAAACAATGCCACAGTATTAGCAGTTAATGGTAATGGTGCAGTTGGTAATGTGACATTACTAGTTCCGGTTTCTGTAGCCGACCTAGAATATCTCAAACTACTTATATAACCATTAGCAGTAGTTGTACCATAGTTGTCAGTAGAAGCACCAATGGCTATTGCCTTAGTGGTAGAGTTTGTGCTAGACACTGTCCAAGCACCATCATACACACCATTCAACCACATCTTAGCCGTAGTACCCGTCTTAGTTATAAGCAAATGATTCCAAGATCTTAATATGTAAGATGCCGTTGAAGTTTTAGCATAATAAGTAGACCCAAGGAATTCAGCATAAATCTTATTACTACCATCTGCGTTTATATAAAATTGATTGCTGCCTACGTTTGAGTACTTGGCAGTTAATATCATGTTAGTTGCAAGTGGGTAAAACCAAAGCTCAATTGAACTATCACCGTTCAAGTCAAGTGCCAATTCCCCATTTCCAAATTGTAAATAATCTCCACTACCATCGAGATACAGTGATCCACCGTGTACAGCAGGTGAATAGCTAGTAGTGGGCGCGAATGGCGAAAACGCAGTAATACGAACATCACCGGTACGGGTAAAAGTAACAGCACTGGTGCTGCGATCAACAAATCTATTGTCTTGCAGTGTTAAGAGTCGAGTTCCGGACACTGCTGTTGAGGGTGCAGTAGGAACAGCAGTATAAGCAGTGCCATCTACTAGCAATACGTTGCTAATATATCCATTAGCAATGTATGCGTTTAATGCACCATCGGCTCCAATGTATATACTTTTAGTAGGTGATCCAAAAGTTCCCGATTGAGTGTAAGATCCAACTGATGTGCCGTTAATGTAGGCAGTAATTGTGCTACCAACCCTAACCAAGGCAATGTAATTCCATGTGTTTGCCAGCAATGATCCGGCAGGTGATATGATTCGAGGAAGGTTTCCGTTAGTGAAAAATCGTGTAGTGTTAAGATCTTGAACAATAGTCCAATCAGTGGAATTTATTCCGGTGTAATTTCCAATAAATTTTTGAGTGCTGGTTGCAACATCTGTTGGATATACCCAAAGTCCAATAGTGAAGTCCCCGGCTGGTGCAAATTGTCCAGTGTTTGGAGTATTTAGATAATTTCCAGACCCGCTGAAAAATACACTCCACCCACCTGGCGCAAATGGAGAAAATGTACCTTGGCTGGCATTGCCTGCGCGAGTGATCAAATGATTATATGGACCAGAGTCTTGGAATGTGTGATTGTTATGTGGCTGATTGTTTTGCAGAGTCAATAACTGAGTGCGATCAACAGCAGTCAATGAACGTGTGGGCACAGAGAATGAAGTGGTGTACACAGCCTGTCCAGCAGTAATGCGTAGATCAGAAATATAGCCATTCAAAAAATAATTGGCGGAGTTTGTATAACGTCTGCCAATAGCAATAGGATTTCCAGAATCACCTGTAAAGCTAGTTGAATTTGTAACAGATGCT
>Ga0172373_10008629_pt1 | contig 12892 bp, 5 predicted proteins | sample Lak10m_2_FD_114546 | JGI IMG/M metagenome (GOLD analysis project Ga0172373, IMG submission 114546) | Freshwater microbial communities from Kabuno Bay, South-Kivu, Congo - kab_092012_10m | ecosystem: Environmental > Aquatic > Freshwater > Lake | place: Democratic Republic of the Congo: South-Kivu... | reverse complement strand
CAAAATGATAATTTTTACAAAGTGGGATATTATGTTGTGGTGTCGATTTTAACTGAGATGGCAATTAATGGCGATTTGAATTCTAAAGATTATGCTAATATATCTGTAAATGCACTTTCGCAGTCTATAGCCAATATTGCTGTAGAAAAAACTATTGAAAAAATATTTACCGATCCAAATTCTTTCATGAAGGGGCCAGCTTCTTCTGGCTTGGGATATGGAATAAGTCATATTGTTTCATCGGCTATTAAAGATTTTTATGCAGATGATAAAATGAATTCTCATCAATGGATGAGTACATTATCTACTGCTGGAATTGTTGGAGCATCAGCTACTATTGGTTCGGTTATCGCTTCAGCTCTTTATGCTGGTTCGTTTGCTGGTCCCATTGGTTCGGCAATTGCAGTGATTGTTGCCTATTCTTTAATGGGTGGAAAAAAATTAGAGGCAGGTGAATATTTTGAAAAAATTGCGTCTTATTCTTCTATTTTAAATTCTAATAATCTCGATTATGATTTTTATGTTAAAAATTACCAAGGCGCTATAATAAAAACCAATAACAACTCTAATGATAATCTATATGGAAACATCGGAAGCGATAGCTTGATTGGCAATTTTAAAAATAATTTAATTTATGGCTATGATGGCAATGATCAACTAATTGGCAATGGGGGCGACGATATTATTAACGCAGGAGGTGGAGATGATTGGCTAAATGGTGGCTTCGGCAATGATTTTTTAGTTGGGGGCTTGGGTAGCGATATTATTTATGGGTCATTTGGCGATGACATTATTTTTGGTTATGATGTAAATGATAGAAATAATGATTTAGCTAAAAATAACCAAGACTTAATCAATGCAGGATCGGGCGATGATGTGGTATATGGCGGTAGTGGCAATGATATTATTTTTGCAGGAGATGGTAATGATGAAATAAATGCGGGCGACGGTGATGACTTAATATTTGCAGGATCTGGCAAAAATAAAATTTTAGGCGAGGGTGGTGATGATAAAATTTTTGCTGGCAATGACGGCGATAACATAGAAGGAAATTCTGGTGATGATGAAATATTTGGTGGCCTTGGCGATGATATAATTAATGGCGGGCCGGGATCGGATTATATTGATGGCTCTGCAGGAGTGGATTTAATTTTTGGTGGTCTTGGCAATGATATAATTTTTGCAGGAGATAATTTCTATAAAAGCCAAAAACTCGAATATAATAACTCAATTCATGGCGAAATTGGCGATGATTTTTTAATTGGCTCTTGGCAAAATGATTTAATATCGGATGGGCAGGGAGACGATGTTATATATGGTAAAAAGGGTGACGATAAAATAATTTTAGGAGAGGGAAATAATCTAATAATTTTTGATGTCGGTGATGGCAATGATCAAATTATTTTAAGTGAATTTGTTGATAAAAATTTAATAAAAAAACAGCAAAACTCAATTAACATAACTAATTACCAAAATCTCGATATAAATTCTAATAATATTTTATTGAAAAAAATCAGTAGCGATTTAGAAATAAAGATATTATCGAGCGAGTATTTGCAAGACTCAATCCTTATTAAAAATCAATTTCTTGATGAATTTGATCCCGAAAATATCGTCATTAAAAATATTATTCTAAACAATAATTCAATAATCGATTTAAGTAAAATTAAAATCTTAAGCGAAGGCGAAATAGAATATTTTGTAACCACTAATTTTAATCCAGAAATTCTCCACAATGTTTCGTCAATCAGGGGCTATGATGAGCAATATAATATCGTAAAAGATTTGCATAATTTTAATTTCTATAATCAAGAAACATTTATCGAAAATGGCCAAAATAATTTAGGTGAAATGGAGCAAATTAATTTTGAAATATTTAATGAAATTCAGTGGCTTCCTCTAAAAAAACAAAGAAACATTCTTGGTGGAAATTATATGGTGTGGCGAGAATATCAAGCTCCAAATATTGAAATAAATTCTGATAAAACTTTAGCCATCGGAAATTTTTGGAGTGAAAATTTTTTTGGCAATAATTTTGACAATCAAATTAATGCAGGCGATGGTTTTGACAATATCGATGGCAAGGACGGAAACGATATTTTATATGGCGGCGGTCAAGATGATAGAATTTTTGGCGGAAATGGGAACGATTTAATATTAGCAGGAGCTGGCAATGATTATATTGAGGGTGGTGATGGTGATGACGAAATTTATGGCAATGATGGCGATGATTTGATAGTGGATTTAATGGGTAAAAACGCAATATTTGCTGGGCTTGGCAATGATGAAATAAACATTTCTAATAGCTCGAATTTAATTTTTGCAGGTTTTGGTAATGACAAAATCTCAACTAATAATTTTAACTCAATAGATTCAAAAATTGGCAATTTAATTTATGGCGAAGACGGCAATGATTTAATTGAATCTGGAAGTGGTAATGACCAAATTTATGGCGGAAATGGAGCGGATTTAATTTTTGGTAAAGCTGGCAACGACTATATCTCGGGCGGTATTGGAAATGATATTTTACACGGCGATGAGGGGGATGATTTAATATTTGGCGATCTGGATAATGACTTTATTTATGGGGGTGATGGAGATGATTTTATTTGGGGTGGTGACGGCGAAGATTCAATTTTTGGAGAAGGCGGAAGTGATATAATAAAGGGTGGCGCTGGTAATGATGTAATTTATGCTGGAGGAGGAAATGATAAAATTTATGGTGAAAATGGAGCCGATTTAATATTTTTAAATTCAGGTAAAAATTATGTGAATGCGGGCGCTGGGGGTGATATAATATATGGTGGTGTTGACGATGATGAAATTTATGGCGATGATGGCAATGATTTAATCTATGATTCTGCGGGTAATGATATATTATTTGGAGGTTTGGGAAAAGATATTTTTGTCATTGAAAATATGAAAAATCAAGCTGGGCAAGTTGATTATATTATGGATTTTGACAAAGAAAATGATACAATAATTATTAAAACAAAATTTGATGATAACCTAAATTTTGTTGAGCTAATCCATAATTCTAAATTTATAAATAATGATCTTGAAATTAACCTTGGCGAAAATAAAAAAATAATTTTAAAAAATTCTACCACCAGCGATTTATCCTCTGAAAACTTTAAAATTGGCTTTGCGCTTAGCGAAGATGAAAAAATAATTTTTGCCGAAAATTCGGGTAGTTTAATTTTTGGTAATGATTTAGATAATATAATTTATGGTTCAAAATTTAATGATGAAATTTTTGCGGGCAATGGTTATGATAAGCTTTATGGGCTTGAAGGCGATGATATTTTTCATTTTGAAATTGATAATAAATTGCTAAAAAAAGAAGAAAAAATTTACAGCGATGAAATTGCCTATTATATTGGCAAAATGTCGCTTTTGGTAAAATTTTATAGTCAAACAATTTTATATTCACAATATTATCAATATGCGCCAACCGAACAATTTGTGGAATTAAACAATTCTTTAAATAAATCCACTTTTATTTCTGGATATGATTTAATAAATTCTGGCAAAATATCGCAATATTATATTCCAATTAGTGACTCTAGGGTTAAAAATGAGCCATTTCGAAGTGCTGACTACTATAATTTAGATTCCGTTGAAAAAATCGACTTTAAATATAATCAGATTTACCAATATCAAACTAAAAATTTTTACAATAACCAAAATATTGATATTACCGGATATAATCAATCGCTAGATTCATTTTATGGCGATGTCGGCAACGATATAATTTTAATGACTAACGGCAATGATTACATTTCTTTTGACGATAATCAAATTGAAAATTATCAAGCCTCAAGTCAATCCAGAATTGACTCGGTAGAAACTATTATGGCTTTTGATGGAGATGATATTATTAATTTTTCAAGTCCAAATTATCAAATTGGTGATATTTTAATTCGAGCGGGTAGCGGTAATGATAAAATTTTTTCCAGTAGCGGTAATGATTTAATTTTTGGCGAGGATGGCGATGATGAAATTTTTGCAGGGTCAGGAAATGATATTATAGTTGGTGGTTTTGGTGCCAATAAAATCAATGCAGGAGAGGGTAATGATTTAATTAATGCAATTTTTGGTGAAGATGAAATTTTTGGTGAAAATGGCGATGATACTATAATTGCTGGGGAAAAGAATTTAAAAATTGACGGCGGTGAGGGTTTGGATTTGATTGATTTTTCTAATTGCAAAAATGGAGTTTTGGTGGATTTAACCAATAATTTAGCAAAATTTTCAGATCATCAAATCGAAATTAATGGCATTGAAAATATTGACGGAAGCAGTTTTGACGATATTATTTACGGAAATAGTCAGGCAAATATTATAAAGGCTGGAGGCGGAAATGATAAAATTTATGGCGGTGGTGGTGACAATATTTATCTCTTTGAAAATAACCATGGAGCCGATGAGCTATATTCACAAAGTCAAGGTCAAAACACTATAAAACTAAACGATAATTTGAATTTTAAAACTATAAATTTATCCAAAGAAAATCAGGATTTAATTATACATACCGCCAATGATAATTTTAATAAAATTTCAGTTAAGAATTATTATGATAATCCAAAAATAATTAAATATTTGAAATTAAATCAAGAAAATTTCATTGATATTTCTGCTGGTATTGAAATTAAAAATGAAGATGAGGAGATTGTTTTTGATGAAAATTTTTACCAAAAATATTTTGCTTCAAATCTGCAGGATGTGGTTTTTTCTGGCTTTAGCGGAAGTTTTATACAAAATTCAAATGATTCACAATTAATTTACAAACCCAAAGAAAATCATGTTGGATTTGATGAAATAAATTTTTCGTTATCCAACCTAAATTCTGGAAAAATAACTTTATTTTATAATTCAATTAATGATGCGCCAATTGGCGAAATTGAAAATTTTAAATTTGATATAAATCAAGATATTAATATCAATTTTCACAATTATTTTCATGACCCAGAGGGGGGTGAATTAAATTTCGAGCTGGCTTTAGATGGCTATAATCAATTGCCCGATTGGCTAAATTTTAACAATCAAACAGGAATTTTATCTACTAAAATTTTTAGAAGTGGCAACCTAAATTTTGGATTAAAAATCTATGATAATGATGGTTTATATCTTGATAGAAACTTTAAAATTAGTGTTATTCGAAATATATCGCAAGAAGCAATAAATATTGCCAATAAAAACGAAATTAAGGGCGATATTCATAATAATATAATCATTGCCGAGTCTGGCTTGAGCGATTTTATCGAAGCTAATTCAGGAGATGATGAAATATTTTTTACTCAAGATGAAACTTGGGATATTTTATCGACCGATGATTCGCAAATTAATTTTAGCGCTTGGAATGTTTATTCTGGCGATAGATTTGAAGTTAAAAATAAAATCAGAAGCTTTGATTGTTTTGATGGTGGCGATGGCTATGACATTCTTAATTTAACTGAAAATGACGATGCATTATTCTTAGATGATCAGTCTTTAAGTGTTTTTGGAGCGATGCCAAAATTTAATAATATTGAGGAAATTAGAGCAGGAAGAGGTGACGATATCATTGACATGACCTCTTTTAATTTAAGCTATGGCAATATTAAAATTTACGGAGGTGATGGCGACGATATTTTGTGGTCAAATGGCGGAGATGATGAAATATTTGGTGAGTTTGGCAATGATAATATTCAAGGCGGAACTGGCAATGATTATCTTGATGGCGGATCTGGAAATGATATCATCAAAGGCTATGACGGCAATGATATTTGTTTTGGAAATATCGGAGCGGATATTATTTATACTGGAAAAGGAAGTGATATATTGCTTTATGAAAATATTCAAGATTCAACTCTTGAGAATGGCGATGTTATTAAGGATTTTGATATAAAATTTGATAAATTCTGGTTCAAAAATCTTAAATTTAATTCTATTCAAAAGAATTTTAATTTAATTCAAGATCCTAATTTATATGGTTCGCAATCATCAGAGTCCGTTGAAATCGCCAATGATTCTAATATTTTATATTTTGAATTTGACCAAAATAACAACACCAGAATTTTCGATAAAAATTCCGATTTTAATATTATTTTGGAGGGGGTTCATGAATTGAGTAATTACAATATTTTTTAATTAAAAATTTTTTTATGGGCTAAAAATTCCATTTAATATCAATTTGATATCATACCAATTCAATTTAATAAATGATAAATTAAGCAAGATATTTTTAAAAGTCGCACCTAACGCGACGCTCGCATTTTTTGCCAGTCGTGCGATTTAAGGCAAATAAGTTTTTTTAGGTCGTGCTTGCGGTGGCGACATGATTTTTGAGATAAAAATCTATAAAAAATGAAGCTGTATGTTCATACAGCAGAGGCGGGCGAGCGTTGCTTTAGGTGCGACTTAAAAAACGTGTCGTTGCTTTAGGTGCGACTAATAAAAATTCGCTACCGTTAGGTGCGACTAATAAAATTTTGAAGATTTTGAGCCAAAAAACTTGTCGCCAGTGTTAGCGCGACTAAAAAACATTCGCTAACATTAGGTGCGACTGAAAAAAAGATAAAGCTTAATTTATAAATACCTAATTGGCTCATTTATTAGTTGAAATGTTATAATTGGTCTTGCCTCTTTTTGGCGGGCAAAAAAATAACGAATATTTTAAAGAAATCTTTTAAAAAGTGAAAAATAAAAAAAAGTAACAAAATAAATTAACATCACAATGAAAAACCAAAAAAACTTAATATATAAAAGCCAAATTTGGTGGCAAAAAATTTTCTATAAAAAAAATTTGCTTAAGATTTTAACTAGAAAAATTTTAAGCCAAAGCAATTTATTATTGCCAAAAATTCAAGTAAAAAAACCTATTAATTATTGTTACAAAATTTGTAAAATAACCAATAAAAGAAGTGGGACATCTCTAAAAGTCTGGGTAAAGAAAAAAATATTTACATCTTATCAAAAAAAACTGTTTATAATTTTTATTTTTAATTTTTTCTCGCAAATTCAAAATTTAAAGGCAGAAATTTTGGTTGAAAATATCAAGAATGAAAGTCCTGTGCAAAATATTTCGGGAGATTCATCTTTACAAAGTAGCAATCTAGATGCCAACAAAAATCTATTGGGTAAAGGTAATTTTGATGTTAATAATGCAACCTTAATCAGCAATCAAAAATCGTCATTTGATTATGGTTTAAGCCTTGCTATTGGCAAAAAATTCTCGGTAAATATATTTGGCGGTGATATAATTTTATATAATCAAATTTTTGGCGCCAAAAATCTTGGATCCACAGATTTTGTAAACAATTTTTATGGCTATAAATTAATTTTTGCCAAAAAAATTCAAAAATTTTATTACGGCGTTGATGTTAATTTTGCCAAAATAAATTATCAAAATATTATCAATAAAAATAATCCAAAATATTCGATTCCAATCGGTTTGGTTGCTGGCTTTGAGGTGAGTGAAAAAATTAATTTTCAAATTAATTTAACCAATAATTATTTCGCCCAAAAATTGCAAAAGCAAAAAACCCAAATCAATCAATTAACAATGGGGTTGGTTTATGATTTTTAAAATTTCCACCAACTCTAATTTAAAGTTTATTGGCAAAAATTTTGCTCTAAATAAAATATTTATCGGCTGGTTTTTGCTTTTAAATTTTTTCCAAATACACCAATTCGCCATGGCTCTAACGCTTGCTCAGGCAATTGAGGCAGGCATCGCCAATAATCAAGAATTGACCATTGAAATGCAAAAAATCGCCAATGTTAAATTACAAAATTGGCGAGTTTTGCAAGAAAATTTACCCGCAATTTATTTGAATTTTAACAAAGGAAATCGTGATATTAAAAACCAAATATCGCCACAAAATTCTCAACAAAGTCAATTCTCGGCAAGGGAATTAATGATAGAGCAAAATTTATTTTTGGGCTTTAGCAGTCTATTTAATCATCAAAAAAACCAGTTCGAATATTTAAAAAACATTGCCCTCTTCAACGAAAAAAAGCAGATTTTAGCCAGTCAAATTGCCAATTTGTATGGCAAAATTTTTTACCAAGAAAAAATTTTAAATAATTTAAACAATATTTTAGATCTATATCAAAAAATTTTGAAAAATGAAGCGCATAGATTAAAATTTGGACTAATTACAAACTTAGAAATCCAAAATCTTAATACCGCTATTTTAAAGGTTTCGCAACAGATTGCAATTTTGCAATCGCAATATTTTACCAATCACCAAGATTATGCCTTGATGGTTGGAATTGAGGCAAAAAATTTAGAAAAAATTGATCTTGAAAGCGATGATAAAATTAAATTTGAGCCAAAATTAATTGAACAAAATTACTTACTTCAAGCCAAAAATTTTGACCAGAAAATTTTGCAAGTAGCCCAAAAATTAAATTATGCCAATTCTGCTCCAAAAATTTCTCTACAAATTGGTTTTTCGAGGCAAAATAACAACAATCTTTATTTTCCAAATCAACAAATTCATTCAAAATCTTTGGCTGTAAATATGGTGGTGCCAATATTTCAGCAAGGCAAGGAATATCTAGATTTTAAACAGATGCAAAATAATCAAAATATCGTGGCAAATGAATATAATTTTCTCAAAGAAAAATTACTAAATGAGTTTAAAAAAGATTGTTTTGAGATTGAAAATTCAAGGTTAAATCAGCAAAAATGTCGGGAATTACAAAATATTATTTTGAGTAAAATTGCTGATTGCAAACAAAAAATTCAAGCCAAAACCGAAAATATTAACCAACTCCATCTTCTTGAAATTGCTGGCTTGGAGCAAGAAATTGAGTGTCATAAAAATCAAGAAAATATTCACAATTTATATTACAAAATTCTTGCAAATATCGGGGGAATGAATGTTTAAACAATTAAATTTTCACCTGAATAAATTAATTTTTAATAGAATTAGGGGTCAGCTGGCAATAATTATTTCGTCGAGTTTTTTTATCAACATTATCACTATAATTTGCTCCTTTTATTCAATGCAAATTTTTGATAAGGTCCTTACCTCGTCAAGCCTCGAGACCTTGCTGTATCTGACAATTCTTGCGGTAATTATGGTTATGGTTTTGAAAATTCTTGGGATTTTTCGCGTTAATGCCTTAATTGAAATTAACCAAATTATTCACCATATTTTGCATAAAAAAATTCAATTATTGAGCAACCAAAATCTAGAATATCAACTCTCAAAATCATTAAATAAAATGTCGGAAATTTTGTTAAATAACGGCGTTTTTAGTTTGATTGATGTGTTTTTTTCCGCTGGATTTTTGTTGGTAATTTTTTTAATAAATCCTTGGCTTGCCTTGTTTGCATTAGTTGCGCTTGGTATTTTGTTATTGACTGAAAAATATTTTAATCAAAAAATCAAAATTCTTAATGTCAAAAATTCTAAAATAAAAACAGCGGAGAATTTGAATTTGGCAATTGCTAAAAACCCAAATTCTTCGCCGATAATAATCGATGAAAATCAATATTTTCAAGGCATTGCAGATTTTAAAAAATTTAGCAAATATCGCAATTTAACTTTTAAAACCAATGCATTTTTCTTAAATATTTTTAAAAATACCCGCCTGATAATTTCAATTTTAACCACCTCTTTTAGTGCGATTTTAATCATCAAAAACCAAATTTCAATTGGCTCGCTAATTGCAGTTTCAATATTGATTTCACGCTTCTTGGAGCCATTTTTTGCCATTGAAATTAACATAAAAAATTTACAAGAATTTTTACAAATTTACCAAAATTTATTATTAAAAATTTCACAAGATCTAGAGGTTGAAAAAATCGATTTTCAGCCCAAAAAATTTTCACAACTAAATTTTCGTAAAATTTTGGTGCAAGATAAAAGAAGTCAAACTATAGAAATTGAAAATTTAGAAATTACCAAACAAAATTTAATTGCTTTTTACTGCGAGTCGAATTTTCAAAAAAATCTTCTCCCAAATTTACTTTTACATCAAATCAAGCCAGTGGCTGGCTCCATTGAAATTAATGGTTATGATCTTGGCAAAATCAATCAAAACCAAATCGGCAAAATGCTTGCCATAATTGATGATAACCAGTTAAATTACCTTGGAAAAATTAGCGATTTTATGTGCGGTTTTGACCTACAAAAGCCTGATTTTATTGAGCTTTTGACATCTCTAAAAATCTTTGATGAATTTAAAAATATGCTTGCTAAAAACTTTGCCTTTGAAGATTTATCGATAACACAAAAAAAATTATTATTATTTCTAAAAAAAATTGCCACCCCGCATCAAATTATATTTTTTGATAGCCCATTTGGCACCAGCCAAATTGCAAAATTATTAGAAATATTGCCGAAATATTGCACCCAAAATCACTTAACTTTTATTTTTTACAATCCCCCGCTTGCCTTGAGGCAATATTTTGACAAAATCATCATCGCCAAAGATGGTTTTATCAATAGTTTTGCGGTCAATGAACTCAAAAAAACTCCATGACAAAAAATAAAAAATTTTTCAATCTTAAATATTTAGCCATAATTATTTTGCTGATTTTTTTAGCAATTATTTTTTGGTTCCCAATCTCTAAAGCCTTTATTGCCGAGGGTTTTCTGAGTTATGATTATGAAAAACGCCATATTAAATATTTGGAAAATGCCATAATTGACGAGGTTTTTGTGAAAAATGGCGAACAGGTTTTGCAAGGGCAAAAGTTGATTGCTTTTTCAGCTTTAAAAAATCAAATTGAAAGCAATATTCTAGAGTGGAAATTAATAAATCTAATCATCAAAAAACAGCTTTACGAATTGGAGCATCAAAAACGCTACAGCCAGAATTATCAAAATTGGGCGGGTGAAATTAATTTGATTTTCAAAAAATTAAGCCAAAGCCAGAGCCAGCAAATTGCTTATCAAATTGCGATTTCTCAAAATTATTTGAAGTCGGCCTTAAAAAAATATTCGGCGGAATTAAAAATATTTCAAAAGAAACAGCAAATTTTGCAAGAAAATATTTTGCAAAATCGCAAGAAGGAGGCGATTATTTTGAAGCAAATTCGACTCTCCAAAAATCTTCTAAAAAAGCAATTGGAAAATATCGGGAATTTGTTGGAGTTAGAAAAAACCCACCTCGATTTAACCGCCAAAATTCACAGCGATCAAAAACAAATTGAGCTCTTAAAGTCAGAAATTGAGGCGTTTCGTAGCGAAAATAATATGCAAATTACTAAAAATATTTTGGATTTAACGCTTGATGAAAAAATTAATCAAGCCCAGTTAAATTTGGCTAATGATTTATATCAAAAAACTACTATTTTTTCGCCGATAAATGGCGTTGTCGATAATATTCTTAGCACCAAATCCCAAGAAATTGTTGGGGCAGGCGAGGTCTTGATGCAGATTATTCCAACTTCGCAAAAATTAATTATAACTGCTAAAATTAAAAGCACCGATATTGATAATATTTTTATGAATCAGGAGGTTGAAATTTTTCTAAAAAATTTTTATGAAAAAAATTTGCCAAAAATTAAGGGAAGAATTTTTGAAATCGCCAAAGATACCGAAATCGATAAAATTTCTGGACAATATTATTTTCAAGTAAAAATTAATATCACTTCTGATACCAACCATCTTGTTTTAAGTGCGGGCATGCCCGTCGAAGTTTATATTTTACAAAAAACTCGCACCATTGCCAATTATTTGCTTGCTCCGATTGCGAAATCGATCAGCAAATCTTTCAATGATTTACAATAATTAAAATTAAGGAGAGTAAAAATGTCAAATTATTTATATTAAAAATAAGCTTAAAATATTTAGGTTTTATAACATTTCGATATCTTTAAAAATTTTAACAAAATATTTTTAAAAGTAGCACCTAACGCAACGCTCGCGTTTTTTGCCAGTCGTGCGATTTAAGGCAACGAAGTTTTTTTAGGTCGTGCTAACGCTGGCGACACCATTTTTGCGATAAAAAATCTTTAAAAAATGAAGCTGTATACCTATACATCTGAGGTCGCGAGCATTGCCGTTTAGGCACGACAGTTTAAATTTTTGGAGATTTTTAGCCAAAAATATGAAGCTTAATTTATAACTACCTATTTGATTAATTTATTAGTGGAAATTGTATTATATAAAAAACTTAAATATCACCTTAATATTCGTTTCAATTTATTTGTGAATTTTATTTTGCATTATTTTTTTTAAAAAAATCTTTCATAAATAAAAATTACCCTTAAATTTTTTTATCTTCAACAAATTTTATAGTTATGATCAAATTATCTTTCAAAATTTTCGTAATTTTTTTATTAAATCACAATTTAGTGTTTGCTCAGGCAGATACAGCTTCCAACAATCCAAATCCAGCTATGGTTAATTCTGGTCAAGAAAGACGCCAAGAGATAAGGCAAAACAGAAGGGAAAATAGAATGGAGAATCGTCAAGAAAAACGCCAAGAAAAAAGGCAAGAACAAAGACAAGAAAGAAGGGAAGGGCTAAGAGAAAATCGCCCGATGGAGAACAGAGGTCAAGAAAGACGCCAAGAAAGAATGGAGAACCGCATGGAGAATAGAGGTCAAGAAAGACGCCAAGAAAGAATGGAGAACCGCATGGAGAATAGAGGTCAAGAAAGACGCCAAGAGGTAAGACAGGAAAGAAGGGAAAATAGAATGGAGAATCGTCAAGAGCAAATACAAGAAAGACGGGAAAATAGAATGGAGAATCGTCAAGAGCAAATACAAGAAAGAAGGGAGGGGCGCAGAGAAAATCGCCCACAAAATTGATTATATTCAAGGTCAAAAATTTTGTAAGAAAAAACTTAATATTTATTTTCTTGAAAAATATATTTATGAAACGCTGGCAAATAATAGTGGCTCTCGCTCTCCCTTAAAGCGACTTACACCCCCTACAATATT
>Ga0172373_10008628_pt1 | contig 12893 bp, 10 predicted proteins | sample Lak10m_2_FD_114546 | JGI IMG/M metagenome (GOLD analysis project Ga0172373, IMG submission 114546) | Freshwater microbial communities from Kabuno Bay, South-Kivu, Congo - kab_092012_10m | ecosystem: Environmental > Aquatic > Freshwater > Lake | place: Democratic Republic of the Congo... | reverse complement strand
GGAGCCGAAGCGGATCACGCCGCACGAGGGCCAGGTTTTTTCGCAGAGCGGCGAGGACGGCATCATTGCGGAGATCTTCCGTCGCGTGGGCCTCGGGAACCGGACGTTTGCCGAGGTGGGCGTGGGGGACGGGCTGGAGAACAACACGGTCGGTCTGCTCGCGCAGGGCTGGCAGGGCGCGTGGTTGGATGGTAGCCCGGACTCGGCGCGACGGATCCGCGCGACATTCAAACGGGAGCTGGACGCCGGGCGATTGAAATTCCGCGAAGCCTTTGTGACCCGCGAGAACATCGCCGCGCTGCTGACGGAACTGGCGGTGCCAAGAGAGGTGGATTTGCTGTCGCTGGACATTGATCTGAACACCTATTGGATTTGGGAAGCACTCACCGCGTGGCGGGCGCGCGTGGTGGTGGTGGAGTATAACGCGACCTGGCCGCCGACGGTGGACTGGAAGGCGGACTATCAGGCCGCCGCCGTCTGGGATGGCTCGATGCATTTCGGCGCGAGCCTCAAGGCCTTCGAGTTGCTGGGCCGGCGGCTGGGCTACTCGCTCGTGGGTTGCGATTTGGGCGGGGCCAACGCCATCTTCGTCCGTGACGATCTGGTGCAGGAGCGGTTCGCCGCGCCCTTCACGGCGGAAAACCACTACGAGCCGGCGCGCTACTGGCTGGGCCGGCGCAACGGGCACCCACGCGCGTTCCGGGGCTGACCTTCGCACCCGGACCCCTCGGAATGAGAATCATCATCGCCAGCACGCTTGCGTGGCCGAAAACCGTCGGCGGCGGCGAGGTGCATACCTGGCAACTGGCGAGGGAGTTTCATGCGCGCGGGCACCAAGTGTCGTTGCTCACGGTGGTCGCCGAGCGTGCACCGACGGTCAGCGCGAAGCGCGAATTAGTCGAAGGCATTCAGTTCGACTACCTACAGATGCCTGAGCTTGAATCTCCTTATGACCGCGATCCAGCCATCGAGAGATGGGGGGTTGAGTGGCTGCGGGAGGAAGCGCCCGATGTGCTGCACCTATTTGTGTTTAGCGGGCTGTTGGGCTTGCTGCCTGCCGCCCGAAGGCTCGGCATCCCGGTGATCTACACCGCGCTGGAGTTCAGCTACTTCTGCCGGCGCTATACCCTGCAGTTTGAGAACCGGATTCCTTGCGCGCTCCACCGGCGGGGCCGTGAATGCGAATCTTGTGTGGCTCAAAGTTTTTCCAAACTTCAAAGACTTCTCGCTTGGGCCGCGCGAATGAGCCTCACACTCAAGGCCGAGGCTACGTTGCGTGCCCGGCTAAATCACTGGCTCGGGGCCAACTATTTTCCTGCCTGGGGACAACGACGAGTCACACAGCTCATCGAAGCACAGCGGCGGCAGTTTACCAAGGATCTCGCCGCCGTCATCGCCCCCTCGACGCTGATGCGAGATTTCTTCGTAGCCCAAGGTGCAGAGCCGAGCCGGGTTCACTTCGTGCATTACGGAACCGACGTGCGTCCAGCCGTGTCCAGGCCGGGCCGAGGCGAAACACGCCTGCGGCTTGGGTTCGTGGGCCGGCCGGATCGGGCGAAGGGCATCCATGTGCTGTGTGAGGCGGTGCGGCGGCTGCCGCACGAATTGGATTTCGCGGTGGCCATCCACTCGGCGATCAGGGACGACCCCTCCAACTATGCGGAGGAGGTGCGGCAATTGGCGGCCGGGGATCCGCGCGTGCGCTTGCTGGGCCCGGTGAGCCGGGAAGGCCTGCCGGTCGCTTTGGCGGAAGTGGACGCGCTGGTGGTGCCGTCCATCTGGTATGAGAATTCCCCGATTGTGATCTCTGAGGCGCTGGCCTGTGGGGTGCCGGTGGTGTGCAGCGACAGCCCGGGCAACGCCGACTTGGTGCAGGATGGCGTCAATGGCCTGATGTTTAAGCTCGGTGACGCCGGCGGGCTGGCGCGGTGCATTGAGCGGCTGGTGCGGGAGCCGGCGCTGCGCACCGAGCTGCGGCAGGGCGTCCGCCCACCGCCGACCACAGGCGAGGTAGCTAGCCAGCTTCTGGCCTTGTATGCCGCGTTGCCCCGGCCGCACTGGGAGCCATCTTCCGCCGCGTGCTGATGTCCGCGAACGCCACCACGCGGCCGGTGGTGCGGGTTGCCTTTGCCCGGTTTGGCAGGGGCTCGATCCGCTGGACTTCTTCAAGTCCTTCCTCAACGGAGTGCGGGATGAGTTCGATTTCCAGCTCGCGGAGCGCCCGGACTTCCTCATCTACGGGCCATACGGCGGCAGCCTCCCGCCGGCGGACAGTGCCGTGCGCGTTATTTCGGCTGCGAAAATGTGCGGCCGGATATGCGTGAGTGCGACTGAGCCTTCTCATACGATCACGATGCGGCAGTCCGTCATCAGCGCCATATGCGCGCGGTTTTCCACAGCGGCGAGCGCTTCATCAAGCCGCCGCTGGATCCAGCGACGGTGCGGTCGGGCAAGCGGAAGTTCTGCAATTCTAATTACGGCAACCGCGTTTCCTTCCGCGAGGAGTTTTGCCGGCGGCTTTCCGCCTACAAGCCCGTGGACTGCCCCGGCAAGGCGCTCAACAACATGCCGTCCTTCGACCAGCCCGGCGGCAAGCCGTGGTGGGAATCGAAGCTGGATTTCATCGCGGACTACAAGTTCACGATCGCGTTCGAGAACTCCTCCCATCCCGGCTACAACACTGAGAAGATCTTCCAGCCGATGTTCGTGAACAGCCTGCCGATCTACTGGGGCGACCCGTTGATCCACCGGGATTACAACCCGCGCAGCTTTGTGAACTACAACGACGTGCAGGATCGCAATGGGTTTCGGCTGCCCGTGTTGCCGCTGCACTGGAACGACCCGCGCCAGCCGGATCGGAAATGGACGCGGGGCAACCGGCTGGCCAACCGCATCAACCGCTGGACGGACCAACTCAACCAAGCCCGATGGATGCGCCAGGGCTTTGACCGCCTCATCCGACGAATCGTCGAGCTGGATCAGGACGACGCACTATACGAGCAGATGCTCGCCGAGCCTTGGTGTCACGGCAACCGCCCGCCGGACCAGACCGCGTATTGGGCGCGCTAGCGGGAAATTTTCCGCTCCCAGGTCGCCCGCTAACGGAACACAGCGCACCCGCTTTGAGCACGCCCGCGTCCACCTCCCGAATCCCCTCGCTCGACGGCCTGCGCGCCATCTCCATCGCGATGGTGCTCGGAGGGCACGCCGAAGTTTCACAAGGGTTTCCCGAGACTTGGTCGAAGGTGTGGCCTTACTTTGTCAATGGCAACTTGGGCGTGAAATGTTTCTTCGTCTTGAGCGGCTACCTGATCACGTCGCTGCTGCTCAAGGAGGAGGCCCGGTTCGGCCGCATCTCGCTGGCGGATTTCTACCGCCGCCGCGTGCTGCGCATCTTCCCGGTGTATTACCTTTATCTGGTCACGGTGCTGGTGCTGGACCGGTTCACTAGCCTGCAAGTGGCACCGAGCGCGTTCGTCGCCGCAGGGACGTTCACGACCCCGCTTTGGGGCGAGCCGCACTATGTGCTGTTTCACACCTGGTCGCTGTCGGTGGAGGAGCAGTTCTACCTGCTATGGCCGCTGGTGCTGTGTCTGACGACGGGGCGTGCTCGTTGGCAGGCAGCTGCCAGCGTAGTGACGCTAGTGCCGATCCTCCGGCTGATGGTGCACCTCTTCGGCCCGCGCAAGTTGATCGCCTACTTCTCCTTCACCCAAGGCGACGCGCTGATGTTCGGCTGCCTGCTGGCGCTGTATCAGCAACGGCCGCTGCTGACGGGAGTGGCCGCGCTGCCCCGACTGAACTGGCGACATCGGCTCGGCGCGCTGGCGGTGATCTACTCCGTGTGGATCCTGTCGCACCAAGGCTGGCTCGCCCCGTTGACGGTGCTCTTCGGCGGCACGGTCCAATCCGCCGCCCTCGCCGTGTTGATCGCATCCTACCTGACCCCGGACGACAGTCTGGGCTTTCGATGGCTCAACACTTCTTGGATGCGTTGGGTAGGGACGCTGTCCTACAGCCTCTACATCTGGCAGCAGTTGTTTTTGTATCCGCGTGAGGGCTCTTGGATGCTGATTCAACAGTTCCCCCTCAACCTCCTGGTGACGCTGGCGGTCGCGGCGCTGTCCTACTACACGGTCGAGTCGGCGTTCCTCCGGCTCAAGGACCGCTTCCACCGCGCTCCGGTGGCAACGTGATGAGCACCGCGACAGGCGCCGGGACGCCGCAGGCCGGGACGCTGGACTTGTCGGTCATCATCGTGACCTACAACCGTGGGCCGACGCTGCTGCGCACGCTCGAATCCGTGTTGGCCCAATCCCCCGCCGCGCGCGAAGTCATCGTGGTGGATCAGACCCCGCAGCCGACACCGGCAGTGAAAGCCCAATTGGATCGCTGGACGGCGGCGGGCGCAATCCGTTACCTGTTTCAGGCGGAGCCGAACGCCCAGCGCGCTCGCAACCGTGCGATCAGCGAGGCCACTTGTGGGGTGCTCCTTTTCCTCGATGATGACGTGATCCTCTATCGGGGTATGATGGCTGCACACCTGATAAACTATTCAGTCCCAGAAATCCACGCCGTTGGTGGCTTTTACACAGAGCCGACAGATCAGCGGACAGATAAGCTTGGCACTGCGGTTTGGTGGAGGCCATTGACGAAGATGCAAGTAGTGCCTGCAACATATACTAGACGTGTAGATTCACTGTTATGGCCAAGCTGTAATGGATCAATTCGCAGGGAGACTATTCTTAAACTTGGGGGATTCGACGAGAACTACAAATATACCTTACTCGACGACACAGATTTGGCAGCTCGAATGATGAAATCGCGCTACCTGTGCGTGCATGATCCTGAGGCGGGGTTGATGCATCTGAAGGAGCCGTCTGGTGGAGCTCGGCCTGCGACGTCCCGCGACCAAGTGATAGCGAGCCGTGCAATGTGGTTTACATGGTTCTATTTTTTTCTGATGAATTTTGGTCTATTCGGTTCGGGCGAGATCGCTTTTAGGTTGCGCACATGTGTCTTTCGGTTGCCGTATTTCAAGAGGCCACGCCTTTTACGGCTGGCGTGCTTGGAGGCCTTTCATGGAATGCGAATGGGGCTAAAGGCGATACAATCAGGCCGGAAGCTTATGCAAAGACACGCAGAATCAGATCGGAACAACATTGAAGTGCAGAAGCCTTAGTCAAAGGTTTTCAAACGACATTTAAACAATATGCAAACAAACCTTGGTTCGCTCCTCCGTAGATGCGGCGTAGACGCTCGACGTTTGACCGCAGACGGGTTAACTTATCGCATTCTCGAATCTGATCTTCCATTACTCGCAGGAACTCGATCGCCTACGGTATTTGATGTAGGCGCCAACAAAGGTCAGACTATTGATCTAATGCTCAGTGTGTTCGAAAACCCAAGAATTATCTCATTCGAACCTTCCAATCAATTGGCGCGGATGCTGCAGACACGCTATCAACCGCTAGGAATTGTGGTTGAACCCGTGGCCATGGGCTCGCATTTAAGTGAGCGCAATTTCATTCATTATACAAATAGTGAGCTAAGCTCATTTTTGGAGCTGTCTTCGAATCCTGAAAATCCCTTCACCGATACTAAAGAAATTCAGAGGCAACCCATTACAGTTTCGACAGTGGACCACTATTGTTCTCAAAATGGAATCCACTCGCTTGACATCCTCAAAATTGATGCGCAGGGGTTCGATCTTGAGGTGCTTAAAGGTGCAATCAGAATGATATCTGAGTCCAAAATACGAGTCATTCAGGTCGAAATACTCTTCGAGATTCTTTACAAAAATCAATGCACAGCCGGACAGTTGATCGACTGGCTTGGAGAGCGCAAATTTATGCCTGTTGCGTTCTACGAAACAGTTCGGTCAAATCGGTCAATAAGTTGGGCAACTGGGTGTTTTATCCAACCAGCAGTTTCTGACAAGAAGCTCTGAGCGTGTCCATGTCTTCCCATTTTCAGCTTGTATCAAGTTACTACCGGCATATCAGCATCCCTTTCCATTATCGGAGGTAGTTATGGTAAATCTCAAAGATTTTGCTCGCCGCCAAATTGCTCAGAGAGGGTGGTTTTTGCGAAAAATTGCCGGCCTTCCCGCCGGTGTGGAGTTGGAACGCGAGTGGTATTCCAAGGCCGGCCTTACGCAGCCAAGCACAATCCTGGATGTAGGGGCTCACCGCGGCGAGACAGCAGAGCGATTCACGTGTGCCTTCCCACGTGCGAAAATCTTCTCATGTGAGCCAGTCAGCGCAAATTTTGCTGTTTTGGCCGAGCGCGTGCGCTCATGGCCGAATGTGGACTGCTATCAGATCGCGCTCAGTGACCGGACTGGAGATGCGAAGATTGTCATTCGAACCGACTCGCAGACCCATACTTTGGAGAATACGACAGATTCCACCAATCCAGCCGATTGTAGGTTTGAAACGGTCAAGGTCATGACGCTCGACGATTTCGCAGCGAGACATAAAATCGACACCCTTGATCTCCTTAAAATCGATACGGAGGGCCACGAGGTGGCCGTTTTGCGGGGCGCGCAAAACCTTTTGACCCAGCACCGGATTCGCGCCCTCTTCTTAGAGGCTTCGATCGATCCAACAGACACCAGTCACACATCACTTAGTATTGCGACAGGTTTTATACAAAAGTTTGGGTTCAAGCTAGCCGGCATTTACGATCAAGTAGTGTGGCGAAACCCAACAAGGTTGGCGTATTTTAACGCTTTTTTTGTATGCGATTTCGGAGGAAACCGCACGAATGAATAGAAATGACGGCTAACATTCGGATCTACCTTATCACTCACCGCCGCCCCATGCTCTTGCGTCGTGCGCTGAGAAGTCTACTCACTCAAACTATGACCAACTGGGTTTGTGAGTTGCACAATGACGCCCCCGATGACGACGCCCCAGCCAAGATCTTGGCCGAACTCGCCCCCGGCGACAAGCGGTTCAGTTATCATCTTCACTCCCACAACTGGGGCGCGGTCGCCGTTTTTAACCATGCCTACGGCGGCGGACCGGAGCCATTCGCCAGTCTGCTTGAGGATGACAACTGGTGGGAGGCGGAATTCTTGGAGGTCGCGTTTGCGGCCCTCGCCGCCCATCCAAGCGCTGCACTCGCTTGGGGGAACATGAAGGTATGGCAGGAACTACCTGACGGCACTTGGAAGGACACCGGCGAACATGTCTGGCGCATCAAAACCGAAACTGCACCGGTTGTTGAGTTCCAACTGCCGGAAGCGCTACAGGCTTTCGATGCCCTCCATTCGCAAGGTGCTATGGTCTTCCGGTCCGGAAAATTCCGCACCAGAAGCGTGCCCCCATCCACACCTGTCGCAATTATTGAATCGCTGCGCGAACGCGCCGCTATCGGGTCGCTTCTCCTTCTCACTACACCATTGGCAAACTTCGCTCGCACACTCGCTACAGTGCGGGACGCAGATGCTGGACGGTGGCTTCAAGCCAAGCTGCTCGTTGCAGCCTCGTTTCTTCAAGGAGTTTCACTAGACTTGGCTACGCTCTCCAAGATTTGGGCTGAACGTCGGGCTCAATGCCCGCGTGATACCGATATTTTCTTTTGTCTTGCGCTTGTGCTACGTAAACCATACCTGCTTAGGCCAGCTCGCGCGGACGATTGGCTGCATTTCTTGTTACACATGCTGCGCCATCCGATCCGGCTAACACGCGGACTACGCTTCCGATTTGATCATCCTGCCGTGTGGACTTGGCTTGTCATGCAAACCTACACCGTGGATGCCGAATCCGCCCGAGCAACGATGACAACCAAGCAAATTTAGTTCCCGGAGCCATTTGCTAAATCTAATTGTGTTCCGGAAAATGGTTTTTGAGGTGCTAGTATAGGCTGTAACTGTGAAACTCCTGAAACAGGCAAGGCCCGACGCACACAGCGTAGAGTGATAGATTGCTCCACATTAATCATATAGGACGGGGTCCAGCGATCTTACGTAAAAAGCCCGGCACTGTTAGGCAGTCTGTGTGCATAATTGTCGGAGGGCACATTTCGTGCTGTCCTCGAATGATTAAGACGGCAGATGCATTGATGGCAACCGGATATGAGGTTACAATCGTCAGTCCGATTTACTCGGGCTCGATGATGGAAAGAGATCTGAAGTTCCTGCAATCTTCAGCAATCCTAGGTGCACCGTATAATTTTGTCCGCCAAAAGCATCCCTTACGCTATTATTACACCAGCCTTCGACGGTTCTTGGCGAGGAGGCGTGTGACAGGGGCTGATCTTACAAAGTTGTCATTGGTGGATCTTGGAACTGCTAACACGAGAGCCTACCGGGAGTTGTTGGCGCTGGCTTTGACGCAAGATGTTGACCTTTATATCGGCGGCACATCCACCGGGCTAGCTGTTGCCGCAGAAGCGGGCCGACGCCGTGGAGTTCCCTACGGACTGGATCTTGAGGATTTTCACACTGGGGAATTGCACACAAGCGTGGAGTCCGACTTGACCCGGAGAGTGACAGCCGAAATCGAGACACGGATACTACCTAAGGCTGCATTTCTTACCGTGGCGAGCGAGGCCATTCGGTTGGAATATGAACGAACCTACCTTATTCACGCGCACACCATCAACAATGTGTTTCCTCTTCCGGACCGCGAGCCAGACGTTTCTCTGGCGTCAGATGGTCGGCTCCGCTTGCTCTGGGTAAGCCAGGTAATTGGCCCAGATCGAGGGATTGAGTCAGCGATTCATGCCATGGCTGAAGCAAATCTGCCCGCAACGCTGACACTAATTGGAGATCCGTTGGGCGATTACCTGCCGAGAGTGACCGCACTGGCTTCAGCCTTTGCACCAAAACTAGAAATCATCCATCGGTGGCCCTCTTACCGACCAGAAAATCAACAGCATGTTATCGATTTGTGTCGTGGATACGATGTGGGATTGACCTTGGAACAGGCGACTCCGCTTAACCGAGCGTTATGCTTATGCAACAAACCATTCACTTATCTTCCGGCCGGTTGCGCAGTAGCGTTCACCGACACACCAGGACAAAAGCGGTTTGCTGAAGCTCTCGGTCCCGCTTCTCTACTATTCAATATCGGGGATCACGAGGGTTTCGGCAGGGGGTTGCGATCTTGGGCGCTTGAACCGTCCAGACTCGTCGAATCCAAGTTAGCAGCCTGGCGGGCAGCTAAGTCGCGATGGCACTGGGAGCATCAAGCAGAGCGGGGGAAGCTTTTGGGCCTAGTGCATGGAGCACTCAACAGAACTAACACCTTATGATTACTTCCACTTCCGCGCCGTCGGCCATCATTGATCTGGATCAGTCCAGACGGAAACTCATCTTACTGGTCACGATCGGCTATCCGCCCGATCAGGTGGGTGGCACCGAGGTGTATGTGCAGGGCTTGGGCGAATCCCTGCTAGCGCGCGGCTGGCGAGTGGCCGTCGCCTGTCTCGAGGAGTTTTCCGCCCCGGAAGCGCCCGCCATCCAGCGGCGCGACACGGCGCTCAAGGGTCTACCCGTGCATCGCATCGGGCTGAACCAAGCGAAACTAAACACCTCCGGGCTGGCACTCGACGACCCGCTCCGGCGGCGCATCGCCGGGGAATTTCTCCGCGTGCTGGATGAGCTGAGGCCTGCGTTGGTCCACGTGCACCCGCTGCGGCTGGTCGTGTTCAACGACATCATCGCCGCCGCCCATCAGCGCGGCATTCCCGCCGTCTTCACCTTTCACTCTTCCACCACCACCTGTCCGCGGGGCGACATGCTTTATCTGGGCCGGGAGGATTGCGACGGCCGGCTGGACCAGTCGCGCTGCGCCGCCTGCCAAATGCAAAACCGCGGGCTGCCGGAGCCGCTGGCGCACGCGCTCGCACGGGTGCCGCAGGTTGTCTGGGCGGCGACCTACGCCGCGTGCAAGCCCATCAGTCCGCTGCGCAGGGTGGCTTCACTCGCCTCGCTGCCGTTGAGCATCGGTTGGCTGCGCCGCAACTGGGACACCTGCACTGGTCTGAGCGCGCGGGTGGTGGCTGTGTGCGAATGGGTCAAACGGGCCTCCATGCTTAACGGCGTGCCAGTAGGGAAAATTCTTCTCAGCCGCCACGGCCTGCGCATCCCGTCGCGCGAGGTGCGCCGGCCGGCGGATGCGCCACCGGTGTTTGGCTACCTTGGTCGGTGCAGTCCGGAGAAGGGTATTGAATGTTTGGTGGAAGCACTCAGGCTGGTGCCGGCCAAAGCGCGATTCACCTTGGAGATTTGCAGCGCTTCGCTTAGTCTGGAACACGTCGCACCAGAGTATAGTCAGTGTATCAGCTCGCTGCGCGAGCTGGCCGCCCGTGATCCGCGCGTCCGGCTGCTGCCGGGCGTGGCGGATGACCGGCTGGCGGAGACGCTTGCCGGCTGGGATGCATTGCTCGTGCCGTCGCTGTGGTTCGAGTCCGGGCCACAGGTCGTGTATGAGGCGTTCGCCGTGCAGACGCCGGTCATCGGCAGTCGGCGCGGCGGCATCGCGGAACTGGTGCGGCACGGCGTCACCGGTTTCCTGCACGATCCCGGCGACAGTGCGGCGCTTGCCCGGTTGTTGACGGAAAATGCGCGGGACGTGTCCCAGCTCCGCGCCTTACGGGCGAACATCCCGCCGCAGCGCACCGTGGCTTCCGTCACGCAGGACATGGAGGCGCTATATCACGAATTGCTGGCTAACGCAACGAAGGTTGATGCGGTGCCGGCCGCGTAGCTCCCGCCCCGCTCAACCACTCCCCTGGCTATGTGTGGATTTATCGGTCGGCTTAATTTCGGAGTGCCTGTGCGTCCGTTGGAGAGCGGCTTGGCGTTCCTGTCCCGGCGCGGTCCCGATTCTAGCCAGTGCCGGGCCACGGTGGATGGACGCGTGGAGTTTCTGCACGCGCGCCTGGCCATTGTGGACCGGGGTGCCGGGGCACATCAGCCGATGTGCGATACCGAAGCGGGGGTCATGATCGCGTTCGTTGGCGAGGTTTACAACTACGCCGAACTGCGTCGCGAACTGGCAGACTATCCGTTCCGCACCCAATCGGACACGGAGGTTCTTCTCGCGGGCTACGTGCGGCACGGCATCCGGTGGTTCGAGCGGCTGCGCGGGATGTTCGCCATGGCCATTTCGGATGAGCGGCAGCGGCGACTTTTCTTGGTCCGTGATCCGGTGGGAAAAAAGCCCCTGCTTGTAGGCCGCTGGAAGGATGGGATTTATTTCGGGACCACGGTGCTGGCAATGGCCAGCGGGACGGCGGAACCCGTGCCGCTGGACACGCGCCGGCTGGACGAATGGTGGCGGGATGGGCACTTCTCAGCCACGACCTCGGCGCTGGCCAACACCGAGGCGCTGCCCCCGGGGGAAGTCTGGGAGTTTGACTGGACCGGCACGCGGGTCGCCCGCCACCGCTGCGATCCGCCGTTGCCCAGCGATCCGCCGCCGCGCACGCTGGCGGCGGCCACGGAACAATTAACGCATCTGCTCACCCAAGCAGTTCGTCGGCGATTGGACAACAATCCCAAGCCAATCGCCCTTCTATCCGGGGGAGTGGACTCTACGGTCCTCGGGCAGTTGCTCCTGACCCAAACCCGCCCGGAGTTCCTCGCGCTGGGCAATGTCATCCCCGGCACCTTTGATGAGCTATATTCTCGGTATGCCGGGCACCGGCTAGGTGTCCCTGTCAAGGTGCTTCGCCCCAGTGCATGGAGCCTTGCCGCGAGGATCGAACGCGTATTGGACCTACAGGACGAGCCGTTGGCAATTTACTCCTACTTCCCGCTCGCGATGCTATGCCACCTCGCGGAGCGGCACGGGCGCGTGCTGCTGACGGGTGACGGCGGAGATGAAGTTTTCCTCGGCTATGGCGCGCCGGTGGACTGGAGCGTCCGGCCAGCGGAGGCCGGGACGGGCGGCACCGAACTGCGGTGCGGCCCCCCGTTGCCGCCTTGGTTTGGCGGCTGGGCACGCCGCACGGTGACCGAGGGCTTGGTGGCACACATGCACGCGAAGCTGGACCGTGCCTCGGCGGAACAGGGATTGGAAGCCCGGTGCCCGTTCCTCGATTGGGACGTAATGGCGTTTGCCCGCTCGCTGCCGCGCGAATTGCTCTTTCACCGCCCGGTCGCCAAAGCGCTGCTCAAATCGCAGCTTGACGGTTGGCCGCGCTGGTTTGTGGACCGCCCAAAGATGGGGTTCGCCTATAGCTTGCGTTGGGCGTGGGGTGCGCGAGATTTTACCGGTCTGCGGGAAATGGTGGAGCCGGCGGCCCAGCAGACCTTTGCGGAAAAGTTGCCCACCGCACTCCGCGCTCCAACCGCGCAGTGGAGCATCTCGACTATTTTCCGCCATTTCCCCTCCGCATGGCGGCTGGCCGTGTGGAGCCTCTTCCTGCGTCGCCACCGGGTGGCGACGCGCCGCTGAATGGCTACTACCTCCATTGTGGTTTCGTCGCCGTCGCTGCGCGCGCGCGGGCTGGAGGTGGCGCGCGGCCTGCGCGAGGCGGGCCTGCTGTGCGAATTCGTGACGACGCTCGGCTGGAGCCGCAATGCGTGCGGTTATCGTTGGGTGCGGGCACTGGGCGGCGGGCTGGGCCGGGAGCTGGAACGGCGCTGTGTGCCCGAAGCGTTGGATGGCTGCGTTCATGCCTACGGTTGGCGGGAGGCCGTGCGCGTGGCCACGCACCGACTCACGCGCAACGAGGTCTGGACGGACCGCGTGTGGTGGTGGGCCGAGCGCGGCTACGACCGCCACGTCGCACGGCGCTGGGCAGGGCGGGTCGCGTGCATCTACGGCTTCGAGCTGTCTTCGCTGGAGACGTTCCGCGCGCAGAAACGGGCCGGCGGCCGGTGCGTGCTCGCGCAGCCCATCGCTCATTACCGGACGCTCGAGGGAATTCTC
>Ga0172373_10008627_pt1 | contig 12894 bp, 6 predicted proteins | sample Lak10m_2_FD_114546 | JGI IMG/M metagenome (GOLD analysis project Ga0172373, IMG submission 114546) | Freshwater microbial communities from Kabuno Bay, South-Kivu, Congo - kab_092012_10m | ecosystem: Environmental > Aquatic > Freshwater > Lake | place: Democratic Republic of the Congo: South-Kivu... | reverse complement strand
GACTGACTGTTCACACGAATGACTGCTTCGTAGTTGCGTCCAACATGCTTCGGGTCAATGGGCAAGTAGGGCACACCCCACGTTTCGTAGTTCGCAGGAAGTGCCTCAAAGCCCTTCTTGATGGCGTCTTGATGACTACCCGAGAAGGATGTGTAGACAAGGTCACCAACGTACGGATGACGCTCTGGCACGGGCAGACGATTGCAATACTCGGCAACACGACGCAGTGCATCAATGTCCGAGATATCCAACTCGGGGTCGACACCATTCATGAACATGTTCATTGCAACATTCACCAGGTCCAAGTTGCCCGTGCGTTCACCGTTGCCGAACAATGTTCCTTCAACGCGGTCTGCACCAGCCATGATGCCGAACTCCGCAGCAGCAGTTCCCGTGCCGCGGTCATTGTGTGGGTGCAACGAAATGATGACGGTGTCGCGATTCTTAATAGTGCGAATGAACCATTCAATGACATCTCCGTACACATTTGGTGTGTAGCACTCAACGGTGGCGGGCAGATTCAAGATCAAAGGCTTGTCTGTGGTTGGTTGAATCACTTCCATTACCGCTTCACAGATCTCAACTGCATAGTCGGGCTCAGTCAACGTGAAGCTCTCAGGGGAGTATTCGTAACGAAGATTCGTGCCAGCCAACATTGGTTCGAATTCACGACAGAGTTTCGCCGCGTCGACTGCGATTTGTTTGATGCCTGCTTTGTCCAGGCCAAACACCACTTCGCGTTGCAGTGGATTAGTGGAGTTGTAGAAGTGAACAATCGCGTTCTTCGCACCTTTCAGACATTCATAGGTACGTTCAATCAACTCTGGTCGACATTGCACCAACACTTGAATGGTGACATCGTCGGGAATGAGATCTTCCTCAATGATTTGTCGAACGAAGTCGTAGTCAGGCTGGCTTGCTGATGGGAATCCCACTTCAATTTCTTTGAAGCCCATCTTCACCAATGCCTTGAACATACGCATCTTGCGTTCTGGGTCCATGGGGTCAATCAGCGCTTGATTGCCGTCGCGCAAGTCAACGCTGCACCACATTGGTGCTTTGTCGATGACACGATTCGGCCATGTGCGATCTGTGAGAACAATGGGCACCCATGGCTTGTACTTCTCAAAGGGCATTTTTTTCGGAGTCACATTTGCTGGTGGCATTTTCTTGGTTCCTTTGTGGCGACTAGTGGGGGATGAGGACGGACTGTTTCGGACAAACAAAAAACCCCCTGCCTGGGCAGAGGGTTTCGACAGCAACGATATGCGGCTGCTGCCGTTACATAAGGAGAAGGAGGCTGGTGGACAACGTCATTACCTCTCAGGCTATACGCGAAACGGGCCCGGTGCCACCCTTAGTGACTCCGAGCCCGTTTCAAGGAAATAGGGGGGACTACGCGTCGCCCACCAAGAAGTTGCCGAACTGCCATGGATCACTGGGGTCCAACAGATCGCCGTGGTCTGCCCACTGATCGAAGATGTCCTTGCGGTTCTTCAGTGGGGTCCAGTCGGTGGCGCCAGAGAACTGCGTGCCAAGGTACGGACGTGCCTTCTCGAGGATGTACTCGTGCGGCAAGTCGTCTGGAACACACAATCCCTTGTTGGGTTCGTCAATCATCCACTGAATCGCCGACACGATGGATGCGGCCACTTGCAGAGTGGTAGCGCTCTGATGTGGCAGCACCGCGCGAGCTTCTTCAATCGAAAGCAATGAGCCTGTCCACCAACTGGTGAAGTCGTGACCCATCAGCAGCACGCCCAATTCATCGCGACCGCTGATGATTTCATCATTCAGTAGACGTTGCTTGGGTTGCATCTCCCAGTTGCGCATTTGCAACTCACGAACGGAAGCAATCGCTTCATTCGATGGGCAGTAGGCGTAGTGAACCGTGGGGCGATAAATGTCGACACCGTTTTCATCGCGCACCGTGAGGTGATGACACATGGTGTATGCCTCACCGTGACGAATCACCATGCCGTGCGTTTCTCCGCATGGCACCCATGAACGAACGAGAGTGTTCATTCCTGGTTGTGCGATACAAATCTGATTGCTCGGGCCATCGTCTTCGTGTTTGTAACCACGTGGCGGAAGACGCTTTTCATGCGTTCCCCAACCCAACTCGGCAGGTGCAATGCCTTCTTCGTAAAAGCCATCAACAGACCATGTATTGACAAACTCGTTGACTTCTTTTGGCACATTAGAAATCTGCGTGTCGCGTTCTGCAATGTGAATGACTTTGGTGCCGGTTAACATCGCAAGTTTGTTGAACTCGCTGTTTGCTAACGCAGATTCCAAACCAGCCTTGCGATCGCCAGCAAGACCTTCAGTGAGAATCTTCGTGGAGATTTCAGCAAGTGCTTGCTTCACGAAATGGCTCACCAAACCTGGGTTTGCACCATGTTCAAGCACGGCAGTGGCGCCACTGTTGCCACCCCACGCATCAACCATCTTGCGAAGTGATTGATGACGCACATACAACGTGCGCTCAAGTGGGTGAGTGGCGGCCATGTCTTCGTATGGGTCCCACAACTCCACTGAGGTGTTGAGGTAGCGAACTCCATGGTCGTGACACCACGTCAAGATAGTTGGTGCATCAATGTTCCAGGCAAGGTCGAGAAGCATGTCGCCTTCAGACAAGCGTGCAGACAAGAACTCGTCGATGTTTTCTGGAGTCACACGGCCAATCTCGTATGTCACACCTTGCGAGATGAGATCTGCAATACGTGAACGATTGTCCAAGAAATCAACAACAGTGATTGTTGTCGGGTCAATCTTGACGTCGCGGACAAGAAGAGGAAGTGTGCACTGAGCAACACCGCCGCAACCAAGAACAAGAATGCGACGGGGGATGAGGGGTGAAGTTGTTGCGTTAATGGGTATCAGTTCCCACGCTCCACAACGACTTCGTCGTCGATGAGTTCATTCAGCGAATCGCTGAATTCCGGCTCAGCTGGCACGAGCAATGCTTGCCAGTCGTATGAAATCCCTTTTCGGCCACATGTTTGTGTTCCGTCCAGTTGTGCGTCCATTAGAACTCCTCCCTGTTGGGTAGAGGGTTCGCCCGTGGCGGGTGGCGCACGCCGTTGTCTATGTGACCCGGTCCGTACGACGTTTGCTCGGTGCTTTCCTTGAGTGGTTATTCCTTTCTGCGCGAGTCTTTCCCGCGTCAGGCTTGATGAAACTAACGCCCGGAGCAGGCTCTCGCACGGTTTTTTCCAAAAAGTTCAACTGAAATCCATCACAGCGTTGGGGTTGCGGGGCTCTATCGCCCTCAGGGGCAGCCCACGCCGATACGGTTGGACTCCGTCATGACCACACCTATTTCAACACCCACGGGATTTGCAGCACTCGGAGTGCCTCCCGAGGTGGATAAAGGTCTTGCGGCCGCTGGATTCGCCGCACCTTTTGCCATCCAAACCGAAGCCATTCCAGTTGCCCTTCGCGGCGTCGACCTTTGCGGTCGCGCCAGGACCGGCTCAGGCAAGACACTTGCCTTTGGCGTGCCAATGCTGTCTCGCATCTCGAAAGCATCGAAGCCGTGTTCTCCACGTGGACTTGTTCTTGTGCCAACTCGAGAACTTGCTCTGCAAGTAGCTGAGGTCTTGCAGCCAATTGGCGCAGAGTGCGACCGCGTGATTTTGCCGGTGTATGGCGGTGCATCCCGTGATGATCAAATCGATGCATTGAAGAAAGGTGTCGACATTGTCGTTGCCACTCCACTTCGACTCATCGACCTCATGAAGGAAAACGAAGTCTCGTTGTCGGATGTTGAAGTCGTGGTGTTGGATGAAGCCGATCGCATGGCGGATGAAGGTTTCACTCCGCAAGTGGAATGGGTGTTGCGACATGTCACTGGAGAACATCAGACGATGTTGTTCTCTGCAACGTTGGATGGACAAGTGGGAAATCTTGTTCGTCGCTACATGAAGTCGCCCGAAGAAGTGTCAATTGATGCACCAACAGACACCGTGGGAACAATGCACCACTTGTTCTTGGCAATTCACAAGATGGACAAAGACAAGGTGATTGCTGCAATTGTGGAATCAACCGGCAAAACCGTGGTGTTCTGTGACACAAAGCGTTTGTGTGACCGTGTGACAGAGAATCTTGTGGATCTCGGCGTGAATGCAGCTGCGATTCACGGCGACCTTTCACAAGCATCACGTGAGAAAGCAATCACTCGTTTCACCAACAATCAATTGAAGGTATTGGTGGCTACCGATGTGGCAGCACGCGGAATCGACATTGACGATGTTGCTTGTGTGATTCATTACGTGCCACCCATCGACACCAAGGCGTATCTGCATCGCTCTGGCCGAACCGCACGAGCCGGACGTGATGGCTGGGCGGTGACGCTGGCGGAGTACAACCAACACACCACCTGTCGCATCATTCAAAGGGCGTTGCGCCTGCCGTTGGCGGCCCCAGTGGAGGTGTTCTCCAATGACAAGAGACTGAAGGACCTTTCCCTTTTTCTCTAGGCACCATTTGGATAAATGCCGTGCCACACCCTTTGCGTACCATGCAGGGTCTGGATTGCCATTTCCCTAGGCGCTCCGGCGGAGGTTCCCCATGGCGTTAACTGTCTCATTTGTTGATCGACTCCAGGGTATTGTTGAACCAGTTCAGCAGTACCTCCAGCGAGACCTTCAACAGCGAGATGTGTTTGCGCCCCAAGTGGTTGTTGTTCCCACCATCGGTGTCCGGTCGTGGCTCACTCCGTTGCTGGCCACATCGTTAGGCGCAACCGAAGGACGCCAAGATGGAATCTTCGCCAACGTCCACGTTCAATACGTGGGATATCTCCAGAGAATTCTGCGCGACGCCGCAGGACTCTCGGGCGACCCGTGGGAACGTAATCGTGTCAACTTGGCCACGTTGCAAGCGCTAGATGGTTTTTCTGAAACCAAACGGCTAGAGAAGAAATACAACGGTCGTTTGAATGCGGCGAGAATTCTCTCCGAACGATTTGATCGATACGCCACGCGTCGACCAGAACTCATTCGTTCATGGCACCGCGGCGTTGCTTCACTCGGAGAACTATCCGAAGAGAAATATCTGTGGCAATTCAAATTGTGGGAACGCGTGCGCGACATCATTCAGGCTGATCCGTGGCCGGTCATTAACGCTGATCTGTGCGAGCGGTTGCGAGCAGGAGAGAAGATCTCTGGAATTCCCGAACGTTTGATGATTGCAGGTTTTGAAACGATCTCTCCATCAAACATGGAGATCATTAGTGCACTCAGCAGTGTTATAGAGATTGAGTTGGTGTTTGTTCATCAATCGCCGTATCTGCGTCGACAGTGGAATGACATGGCTGGCTCGGTGATGCCGAATCCCGCACAGCTTCCAGTGCCATCAAATTTTCAACCGCTGTCTGCATCTCCGTTTCGCTTACCACCCGCATGGATGCAGTCGTCATTTGATTTAGAGCTCTTGCTTGCCGCATATGGAGTCAGTGGTGATTTCGTGATGGATTCCCCATCACCTGACACGGGCACGTTGCTGCAGAAAATTCAACGAGGAATTTCAGGTGCTCCTTCCGCAGTGGCCAAGACAGTGGTAGTTGATGATTCTGTACAAATTCATCGCGCGCACAACTTGGCTCGACAAATTGAAGTGTTACATGACGCTCTTCTTCATGCATTTTCCGAGGACAAGAATCTGCAGCCACACGATGTCGTCATCTTGTGCGCCGATGTTCAGAGTGCGGCTCCCATTTTGGAGGCAGTCTTTGACAAGACCATTGTCTCGACAGCTGGTCGGTCATTCCAGTTGCCACTCGTGGTGGCAGACCGCACATTGAAAGACATCAATGACGGCGCTGATTTGGCATCCAATCTTCTGAAACTCATCTCGTCAAGGTTTGACTTTGAGTCGTTCATGCTCGTTGCGTCTTCTCCGTTGGTCATGAAGAATTTCGGAATCACCCCCTCTGATCTTGCGGTATGGACTCGACAGCTTGAGAACACTCGACTTCGTTGGGGTCTTGACGCAGAACATCGTCAACAGCACGGTCTTGATGCATTGGAACTCACTGCTCACGGTTGGCTTGATGCGCTAGAGCGCGTCATTCTCGGGGCAGTGATGAACATTGATGCAGAGGCGCCGGTGTTGGCGGGCAACGTTCGACCAGTGCCATTCGTTGAAACGTCAGACACACCAGCGTTGGCCACCTTGGCCGGTGTCCTTGCGGTTCTCTCTCAGTGTGAATTGGCATCTCGTCGCAACAAGACAGTTGCAGAGTGGTGCGACCTCACAGAAACGACATTGAGAGAACTCTGCGGCGAGTCATGTGCAGAGATTGACGATGTCATCAATGTTTTGAATGCTTTCCAACGTGCAAGTGACAGTTTGACAACAACCGGAGTTCCGGGAATCGTGACATTCGGAGAATTTGCCGAATATGTGACTGGAGAACTCACCGCATCATCTGGTCGATTGCCTTTGCGGAGTGGTTCTATCACTGCGACATCATTTGTGCCACTGCGAACGGTTCCATTCAAAGTCGTGTGCGTCGTTGGATTTGACGATGGAACCTTACCGATGGGCGAACCTGAAGGCGATGACCTCATCGCCGCAACTCCCATGTTGGGCGATGGAGATCCAAAGATTGAATCGCGCAGAGTATTCCTCGATGCATTGATGTCGGCAGAGCAAAAATTCATTGTCACCTGCACTGGTCGCAGCATCAAGAACAACAAGCCAGTTCCGCTGATTACTCCTTTGAATGAATTCCTTGATTTTTGCCGAATCTGTGGAGTTGATGTTCCAGAAGATGCAGACAAATTGAGTGCCTTTGAGTATTCGCACCCACGCCACTTGGGAAGTCCGGAGAATTTTCAAGATCACGATGGGCCAATGCCCGGAAGAATCTGGTCACATGATTCGGCAGGTTTGTTGGCGGCAAAAGAAAGACAAGCACTGTTGAATGCGTCCGCATCCACAGGCAATAAGGCGTCGACATCAATTGTTCTCCCGGGACCTCTTCCTGAAGTGACGTTGTCGCAGGTGGAAAATCTTGTTCTTGATCCACTGCGATATTTCTTGCAGTTCGGGTTGAAGGTTCGTACGGAATGGACCAACAGCGACACCAGCAACGTCTTGCCATTGTTTGTAGAGGGAAACAAAGTCGCGCAAATTTGTAGAGATGCATTTCATGGGAATCTCGCAGACAAAGATCTGAGCGCACTCTTGTATTCGGCCGATGTGCTGCCCATCTCACCGTTTGACGAAATAGAAGTTGATGCCGCAATTTCGTTGGTGAAGGAATATCGAAGCAAGTACACCAAGTTGCTTTCCTCGCAGCCTCAAACCGTCGCGGTATCGCTCGGGGCCGATGGGGGGCCGCCACTGATCGGTGAGATCGAGGGGTTCCATGAGGCAGAGAAGACTCTCGCTTTTGTCTCTTTCACAAACAAATTCACATCGGACTATTCGCGCATGGTTGTTCGGGCATTGGCATTAATTGCCATGGGAAAGAGCATCGACTCCGTCTTCATGTTCCATTTGTCAGGCAATGGACTTTCAACCACGTTGAGAAAAATTGAAATTGACGAATCCATCACCCAAGAGGTCGCACGACAGAAGTTGGTTGCATTGTTGGCTGTGGAACCAATAGCGCGTTCCATTGCGTGCCCACTGTTTGGCAAAACCGCGAACACATTATTTGGAGAAGGCTCCCTCGGTGACGACGAACGTTGCGAGATTGCCAAAGATCAGTTCGACACGTTCGTTGAAGACTCGTATAACTATCCGTTTTCAAACGAATTGGTGATCTACGGCGCCAGCCCTGAATTTGAATTGGTCTACGCGGATGCCGATCAGCACCTATCCACGTTCTTTGCCTCCTTGTTTGATGCGACGAAAGCAGTCGCTGTCAAGCATGGTCAAACAGGCGGTTGGAGGTTGTTGAAATGAGCGACGTGACGCCTACAGTTCCCGAATTTTCACTCGTTGATTCCGTCATCGAAAATGGCCTTACTGTTGAAGCCAGTGCTGGCAGCGGAAAGACCTATTCGGTCGCAGGAGCAGTGTCGCTTCTTCTCGCCACGCAAGCAGATCTCCGAATCTCGGAAATACTGGTGACCACGTTTACGCGAAATGCGGCAGCAGAGTTGCGTGATCGCATCAGACGACAATTGATGGCTCTTGAGGCGGCCCTGAGAGAGAACGAGATTGGCGATAAAGACGTGTTGGCCAAGGCGCTCGACGGCCCGAATCGACTTGTGCACGCAGAACGTTTAGATCGAGCCATTCGAGAATTCGATACAGCAACTATTTCCACCATTCATTCGGTGTGTTCTCGCGTGATGGCAATGGCTGGACTTCCGGTGGTGGGCGAGGGTCGAACAGATGCAGACATCAAGGAGTTGGTGCAAAATGTTGTGAACTCCGTGGTCATTTCGTATGTAGTGAAAAACGGTGCAGACAACATTGGCAACGTGAAGAGCTTCTCGGATCGATTGGTTTCTGTGGTGACTGAATCACTCTCGTCGCCGCGATCGCTCTTGCTCATCAATGGCGGTACGGATGAATCTGGCGACGCTACCTCCACTGATTTCCCTGCACATGTGCGACTCATGGTGCGCACCTGCGTTCAGCGAATTACTGATCTCACGCGTGGTGATCCAACATTCAATGACTTGTTGCTTCGAACCGCAGATGTGTTGGGCCCACATGGTGATGCCGCAGTGGCCGATGCATTCCGCAGTCGATTCAAGATTGCCATCATTGATGAGGCCCAGGACACCGACCAGTTGCAGTGGGAAATTTTCCGCGCCGCTTTTTCAGCGAGTGATACTGAACGAAAACTCATGACGGTGGGAGATCCAAAGCAAGCCATCTATCGATTCCGTGGTGCAGACGTAGAGGCGTATCTGTCCAATCGTGATTCTTCAAAAGTGCAGACCTTGACTCGAAACTGGAGAAGCGACTCCAGGCTCATTGCGGCCTTGAACGCAGTTTTTTCAGGCGAAACATTTGGTGAAGGGATTTCCTATCTCACGGTGTCTGCTCGAGATGGAGCGCCAGACAGCAGTATCGGGAATTTCCCTTCACTATCCATTGTGAACTTGGGTGAACAAACGAAGGCGCCATCCGTGACCTATCCGGCCGCAGTGCGAGTTGTTGAACTCTTGCAGAATCTTCGTATCGAAGATGGTGACAAAAATCGAAAACTTCGTCCTCAAGACGTTTGTGTTCTTGTCACCAGTCGGGCAAATGGAAGCAAGATTGAGTCGGCGCTACGACGCATGCACGTGCCTGCAGTTAGTACTGGAACCGAAAGTGTCATGGTCGGCGTCATGGCGTCTGACCTACGTCGTTTGTTTCGTGCAATGGCATCGCCAAGCGATGAATCAGCTCTTCGACTTGCTGCGGCAACAGTCTTCTTGGGTGCGCAGTTGGTTGATGTTGGTTCCATCTCAGATGACGATCTGGACATGTATGCCCAGCGCGTCTTTCACTGGTCGTCAATTCTGCGTCGGAAAGGTATCAATGGGTTGGCACATGAGTTGCGTCGTGATGCCGATGTTCTCAGCAGACTTGTCGCTGGTCGCGAGGGCGAACGTCGTGAAACAGACTTTTCCCATGTCATTGAGTTACTTCACGCAGAGACGCGTGGCAAAGGATGCACTGCGGACGCCGTGTTGGAGGGCTTTGATCGCTTGGTGGATGTTGATGCAACTGCTGAAACAGTGAGTCGTCGAGTGGAAAGTGATCGCGATGCTGTGCAGATCATGACCGTGCACGCTTCGAAAGGATTGGAATTCCCCGTCGTGGTAGTTGCTGACTTGTGGAAGATTGAAGGAACTGGCGCGAAACAATCAACTCCTGTTTTCCACGCGCAAGGTGAATCGGGCTCTCAATCACGACATCGCACAATTGACGTTGGTTGGGTTCTCAATCAAGAAGACACCAACGGCAAAGCAATTCGCAAGAGTGAAGAAGTGGGCGAGAAGAAGCGTCTGTTCTATGTCGCAATGACTCGAGCGAAACACCACGTCAGCCTGATGTACGCAGAAGGCAAGGGTGAGCGTCTCACAGATTCACTTCTTGAACGCGTGGCAGACGTTGTCGACGGCAAGTGTGTCGAAATTCTTTCCTATCAACGGGTACCGAAATTGTCGCCATATTCAGATGCTGAGTCAGACCAAGGCACCCTTAAGACTGCCGATATTGACAGGTCAGTTGATACCACGTATCGCCGACTGTCATTCAGCGGAATCACTCAGCACCAACGCGGTCAATCCTCGTCGCCGGTTGCGGCCCTTGAATCAAGTGGTGGTGGATCTGGTGACGATGATGAGATCATCACTATTCAATCTGGCTATTCCGATGACTCAGTAGAGGCTGGTGTACCAGCGATGCCCATGGCACGAATCCCAGGCGGCACCTATTTCGGAACAGTCATGCACAAGGTGTATGAGCTCATTGATTTCGCTGCACCAGATCTTCGTGGCGAAGTGCAACGCGTGGTGAACGACATCGTTGTTGGCTCTCTTTCTTCGTATCGCGACGACATTGTTGAAGGTGTCCTGTTGTCCCTGAATACTCCGCTTGGGGGTGAGTTAGGTTCGGTTCGACTCTCAAACTTCACGCGAGAACATCGTTTGGATGAACTGGGATTTGAGATGGGTCTTGCTGAGCTTGCATCAAAGGTCACCGTGTCCGAGATAGGCACAGTTGTCAAAGAGTTATTGGTAGCAGCCGGCCGCACAGATGATGTGTTGATGGAGTATCTCACCAGTATGGAGAGTTCATTCAACACTCAACTTGTTGGCTTGATGAATGGTTCAATCGACGCATTGCTTCGACTTCGTGTCGAGGGCAACGACAAGTTCTTCATCACTGATTACAAGACAAATCGTCTAGACCGTGATGGTGTCGACGCCATGATTGATGGATATTCCCGCGAGTCAATGTTGGAAGAGATGGCTCATCATGACTACCCACTGCAAGCTCTCATCTATGGAGTGAGCGTGTATCGATTCCTTCGGTGGGCCCGCCCAACGATGGATGTCGATGCAGCAATTGCTGGGTTCGCATACTTCTTCGTTCGAGGCATGGTGGGTGATGCAACACCTAGCGACAATCAGCATCGTCATGGTGTCTTCACTTGGACTGCACCCGCTGGTTTATGGCCCGCGTTGTCTGATCTCTTCTCACGGGCGGCGTCATGAGAACTGTTGCATCATCCCTTGCGGTTCCTCAGTCACTGAAACCATTCGTTTCGGCTGGGCTTGTCTCGCGCGATGCGGTTGTCAGTGCGCGCCTCATCATGGAGACACATAATGTCTCCGCGGAAGTTGAGCAATGGGTGTGTTTTGCACTTGCTGTCGTGATGGAGAATCCTTCCACTGGAAACTCCTGTGTTCGAGTTGAAGAATTAGCGAAATGGATTCAGAAAACCGATTCCCCTGTCGGTGCATGGCTCGCCCATCCAAATGACTGGATCAACGAACTACAAAAGCACCCTTCATTGGTGACGGAGACGCCGCAGTCCGCGCGGGCCCCATTTGTGTTGGCTGGGCATGCGCTGTATTCGGAGAAATCGTTCACCGAAGAATTGTTTGTCGCAAAGACGTTGTGCGACATGTTGTTGGGTGGTCGACTGCATGTCATCACTGGAGGACCCGGATCTGGAAAGACAACATCAATTGCAAAACGATTGATTGATCATCTTTCACAAGACGGAAACAGTGATGACACCATTGCCTTGGCGGCGCCCACTGGACTTGCGGCGAAGAGAATGAAGTTTGCTCTTGCCAATGCCTTGGACAGTCCTGAGATTGCCGCAAACATCTCGCCTGAGATGCGCCAGAGGATTCTGAATCTTCCAAAGAGCACCGTGCACAAGTTGTTGAAATACAACCCGTCTAGTCGTCGTCAATATCGTAAGAATTCAGACGATCAATTGGAGTTGGATGTTGTCATCATCGATGAGGTGTCAATGATGCCGTTGTCCATGATGACGCATGTTCTCGATGCGTTGCCGCCCACAGCAACATTGATTCTCGTTGGGGACAAAGACCAACTTGCAAGCGTTGATTCAGGCAGCGTGCTTGCCGACATTTGTCTCGCATCTGAGATGGGTCCATCGTTTGTCACCCACATGCGCGGGAAGTATCGATTTGCAGAGGGTTCTCCCGTAGCGAAGATCAGTGAGGCCATCAATTCCAACAAGCCTCAACAGCTGATGGATTCTCTCAACGCGAGTTACCCAACGGGTACTGATGACAATGGGAAAGAACTCCCACGATTTTCCTGGATTAACCCTCTCGATAACCCACAAGGTCTCAGCGACGTTGCACGACAAGTTCTCAACCATGCTCGAGACGTGTGCGATGCCGCGAAGACGGCACGGTCAGACGATGAGATGGAGAAGTTGTTAGAACTTCGCGGTCAGCTCCAACTCATCTGCGCTCACAAGCGTGGAAAGTTTGGAGTCGCTGGCTGGAACTCAACGATTGATCGCAAATTGGCGAGTCGCGCGAAAGGGCAGTGGTATGTGGGGCGACCCATCATGGTTCTTGTCAACGATTACGTGAATGACTTGTCAAATGGAGACATTGGAATTATTTGTGAAGACGAGCAACGTCAGCGTTTCGCAGTCTTTTCAGGCAACGACGGCATTCGACGAATCCCGGTGACCAAACTTCCACCCGTCGAGACGGTTCACGCACTCACGATTCACAAGAGCCAGGGCAGCGAGTACGCACACACGATTGTGGTGCTGCCATTAGAGGCGTCTCGCATTGTGACTCGAGAGCTTGTGTACACCGGTATCACTCGTGCAAAGCCTCATCTCACGGTGGTATCAACGCCCGAAGTCTTGACGCATGCAGCAGAAACAAACATTCGTCGAGCCACTGGGCTCGCAGATCGTTT
>Ga0172373_10008626_pt1 | contig 12894 bp, 14 predicted proteins | sample Lak10m_2_FD_114546 | JGI IMG/M metagenome (GOLD analysis project Ga0172373, IMG submission 114546) | Freshwater microbial communities from Kabuno Bay, South-Kivu, Congo - kab_092012_10m | ecosystem: Environmental > Aquatic > Freshwater > Lake | place: Democratic Republic of the Congo... | reverse complement strand
CTGCTTAAGCAGTTCTTGGGCATTATTAGTGATTGCGAGAGCATTGCCGACTTTGTCAAACTCGATCAAGAGCGAGGCATAAGTATCGCGACGATCAAAGAGGCCGGAAAAATTGCTGCCGTCCAGGGATTCAACCTGCATTAAGTTGGTCGTGCCGCCACCCGATTGCACATCGGCCACTATGGCATCAAATGACGAACGGCAGTTCTCGCGTGCAGGCAGCAGGTAAACGCCATCGCGTAGCACGGCAGCACCCGAAGCCTTTACGGCGCGCCAAACACGCATGCGGATCGTGGCATTTTCGGCAGGCAGGGACATGATTAAAATAATCCAATTCATGTAATTATTATAACATTATTGTATTTATTATGACATTATTTATGGTATTTATAGGCTGTAGTCCAGGTTAGCTATATCGGGCGCCAAAATAGTTGTGATGTTACGGTTGACGGATGTCGATGAGGATTTTTTAGTAAAAGCGCTTTGGCTGACGGAAATAAGCAGTTGTTTTTCTCATTCGAGTTGCCGTCTGCCGGGCAATATTGCCGCCAAAACGGTAATGCGTAGAATTGCGGGACTATTTTTGCAGAGTTGAGAAAACGGCGTTTTTGTGATGTAATGCGAACGTTTTACGTCTTAATGCGCCCCTTGATTTTAGCTGGCTTTAATGAAGGGGATGGTTTCGCCGCAACTTGTTGGGAGAGTAGGCTTCGACTATGCAATTTACTATTAAAAAAGGTTTGGATCTACCGATAACGGGAGAGCCAAAGCAAGTTATTGAAAACGGCAATACCATTAAATCGGTTGCCGTTTTGGGAATGGATTATGTAGGCATGAAACCTACGATGATGGTTAGTGAAGGGGATAGGGTCAAGCTTGGCCAGGTACTTTTTAGTGACAAGAAAAATCCAGGCGTTCTGTTTACCTCACCCGGTGCAGGTGTTGTTAAATCAATCAATCGCGGCGCCAAACGGGTTTTGCAATCTGTTGTTATCGAACTGGGCGGCTCCGATGAAGAATCATTTACGCAATATAATGAACCAGAGTTGAATAACCTGACTTCAGAGCAGGTTAAAGAGAACCTGTTGGCTTCGGGATTATGGGCCAGCTTACGCACACGTCCTTATGGAAAAACGCCTGCTGTAGAGGGGGGTAAACCCAGTTCTATTTTTGTTACCGCTATAGACACCAGTCCCTTGGCTGCCGATCCTGCGGTTATTATTAAAGACAGGGCCAGTGACTTTGCAAACGGTTTAACGGTTATTTCCAAGTTGACGGAAGGTAAAACCTATGTCTGCAAGGCGACAGGCGCCGAGTGCGCGACAGGTAACGCCGCAGTAAGCGTTGCCGAATTCTCAGGCCGGCATCCTGCCGGCCTGCCCAGCACGCATATTCACTTCATCGATCCCGTCAATATAGATAAATTTGTCTGGTATCTTGATTACCAAGCAGTGATGGCAATTGGCGCATTGTTTACCAGCGGTCGATTAAATGTCGAGCGGATCGTTTCCCTGGCCGGCCCAACAGCCAAAAACCCAAGATTAGTCCGTACTCGCGTAGGCGCCAATACTAACGACCTGGTGGCCGGCGAATTGGCGGATGATGTTGAAAGCCGGGTTATTTCAGGTTCAGTGCTCTATGGACACCACGCTACAGACTGGGCGGCTTACCTGGGTTTTTACAACAACCAGGTCTCTGTATTGCAGGAGGGTCGCGCGCGCGAATTGTTCGGCTGGATTGTTCCCGGCAAGGATAAATATTCTGCATTGGACGTCTACCTGTCCAGCCGTGACCGCAAATTGGGCCGTAAATTTCCATTAACAACCAATAGAAACGGCAGTAACCGGGCAATAGTTCCGGTAGGTATATACGAAACGGTTATGCCTATGGATATTCTGCCCACGCCGCTGCTTAAAGCGCTGGTGGTAGGTGACTCAGATCAGGCCCAATTATTGGGTTGCCTGGAGCTTGATGAGGAAGATGTTTCCTTGTTTACTTTTGTAGATCCGGGCAAACATGACTTCGGTCCTGTGCTGAGAGCGAATTTAACTAAAATTGAGAAGGAAGGATAATGTCGGCCAGAGATTTTTTAGACAGCATAGAGCCGCATTTTGCAAAAGGCGGCAAATTTGAAAGGTATTACGGTCTCTATGAGATGGTCGATACCTTTATTTATACACCCTCCGATGTAACACGCGGCGCCACCCATGTTCGTGACGGCAATGACCTGAAGCGAACGATGACTTTTGTCGTTATTGCGACCTTGTTCTGCGTCTTGATGGCTATGTATAACACAGGCTACCAGGCGAACCTGGCAATGGAGGCGATGGGGCTTGATAAAGCCGATAACTGGCGCAGCATCCCGATGATGGTATTCGGGTATAACCCCATGAACCCATTATCCAATATGGTGCATGGGGCATTGTATTTCCTGCCTATCTATATCACGACCTTGGCTATAGGCGGTATCTGGGAAGTATTGTTCGCTACCGTGCGCGGACACGAAGTCAATGAAGGCTTCTTGGTTTCATCAATGCTTTATACCTTAATCATGCCGCCGGACATGCCTTTATGGCAGGTCGCCTTAGGTATTTCCTTTGGTATTGTGATCGGCAAGGAAGTCTTCGGCGGTACCGGTAAAAACTTCCTGAACCCGGCATTAACCGGACGGGCGTTTTTATATTTTGCGTACCCGGCTTCCATTTCAGGGGATTCTGTCTGGGTTGCCGTCGATGGCTATACGGCGGCTACGCCCTTGGGCCTGGCTGCAAACGGCGGCCTGGATGCGGTTCATGCCGCCCATTACAGTTGGATCCAGACTTTCTTCGGTTTCGAACCCGGTTGTCTAGGCGAAACTTCAACCTTGGCTATTTTGATCGGGGCGGCATTTTTGCTGTATACCCGCGTTGCATCGTATCGCATTATGTCCGGCGTGTTTCTTGGCATGGTTGCGACGTCGTTGCTGTTTAACACTATCGGCAGCGACACCAACCCGATGTTCGCTTTCCCCTGGTACTGGCATTTAACCGTCGGCGGTTTCGCTTTCGGCATGGTCTACATGGCGACTGACCCGGTCAGTGCGGCTATGACTAATACCGGTCGTTGGATATTCGGCGCCTTGGTAGGGGTTATGACGGTACTGATCAGGGTGGTCAATCCGGCATTCCCCGAAGGCATCATGTTGGCTATTTTATTTTCCAATATGTTCGCACCGACCATAGACTACTTTGTCATTCAGGCCAATATTAGAAGAAGGATGAAACGTCATGCCTAGTGAAAAAAAGCAATGTCAGCACACCGCGAAACTGTGTGCCGCCCTTGAAAAAAATGAAAATTACCAAAAAGCTAAGGCCTATGCTGATAGGGTTCTTGCCTTAGGTAATGATAGTTTAGAAAAAACCATTGCAATTGCCGTATCGCTTTGCCTGGTTTGTGCGGTGTTGGTCTCATTTGCGGCTGTCGCATTGAAACCATTGCAAATCAATAATAAAGAAATGGATATGAAGCAAAATATCCTCGATGTGGCGGGTTTGCTTGACGAAGGCGGCAATATTGAAGCCGCTTTTAGCGATAAAATTGAAGCGAAAATCGTTGACCTTGAAACCGGCGATTATGTTGAAAACATTAATGCCGCCGATTATGACCAGCGCAAAGCGGCGAAAGACCCTGCGCAAAGCATAGCCATTCCAAAAGACAAAGACATTGCGCATATACGCGTCAAAGCCAAATATGCAAAAGTCTTTTTGGTTAAGGAAGGCGGGGCGATTAAATCCATTATTTTGCCGATCAACGGTTATGGTTTGTGGTCAACCTTGTATGGCTTCCTGTCCTTGGATCCTGACGGACAGACCGTACAAAGCATCAACTTCTACGATCAATCGGAAACGCCGGGATTGGGCGGCGAAGTCGTCAATCCAAACTGGCGCGCGTTGTGGAAAGGCAAGAAAGTTTATGCCGAATCGGACCAGCCTTCTATGGAAAAAGGCTTGATTGAAGAAGCCGACAAAGGCGAGCCGGCATTAAGCCTGATTAAAGGCGTCGTTGATAACAGCAAACCGGGTTCGCAATACCAGGTTGATGGCCTAGCCGGTGCAACCCTGACCAGTACCGGTGTGACCAACCTGATCAGGTACTGGACGAGCAAAGAAGGTTTTGCGCCGTATTTGAGCAAAGTAAGAACGGTTAAAAGAGGTGTGTCATGAGCGCAGTATTAAATGATGAAACAAAAAAAGTATTAGTAGAGCCATTAGTCAGCAATAACCCGATTACTTTACAGGTTCTGGGGATTTGTTCGGCATTAGCGGTGACTTCGCAGATGTCCACCTCGCTGATTATGGCGCTGGCGTTAACCCTCGTTACTGCATTTTCCAGTGCGGCGATTAGCGCCATCAGGAATCATATTCCCAGCAGCATACGGATTATCGTGCAGATGACGATTATTGCCTCGTTGGTTATCGTCGTCGACCAGATATTGAAGGCGTTTGCTTATGATGTCAGCAAACAGTTATCGGTATTCGTCGGCTTCATCATTACCAACTGTATCGTCATGGGGCGCGCTGAAGGCTATGCGATGAAAAACCCGCCTTTGGAAAGTTTCATGGATGGTATCGGTAACGGTTTGGGCTATAGCTTGATCCTGGTTATCGTGGCGTTTTTTAGAGAGACTTTGGGTTCCGGTAAGTTACTGGGCATCGAAGTCTTAAAATTGACCAAAGACGGCGGTTGGTATGATCCAAACGGTTTGATGTTATTACCGCCCAGTGCGTTCTTCATCATCGGCTTGATTATTTGGGCTGTCCGTCAATGGAAGCCAGAACAAGCCGAAAAAGTGGAGTTTAAAATTATGCCGATTGCTCATGGTGAAGGAGGGCATCACTAATGGAAGCGTATATCAGTTTATTTGTAAAGGCAGTCTTTATTGAAAACCTGGCGCTGTCGTTCTTTTTAGGCATGTGCACCTTTATTGCCGTATCCAAAAAGATTTCTACAGCGATGGGCTTGGGCATTGCCGTCATGGTTGTACAGGCCATTACCGTTCCTGCCAACAATGTCGTCTACCACGCTTTGCTAAAAGAAGATGCCTTGTCATGGATAGGTATCAAAGGCGTCGATTTAAGCTTTTTGGCTTTATTAAGCTGTATCGGCATGATCGCGGCCTTGGTGCAAATCCTGGAAATGATCCTGGATAAGTTTTTCCCGGCCTTGTACCATGCCTTAGGCGTATTTTTGCCTTTGATCACGGTAAACTGCGCCATTCTGGGCGGCAGTTTGTTCATGATCGAACGCGATTACAACTTCGGTGAAAGCGTTACTTATGGCGTTGGCAGCGGCTTGGGCTGGGCATTGGCGATTACCGTCATGGCCGGTGTGCGCGAAAAACTCAAATACAGCGATATTCCGGCAGGTTTGCAAGGCCTGGGTATCACGTTCATTACTGCGGGTCTGATGTCGCTTGGCTTCATGGCTTTCTCTGGAATCCAACTTTAGGAAGGTATCGTAATGCTGGAAATTTTATTAGGCATTATCATTTTCACAGGCCTGGTGATTGCACTGGTCTTCATGATTATCGGTGCTAAAAGTAAACTGGTCGCCGAGGGAGATGTTGAGATTCTGATCAATGATGAAAAGAAAATCCATGTACCCGTGGGATCGAAATTATTAACGGCATTAGCCGACAACGGCTTGTTCGTCTCTTCAGCCTGCGGAGGCGGCGGCACTTGCGGACAATGCAAGGTAAAAATACATTCAGGCGGCGGTGAAATTTTGCCGACTGAATTAAGTCACATTACCAAGCGTGAGGCAGCAGAAGGCGAGCGTCTTTCCTGCCAGGTCTCTGTCAAGCACAACATGAACATTGAGGTTGAAGACAGCGTTTTCGGCGTCAAGAAATGGGAATGTACCGTTAAATCGAACAATAACGTCGCGACATTTATCAAGGAGTTGGTGCTTGAATTGCCGGAAGGTGAAGCGATTAGCTACCGTGCCGGCGGTTATATCCAGATCGAATGTCCTCCGCATGTTGTTAAATACGGCGATTTTAATGTAGAAGAACGCTTCCGCGATGACTGGGATAAATTTAACTTGTGGCGTTATGTGTCCGATGTTAAAGAATCTGCGTTGCGTGCGTACTCGATGGCGTCCTATCCTGAAGAAAGGGAAATCATGCTCAACGTGCGTATTGCAACGCCGCCGCCTCGTGCGCCTGAGGATGTACCGCCCGGCATCATGTCTTCTTATATTTTCAGTTTGAAGCCAGGCGACAAGTGTATAGTTTCAGGGCCTTACGGCGAGTTTTTTGCTAAAGACACCGATGCCGAAATGGTTTTCGTAGGCGGTGGAGCCGGTATGGCGCCGATGCGCTCACATATCTTCGACCAGTTACGCCGGTTGAAGTCAAAACGTAAAATGACGTTTTGGTATGGCGCGCGCAGCAAACGCGAAATGTTCTATGTTGAAGATTTCGATATGCTGGCAAGAGAAAATGAGAATTTTGAATGGCATGTCGCATTATCCGACCCATTGCCCGATGACAATTGGGAAGGCTATACCGGCTTCATTCACAATGTGCTTTACGAAGAATACTTAAAGAACCATCCTGCTCCTGAAGATTGCGAATTCTACATGTGCGGGCCGCCGATGATGAACTCAGCGGTTATCAAGATGTTGCTGGATAACGGCGTTGAGCCGGAAAACATCATGCTGGATGATTTCGGCGGTTAAAGTACCCAGGTCGTGTTTCTTCTCTTATAAATGTTTCAGTTTATTTGAGAAGAAACATATTCCAGCCAGATGTCTTTAAAGCCTCCTTTATTTCTTCAGCGTTACCACCCCCTCCCTTTACAGCAATCCCTGCCATTAGCCGGACACCAGATGAAACACATTCAATTATCGGTTTTATTGTTAGGCCTAGTCATTTCGAATGCTGCATTTGCACTCAGATGCGGACACTCAGTCATTGACTTGGGTAATCGTAAGAACGAAGTCTATGACAAATGCGGTGAACCTGCGTCAATCGAGACGCATAAAAAACTGGTAGGCAGGACGATCCAGAATTCCAACAGGACTTTGGGATTGCAGGAATACGAGGAAATTGAAATTGAAGAATGGATTTATGACTTTGGCCCCAGGCGCTTGAAACAATATTTGCGTTTTGAAAACGGCAGGCTCAGGGAAATAAAAAATCTGGGGCGTGGGGATTGATTCAAGCTATCGATCATGACAAGCATAACAATCGCCGGCTCAATAGCGCATTAACGAGGTGATATTATGAATTATTTTTTAGTGACTTTTGTTTTTATGCTGATTATTGTCGGCATTATGGCTATAGGTGTCGTATTTGGCAGGCGAGCTATTAAAGGTTCCTGCGGCGGCGCAAACAATGGAGACTGCGTTTGCGTTGAAAAATGTGATAAAAGAAAGAAAATGGAAGCTGACGGCAGCATCAGTTAAAAATCCGCCGTCATTTTTAGGCTAGATGTTTAAGCCGGGACATCCTGGAAGGTATTGTCGTGGTTTATGTGGGTAGCCCATTTTTACAATAAAAACCAAAAGAGGACGAATTATGCTGGCAAAAATTACTGTTGCCGACTATATGACAAAAAGATTAGTTACGTTGACTCCCGATATGGATGTCATCGAGGCTATAGAGAGGTTATTGGATCATAAAATTACCTGTGCTCCCGTTATTAATCAACAGGGACATTTGCTGGGCATGTTTTCTGAAAAAGACGGCATGAAGGTTTTTTTGGAAAGCGTTTACAATCAGGGCATGAGCGGAAAAGTTGGTGATTTCATGACGACGGACACGGTCAGTGTCAATGCTGAATCGAGTATTGTAGACTTGGCGGAAAAATTCCAACCGTCTTCGATCAGGAGTTTTCCCGTGTTTCAGGATAATGAGCTCGTTGGCATTATCAGTCGCACCGATATTTTAAGAGCGTTGGTGACTGTTGGCTCCACACAAAGCTAATTGCAGACGGCTAGCGTAGTCATGACAGGCAAAAGCTTTTACTGGCATGACTACGAAACCTTCGGCATAGATCCTGCACTCGACAGGCCCGCGCAATTTGCAGGCATTCGTACCGATGGCGATCTCAATATAATCGACACTCCGCTGGTTGTTTATTGCCGGTTCACGGCAGACAGCCTGCCCCATCCTGATGCCTGCTTAATCACCGGTATTACCCCCCAACTGGCAGATCAACAAGGCGTTTGCGGAGCCGAGTTTATTCGCCTGATTCATGAACAATTGGCTAAGCCGAATACCTGCACCGTTGGCTATAATAATCTTCGTTTCGATGACGAGGTAACCCGCAACTGTCTTTACCGTAATTTTTATGATCCTTATGCGCGTGAATGGCAGAATGGCAATTCACGCTGGGACCTGATCGATGTCGTCCGGGCGGTAAGGGCATTGCGGCCCGAAGGCATACAATGGCCGGATAATGTTGTACCGGAAACCAATGAAACCAGGGCCAGTTTCAGGCTGGATCAATTGACCGTCGCCAACGGTATTGTCCATGAAGCTGCGCATGATGCGCTTTCGGATGTTTATGCGACGATAGGCATGGCCGGATTAATCAAACGGGTACAGCCTAAACTCTATGATTACTGCCTGCAACATCGGCTTAAGGCCGAGGCAGCGGCCTTGCTCCAACTAGGCAGTTTCAAGCCGGTAGTGCATATCTCGGGTAAATATCCCGTGTCTAAAAACTGCCTGGCGGTCGTGCTGCCTGTCTGCAAACATCCGACGAATACCAACGGCATTATTGTTTATGATTTATCGATTGATCCTGAGCCTATGCTCTCTTTATCGGTCGAAGACATTAAACAAAGAATCTTTACTGCCACGAATGATTTGCCGGAAAGCGTCACGAGAATACCGTTAAAAACAGTCCATGTTAATAAATGCCCGGTACTTGCGCCGATAAGCGTTATCAGGCCCAATGATGCAGCGCGCCTGCAAATCGACTTGGACCGTTGCCATGCCAATATCGATAAAATTAAAACGGCAGCCAATTTTTCCGGTACGGATTTACCGGAAAAACTGGCTGCCGTTTTCAGTCCTCCCGATTATTCAGCGGAAGCGCTTGACCCTGACCTCGCCATTTACAGCGGCGGTTTTTTTTCCGCTGCCGACAAACAGAAAATGGCAAAAATCAGGCTAAGTTCGCCTGAGCAGTTGGCTAGAGCGAAAGTTGCGTTTACTGATGCCCGATTACCGGAAATGCTGTTCAGGTATAGGGCGCGTAATTATCCAGAAACCTTAAGCAAGGATGAAAAGCGTAAATGGGATGCGTTTTGCATCAGGCGATTAACCGGCAAACAGCCTGGGGCAGGCATGACTTTCGATAATTATTTTGCCCGTTTACAGGCTCTGAGGGATACCGAAAAAAACGCTAATCTCGAAATTATTAACGCATTGGAGCGCTATGCGGTCGATAAAATGCGGGCGCTGAATATTTAGCCTGGGTCAGGCATCGGAGTCGGTATTGGACCCTTGCGGAAGATAAATTATGCCGGTTCGTAGCGGTTCATCTTCCGCGCGTCACTATTCGATAACGCCGGCTTTTTGCAATTGCATGCGCAATGCTTCTATGCGTTTACGATTGACGCCAAAGTCGCTATGGCCTACGCGAGAGGCGGAGCGGATATGGATCAGCGATGCATCGGCATCCAGTATCGCATTAATATCGTCAACAAAACGGAATATCAGGCTGGTCGTTTCGGCGTGCAAAGTATCATGTGTTTCATGTGTGATTATCATGCGGCTGTGCTTGATGATCACCTCTTTCAATGCCGTCCATGCTTGTTGAGGATCGCCTTTAATTTCGAAAGGCGCAATATAATGCTGTTTATCGGCTATCTTGGCCTGGCTGGAAACACAATTAGGGCTGTTGTTACAAAGCGGCAATTTTTTTTCCGCCGCCGTTGCGGCAGTCGTTGAAGTCATCAGTGTCATAAGCAAAATATAAAAAAGGAATACGGATTTCATGGAGGGTAATAAAGAGATTCTGCGGTATAAAAATGTCCGGTCAATGTGGCATAAAATGGCACAGAGTCAATACGAGGCAAGCGTATCGCACATGCTGCATTGCATCCGGTTTATTTCGATGGTTCGGGGCGGATGGTTTCGACGGTAATTTTGCCATGCCGTACACATCTTGCATACGTGTCATCCGGGCTTAATGACTCGCGCGCCTGCTGCAGGCAGGTGCGCGAGACCTGCAGATAGTCATCGGGATTTGCCGGGACATGCGGGTGTCCGGCCTGCTCCATGCACAAGCCAAAAGCATTCGCGTCGCTGCCGACAGGAACGTCGATAACCGTCATCGTGAACGCCGTAGGCACTTTTACCGATTCTTTATGCATAGTAGACTGAAAACAGCGGTTTGCATCCGAAAAATAACCGGCATCATCCTGACCATCCCTGGAAAAATAGCCTGAACAGCTTTGCAGAAGTAAAGACAGTAACATAAGGGTGAACTTGAACATTTTGGCCTCCTTCAACATCGATTGGACTGCTTGGGCCTGGATTATCGCATTAATCATAAGCTTTGATAATAACCGCCTTTACCGCAGTCGTAATTAATCTTGTCAGCATATATCCAGGCGCTATGAGTTCATCGCTTATTCCCGAATACCTCCTGATGATAGCCGGTTCAGCGCGTATGGCGGCACAAGCGGCCGCCTGTGCCGGCTTGAAACCTTTAGTGATTGATTTATTTGCCGATCTCGATACACAGCAGTATGCGGAAGCCTTTTGCCGAGTACCGTCACTGGCGGTAAAGGACCTGGTACCTGCGGTCGATTTTTTTATCGAACGCTATGCTGTCGCGCATGCGATTTACGGCAGCGGTTTTGAATATTACCCAGAAAGCCTGTATTACCTGGGTAAGCACATGACTTTACTGGGGAATTCACCCGATACCTTTGCCGGCTTGCAAAACAAGCAGGACTTCTTCTCCGTATTGTCCAGCCTGGCTATTCCTTATCCCGATACCTCATTTAATGCGCCTGAAGATAATGCGCATGAAGAGCCGGTGTGGCTGTTTAAACCGCTGCAAGGGCAGGGCGGCGTAGGGATAAAAGTTGATGACGGCAATGCCGATGCCTCGGTTTACTGGCAAAAATATCAATACGGTACGCCGCAGTCCGTACTGTTTTTGGCTGATGGGCGGTCTGCACAGGTTATTGGTTTCAACACGCAATGGACAGTCAGCTCCGGTGCCGGCGACGGCTTTGTTTTTTCAGGCATCATCAACTGCAGCGCTTTATCAATTGAACAGAAGGCGTTGATAAGCCGCTGGCTGGCGAAACTCGTCCCGATATTCGGGCTTAGCGGCCTGAATACGATGGATTTCATACAGGATGACAAGGACCTCTATGTACTGGAAATCAACCCGCGTTTATCGGCGAGTATGCAGTTGTACGATGCCGGGCTATTGCTCGGGCACATCCGGGCGAGTCAAGGCGACATGCCCGAATACCCTGCTGTGCAAGGCGGCTGCACAGGCTATCAAATCATTTACGCCGAACAGGATATGGTTATCCCTGACGCATTCGAATGGCCTGAAGCGTGTATGGATTTGCCTGCATCCGGTGTTAACTATCGCAAAGGGCAGCCGATTTGCAGTATGATTGCGCGCCATAAAACACCCCGGCATGTTTTTGAACAGCTACAACATAAACAACAACAACTTTTTAAACAACTACGACAGGTTTAAGCTCATGGAATATACAGCAAGCGTCAATAAACTCTCCCAGCCCTTGGTCAGGGAATTGCTCGATAATGCCGGCAAACTCAGGCTTAGCGTGCAAACACTGGACAATGGCTGCACGATTATCGATGCAGGCATCAACGCGGCAGGCGGACTGGAAGCGGGACGGATTATTACCGAAATCTGCCTGGGCGGTATGGGAACGGTCGCTATTTCGCAAAGCGCCTATACCGACCGATGGCCGCTGACGGTTAATGTCCATACCAGCAACCCAGTGTTGGCGTGCCTGGGCAGTCAATATGCCGGCTGGAGCCTGTCGCACGAAAAATATTATGCGCTGGGTTCCGGTCCGGCGCGGGCGATGGCTACGAAAACCAAGGAAGGCGTGAGCAGTCCTGTTGAAGAGCTTTATAAGGAGTTGGGCTACCAGGATCACGCCGAACAAACGGTATTGGTCATTGAAAACGATAAAGTGCCGCCGCTAGAAATCGTGGAAAAAGTAGCGTCTGCATGTGGCGTGTCGCCTGACAAGCTGACCATTATCGTCACGCCGACCAGCAGCCTGGCCGGATGCGTGCAAGTCGTCGGTCGCGTATTGGAAGTGGCGATGCATAAGGCCCATGCGCTGCATTTCCCGCTGGAAAACATCCTGGACGGTACCGGTAGTGCGCCGATCTGCCCGCCACACCCTGATTTTGTGCAGGCGATGGGGCGTACAAACGATGCGATTTTGTTCGCGGGCCTGGTGCATATTTTCGTAAAAGGCACAGACGAGGCGGCTGAAAAATTAGCCAATGAATTGCCCAGCTCAACGTCTAAGGATTACGGCAAGCCGTTTGCGCAAATCTTTAAAGAATATCAATACGATTTTTTCAAGATTGATGCAATGTTGTTCAGCCCCGCCAGCGTCATCGTTACCGCAATCGAATCCGGTAACAGCTTCCGCGCCGGACGCCTGGATAATGAATTGCTGAATTTATCGTTTGGCGGCTGAACAGTAATCACACTGTGTTATAGATACCGCAACTATTAAAGGTATATAAGAAATTATGTAACTATTCAGCATTTATATTGTTAGTATTTCAATGAGTTATAAGAGGCATTAAGAATGACTTAAATTATAACTAACTGAATAAATTGATAATTTTATATTCAACGATAATAACAGCATTAT
>Ga0172373_10008625_pt1 | contig 12895 bp, 10 predicted proteins | sample Lak10m_2_FD_114546 | JGI IMG/M metagenome (GOLD analysis project Ga0172373, IMG submission 114546) | Freshwater microbial communities from Kabuno Bay, South-Kivu, Congo - kab_092012_10m | ecosystem: Environmental > Aquatic > Freshwater > Lake | place: Democratic Republic of the Congo... | reverse complement strand
GATCTTTGGTCCTGAGAAGGACTACGAGTGTTACTGCGGTAAGTACAAGAGCATCCGCTACAAGGGCATCGTCTGCGACAAGTGCGGCGTCGAGATCACTCGTTCGATTGTTCGCCGCGAGCGCATGGGCCACATCGAGCTCTGCACCCCGGTCGCGCACATCTGGTTCCTCCGCTCCGTGCCGTCGCGTATGGCGCTTCTGCTTGGCGCTTCTGCCGCCGAGATTGAGAAGGTCGTCTACTTCGCTGGTTACATCGTGACCAAGATTGCTGAGGAGGAGAAGAAGCGTCTCCTCGCTGAGCTCGAGAGCGAGTATAAGTCGAAGTACAAGTCGCTTAATTCTGACAAGGATCGCGACGCGCTCAAGGAGAAGATGACGCTCGCCAAAAACGAGATCGAGGGTATCGCGGTGGGTAGTGTGCTCGACGAGCTCGAGTATCACCGCTTCTCGGTCAAGTACGGCGGCCTCTTCGAGGCGCGTATCGGCGCCGAGGCCATCTACGACATCTTCCGCGCGCTCGACCTCAAGGCGCTCGAGAAGACGCTCTCGGCGCGCTACGAGCACGCCGGTGCCGCCGAGCGCGAGAAGCTCGCGAAGCGTCTCTCGCTCATCGCGGGGATGCTCGCCGCCGGGGTCCGCCCCGAATGGCTCTTCCTCACGCGCATCCCGGTGATTCCGCCCGCACTCCGCCCTATGGTTGCGCTCGAAGGCGGCCGCCACGCGACTTCCGACGTGAACGACCTCTATCGCCGCGTGATTAACCGCAATAACCGTTTGAAGAAGCTCCTCGATATCCACGCGCCGGAGGTGATTCTGCGTAACGAGAAGCGCATTCTCCAGGAAGCGGTCGACGCCTTGCTCGACAACTCGATTCGTAAGAGTGGTGGCGCCGCAGGCGCGATGACGCTCGCCCAGCGCCGGCCCTTGAAGTCGCTCGCCGACTACCTGAAGGGTAAGCAGGGCTACTTCCGCCAGAACCTGCTCGGTAAGCGCGTCGACTACTCTGGCCGCTCGGTGATCGTCGTCGGCCCGGACCTCGAGCTCGACGAGTGCGGATTGCCCAAGCACATGGCGCTCGAGCTCTTCCGCCCGTTTGTTATCGCCGGACTCCTCGAACGCGAACTGGCCTTCAACATCCGCGGCGCTGGCCGCTTGATTGAGGACGGTGTCGCTGAAGTGTGGGAGCTCCTCGAAGAGGCAATTAAGGGTAAGTATGTGCTCCTCAACCGCGCCCCGACGCTCCACCGCCAGGGCATCCAGGCCTTCCGTCCGCGACTCATCGAAGGTGACGCTATCCAGCTCCACCCGCTCGTGTGTAACGCCTTCAACGCAGACTTCGACGGCGACCAGATGGCTGTCCACGTCCCGCTCTCGGAGGAGGCACAGTGGGAGGCGAAGAACATTATGTCCGCCAATAAGAACATCCTTAAGCCGGGCTCGGGCGAGATGATTGTGCTCACCGGTAAGCCGCTCGACATTATCCTCGGCGTCTACTGGCTCACGAAGGCCGTCGACAAGGCCCTAGGCGAGGGCGAACACTTCGCCTCGCCGAACGCCGCGATTCTCGCGTCGGAGTACGGCGCTATCGACCGTCGCGCGAAGGTGAAGGTCCTCCCGGTCGAAGGGAAGAAGAAGTACGAGCAGTTTGAGAACCATCCGTTCGAGACGACGGTGGGTCGCCTCCTCTTCAACACGGTGCTTCCCTCGGACTATCCGTATGTGAACGAGACGATTACTAAGAAGGTGCTCGCGCGCATCGTCACCGACTGTATCAGCCGTTACGGTATCGATGCAGTACCGAATATCGTGAACAAAGTGAAGCGCTTCGGCTTCGACTACGCGACGCGCTCGGGTATCTCGTGGGCGATCGACGATGTCTCGGTGCCCAAGGAGAAGCAGCAGATTGTCGCCGACGCTGCGGCTAAGGTCACCAAGATTACAGAGGACTACCGGAATGGTCTCCTCTCCGAAGAGGAGAAACGCCGAATGGCGATTGAAATCTGGCAGGGCACCAAGCAGGAAGTCGAAGAGAAGATTGCCGCCCAGCTCGATCCGATGGGCTCGGTCTCGGACATGGTGAAGTCGGGTGCTCGCGGTACGCTCGGTAATCTGACCCAGATGGCCGGTATGAAGGGGCTTATCCAGGACACGTCGGGTATGACGATTGAAGTGCCGATTACTTCCTCGATGATCGAGGGGCTGAATCCGATCGAATACTTTATGTCGACGCACGGCGCACGCAAGGGGCTCACCGACACGGCGCTCGGCACCGCGAAGGCCGGCTACCTCACGCGCCGTCTCTTCGACGTGGCGCAGGACTCGATTGTGACCGAAGCGAACTGCGGCACCAAGCGCGGGGTCAAGATCAATCGCGTGAGCGCCTCGGGCATCCAGATTAACTACGCAGATGCACTGCGCGGTCGCGTGCTCGCAGAAGAGGTCAAGGATGCGTCGGGTGCCACGCTCTTTAAGAAGGGGCACTATCTCACCACGGCCGATGCCGTGGCACTCGCCGCCTCAGGTGTCGCCTCGGTGGTCGCGCGCTCGCCGATGTCCTGCGAGACGCGCTACGGCGTCTGCCAGACCTGTTACGGTATGGACCTCACGTCGCAGGAGCTCGTTGACCTCGGCGAGGCGGTGGGCACCGTCGCCGCACAGGCGATCGGCGAGCCGGGCACTCAGCTCACGATGCGTACCTTCCACGCTGGCGGCGTCGCGAGCGTCGGTGGCGACATCACGAGCGGTCTCCCGCGCGTGGAGGAAGTCTTCGAGAAGCGCTCGCCCAAGAACCCGGCCGTCATCTCCAAGAGCGACGGGCTCGTGGTCGAGATTAAGGACGAGGGCCGCGAGAAGATGCTCGTGGTCGCGCCCGAGGCCGGCCAGGGTAAGAAGGATGGCTCGGCCTACGAATATCTCGCACCGTATCCGCGCGTCCCGCTCGTGAAGGCTGGCGACAAGGTGGCGAGGGGCCAGATTCTCACCGATGGCTCGGCCGATCTCGACGATCTCTTCGAGTACGCTGGTCGCGCTATGGTGCAGGAGTACATCATCGCTGAGGCTTCGAAGATTTACGAGCTCCAGGGCTCGCCGGTCTCGCGCAAGCACCTCGAGGTGATTGTGAAGCAGATGTTCTCACGGATGAAGATAACGGAGGCGGGCGATACCGACTACTCGGTAGGCGACGTAGTCGAGGATTGGGAATTCGTGAAGGCGGTCAAGGAGGCCGAGGTGGGAGATAAGATTGCGCCGAAGGCCGCCGAGATTGTGCTCGGGATCAAGGAGTCTGCGCTCTCGCGCCGCTCCTTCCTCTCCGCAGCGTCCTTCGAGCAGACGACCAAGATTCTCATCAATGCCGCGCTGCGCGGTTCGGTAGACCGGCTCCGCGGGCTTAAGGAGAACGTGATTCTCGGCCGCCTGATTCCGGCCGGTACCGGCTTCTCGGGCTCGAAGAAATTCGCGCATATCGCGAAGCTTCAGGCCGAGCGCCCAGTACCCGAGCCCACCGAGCGGACGACCTTCGCTCCCCGCGCCACCCGTGCGCTCTAAATATAAGGGTTTCGTAAACCCCTAGATAGGGAAGTGCGACGCGAAAACCGCCCCTTTTGGGCGGTTTTCGCTTGTGTGCCGGGCGGGGTAGAATTGACGCAATGGCGCAGGATACAGTCCAGCAGATTAAGGAGCGGCTAACGATTCAAGACATCGTCGGTCCGTATGTGAAGCTGCGTCGCGCGGGGCGCTCCTTGGTCGGCCTCTGTCCCTTTCACAAGGAAAAGACCGGTAGCTTCCATGTGAGTGCCGAGCGCGGGACTTGGCACTGCTTCGGCTGTGGCGAGGGCGGCGACGGCTTCTCGTTTATCGAGAAGGTCGAGGGTGTCGATTTCAAGGGTGCGCTCAAGATTCTCGCGGAGAAGGCCGGTGTGCCGCTCGTCTACTCGGGTGGGAAGTCTGTCGAAGAGCAGTCGCGGCAGGACCGGCTTCGCGCGCTCCTCGCGCGCGCGGCTGAATGGTTCGTGAGTAAGCTCCCGGGCACCCAGGCGCGTGCCTACGCAAGCGAGCGTGGTTTGAAGAACGAGACGGTAACCAGTTGGCGCGTGGGTTACGCCCCCGAGGGGTGGCGCGTGCTCCTCGAGGCGATGGCGGCCGAAGGGTATTCGACTGCAGAGCTTCTCGCAGCGGGATTGATTAAAGAGGCAGAAGGGAAGCCGGGCACCTATTACGACCGCTTCCGTAATCGACTCATCTTCCCGATACGCGACGCGGCGGGGCGCACCGTCGGCTTCACGGGCCGCATCCTGCCCTCCGAGGCGGCCAAGGAGGGCGAGGTGGCGAAATACCTGAACAGTCCCGAGACCGAGCTCTATCATAAATCCGAGCTCCTCTTCGGTCTCGACCTCGCGAAGGAGGCTGTGCGCCTGCGTAAGTTCGCGATGCTCGTCGAGGGACAGATGGACGTGATTCACGCGCATCAGGCCGGCTTCGAGAATGCGGTCGCGCTCTCGGGCACGGCGCTCACCGAGCGCCACCTCGCGCTCTTGAAGCGTTACAGCGAGAACTTAATGCTCGTCCTCGACGCCGACCCAGCAGGATTAAAGGCCACCGCACGCTCGGCCGAGCTCGCGCTCCGGCACGGACTTCGGGTTAAGGCGGTGAGTCTGCCCGCGGGCAAGGACCCAGCCGACCTCGCGAGTGAAGCGCCTCAGGAGTTCGCCAGGCGGATTAAAGAGGCCAAGCCGGTCGTCGAATTCTTCCTCGCCGAGCTCGCCCTCGCCGAGCCCGACCCGCACCGGCTCCTCCGGCTCGCGGAGAGCATCGTCCTACCGCTCCTCGCGGCGGTGGGGAGCCCGATGGAGCGCGAACATTTCATCCAGTCCACCGCGCGCACGCTCGGTCTCTCGACCGAGGCGGTGCGCGAGTCGCTCGCGCGTGTGAAGGTAGAGCCCGTGGAGGCGAAACAAGGTGTGGCCCCGCGCGGTACTACCAGTGAGCCTTCTCGGGCGGCCACGCGAGCGGCGGAGGTACGCGGCGGACAGCTCCTCGCGGCTCTCCACGCCTATCCCGATACCCCGCTTGCGGAGCGCATCAAATCAGAGTATTGTCGAATTACCGGAGCTCGAGAGCTCCCGGCGACATCCCCGGAGTCGGCGCTGTTCCAGGCAGAACAGCAGTTCGGCGAGAACCCCGGCGAGTCGGCGGGAGACGAGCTTCTCCACGCCTTTGAAGAAGCGGTTATCCGCGAGGCGTATCAGGAGGCAATACGAGATTTGCGCAAGGCCGAGGCATCGGGAGATGCCGCTGTGGTCGCGTTGACGCAGGATCGGTGTGCGAAGCTCTCGGTGCAGCTCGCAGCGCTCGGTGCGTAACCAGTTTTCGATTTGTGCGTCACCTATTTTTTGATTCTATTTATTTATGGCGAAGAAGAAATCACCGGCGAAGAAAAAGAAAGTCTCTAAGAAGCCCGCGAAAAAGCGGGTCGTGAAGCACGTTGCCAAAAAGAAGCAGCATAAGCCGGCCAAGAAGGCGCTCCGCGCGAAGAGCCATAAGGCGAAGCCGACCAAGAAGCAGGTCGTCCGCGCGGCGCTCCACGGCGCGAAGGCGCGTGCTAACTCACAGAAGGCGCTCTCGGCCGAGGCGCTTATCGAGAAGGGTAAGGAGCGCGGCTACGTCACCTACAGCGAGATTCTGAAGTCCTTCCCGCACGTCGAGGAGGATGTCTCCTTCCTCGAGTCGCTCTACGAGCGCTTCGCCACCGCGGGGGTGGATGTGCTCGAGGGCGGGCTGCTCGAAGACGCTGCTGACGAATATCTCGCGACCCGTAATATTAAGGACCGCCACTCGACGAGCTATGACTCGATTCAGATCTACCTCCGCGAGATTGGTCAGTACCCACTCCTCACCGCCGCCGAGGAGCGCGAGCTCGCGAAGCGCATCGAGAAGGGCGACGCCGAGGCGCGTAATATTCTCGCCCGCAGTAACCTCCGCCTCGTGGTCTCGATCGCGAAGAAGTATGTCGGTCGCTCGCCCGACCTGACCCTCCTCGACCTTATTCAGGAGGGGAATCTCGGCCTCTTCCGTGCGGTGGACAAATTTGACTGGAAGAAAGGGTATAAGTTCTCGACCTATGCGACCTGGTGGATTCGCCAGGCGATTACGCGTGCGCTCGCCGACCAGAGCCGTACAATCCGCATCCCCGTGCACATGGTCGAGACCATCGCCAAGTACAAGCAGGTCTCGCGTCGGCTGGCGCAGGCACTCGGCCGCGACCCGCAGCCCGAGGAGATTGCGATAGAGATGGGTGTCGAGCCGGAGAAGATTTATCAGATTGAGAAGATTAACCAGGACACACTCTCGCTCGAGAACCCGGTGGGTGGCGACGACGACGAGAAGTCGACGCTCGGCGACTTTATTCCTGACACGACACTCCCCTCGCCGGTACAGGAGTCCTCGGAGCGTATCCTCGGCGAACAGGTGCGTGCTATTCTCTCTGACCTCTCGCCCAAGGAACGCAAGATTCTCGAGATGCGCCACGGGCTGATGGACGGCATCTACCACACGCTCGAGGAGGTGGGGAAGGAGTTCGGGGTGACTCGCGAGCGCATCCGCCAGATCGAGGCCAAGGCGCTCGAAAAGATTCGCACCCACGACAAGGCTCGGCATCTGAAGTCGTATTAAAGTATTCGCGCCACCCCTAGGGATGGCGCTGTTGGTCGATGTCAGCTAATTCCGGCAAAGTTCGTTCAGACGGATGTCGATTTCAATCAGTTCCCCCGTATCTTTGGACATAGGTTCTAAGTTGTCCCGCATACCTATACAGCAAAGCAAGAACGCTGCTACCCAACCAAGAACTGAGCCGGCGAAACCGAAACCGACTGCAATCGCTAGAATCGGAAGCAAGACCCCGTCGATGGCTCGAAGTCTGGCATGTCTCATAAGGATCTGACGTTGCCTTTCCTTCAGTTGTTGTATCCGCTCTGAAGTGTCCATACGACCTCCGTGACGTTTCAATTCAGAATGGCTCTCATTCGAAACGAGAACCGCCTTGTACTACACCTACATAAATTTATACACCATTTCCGTACATCTATCAAGGTATCCATACTATCGTCCTATCGGACATTATCGTGGATAGTGTGATGATAGAGTAAGACTAATGGGGAAGTTGGAGACAGAATCCAGGCGAAGGAGACGTGTGGGAGTGTTCCAGACTGCGTTGCTCGCAGCCGTGGCCATTGGTGTCGTTGTTGTCATCGCCGCTGCTGCGCCGAATGCAGCGCAATTGTTGAGATTCTTCCCCGGATACAAGAAAGGGGCGCGATTCAATTATCAGTACAAGTCTGCATTGTCGAAACTTGCTGCAAAGGGGTTCGTTATCTTCGTAGAAGACCGTGGTAGAAAGTTTGCCCGGCTGACCGACGCAGGCCAGCACTTGCTTGCGATTGAACAGGCACGCACTGGATTGAAGAAGAAACGGCGGTGGGATCGCCGATGGCGAGTCGTTATTTTCGATATTCCCGAGCGACGGCGAGCATCTCGGACGCGCCTACGACTGTTTATGCAGGAATGTGGCTTTGTGCGGCTGCAAGACAGCGTCTGGGTCTATCCCTATGATTGCGAAGATCTCATGGCGCTCGCCAAAACAGAATTTCGTATCGGCGCGGACGCTCTGTATATGATTGTCGAACAAATCGAACGCGACTCATACCTCCGTGAGCATTTCGGCCTCCCGAACGCCTGACGCAACAAATCCTAGAGTATCAAAACTAATGTCCTATCGGACATTACCGTGGATAGTTACATATTCGAGGAGATCCGCACCCACGACAAAGCCCGGCACCTGAAGTCGTATTAAAAATAAAAAACAACAACGCGCGAGGATTTCATCCTCGCGCGTTTGCATTTCGGCCGTCAGTCAGAGCATCAGGCCGCCTTGATATCGATGTACACCCATAGGCGTACCGCTAGAGGTTTCAACGGTCTCCACACCGTGGAATACGTCGAAAGTGGAACTGAAGTCATATGGTTTGTTCCTGTACACCGGCCAAGATGGTTTATATCGCCAGTATTCAGGGCCGCGTCCGCCAAAAAACTTCCCTTCTTGGTAGGCCGCACGCAGGGCACCTTTGAGACAGGGAATCGCTGCTTCGCAATACAGCCCGAAATACTGCATCATCCAGACGGGTTGGCCTTCGTACAGAATGATCGTCGTGCCCCCGCTTGAGTCGGACAATAGGGTCGTAAACCAGAAGTCGATGACCGTCCACGGGCCTTTGACGAACGGTTTCGGCATCTTCGACCTAGGCAGGCCGGGAATCTCGGATTTTTTCGGCTTCTCCTCCGCCGCGTACCCCGCCATCATGGCCTCAAAGAAGACCTCCTTCATTTCGGCCATGAATTCCGGCTTCCGTACCAATTCTTTCAGTGACGCTAAGTTGGCAGCATCCATCGTTCTTTCTCCAGCAATAATTTCAATTCAGAATGGCTCTCAAGTCGAGAACCGCCTTGTACTACACCTGGCTCGTTTATACATCATTTTCGCTCTTCTAGCAATATTCTCTAATTCGCGCGATTGGCACCTGAAGTCGTATTAGAATAGGACAATGCTCGCCGGATGGTGGAGTGGCTTTAAGAACCAGCGACCGCAGGTCCGGTCGCTGATTTATCTCATTTGGATAAATGTACTCTCGACGGCTCTCGCGGGGGTATTCGTTCAACTCTATCTGTACCAGCGATTCACCAGCGTTGAGCTAAACATTATCGCGATGATGTTCTCGTACACAGGAATCATGGTTGGCTTCTGCGTGCCGGGCTATCTCGCAAGCATCTTTACGTGGAATGTTCGACACGGGTTCTTGGCCGGGTTCGCTGTGATGGGGTTCGCTCTTTTCTATATGCTCCAATTTACAAGCGTCGCGACCGCGTACCTCGCGATGTTTATCTGGGGTGCGGGCCAAGGAATCTATTGGCTCACGGTCAATACATTTGAGCTCTCAGAGACTGAAGATCACGAGCGCGACCTCTACTCGTCGTATCTCAATGCAGGCAACCAAGTTTTGGGGCTCTTGGGTCCCGCCTGCGCGGCGCTTCTCATCTGGATATCTCAAAGCATCTTGCATTTCGGGACCTACACACTCATCTTTACTATCGCGCCAGCGGTATACCTGCTCGGTTTTTTCTGTTTCCGTACCATTACCGACTATCGGCCTCCTCACATCACGCTCGCGGATGTCAAACACTTTTTCGTTGATCGGAAGAATCAAGCAGCACAACTCTACACCTTCGGGACAGGGTTCCAGCAGATACTCGGCGTCACGATACCGCCACTCGCGATATTCTTCGTTCTCGGGACGGCACTCCGCGTTGGCGTTTACAACACGCTATTTGCCATCTTCACCGCGCTCTGTATCCTCGCGATCGCACGCTATCGAACACAGTCGAATCGGCTATTCATCTATGGCGTTACGCTCACCGGCGTCGCACTCGTAACTGCTTGGTTCGGCACACAACTCACTCTTATTGCACTCATTATCTACACGATTATTGAGGGTGTTCTCTCGCCCCTCATGGGAATTTCGTCGCATGTTATTGATCTCTATGTGATGGAGATAGGTAGAACCGAGACCGATTTCTATGCGACGATGCTCATGCGTGACTTCTTCTTATGGATATGGCGCATCGTGGGCGGCTTCGTTTTTCTCGCCGTCATCGGCTCGGTAACGGATGAGCGTACGATGCTCTCGCTCGGTCTCTACTGCCTCGCTGGCGCACTCATCCTCATGTATCTCGGTGCCTATTTGACGGTTAAACAGCCGGGCACTACGGCGGCGACGCCCGTCACCTAAAGTCGTATTAAAAAAGACGAGCCGCTCCTTTCGGGCGGCTCTGATTTTCGAACACTACATGTTTTCGTTAAGTAAGGCATACGGACCGCCCTCTTTTATCGCGAGTTCTTTTGCTCGCTCAACCGGAATGCCCATTTTTCTCGCAATTCGTTCCACATTCCGATAAACGTAGTGTCGATCGTACCTCTCGTATTTTGGAGATCGGGCTTCTTCTCTGATTTTGATAACGAACATTTGTTCGATTACTCGTTTTTCTGCATCTGCTATATACCGAAATCCGAGAATGGCCAGCGACACAACTACTCCGGTCGCAATCGAAATCCCGAGTGGTAGCATCAGAAGAAGCACCCAAGGATTTTTCATCGGTTCGAATTGGTGTGCTACGCCGTCGGCGACGAATAGAAACATTGCCAGACACTCGGAAAGTATCCAAGCAAACATCACCGCTTTCCAGATACCCTCACCCCGTAGGAACATCCATGTCTTTCCCATCACTGTCTCCTCGTAGTATTTGATCAATAGGCGGGAATGCCGCCAAGTACTGCAACCCAACACTATTTATACACCATTCTCGTTAATTAGCAAGGTATCCACAATATCGTCCTATCGGACATTACAGTGGATAGTGAGAGATTGGGTATACTGATGTGGTGATGAAGAAGAAAACGGCCCGGAGAAAGCAGAAAACGAAATACCCCATCAAGCACTGGAGCCATTCGAGCTTGGTGGCGTATTTGAGGAATCCCTTGGCGTGGTACAAGCGCTATGTCGAGGAGGTCTATGACACGCCGCGGACGCCCGCGGCGATCGTCGGCACGGCCGGACACCGCGCGCTCGAACACTTTTATGGCGGCATGGGTAAAGAGGAGTCGGTCGCGCGCGGGCTCGTCCTCCTGCGCGAGGTGTCAGACTTCGAGATAGATTTCGGCACAGCCAAGACGAAGAAGGCCAAGCGCGATAAGCGCAAGGCGATGGAGCAGGACTACTTGCGAGCCGTCGGCTTCTACTTGGCGAAGGCACCGAGGCACAAAGTGCTCGGGGTCGAAGTGCGCGGCGTGGTCGAGGTCGAAGGGCTCCCTCTCCCGATCAAAGCTGTCTCCGACCTGGTGGTCGAGTCGCGAGTCGAGAAGGGAGCAGTCGATATCGTGGACCATAAGTTCGTTGCGGCCTTTAGTAAGTCGGCCTCCGCGAAGCCACTCTTCATCCTCCAAGCTATTTTTAATTACTACACCGTCCGGACACTCTTCGACCGACCGGTGTGGCACTTCATCGTCTATGAATGTAAGAAGACCAAGAATGCCGACGGCTCGCCGCAGTTGCGGCGCTACGAGATTGACTACGCGCAGTGCGCTGAAGATTTTGCCGTCTTCCATCGCCTCATCCACGACGCGTCTGAAGAGATCGCGCGTCGGCGCGTCTACCTGCCGAATCCCTCCGATATGTTCGAAGGCGACAACTCGTTTGCGATTTATCGGCTGGGACTTACGGAGTGAGCGCTTGGTCGAGGAATTGCTTCACCGCATCGTAGCCGTAGGCGCCGTTGAGGACCACGGGCGCCTTGCCTGCGACGAGGATAAGGGAGTAAGGAGTGCCGCGCGCACCCATATCGAGTGCGTTCTTCCGGTCAGCTTGGATGCGCTCCTCGAGAGTCGCGGAGACAGTCGCGTAGCAGGAGGCGAAGGTCGAACCAGTGATACCCGCATTCTTCGCGACCGTGCCGTAATCGCTTGGCACAGCTGGCTGGGCGGCGTAGAGCGCGTCCTCGAAGCGCCAGAAGGCGTCGTTGCCCGCGACCTGCGCCGCGCACTCGGCGGCGCGCGCGTGCGCGAGCGCATTGGGGTGGATCTCGCTTAGCGGGAACTCGCGGAAGACCCACGCCACCTCGCCTGTGGCACCCTCGTTCGCGATGACCTGATGCATCGTGTCATTAAAATCTTTGCAATATTCGCAGTCGAAGTCGGCATATTCGACGATGATCGCCTTGGCCGCTGGGTTACCGAAGATATGGTCGGTGGGGCCTACACCGCGCACGAGCGTTGGGTTGCTCACCTCCGGCGCACGCTTCGGGGTGGTGAAATAGATGGCGACGGCGACAAGAGCACCCCCGAGCACAATCGCAATGGGGATAGTGTAGAGCGACTTCATAGCGGTAGCGCGTGCGTGAGCGCAGGGGCAGTGGCGCCAGTACCATTCCAGTGCCGAGTGTCGAGCTTCATCTCGCGCGTGTCGCGCAAGTCTTTGTATTTGAGCGAGCCGTGTGCGAACGCGTAGTCGTAGAGCGCGCGGGTAATCTCTACATCCTTGATACAGTAGGCGGCAACCTGATCCTTCTTGCCCTCGCGCCACCACTCACCGGCGGTGAGTCCATCGCTCGACTTACTAGTGCCAAGCGTCGCTTCGGCGAGCGATTGGAGCCGGATACGCCGGCCGAGCGCCTTATGTACCTCAGCGAGGAGGTCGAGCGAGCGGATATGGGTGAGATCGCCGGGGTAATAGCGATTCAAGAGTGGGATATCGAAGGTGTCGGAGTTAAAGCCGATAAGGAGATCGGCGCGTTCGATAATCGGCCAGAGCTTCGGCAGGTCTTCTTTAAAATAGGCGGTGTACGCGTCCGTCTCGGAGTCGTGCGTGGCAACCACCGTAATTTCCTGTGCGTTGACGTCGATATGTCCACGCACGTTCGAGTCAGAAATCGATTCAATGTCGAACGTGATGGCTCTCATGGGCACTAGGCAGTAGCTCCCGCTCGAAGACGAGCGGGAACATCAGCGACCGGGAGCCCCTGCTCTTCGCCCGTGGCGAGAATCTTGAGCCGCACCGTCTGCCTCGCGACCTCGTCGGCACCGTAGGCGGCGAAGAGGGGGATACCGCGCTTCACGGCGTCTTTAATCTGGTCACCGAGCGATTTATCAGAGATATTGACGAAGACGCGGCAGCCCTTGGCGCGGAGCGTCGCGGTGAATGACTGCGCGGCAGGAATGTCACCAGAAGCAGGCGTCCCGAGATAGAGCTGCGGCGCCTGGCCGCTTGTGGTAAACGATAATCCATGCGTCTCAAG
>Ga0172373_10008622_pt1 | contig 12900 bp, 8 predicted proteins | sample Lak10m_2_FD_114546 | JGI IMG/M metagenome (GOLD analysis project Ga0172373, IMG submission 114546) | Freshwater microbial communities from Kabuno Bay, South-Kivu, Congo - kab_092012_10m | ecosystem: Environmental > Aquatic > Freshwater > Lake | place: Democratic Republic of the Congo: South-Kivu... | reverse complement strand
GAAGCGTATAAGCAATTTCATAGTGAACAATACCGGAAACACTATCAAGTTTAAGTGCTTTGTTATAGTATTCAAGGGCTTGCTCATAATTTCCAACATCATGCTGAGCATTGCCCTTGCGAAGCAATTCCACCAATTGCTTACCTTCTCGGGCAAAAAGGCCTGACATCGTAAAGATGAAGGTAATTAAGAATAGTACAATCTTCATGCATTCATTCCATCGTGGTGCAATGGCAAGGAGTGTACAATTGCAAAAAAGTTACAATTCTGTACTCCACATATATATGAGTAATGAAATGTGGAAAACCTTACAAGAATTGCAAAATGAATGAATATTATTGCAATCGAAAAATCCTGAAGGCCCCCCTAAAGACCAGAATGAAGATTATACAGCCGATACATAGATCGGGAATTATGGAAGACATTACAATAGTGAGCAAACCTGCGATTATAACTCCGGCATTTACGAGAACATCAGTTGAAGTGAATATCATGCTGGCTCGCATATGGGGCTCCATGCTTTGCTGTTTTCGCAGGATTCCCTTCTCTTCCTTGAATCAAAATGCGTAATTTTACCGCATACTGTTGAGCAACATACATGTCAGAAAAAGATCATACCGGACAATCCAAATATCGCTTCCCGGCTTTGGAAGCCATATTGGATATTAGCATTGCAGCTGAATTTCTACGACAGCAAGTTGATAAGGCATGCTCTCCATTAGGGATCAATGGTGGACAATACGCTATCCTTCGTCTTCTGAAACGAGCATATCCCGATGGAATGTCAAGAACAGAAATCGTCAAAAATCTCATCGAAAAAACCACCGATGTCACTCGGCAAATTGATGGTTTGGAGCAGAAGGGTTTGGCTGAACGAATTCGCATTCAGGAAGACAGAAGACTCTCACTTGCTCGTATAACCCAGGCGGGTATGGAAGTCATGGAAAAAGTTGATCCTTTATTCATGGCCATGCTTGCTGAGATCAGCAATAGCATAAATGAAGATGAATGCCGCGAAGTATCCACACTTTGCAAAAAAATATATACACCAAAATGATAGAGTCATTACGGTTTCTTGTTTCTCCACTTCTCATGAAATAAACATTATGAACAGAGGTCCGATTTCACAATTCATCGAAAGCAATTTTCTTCATTTCAATGCAGCGGCATTGGTTGATGCGGCAAAAGGATATGAACTCCACTTGGCCGAAGGCGGAAAAATGATGATTACCCTGGCCGGTGCAATGAGCACGGCTGAATTGGGAAAAACACTTGCTGAAATGATTCGCCAAGATAAAGTTCACATCATCTCTTGCACCGGGGCAAATCTCGAAGAAGATATCATGAATTTGGTTGCGCATTCCCACTATAAGAGGGTTCCGCATTATCGCGATCTTTCACCACAGGATGAATGGGATTTATTGGAACATCATTATAATCGAGTAACAGATACATGTATTCCGGAAGAAGAAGCATTTCGCAGATTGCAAAAACATTTACATCATGTATGGCATGATGCCGACTCACAAGGAAAGCGATTCTTTCCACATGAATTCATGTATCAAATGTTGCTCTCCGGAGAGCTTGAACAATATTATGAGATTGATCCTAAGAATTCATGGATGCTAGCGGCTGCAGAAAAAAATCTGCCAATCATTGTTCCCGGCTGGGAAGACTCCACAATGGGAAATATTTTTGCATCCTATTGCATAAAAGGTGAATTCAAAAGCACTACGATGAAATCGGGTATTGACTATATGATGTGGCTTTCAGATTGGTATGTACAACATTCAACAGGCAAAGGTGTTGGCTTCTTCCAAATCGGTGGTGGTATTGCAGGAGATTTCCCGATATGCGTGGTACCAATGTTGTATCAAGACATGGAGATGGAAGATATTCCCTTTTGGAGCTATTTCTGTCAGATCTCAGATTCGACAACCAGTTATGGCTCATACTCCGGTGCAGTACCAAATGAGAAAATCACATGGGGTAAATTAGGCATTGAAACCCCAAAATTCATTGTTGAGTCGGATGCAACAATAGTTGCTCCCTTGATATTTGCTTGGCTTTTGAAGATGTAATCAGTTTCTTGCAGCATGAAAAGAAGAGTATTGATATTGGCCATTCTATTGATGGTCCATGGTGGGGTTTATGGATATGGACAATCAATGGGTCAAGGCTTGGTTGACTCACTGAAACAAGTTACCACGCAATTGAATGATGCGAAGAAATTGCAGGGATGGTCATACTCGGGAATCACGAATATTACATTCAGGCATTCCTGGGCTCACTTCTGAATGCTCAATTTGCAAATGAAATCTTTGAGAATATCACTCTGAATTCTCGTCTGAATATCTTCTCGCCATTTCGGTCACCTACATTGATGGTCATTAGCATGGAAAATCTAATGACGATGAAAGTGAATAGTTTTATAAAAGTTACATTATCTTTGGATGCTTTCTATGATCATCGAATCGTAATCAAAAGATCCGATGGAACAAGTGGCCCATCCACTCAACTTAAAAATACCTTCGGCGTAGGTTTCGGATATACATTCTAACATGCACGATTCACCAAAACATATTGCAGATATTCTGAATGATCTCATCAAAGAACAAAGATGGGAACATAGCATCGCCTCAAACAAAATCCCACTTCTATGGAATGAACTTCTCGGTGATAAAGGAAAAGACATTTGCTTATTCCAACGCTTCGATGAAGGAAAACTCTTCATTCATGTACATAGCGCACCTTGGCGCAATGAACTCTCCCTCCGCAAATTGGAACTCATCAACAAACTCAATCAGAAAATTGGATTTCCACTTGTGAAAGAAATTATTTTTCGATGAGAAATACTCCATAGGGTCGGACATATTTCGATTCATTCTATTCTATTCATGAAAAAAGTAGTGGCACTCATCGTGTGACGTGGTGTCTTCTTCATTCCCCTCGTGCAGAGGGGAGTGAAACATCGGGTGAAATTCCCCTCGGAGAGGGGTCGCCGAAGGCGGGGGTGGGAAAGACGTAAAAATCCACATGAAGAATTGTAAATGAATTCGAAAATGATAAAGAGTCCCACCCCGCCCTGGTTTTCGAGCCCAGTCGAGAAACGGGCACCCCTCGCCGAGGGGAATAAGACTCAAGTAAAATCGAGCGGTTCCGAAGAGACTCACCCCGTCACGCTTCGCGTGCCACCCCTCTTCACGAGGGGAATAAAGATCTCTGTCCGCCATTCTTGGATTGCCAACTATCAACATGATGGGAATTCATCTGACCCTGGCCTTCGGGCACCCATCTGACATGAGGAGAATGAAGAAGAGCTCACCCCATCACGCTCCGCGTGACACCAATCGCCGAGAGAAATAATCCCGCCACGATTTACACATCGAGCGAAGAAATGGTATCATATTAAAACAAAAAAGCCGATCTTTTTCAAGATCGGCTTTTCTGATTTATGTTCTTTCGAATTACTTGACGAAGAGCATCTTTTCTGTCAATGATGTACCGCTTGTTGTCAATGTGTAATAATACACACCGTTCGCAAGACCGAATTCGGCTGGTACGAAATTGAGAGTATGGATACCTGCATCAAAGTTATTAGCTGTAAGCTTTGCAACTTCACGTCCGAATACATCGGAGATGCTAAGAGTTACAAATGCCGGCTTTGGTAATTCGAAGCGGATTGCTGTAGAACTTGCAAATGGGTTAGGCTCATTATTGTAAAGCTTAAGACCTTCTGCAATGATTGATTCATCAACACTTGTTGAAAGTGTAACTGCTACGGTCATTTCATCAGACTTTGATATACCGCAAGCATTTGTCACTTCACAATAGTATTTACCTGCATCTGCATTTGAAGCATTGAATTTCACAAGTTCATTTGTAGTTGCACCTGAAACTTCTGTTCCATTGAAGAACCACTTATATGTTGTGAAGCCGTCTTCATTTGCACTCACAGACAAGCTAATTTTGGTGCCTGCTTTAGCTGATACTGTTGGCGTGTTAACGACGATACCTGCAATCTTAGAATGTGCGATGGTTGCTGTAGAAGATACTGTACCACAAGCACCTGTTGCTTCTACGGTATAGTCACCTGCAGCTGCTGCATCCATGCTTGCAATTTCATAAGTAGATGAAGTTGCACCAGCAATGTTTTGACCATCTTTCTTCCATTGATATGCCATGTTTCCACCGCCTGTTGCTGTAACAGACAATGTTTCTTTTGTACCATCGCAAACTTTTTTGCTTGTCAAACCGGAAGTGATTTGAGTTGCAGCATACAAGCTGAGTTCAACATTTGCTGATGCTGAAATGTTAACGCCTGAAGTTGCTGTTGCAACTGCTTTATAAACACCCGCGTCTGCAGGATCAGCATTCTTGATTGTCAAGTTATTTGTATGTGCGCCTGCAAACTTAGCACCATCAAACAATTGAACATCACCTCTGTACCAACGGTATTCAAGGTTCATGTTTGGAACTGAAGTGCTTGCATTTACTTTCAATGTAGCATCGCTTGACTGACATGCATCAACTTTCGCTGCAACTGCTGTTGCTGTTGCAGTACCAAGTGTCAATGTAAATGTTTGTGAAGTTGCTTCACCGCAAGAACCGATAACTTTCACGCTATAATTTCCTGCATCAGCAGCTACTACATTCTTTACAGTCAACACAGGTGAATTAGCTCCACCATAACGACCACTATTGTTGATGACTACGCCATTCTTTGACCACTCATAACGCACTGGTGAAATACCGAAGCTACCGGTTGCTTCTGCAGCTGCAACTTCGAATTTCGCTGTTGAGCCGGTTGAAACAACTTGGCTTACAGGTTCTTTGTCGATTTGAGTTCCTTTTGCAACATAAACGATTGCATCTTGTGTGAATATCGAAGTATCAGAAGATGTTGCACCGCATGTTGTGCGAATACGGCATGTATAACGACCCGATGCTGAGAAGTCAGCATTGCGAATTGTAAGCACATAATTATTTATGCCTTCAACTGAAGATGCAAATGGATATACTGTATTTGCCTTGAGTGCTTCGCCATCTTTGAACCATTGATATGCAATTGAAGTACCACGCTTTGTAGTGAAATTCAAAACAAAGTCGCTTCCTTTACATATAACTTGTGAAATAGGCTGTCTTCCGATTTCAACAGGTTGATTTACACCAAGTTGACGTGAATATGTTGATTGTGTAAGATCGATACCATTGTATTCTTTTGCACCATCATTCAATGTTGCAACGCATGTATATGTACCAGCGTCAAATTCATCGGTATCGAAAATTGTCAAAGTTGGAGTTAATACGCCTGTGAACTTAGGTCCGTTCTGCACTTGACGTGAAGTGGTTGAAGACCATTGATATGAAATTGAACTTGCCGGTGCGAGTATTGGATCAGCCATTGGCAATACATATTGATATGGCTTTATTGAAGAGATAACCGGACCAGATGCTACGATTGATGTGGTGTTAACGCATGTACTGTCGATATTTGGACCGGAGTATGCGATAACCGGAACCAATTCGTGAGCACCCATCATTGGTGGATTGCGGCGCAATGTACCGTCAATGTCAACATTGGTATTACCACCATTCAGGTTATTGATTGCTTGTGTACCACGAAGGAATCTATTGATGTCACCTACATACATATCATTTGGTGCAGGCAAGAATGTTGCGCTGCTGTAACGTTGTGATAAATATGAGTTGAAATCTTTACCTGTTCGAGTATACCAGTAATAAGGTGCACTTGCTGCTGATAGATAGAAACCAACATTTGTTCCTGTAAATCCACTTGTGTTTGAACATGTGCTATTACGGATATTGTTGAAATCAGATTCAGCCGCAGGACTACCGGAAGTTATGGTATATGCATAACCATTGTTGGTATTATTGATGATGTTATTATACACCCTTGTACCGGTTGCACTAGCATTCACCAAGTTCAATGCAGCACCCAATGTTGTAATTGGAGCATTTACCAATAATGTGTTGAAATAAATATTGGTATTGACAAAATTCTGAGCAGTCAATGCAAATGTTGTGTTTGCAATTCCATTTCCAACCTTGACCATGTTATTCATCAATTCAGCAGGTGAACCAGAATTTGAATTGGAAGCAAAACGAATACCTGTACCTGTTCTGTTGAAGGAAATCTTATTGCCGATAAATTGACCACCAACTCTATTCAATTCAATATCCAAGGCGGTTACAGGTGTTGGATTAACAGATAGAGTAGTCATGGTATTGCTTCTTACCTGAGCCAATTGGAGATTGCGCATGATGATACCACGACTGTAGAAATCTGTAAATGTATTATTACTGATTACTGTATTCGAAGAACCATTAGCTCCGAAACCACCATCCAACCACATGTGAACATCACCGAAGTTGAATCTATTGCCTGTGAAGAACAAACCGTCTGTAATATGGCCGGCATCTGTCATGAACAAATAATTGTCTGTACCAGGCAATGTTGTATTAACACCATTGAATGTACAATTATTGAATACAAAATCGCGTGTAAAGTTGGTAGTACCAACATTTGTCAGCCAGAAGAAACGCGCAACAGATGCTGCACCATTAGCTTGGAATGTGATACCATCAAATGTAGTATATACATTACCAACAACTTTGAACATGTAATTGTTTGCACCAGGTCCACTGTTAGGTGCAACAAATACAGCATTACCCGGTTGAGCAGGATCTACTCGGAATACAACACGCTTGGTGGGTGATGCACCGGGAATACCTTGCACTTGTGCTGTTACCTGACCAAGTTGTCCTTGTACTGGTGAATATGATGTTGGACGAACATTGAATGTTACCGGTCCTAGAATACCACCATAAGTCAAAGCAATTGCCACAGCATTAGGATTATTAAACCAGTTGGTAGGAGTTTGTGTACCACCTACCCAATATTCTCCACCACTCAAAGCAGGCCCAACAAATGCATCCAAAGTATTGTTGTTTGGATTATTGTCGCCATTGGCAAACTGACCTTTTACGGAAGCTGCATTGACAGAAACCTGAATGCGATATGGTGTCAAAGGATTTGTGATATCAAGATCAGCAACCAATGGAATAATGGCTGAACCGCCACCTACAATAGGAGTTGCATACGTTGCTGTTACTGGAGCTACAACATTTGATCCATCGGAAACGCGTGTAACGAATGCTGAATATTGACATTCTGTCATCCCGGATGAACCAAGATTTGCAAGTGTAAAACCTACATTGTATTGACCTTGAGGAACAGGTGAAGCTACAGCAGAACCATCACCGGGATTGGTTATGGATACTGCGATTGGTGAAGGATCTGAAAGTGGTGGAAGGATTTCAATCATGTAATCTTCCACTTCACCATAGTAGTTCATACAAGCGTTTCGGGAATTACCTTCCGGAGGACCAACTGCTTTGAAGCGTGCCTTGTACATACCGGGTGTTAAACTTGCAACAGGGTCAATTGTGAAGGTTCTTGAATTGGTTGTTCCATTACATGGCAAACCTGGTGGGTTGATCAATTCATTCGCATCAAAAATGAAATTACGATTGTAATCAATCCAGATATTGAGCGGAATTTGAGCACTGTAAGGCCAATCACCAAAAGTTTTGGCTTTTACTGTAACGGTATTTGGCATACCTGCAAAAAGTCTGAAAGGTACTGAAGTACCATAATCAGTATAACCGGAACAACCGGTTGCATTGGTGACGCTACCAATGGTAATCTCAGTCCAGCTTGCACCATATGGCTGATTACAAGCATAACCCCACTCCGAATAGGAGGGATAACACCACTGTGCATTTGCAGAAGGAGTTGTTGTAAACAACCCTGCAACCAATACTGCTACGGTGGATAAACAGAGGCGCAAAATATTTCGCATAAAAAACCTCAATTAGAAAAAAATATAATTAAATAAGTACTAGTTCTAAGTGCTACGGCGCTCTATTCTGCAACTTGGCAGGGGAAGAACTCACATTCGATATTTCGATAAAACACATATAAAGGGATGAATCCACAAAAGTGGTTCATGCCAATGAGTACAAATATACACCCGTCTGTCAAAAAAAAAAGCAAAATATTCACAGGCAAAACTGCAAAATCACTGTTAGTGTAAAAATTTGATAATAATCGCCATAAATTGGTGGTTTTTCTTACTGATCATCAATCTTTTTTCCTACACTTTTCGGTCATTTTGTAGTATTCCATATGTATTGACAGTTTATATGCCCTCATTGTATCAATTGGTAATTGTTTTTCTTGAACTTCTCTCCATTTTTCCTTGACCATCAATTCGAGATTCATTTCCGCAATTGAATCACAAGGTTTGGCAGATTGTTCAGCATCTGAATCTTTCATGCATGAACACCATTCACCGGCAATTTTTTTGGTACCGGTAACCGATGCACATGATTGCATCAGGAGTATTGAGGAAACAAAGAGTATTGCAAAGAGGTGATGTGATATCATTGTTTTTTGATGGTTTTAACAATTGTTGAATGATTATACAGTGTAACAGAAACAGTGTTTTTGTCCAGAATCAGATAATGTGGTTGTTGGGAATAATATCCCGAACCATGATAAAACTCAATCAATTGTTTTTTACCGGACTTGTTTTGCACAATTGCATGAGTAGCCTTCTCTTTGGCATCCAATTCAATGAGCGTCGATGATGATGGCAAAGCATATGAGAAGGTGCGAACGGAATCTTTGCATGAGCCAATCATCACTGCTATCGAATGTTCGGCATGCTGAGGAATGGATATCATGGAACGTGCTTCGCCCGGTACAAAAAATCCTGATTGTAATATGGAAAGTGCCGTGAAACTTCCTTTGCCATCTCCAATGAGAACTTCTCCTATGCCCGCATCGAATCTCCAAGAATCTCTTTCGGGACCATAAAAGTTCCCTGCATGAATAATATCAAGATTACCATCTGCATTGACATCAACAAGCTGCGTTCCAAAGATTGGGGATGCCTGTGAAATAACGGGCAATGGTTTAATGGTAAACGGTTTCTTACCATTATTGATCAATATCACACTTGCCCCCATTGCCGCTTTCAGATAATGTGCTTTCTTTAAGACAGAATCTCCCCCAACAAGTTCATCTAGACTGATGCGAGCGATATCCTCGATATTCAAATATGTTTTTCGCAGGGTTGGGATTTGGGTTATCAAGCTACCAACCACTCTTGATGGAAATCGCACGCCTTGTTCATAATAGCTTTGAAGATAATCGATACTTCCATTTTCGTCGAAGTCCTGACAAAACAATTCAAATGGATGCGCATTTGTTGGTTCCTCATATCTTCTATTTATGCCAACATTACCCAATACATAATCCATATCACCATCATTGTCAATGTCACCGGCATTGATGCTATTCCACATCCCAGAGGTTGTGTCAATTCCATACTCTGCTGATCTATCGAAAAACACACCCTCGCTATTTTGTAATAACAAGATTTTCATCCATTCACCAACCACTATGAGATCTTTATCGCCATCATTGTCAAAGTCTGACCATAATGCAGACTTCACTCTTCCGGGTTGCATCAATGGATTCGCCAAGAAATTGGTAACATCAGTGAAAGTGCCATTAGTATTCAGTAAAAGATAACTTCGTGGCTCTTTGGAAAATGCACCGGGAACGCTTCTTCCTCCTACAAACAAATCGATATCGCCATCTTTGTCAAAATCATTTCCTACAACACATGATTTTGCAAATGGCATATCGGGCAAATATCTCCGGGTGAACTGTCCTTTTCCATCATTGATGTAAAATCTGTCCTGCAATAATGATGCTTGTTCCAATGCAAGTTCATTTCCGCCACTTGCAATATAGATATCCAAATCACCATCTAATTCAGCATCAAAAAGCAAGATTCCTTGATCTTCAAAAAGTGAATCGGCATGAAACACTTCTTGTGTTATAGCTTTGGAGAATTGTCCTGAAGAGTCTTGAAGAAAGATGGTTGTGGGATAGCCCTGCGGACCACCAATAACGATATCATGAAGTCCATTTCCATCAAGATCACCGGAAGCAAGTGCAGGACCATTGATCGATAATTGATTAGGTAAGAGTCGTTCATTATAAAAATCATCGAAATCATTTTCTCTATGCAAAAATTTCACTGATCCGGAATCAGCATGCGTGAGGTCGGTGAATACAGTGGCACTGATATTTTTACTCTGGGTGACTTCAATTGCATTTGATTGATTGAGCTTTACATGTTGATTGGATTTGACTTTCGTAAGCTTTTGCTGTTTGCCGCCCGGCCATGTAACAACCAGTTCGTCGATCATTGTTTGTGAACCAAGACCGAAATGAGCTATCGGTAGAACTCCGGAAGCAAAGCCGCGAGTTGTTGTCAATTCCACAAGCTGCGTTTTATCTCCGGTTTTGATCTGAATTCTCGCTCCCAATCCATTCGTGTTTTTTGTATTGCCGATACAACTAACTTTCAGATAATTATTTTTTCCGGCATTCATCATTGTGTTTTCATAGAGAACTGCCGTTGTATCGATATTATTCAAAATCAAGTCAAGATCACCATCATTGTCAAAATCAGCATAGGATGATGAGCATGTATTATATGGTAAATCCATGCCCCATTCATTCGTGACTTTCGAGAATGTGAGGTCACCATTGTTCTTGAAAAGATAATTAGGGACGCGTGTTCTTTTTACTTCTCTGATAAGTCTTCCTATATCAAATTCCTCGGCTATCTCCCGCATGTCTCCTTTTGCTTTTGCAGACTCGGACAATTGTTTATACCCTTTATCATGTAATTCCTGCATCATTTCATGGGTTACACCAAGCCTTCTCAGATCTTTGTCCATGATGTCCCAATTCAATCCATTGGCTACGAACAAGTCTTTGTTTCCATCCAGATTGAAATCCGCGAAAAAGACTGTCCATGACCATTCGGTTGCGTCCACGCCTGACATCTGCGCGATGTCACTGAATCTTCCATTTCCACGATTTAGTTGAAGAGTATTTTGAATGAATTGCGAAGAATCGAAGGTCGTGTTGAATGTATTGAAATTGTCGAATTGCGAATTCAATCGTACATGAGTCTCAGGAAGCATGTCGACAACAATGATATCCAAGAGATTATCATTATTGAAATCAGCAACATCATTGCCCATGCCGAACATTACTGTATGCGGTAATTCTTTTCTGGTTTTTCGGATGAATTTTCCCTGCTTATCATTGATATACAGACAATCCTTTTCCTCAAAATCATTTGCTATGTATAAATCAGGATAGCCATCATTGTTTATGTCTGCAGCGGTTGCACTTAAGCCAAATCCTTTATGATTGATTCCGGAGCTTTCCGTCACATCGGTGAATGTATTGTTTCCATTGTTCTTCATGAAAATCGGAGTAACCCCTTCATGTTTGAATCCAACACGAGAAAAGCCATTGTTCACGATCAATACATCCAAGTCTCCATCCAAATCATAGTCGAAAAAGGTTGATTGAATACCATTGCCTATGGTTGCCAATCCAAACTCTTTTGCTTTCTCGGTGAAAAACCCTTTTCCATCATTGATATATAACTTATTCGGTTCTTGATTGTATTTGGTGACATATATGTCGAGATCACCGTCTGCGTCTATGTCGATCATCGTGGAACCAAAACTATATCCAGCAGAATCTGTCACTCCGGCTGATTCAGGTGCCGGTTCAAATTTGAGATTTCCTTTATTGATGAACAGTGTGTTCTTTCCGATAAAGCTTGTGAGATATATATCAATCAGTCCATCGCCATTGACATCACCAACGGATGTACCCCCACTCGCAATGGTGAAAAGTCTGCTTTCTTTTTTTAGTTCCGGCGGACCGGGCGTGAGATTCAAAAAATGTATTCCGGATTGGGCAGGATCCACTTCTCTGAACACAGGGATTTGTGCCTTCTCTTTCACAACTTGTTTCTTTTGGCCAAGAGCAGCATAATGCCAGCCCATAATTCCGAAGAGAAACAGAAAAAGAGAGAACATCCTTGAAAGTTTTGATAGTTCTTTATGAATGATCAAAAGCATGGTGTTTGAGTTTGTGTTTGGTGAACTTATAATTCAATCTTCGACAAAGATAGAGACAAAGTATGCAAATGCAGGCTTTGAATATTCGGCTTATTCAGTATCGATTGCATCTCCAATAATGACCGGCGATTGATATTGATGCTTGGTAAAGAGCGAAAAAGGATAATTCGTGGAAATCACCAACCCACCGCCACCTTGCAATACATGTGCATACTCGATTCGCAATAAAGGCTTGCCGGTTTGCATCGTTCTTCCTTCAGCCAATATCAATAAGCCTCCTCCCAATGATGAATTCCATATGCTATTCATGATTGAGATACCGCTATTCCATACTGTTCCAAGATCCGCAAATGCGGAAAATCCAAGTCGCAAGCCGTTTGCGAGATGCATTGCATCCTTCGCGAGCATAACATTGCAGACCATCATATTGTTTCCAACCCTGCCATTCACTGGCAAACCTCTGACGCCTGACTCATTATCCACCACCAATTGCCTAAAATCCGCCCAATTCCACGTTGTTCGAGCATTCATATTGAGCATCAATGCAAATGTCGGTTGTATCATATATTGAGCCTTAGCTCTTGCTTCCAATGCGGTATTCTTGGCTTTTCCTTGAAGAAGTCCACTTCCGGCTGAAAGTTTTGCATTAAGATATAGTGCATTGTTCAATGTCAATTCACTTTGCTCAACAGTGCCTCCAACATAGTAATAAGATTCACCACCGCTCTCCAAAGATGGCAATATTTTTCCTAAAACGGCACTTCCCCATGCTCCAATCGGAATTTCCTCACCATTTATGATTCGAGTTCTATCGGCCAGAGAGCCAAATCCAAGGAGTAATGATTG
>Ga0172373_10008621_pt1 | contig 12900 bp, 9 predicted proteins | sample Lak10m_2_FD_114546 | JGI IMG/M metagenome (GOLD analysis project Ga0172373, IMG submission 114546) | Freshwater microbial communities from Kabuno Bay, South-Kivu, Congo - kab_092012_10m | ecosystem: Environmental > Aquatic > Freshwater > Lake | place: Democratic Republic of the Congo: South-Kivu... | reverse complement strand
GGCGATTTCCGGCGAAGAATATACCCAACTCGCTGGTCTTTTTGTCCATTTTCTGCGTTGTAAAAATAGTTACATAGCTCACTATGCGCCTATTTTTACGCCTTGAAAATGAACAAAAATCCTCCGCGATTTGGGTATATTCATTCTTGGAAATCGCCTTAACTTCTTACTTGTGCTTTGATAGCTGGGAGCATCTGCTCGATTTTATGCTGGAGGGCTGGTCTTATAACCCGAAAGCCCAATTGTTCGACCCCCAAAGCCGGAAATAGGGTAGCTTGGGGTCATAATGAGAATTGCTGTTTCAGTAAAGTCGATCTTTAACACGCCAGGTTTTGTGTTCAAATGGGGGGTATACCTAGGCTGTCGAAATTTACTGGTTTTTTTGCTCAATATTGCTCCCGCTATTTGGATTTATTATTGCAATAAAGTATATTTTATTCAAATACTTATGACTATATCCTATGTTCCAGGAAGCGGGGCATTGAAATCTAATAAATCCGTTTATTTCGACAGCCTAGGTTATACCTCTTTTATTTTTCGCAAATTCGACCGCTAGGGTATTACAGCATTGTCGTTATCTTAACAAATGATTTAAACTAGCCCGCATGAACAAATATCACTTGAAGCTTTATATCACCGGCAAAACGCCGCGCTCGGAAAGCGCCATCCAGAATCTCCGTAAAATTTGCGAAGAAAATCTCGATGCAAGATATGAAATCGAGATTATCGATATTCTTGAGCGTCCGCAACTAGCGGAAGATGAACGGATTCTGGCAACGCCAACATTGATTAAATCACTGCCGCCGCCATTACGGCGCCTGATTGGGGACTTATCGGAAACAGAAAAAGTTTTGGTGGGCCTGGTATTCGCACGTCTAAATTGTCTGTAAATCCCAACTAAGAACCTGAATGTCTTTTATGAGCAAGAACGCTACTGATTGTTCCGTCGAAAAATTGACCACGGGAATTCCCGGTTTCGACCTGATTGCGGTAGGCGGCTTGCCGATTCACCGTACCACGCTGATGGCGGGCACAGCCGGCAGCGGTAAAAGCGTATTTGCGGCTCAATATTTGGCGGAAGGCATCAAACAATGGAATCAAACCGGCGTATTTGTGACCTTTGAGGAATCGCCAGACGATATTCGCCGCAACATGATGTCGCTTGGCTGGGACATTCCTGCCTGGGAAGCCGAAGGAAAATGGGCATTCGTCGATGCCTCGCCTTATTACGATGACGACACGCTGATAACCGGCAGTTACGATCTCGGCGCCTTACTGGTGCGTTTAAAACATGCTATCGGAAAAATAAACGCATCAAGAGTCGCCATTGACTCACTGGGGGCGATTTTTTCGCAATTCCAGGAAACCCGCATGATTCGGCTGGAGTTGCTGCGTATTGCCAAAGCCATGAACGCGATGCAGGTCACGACGCTAATGACGACTGAACGCGAACAGGAATACGGCAGTATTGCCCGCTTTGGCGTAGAGGAATTCGTTGCCGATAATGTGATCATTTTGCGCAATAGCCTGGACGACCAGATACGCCATCGCACCATCGAAATTCTCAAATTTCGCGGCACCTACCATCATAAAGGCGAATATCCTTTTACCGTGGTGCCCGATGAAGGCTTGGTCGTCGTTCCTCTTTCCGCTATTAAACTGAATCAACAATCCTCCGACCTGCGCGTCAGTTCCGGCAACACTATGCTCGATGAGATGTGCGGGGGCGGCATTTTCCGGGATTCGATCATACTGGTATCGGGCGCTACCGGCACCGGCAAAACCCTGATGGTGACCGAATTCATTGCCGGCGGCATAGCCAAAGGCGAACGTTGTTTGTTACTGGCCTTTGAAGAAAGCCGGGAGCAACTGTATCGTAACGCCAAAGGCTGGGGCGTTGACTTCGAAAAGATGGAAGCCTCCGGGGCGCTTAACATCATTTCGGCTTATCCCGAAAACGCCACGCTGGAAGATCATTTGGCGACGATCAAGAATCAGATAGAGCGCTTCAAGCCGGATCGTTTGGCGCTGGACAGCATCTCCGCGTTGGAACGTATTACCTCAGCCAAGGGCTTTCGCGAATTCGTGATCGGCATTGCCTCGTTTGTCAAAGCCCATCAACTGGCCGCTTTATTCACCGCCACCACGCCCGACCTGATCGGCGGCACGTCGGTCACCGACGCCCACATTTCCACATTGACGGATTCCATCGTCCTGCTGCGCTATGTCGAAATCGAAGACCAAATTCGCCGCGCCATTACCGTCCTGAAAATGCGCGGTTCGATGCATGAAAAACTGATCCGCGAATACACCATTGACGGTCATGGTATGCATATCGGCCAGCCTTTTGGCTATCATGCTAACCTGCTCGGCGGCGGCATTGGTTCCGCCTTTAAAAATAACGATCCTTGTTTGAATTGGCAGCCTAAGCCGGCGAATAATGAGTAGCTACAACCATGATTGATATTCAAGCAGCGCTGCAAAAATCCCAGCACCATCTCCGGGTCGCTGAATCGCGTTTCCACAATATCGTCAACAATAGCCTGGATGGCATCCTGATCATTAGCGATGAGGGCGACATCCTGTTTTCCAATCCGGCGGCTGCATCGCTTTTCGGCAGGTTACCGGAAGATTTGCGTGGTGCTCCCTTCGGTTTTCCCGTCATCGGCGCCGACCGCGCCGAACTGGATATTCCGTTGCCTGCCGGCCAAACAGTCGTTGTGGAGATGCGGGTCGCTGAAACGGAATGGGATGGAAATCAGGCTTTTGTAACCCAATTGCGCGACATCACCCAGCGCAAGCAAATGGAAGAGAGCTTGCGGCTGGCTGCGAAGGTTTTTGAAAACAGCTCCGAAGCCATCATTATTCTCGATCCCCACATGCACTTGCTTTCCAGCAACAGGGCATTTGCCGAAGTAACGGGGTACTCGCCGCGAGAAGTCATGACTAAAGACGCCTCAAGTTTATGGTCCGACCAGAATAATGTGGTGTCTTTCCAACAAGTATTCCGAAACGCGCTGAACCAACAAGGCAGCTGGCAGGGCGAAGTCAACTGTCATGGCAAGGGTGGCCGATGCTTTCCCGGCTGGCTGTCAGCTGTCGTTGTGCGCGATAGCGTCGGCATCGTGACCCATTATGTCGCGATTTTTTCCGACATCAGCGAACGCAAAGCCAATGAAAATGCCCTGCGTCTTGCCGCCGTGGTATTCGAGCAAAGCGTTGAGGCGGTCATCGTCCTTGATGACCGGGAGCGTTTTGTCAGCGTTAATCACTCGTTTACCCGAGTGACCGGGTATACCGCCGAGGAAGTCATCGGTCATACTCCGCGCATTCTCAAACCCGGACGTCAGGACAAAGCATTTTATGCCGACATGTGGCAGCAAATTAAAGAACGGGGATTTTGGCAGGGCGAAGTCTGGAACCGGCGTAAATTAGGCGATATTTATCCGGAGTGGCTATCGATATCCGCTGTGCGCAATGAGCATGGCGACGTGGTTAACTACATCGGTATTTTTTCCGACATCACCGAGCGCAAAAAACATGAAGCCAATATCCACCGGCTGGCTTTTTTCGACCCGCTAACGCACTTGCCGAATCGCGCCTTATTGAACGATCGTATGAAACTTGCATTTGCCAATGCCGAGCGGAACGCTCAAGGCTTAGGCGTTATTTTCATCGATCTCAATCGCTTCAAGGAAATCAACGACATTCATGGTCATGACGTAGGCGACGAGGTTTTGATCGAAAGCGCTCACCGTTTCCAGGCTTCCTTACGGAAAGGCGAGACGCTGGCCCGCTTGGGTGGGGATGAGTTCGTCGTCATTGTTGAATCCGACAACCTTGACATATTGACCCTCATCGCCGAGCGCTTGCAACAATCGTTGCTTGAGCAAGCTATCACCATCAAAGGCCATTCCTTTTCAGTAGGCTTGAGCGCCGGCATTGCGCTCTATCCGCTGGATGGACTGACTGGCGACGAACTGCTCAAATGCGCCGATATTGCCATGTACCGCGCCAAGAATAGAGGCGGCGGTTATTGTTTTTACAGCAGCGAGATGAGCGATGGCCTGGTCGAGCGCGCTCTGTTGGCCCAGCGGCTAAGCCTTGCTTTAACTAATGATACCTTGCAGCTTTATTACCAGCCCCAGGTTGACCTCGCCAACGGCGAACTGGTAGGCGCCGAGGCATTGCTGCGTTGGCGCGATGAAATTCTAGGCCGGGTCAGTCCGGCCTATTTCATTCCGATTGCCGAGGAGCGCGGCATGATGCTGGAACTGGGAGCCTGGGTTTTGAAAACCGCCCTGACACAATTGCGGCTTTGGCGCGAAGCCGGATTGAAGCTGCCGGGACGTCTGGCGATCAATATTTCCGCGCAGGAAATCGAAGCCGCGGATTACCCTGAGCGTTTGCACGATGCCTTGGTCGAAGCGCCTTTGCTTGAGCTGGAATTGACCGAAGGCAGCTTGGTCAACAATATCGCCGGCACGCTCGAAACATTGCAGGTCTTGCGGGGGCATCAATTCTCATTGGCTATCGACGATTTCGGCACCGGCTATTCATCGCTTAGCTACCTCACCCGTTTTCCAATACAAAAAATCAAGATCGACGCCGGGTTCGTGCGTAACATGCTAAACGTTAAACATAACCAAGTCATCGTACAGACCATCATTGCGATGGCTAAATCGCTGGACATGCAAGTGATTGCCGAGGGCGTGGAAGATGAGGGGCAAGCCGGAATGCTGCTGGCAATGGGTTGCGATCAGGCGCAAGGTTATTTCTATGGACATGCCGAACCAGCGGCTGTGTTTGCGGCACGGCTGAGGCCGGTATAAACGGTCAAAATTTTCGGGACTCAGGTTCAAGGCTCCGTTCATGGCGCTGGGTTTAAATTTACAAAATCTCATTTAAACCCAGCAAAGGCACAAAGGGAGCCATGTCTTGCATTGTGCATTTAGCTAAAATTAAAGCTTGATTATGCACGATGCAAGACTTGACCGTTCGCAGTACGTCCAAGGAGTTGTCCGTACACCGGTAGTATGAGGAAGCGGCATCGTGGTAACACGGTGTCGTAAGTTTCCAAACAGCATAAAGAGTAGGTCGTAACGCAAGTGAATCTACACGTAGCCTCGTAAACGAATTGGAGGAGCCCCCCCTGGTGTCAGAAGGGGAAGGCCGATGGGGATGGATGCTGAAATAACGGAAGTGGCATCTATCGACCTCCGGGCTGGCAAGGTCGGCATGTTCTCGAAGATTGCCGAGTACCGTTTGAGGTCGATGGACAACATAACCCAGGCAGAGGGAAGGGACCCTGCTTTGATCATGTAACGGAGGATTTCCGTGCGCCTTTCGACAATAAGCTGGCCGAACGTGACATCCGCATGGTCAAACTCAAGCAAAAAATATCCGGCGCCTTCCACTCACAAAACGGCGCAAGCCAGTTTTCAGGATACGCGGCTATGTTACTTTCGCCAAAAAACAAGGCTACAATGTATTCGACGCTTTGGCTTTATGCCTTCAAGGCCTCCCTTTGAATTTGGTGGGGGCTGAGTAACAGTTATATGCAAAATTTAGCAAGCTACGGCGACCCTGGCTGGGTCGATTACTTGATCATGGAAAATACAAAATTCGATGCCTGCCCCGAGTGTGATTTACTGCTTAACCAGGCCTTGCCTGAAATCGGTGAAAAAGCCCTGTGCCCGCGCTGCGGCTACCTGCTTTACAGGCCGCGCAAACAAAGCATCGAACGCACGTTTGCATTGTCCGTTGCAGGGCTTATTGTCATTTTCCCAGCCAATTTATTGCCGTTGATCGGCATCAAATTATTGGGCAATAGTCATGACGGTACTTTATGGTCGGGCGTCATTGGTTTATTTAACGAGGGGATGTGGGCTGTGGCGATACTGGTTTTCCTGTCCAGCATCCTGTTTCCGCTGACTAATATTATCTTGTCGTTACTGATTAGCGCGCATCTTTACTTTGACAAGCCGAACAGGTATCTGGGTAGTTGGATGCGCTGGCTGCAACACCTGGATGAATGGGCCATGTTGGAGGTGTATACGCTGGGCATTATCGTCGCCTGCGTCAAGCTGGCGTCCACAGCCGATTTAAAACTGGGTTTCGGCCTTTATGCCTTTGTTACCTTGCTGCTGATAACCGCCATGTTGGCAAGCAGCCTGGATCCCTACCTGTTCTGGCAACGCATCGCCTATTTACGACGCCATGAAGCATAATATGACAGCTCTCGCTCAAGGGCTTATCCGCTGCCATGACTGCGGATACTTGAGTCAACAAGCACGGCAGCCCCGTCGGTGTCCGGTTTGCGGCAGTCGTCTGCATATCCGCATCCCTAATAGCGTTCAACACACAACAGCGCTTTTATTGAGCAGTTATGCCCTTTATATTCCGGCCAATATTTTCCCTATCATGACGGTTACGCAATTGGGCGTTACCGAGCAGCACACGATTATGGGCGGCATTATTGCGTTAATCGACAAGGATATGATGCCGATAGCGATCCTGGTACTGGTCGCCAGCATACTGGTGCCGTTGCTCAAACTGCTGGGGATCAGCCTGCTGTTGCTGAAAGTCCGTTACCGATGGCAGAGCAATGCCCGCTTGTGGACCACGATGTACCGTATTATTGCTTTTGTCGGCCGCTGGTCGATGCTGGACATTTTTATGATTTCAATTCTTGTTGCCGTAGTCGATTTAGGCGGAGTCTCCCAAGTCATTGCCGGGCCTGCCTCAACGGCATTTGCCGCCGTTGTCGTTTTAACGATGTTTGCCGCTAAAAGTTTTGATCCACGCCTAATCTGGGATAACCAAGAATAATCAGTATGGTTTATGAATAATTTTACCGATCCTTACGATGCCGAAGAAGTCATCATCAATAGAAAATCAAGCCTGCCACTGGTATGGTTTTTACCGTTAATAGCATTTATCGTCAGCGGCTGGTTAATTTATAAAGCAGTTTCGGAAAAAGGCCCGGTTGTTACGATCAGTTTTCCCAATGCCGACGGCCTGGAAGTTGATAAAACCAGGATCAAGTACCTCGATGTGGAAGTGGGTAAAGTTACGGCAATTAATATCAGCGATGATTTGAAGAGCATACGCGTGACTGCGCAGATGAACAGTGATGCGGAAACTTATTTAAAACAGCAAACCATTTTTTGGGTGGTGCGGCCGCAAGTGGGTTTAGGCGGCGTTTCTGGGCTAGGCACCTTATTGTCGGGTCCTTATATCGGTATCAAGCCGGGGGGTGGCCACCGGCAGACCCGCTTCATCGGCCTCACGTCGCCGCCGTTGCTGAAAAGCAATGCCGAGGGCAAGCAATTCATCTTGGAAACCAATAACCTGGGTTCCATGCAGCCGGGCACGCCGATTAATTTTCATGGGATTATTGTCGGCGAAGTGCTCAGTCATGAGTTATCGGCTGAAGCGAATGCGATCAAGCTAAAAGTATTCATCAACAAGCCTTATGAGCAGTTTGTCAGGAAAAACACCCGCTTCTGGATAGATAGCGGTGTCGATTTATCGGCCGGTGCCGATGGCTTTAAAGTGAGGACCGGGCCGTTGATTTCGCTGTTAAGCGGCGGCATCGCCTTTCGAGCATCGGCTGAAGATGCGGCAGACGCCGTCATGGCTGAAAACAGCCTGTTTCCGCTATACGATACCTATGAGCAGTCCACCCAGGTTTTTTATAGCAACACATTGAAATATGTCATGTATTTCAATGGCTCAGTACGCGGCCTGACAGAAGGGGCGCCCGTGCAATTGCGCGGCATTCCGATTGGCAAGGTAACGGGTATCAGCCTGGAACTGGACAAAAAAACGGCGGAAATACGTGTCCCCGTCACGGTGGAGTTGGAACCGCAACGTATCAGCATCGTGAATAACCTGCCTGGCGTCAGTGACAAGGACGTGGTGGAACAACTGATCAAAAAAGGCTTGCGCGCGCAATTGCAAACAGGAAGCCTGCTTACCGGGCAATTGCTTGTTGACCTTGATTTTCATCCAAAAAGTAAAATAGTTTTGAATACCAATACCAGCGTGTATCCTGAATTCCCGACTACCGCAAGCTCCTTGGACCAATTCGCCCATTCCGCGCAAACCATCCTGGATAAAATTGCCAAATTGCCGTTGGAAGATTTGAGTGCGGATATCAGCAAAACCTTGCAATCGTTGCAGTCCACATCAAGAACCGCAAACACGATGCTGGTAACGGCCAATACAACGCTGGGCAGCGCCGATAAAACCATGAATTCGGCGCATCAGGTATTAAACTCGCTGGAACCCGGCTCGACTACCCATTACGAACTGGACAAACTGTTACAAGAACTGGGCCAAACGGCAAACTCAGTTAAACAGTTGACCGATTACCTGCAGCAACATCCAGATACCCTCATTCGCGGTAAAAAAGAAGAGTAAGCGCTATGCTAAACAAAATAACAAAAGGCGTTGCGGCTTTCGCAATGTTGTTGATTTCCGCCTGCGCAGCTACGCCGCCGACAAACTTTTATGTGTTGGAGGCGCTAAGCCAGGCACCACCGGCGTTAAGCGATACGGCGAAAAAACGCCTGATCGGCATAGGCCCCATCACCTTGCCGGCATTGCTTGAACGTCAACAAATCGTCACGCGAGCCGAGAACAACAGCGTACAAATCGCTGAATTCCATCAATGGGCAGAACCGGTAAAAGACAATGTGGCGCAAGTGTTGATGCAGAACCTGTCCAGGCTGCAATCACTTGATATTTTCAGGACTTATCCCTGGAGCGCGTACGGCACTGTCAATTATCGCGTGATCATAGACATCGTCCGTTTTGATACCCAGCCTGGAAAGTCAGCAAACCTTGAAGCCGCCTGGGCAATCATGGATGAAAAAAACCATAGCATCATCACTAACGGACAATCAAGAATTGAGCAGGCGCTCACCGAAGACTCCTATCCGGCGGCTGCGCGCGCACTCAGCCAGGTGCTCAGTGAGTTCAGCCGGGAATTAGCGCAAGCCTTGCAGTCCAATAACGCTGTTCATTAAATTGACATCTATTTTTCATCACACCGTCACACATTACCGTTAAAAATGGCTTTCCATCAATACTCATGAGAAGGTCAATGAAAAATAAAACATTCGGTAACATTCTGCTTGCGTTTCCATTAATGGTCGCAGGCGCGCTTGTTGTTAATTCTGTATCTGCTGCGACAGATAAAATCAGGCCGCCACGGATGGATCAGGGCATACAATTTGGTGATCTCGATCATGGCAGCGTTATGGTCTGGAGCCGCTCCAATAAAGATGCCCGTATGATGGTTGAGTATGCGCTTAACGAGCAATTTACTGATTCCAAAATTATCCGCGGGCCTTACGCGCTAAGAGGCACTGACCATACTGCCAGACAGGAGTTGACCAATCTTCCGCTGGGTGCGGATGTCTATGTGAGAGTCTGGTTTGAAGACCTGACTAACGCACGTAACAAAAGCGTAGCGGTAAGCGGCCATTTCCATACCATTAGCGCCGGCGACAATGTCCGTTTCGTTTGGGGCGGCGATACCGCAGGACAAGGCTGGGGTATCAATGAAGCCTTCGGCGGCATGAAAATTTACGAAGCCATGCGTCAGGCACAGCCGCAGTTTTTCATACACAGCGGAGATAATATCTATGCGGACGGTGTTATTGAAGCGAGTAAAACTGCCGAAAACGGCCAGATCTGGACTAACATCGTTACGCCTGAAGTCGCCAAAGTTGCCGAAACCCAAGCTGAATTCCGTGGCCGCTACAAATATAACCTGCTGGATACCAACGTTCGCGCCTTTAATGCTGAAGTCCCGCAAATCTGGCAATGGGATGACCACGAGGTCGTCAATAACTGGTCTGACTCCAAAGACCTGAGCGCAGATACCCGCTACACCGTTAAAGATGTGCCCCTATTGGTCGCCAGAGCCGCTACTGCTTTCAAGGAATACAGTGCGCAACGCCCTCATAGCGCCGAGGAACCTGATCGCGTTTATCGCAAAGTGTCTTACGGCCCGTTACTGGATGTCTTTGTCGTTGATATGCGCAGCTACCGTGGCCCTAATACAGCGAATATGCAAAGCGAAGAAAGCGCGGAAACAGCGTTTTTGGGTGCTGAGCAGGTGGCCTGGTTGCAGGACGGCTTAAAGAGCTCTAAAGCCGTATGGAAAGTTATCGCCGCCGATATGCCTATCAGTCTTAATATCAGCGACGATTTTGTCAATAACCCGCCGCAACGCTGGGAAGCTATTGCCAACGGTAACGATGGCCCGGCCGCAGGCCGTGAACTTGAAATAGCCCGTCTGTTAAGCAATATCAAGAAAGATAACGTTAAAAATATAGTCTGGTTGACTGCTGACGTGCATTATGCCGCCGCCCATTTTTACGACCCGTCTAAAGCCGCCTCCAGTGATTTCAACGGGTTCTGGGAATTTGTCTCAGGCCCGTTAAATGCAGGCTCTTTCGGCCCTAATACAAAAGACGGTACGTTCGGCATACAAGCCGTGTTCGAAAAAGCGCCGCCAGCAGGTCAAGTCAATTTGTCGCCTTATGCCGGTTTGCAATTCTTTGGCGAAGTCAATATCGACAAGGCCAGCAAAGCCATGACGGTGGATTTAAAAGATATTAACGGTGATTCTGTATTCAGCAAAATCTTAAATGCAGAATAAGCGCTTAGTTTATTTTTCCGCCTTATAAAAAACCTCGCCTGGAATTTCCAGGCGAGGTTTTTTTTCGGCCGGTAGGGCAACATTTTGGTGTGTTTATCTTTCAAATTTTGTTTAAGTGACGATAAGCTCATGCCATCCTTATGCCAACAAGGCTAAATAGCAGTCCGGTTGCGCCGCAGCTTGCGATCACCGGGATAACGCCCAGCTTGTGGCGAGTCAGTGCCAGTAAGGCAAGCAGGCTGATGAGTGCGGAAACACCATCGAAGCGTCCCGTGAAGCCTTGCGGCCAAAAAACATGCCCGGCAAAGAACACGGCGAGATTGAGGATGACTCCTACCACGGCTGCGGTAATTCCGGTCAGCGGCGCGGTAAATTTCAGCTTGCCGTGAGTGGACTCCACCAGCGGGCCGCCGGCCAGGATGAACAGGAAGCTGGGCAGGAAGCTGAAGTAAGTCACCACTGTTGCCGCCGTCGCGCCCGCCAGGAACAATTGCTCGGGGCCAAACAGTTCTTTTGTCCATCCGGCTACGAAGCCGACGAAGGTTACCACCATGATGAGTGGACCTGGCGTCGTTTCTCCCAAGGCCAAACCATCGATCATCTGGTTCGGCGTCAACCAGTGAAAATGCTCTACCGCTCCCTGGTAAACATAGGGCAGTACCGCATAGGCGCCGCCGAAAGTCAGCAGGGCTGCCTTGGTGAAGAACCAGCCCATCTGGGTTAGCGCACTGTCCCAGCCATAACGGGCGTACAGGAAACCGATAGCTCCGCCCCACAGGAGCAGGCCAACCAGGACCACCTTCAACAAGCCTGTCCATGTAAAACAGGCATGAGCCGGTGTCGGCGTGTCGTCGTCGATGAGTGCCGGCCCGAAGCCCTGTCTGGCCGCACCATGTCCACCGCCTACCGTGAATTTTTGCGGGGCGAGCTTGCCGCCAATTGCCCCGAGAATGGCGGCGGCGAGTACGATCAACGGAAATGGTGTATCAAGTAGAAAAATAGCCATGAAGGCTAGACCCGCCATCGACCAGAGCAAGCCGTTTTTCAGTGCTCTTGAGCCGATCCGGTACGCTGCGAAGACCACGATGGCGGTTACTGCCGGTTTGATGCCGTAAAGTATGCCGGCGATTGCGGGGACATGGGCAAAGGCCAGGTAAATCCAGCTCAACCCGATCAGTAATAATAGCGACGGCAGCACAAACAGGCTGCCGGCTATTATCCCACCCCAATTGCGATGCATCAGCCAGCCGAGATAAATCGCGAGTTGCTGCGCTTCCGGTCCCGGCAGCAACATGCAGTAATTCAGCGCGTGCAGAAAGCGCTGTTCGGAAATCCAGCGTCGTCTCTCAACCAATTCCTGGTGCATGATGGCGATTTGCCCGGCAGGGCCGCCAAAACTGATAAAACCCAGTTTCAGCCAAAACCGAAAAGCCTCCCAAAAGTGAACCGGCTCAGGGCGGGTTAAGGCGTGTTCGCTTACGTATTCTTCAGAATGTTTCATTCGGATTTATTCCTTTCTCAAAAGCCACCAGCAGGCTGTCAAATATAGCGCCGGCAGATAGTAATAGTTGATCATCATCGTCGAGGCTATCGCGCAATCCCGCCAATATTGTTTCAACGCCGATCGCTTCGGGTGTTTGGATTCCGCCTATGTCAAGGTAATGCACCAAAGATTCCAGCCGTTTCAAGCCTGGATAATCAAGGCTAAAACTGCTTACCAAGACCTCGAACGTTACACGGGAGCCGATGTGGCTAAAGGTCGCGCCATCAAAATCGAAACCTAGCGCATCGGCAGGGCAATCGCCGCATGATGCCAACCAGGCAAAGCGGGCTTTAGGGTCGATAAAGCGGCGGATCAACCAGGCTGAAGCCAAGCGATCCACCCACGGACGCCGCCGCGTTGCCCAGATACGGCCTTGATAGGCGCTAACGGATAAACGGGGTATGGTTGCATCTATGGCATGCGGTTCATCGGGCGCCAGCATACGGTTAGCCTTCAGCTCCAATCCTGACAAGGCGGCATCGGCTTGTTTTTGCGCTTCTCCTGGAAAAAAGTCTATTCCGGAAACTGCAGCGAAGGTTTTGCGCAGCTTGCGTAGCTGCTTAAGCAGTTCTTGGGCATTATTAGTGATTGCGAGAGCATTGCCGACTTTGTCAAACTCGATCAAGAGCGAGGCATAAGTATCGCGACGATCAAAGAGGCCGGAAAAATTGCTGCCGTC
>Ga0172373_10008616_pt1 | contig 12903 bp, 13 predicted proteins | sample Lak10m_2_FD_114546 | JGI IMG/M metagenome (GOLD analysis project Ga0172373, IMG submission 114546) | Freshwater microbial communities from Kabuno Bay, South-Kivu, Congo - kab_092012_10m | ecosystem: Environmental > Aquatic > Freshwater > Lake | place: Democratic Republic of the Congo... | reverse complement strand
GCTCCATAAATGAATGCTGCAATTTTAAAATTAAAACTGCTCGGAATTACTTTTTGGTTTTCGAGATTTACTGCAATCGTGGAAAGTGGTTCATTATTCTTTACTTCAAAATGAATCGGCGATTCGAAAGAATAATGATTGCTTGTAAAAAAAGTATAATACAGCAAAAAAAGTACCCCAAAGAAAAAGAGAAGTAAGATAATCCATTGTGAGCGGCTAAAATATGTTTTCAATGATTGCCACCTAAATTATTTTTATCATTTAACAGCAAAGAAAAATCAAAATCTGACTCCTGAATTAACCGTGACTCTTCAATAATTTTCGCATAGATTTTCTTAATTGATTTTTGAAGTACAGTTCCATTTGAAATTGAATTTATATTTTTCAAGATTTCTTGCTCACGCTTGGATGAATAAGTCTGAAGACTGAGGTTCTTCTTTATTTGTCCAATCAGAAAAATTAATTTAATTCTCTCTGATAATTGCAAAGCTATCTTTCGATCCATAAGATCAATATCATTCCTCAATTCTTTAAGGAGAGTTTTCTTTTCTTTCCCGGTGAAATGTTCCAATCCGGCTAAAATTTTTTGTAGTTTTTTCTTATCAATCATTTTCTTAAGAAATAGAATTAAAATAATTTTCAAACAAAGATGGATAGGCATTAAATTCAAGCGAATAAATTATTCCAGAATTATTTAACTGAAATCCCCGCTGAGCAATCATCGCTGCATTATCACCACAAAATTCCAAATCAGGAGTCACTACTTGCTTTTTGTACTGAGATGAAATATCAACGATCATCTGCCTTATAGCTTTATTTGCGGCTACGCCACCAACCAAAGTAATCGAATTAAATTCGAATTGGTTCAAGGCTCTTTCGATACTTTTGTGCAATGCTTTGACTACCGTAAGCTGAAATGAAGCTGCAATGTTTTCAATTTCCTTTTGACTTATACTGCCAAATTCAGATTTTAATTTTTGAATATGTCTAAGCACCGAAGTTTTTAATCCACTAAAAGAAAAATCAAATTCATTAGATGATATTTCTGCAACTGGAAATTTAATAGTTGGGTTTTTGCATTTCTCTGATAATGACTGAATTGCTGGTCCACCTGGATATGGCAGACCTAACATTTTTGCAACTTTATCAAATGCTTCTCCGGCCGCATCATCAACGGTTTGACCGAGTTTAGTTATTTTAGTAAAACTATCAACTTTTAATAACAAAGTATGCCCCCCCGATACAACTAAAGCAAGTATGGGAAATTTCGGTTTCTCTTTCATCAAAAAACCCGAATAAATATGACCTTCGATATGGTTTACAGGAACAAATGGTTTGTTTAGTGCATAGGCTAGACCTTTAGCGAAAGTCAATCCAACAAGTAAAGCTCCAATCAAACCTGGTCCTGCGGTAGCACAAATTAGATCAATCTCTTTTAATTTTAATGATGAATTATCCAGAGCCTGTTTCAACAAAGGCACGATAATTTGAAGATGCGCACGGCTTGATAGTTCGGGGACAACCCCCCCATATTTTGAATGAAAATCCTGAGAAGAGACTAAATTGGCTTTTATAATTCCATTAGATATTATGGAAAAAGAAGTCTCATCGCACGATGATTCTATTCCGAGAACATTCATTTAAGAAATATGAAAAATACTTTTAAAGATTTGTCCGGCTATGTGAGGATTTTCCTTCATCCTTCTTATCGAGTACGCATACCAGTCTTTTCCAAACGGAACATAAATTCTAATTTTGAAGCCATCACTGTTAATTTTATCCCTAAGATTTTCCTTGACACCGAGAAGCATCTGAAACTCAAATTTATCTTTCGGAATATTCATTTCTTTAATTAATTGGTATGCATGTTCGATGAGATAATCGTCATGTGTGGCGATACCTACATAGTTACCGTCTTTAAGCATTAACTTTAGCAGGTCAAGATAATTATCTCGTACTCTTTGTTTGCCTTTGTAAGCGATGTTCGGAGATTCAATATAAATACCTTTGCATAATCTATAATCAGTTCCAAGATTATTCAATTCACGAATATCATTCATACTACGCATCAAATAGGATTGAATCACAATGCCGACGTTATCGTGTTTTTGATTTAATCTTTTGAACAAATTAATTGTTTTATCGGTAGTGGATGAATCTTCCATATCAATTCGTACAAAACTCCCCATCCCTTTGGCTTTGACTACCAATTCTTCTACCTGTGAATATGCAAAATCTTCGGATATACTCAATCCCATTTGGGTTGGTTTAATTGAAAGATTTGATTTAAGATTATTTTTATTTATCGCATCAAGAACTTTTATTGCTTCGTTCTTAGCAGCGATAGCTTCATCTTTACTTTTTATTGACTCCCCCAAAACATCAATTGTAGTAAAAATATTTTTACTGTTAAGTGACTTAACAAGTGTAACTGCCTGTTCTAACGATTCCCCTGCAATGTATTTTTTTGCAAAGTATCCTACAATTGATCTGGGTAATAATTCGGTGGTTTTAACTATAATATTATTAAAGACTGACACAAATGTCTCCAGATTGATGACTATAAATTTTAAAATTACTTGTCAAACTTAAATAGTTTTGAGTGTTTTGCCAACAGAATAGGCGCGATAAATAAATAAGTGGAACTTCGAATAACTAATTTATTGCATTTCTACACAATATTTTTTGAAGAGGTGTAATTGAATGTACACGTGAAAATATATGAAAAAGGTTTATCGGGGAGTGTAGGGTTTCAATTTATTGGCTTTAACTTTTTTACTTTGCTGGAACAATTTCTTCGTCAGAGCCTGGTTGTGTTATGAAGAGAATACTTTGCCAAATGTTTAGGCGTTACAATTTTGTTATAAGATCAATTAAGGCATGAAAATGAGATTCTCTGATCTCACCTAGAAATTAGCCCACTTAGTAAATTTATAAAAATATCTACTTTGCTTTTTAAGTCCGCTGGAGATTTATCATTCATAAAAGTAAAATCTGCACGTTTCTTTTTCTCCTCATCCGGGATCTGGAATTTTTCTCTGCGAATAAAATCATTCTGGGTTAACGATAAAGAAGAAATTTTTCGTTGAAGTCTTAATTCTCTTGGTGCCGAAATTAAAGTGATATAGTCAAAGTATTCTTCAAAACCTGCTTCATATATCAAAGCTGCTTCCACAAACACAATTCTTTTGGCACGAAATATTATTTCTATCTTTTTATCAATCTCTTCCATTACAACAGGATGGACGATTGAGTCTAACTCGATTAATTTTTTCTCGTCGGTAAATATTTTTTCAGCAAGTAACTTTGTATTTAACTCTTTTCCATAAAAAACTTCTTTTCCAAAAATTTTCAGAATTCCTTTTTTAACAATTTCATTACTAATGTACAATTGCTTTGCAACGTCATCGGCATAAATCACAGAATAATTCATCGCCTCAAGAAATTTGCAAAAAAGAGATTTGCCGGAGCCAATACTTCCCGTTATTCCAATTTTGTACCTATTATTTTTCATATTTCAATTCAAAATTGATTAAAAAAAATTAAACATTAAAAACTAAAAATTTTATTAATAAGAATTAACAGGCTGTATAGCTATTTAGCATAACTAATTTTTCTAACTTCACGGATTACAGTCACTTTAATCTGACCCGGATATTCCATTTCTGATTCTATTTTTGCAGCTATATCATGAGCTAATTTCTCGGCGATAACGTCATCAATTTTTTCGTGTTCAACAACAACTCTGACTTCCCTTCCTGCTTGGATTGCATAAGTTTTTGCAACACCGTCAAAAGTTTTCGCAAGTGCTTCGAGGTTTTCTAAACGCTTAACATAGCTTTCTAAGGGTTCTCTCCTTGCACCGGGACGTGCACCACTTATTGCATCAGCAGACTGTACAAGTGCTGAGATAGGATGCTCCATCTCGATATCATCGTGGTGCGATCCTACTGCATTTACAACTATTGGATGTTCTTTGAATTTTTTAGTCATATCATAACCAAGTAAGGCGTGAGGACCTTCAAGACTTTTATCAAGAGTCTTTCCAATATCGTGAAGCAAGCCAGCTCTTTTGGCAAGATTAATATCAAAGCCAAGTTCAGCAGCCATAATACCGGTTAGGTAAGCTACTTCAACACTGTGCTGCAAAAGGTTTTGCCCGTAACTTGAACGATATCTCATTTTTCCAATATGTTTAACTAGTTCAGAATGCATGTTATGAATACCAAGCTGCATAATTGTGTTTTCACCGTCACGAACCATTTCTTCTTCCAATTCAATGCGAACTTTTTCCACAACTTCTTCAATTCGAGCCGGATGAATCCTGCCATCCGTAATTAATCGTTCGAGAGAAACCCGTGCAACCTCGCGTCGAAATTGATCGAAGGAAGAAAGAATCACAGCTTCGGGAGTATCATCAACAATTACGTCCACACCCGTTGCACTTTCGAATGCACGAATATTTCTACCCTCCTTGCCAATAATTCGTCCCTTCATCTCATCATTCTGTATCTGAACAACTGATACTGTAGATTCGATGGAGTGATCTGCAGCTGTTCTTTGAATTGCCTGTACAATAATTTTCTGAGCTTCTTTTTTAGCATCAATTTTCGATTTCTCATGAATCTCTTTAATCATCACTGAGGAATCAATCTTAGCTTGATTGACCATATTCTCCATAAGCATTTTTCTTGCGTCCTCTGTAGTAAGCCCGGAGAGTTTCTCCAATCGTTCATTTTGTTCAGATTCTAATTTCTGAACATCTTTTGCCCGCTGGTCAAGCTTTTTCTTAGCTTCAATTAAGTCTCTTTCTACAAATTTTAATTCTTTCTCCTTCTTCAAGGTGAGATCGAATTTCTTTTCTACATTTTCTTCGCGGGAGCTGATTTGTTTTTCGAGAACAGATATCTTTTGTCTTTTCTGGTTGAGCTCGGAATCGAATTCAATTTTCTTTTTATACCATTCATCTTTAACTTCGAGTAATTTTTCTCTTTTAATATTGTTCGCTTCTTTTTGTGAATCCGCAATAATTTGTTTAGCTCTCTCCTCGGCAGAAGTAATACTTTTCTTTCCGACTTTATTATTAAATATCCATCCAACAAAAAAGAACAATACTATCAGAGCGATAAGTACTGGAATAATAACAAGTAGTTCCAGTTGCATTTTTCCTCCGTTTATATTTTTAAGGAATTATTAAACGCATCTGTCAGCCCATGAGAAATAAGGAAAACCTTATTTAGTCAATGCGGGAATATCCTGAACGTTTTTTACTTCCACTGTTTCGCCGAAGCGAAATCTCCGTAAACGGAGTGAGGCCTGCAATGGACGTTGAAAGTAATGCTCCCTTCTAGATAAGAGTTAGTTTTCCTATTTAGAACGAACTGACAGAGCGTAATATTATTTATTTAGGATGGAGTAGGTATATCTTGATCAGAAAAGAGAAGCTTTATTTTTTTAATTTTATCGGATGCTTGAATCAAAAATTCTCTGTTTTTATTTTTTTCCATGAACAAATCATAAGCAATATTCAGGCATGCAATTATAGCTATCGTCTGAGGAGGTTGATCAGGCATTTCATCTTTTGTTTCATCCATAAGCTTATTAACATAATTCGCTAGATCCTTAGCGATTTCCTCGTCTTTGACCAAAAGAGAATATTCTTTATCGAAAATTTTTATTTTGAGCTTCTTTTTATCCGTCATTTATAACAATTCCATCTTACTAACATTTTTTTTAAGAACCTAAGTGATAATCAATTTTAGTAATCAGTTGTTTAATTTTATTTTTTAAGATTTCTTTCTCCTCTACAATTAAATTTAATTTATCAGAGTTTTCTTCAACTGCCGGTTTTTGTTCAAGCTGGCTTTCCAATTGAGCAATCCTCTGGTTCAAAAGATTTTTTTCTTTCTTTAAAAGAAAAACAATGTCCTCAAGTTCGGTATTCCTATTTCTCAACTCCTCTAACTTATCATTAATTGAAGAGGCTTGACTCTCAATGAAATTTAAGTCGCTTAACATCACATCGTACTTTGTGAAATCTACCAATTTAGATTCCTCTTAATTGTGCTCGAAATTCTTTTTGAATAAACTTTATTAATTGCGACCATTCTTTCTCTACTTCTTCATCTGTTAGTGTCCGTTCTATGCTGTAATATTCAAGTTGAATAGCCAGGGATCTTCTGTTTTCACCTAAGCTTTTATTAGAGAATACATCAAATAATTTTACTGACTTTAACAACTCAGAACTCTTTGATTGAATGAATTTTCTCAACTGATCATAAGTGATTGAATCATCTAAAATAAAAGCGAAATCTCTTACAACTTTTGGATACTTCAATGGCTCTGAATATTTTTTTGTGTTTGCTTTTACAAGTTGTAATTGTTTTAAATCAAATTCAAAAGCAAACACTTCTTGAGCAATACCAAATTGCTTTAAAATACTTTTTCTTACTCGTCCGCCAGAGCCAATTTGATTATTCTGTATCGTTTTGGCAAAGAACAAATCAAAAATTTCATTTCCACTTGCATAATAAACATCATTTAAAACATTGTCAAGTGAAAATTTAACTAAAAAACTGTCAACTAATCCTTTAAGTGAATAAAGATCAAAAGAATATTCCTCCGCATACCACTCTTTTAAACTGTCTCTGCCGGATAATAAAATTAGAAGTCTTTGTGATTCTGTAAAATCTTCAAAACTATTTATAGTGTTTTTTCCTTCGTCTAAATTAAATATATCGCCAATTTCGAATAAAGCTAAATCCTTTTCGCCCACATTATTATTCTTCCCGACTATTGTTAGAGCGCCCGGTAAGAGTGATGTTCTTAAAAATTCCATATCAAGATTTTGAGGATTTAACACTTTAATTTTTTGTCCAGTTATACTTGCGACTTTTTCACTTTGCAATGGATTATTTATCATCTCGAATAAACCTAAAGATGTACAAACATTTCTGATTGAATCAGCAAATGATGTTTGGTCAAAATTCTTTTTAAATGAAAAAGATATTTTAGTCTCAGTCGGGATGTTATCGTAACCATTGATTCTTGCAATCTCTTCGATAACGTCAATCTCTCTTTCGATATCAGGACGGAAAGCAGGAACAAGCAAATGAAGAGAATCATGATTCTCATTTAATATTTTAAATCCCAGTTTTTGAACAATCAAAGTAATTCGCTTCGGAGCAATTTCGAACCCAAGTATCCTTGTGACCTGGCTAAATCTAAGTGTAACTTGTTTAAGCTTAATATTTATTGGATAGACGTCAATTGTGCGATTAAGAATTTCGCCGCCGGTAATTTCAGAAATTAGTTGAGCCGCTCGTTCAGAAGCCCAAACTGTTTGATCAAAATTAGTTGTTCTTTCAAATCGGTATGAAGCATCGGTGCTTAAACCGAGCAGGCGCGAAGTTCTACGAATACTCGAAGGATTGAAGTACGCACTTTCGATAAGAATATTTTTGGTAGCGGAATTAATTTCGGAGTTTTCACCCCCCATAACTCCAGCGATGGCGATTGGTTTTGCTGCGTCACAAATTAATAAAGTATTTTCCGGAAGAGCACGTTCTTTTGAATCTAACGTAATAAATTTTGATTTTGCATCAGTACTTCTTATTACGATTTTTTTACCGTCCAAATTATTAAAATCGAAAGCGTGTAAGGGCTGTCCGCATTCATACATCACAAAATTAGTTACATCAACAACATTGTTTATGGGGCGAAGTCCAATTTTTGTTATTCTACTTTTTAACCATTCGGGTGATTCTTTGATATCAACGTTAAGTACAATCCGTGAGGAATATCTGGGACAATTCTTCTGATCCTCAATAATAATTTCGGCAAATGAAGATGAATCCTTTTTTGATTCATTTAATTTTATTTGAGGAATTTTTAATTCAAGATTAAACAAAGCAGCAAGATCACGGGCTACACCGATATGAGAAAGTGCGTCCGGGCGGTTAGGTGTTATTGCGATATCCAGGATTACATCATTCAGCCCAAGTGCATCAGAAATTGGGATTCCTAACTTAACCGAATTATCAAGAATCATTATACCCGAATGATCATTACTGATGAGAAGCTCATTCTCCGAGCAAATCATTCCGAAGGATTCGACCCCCCTTAATTTTGCTTTGGATATTTTGTATCCACCGTTTGGGATTATAGTTCCGATTGGAGCAAATACAATCTTCTGATCAGCTTCAACATTTGGAGCGCCACAGACCACTTGAAAAGTATTTTTACCATCACTTACTTTGCATACTGAAAGCTTATCTGCATTCGGATGCTTTGTTTTTTCAAGTACCGAAGCAACTATAAAACCTTTATAAATTTCTCTCTCATTTATAACGTCCTCAACTTCAAGACCGGACATATTTAGAGTACTGATTATCTGATCAACAGGAATACTCTTGAGGTCAATATAATCTTCAAGCCAATTTAAAGATATTTTCAATTCTTAATTCTCAATTAAAATTGTTTTAGAAATCTAATGTCATTTTCAAAAAATATTCTTATATCGGAAATGCCATATTTCAGTAATGCTGTCCTTTCGATACCCATTCCAAATGCATAGCCGGAATATTTTTCGGGATCATAACCAACGTGTTTAAATACATTCGGGTCAACCATTCCGCAGCCTAATATTTCCAGCCAGCCGCTGTTCTTACAAATCTTGCAGCCATGTCCATTGCATAAATAGCAGGTAATATCCATCTCTGCACTCGGTTCGGTGAAAGGAAAAAAGCTCGGTCTGAAACGATACTTTAAATCTTCGCCATAAAACTGTTGTGCGAATGCGACGAGCGTGCCTTTCAACTCAGCAAAAGTAACATTTGTATCAACATACAATCCTTCCACCTGATGAAACATGCAATAACTTCTTGCGCTAACAGCTTCATTACGATAAACTCTTCCCGGCATAATTGCTCTTACCGGGGGCTGCATAGATTCCATCACGCGTATCTGTACGGGGGAGGTGTGCGTACGAAGTAAATAATCTTTACTTAAGAAAAAAGTATCCTGCATATCCCTTGCCGGATGATCGAAAGGAAAATTTAATGCTTCAAAATTGTAGTAATCTGATTCTAATTCAGGTCCTTCAAAGACAGAAAAACCAATACTTTTGAAAATAGATTTTATCTCATCAAGAGTCTGAGTAAGCAGATGTTTACTGCCGATAATTCTATTTTTGCCTGGAAGAGTAAGATCAATTTTCTCAGAAATGTTTTCAGTTTTTGATTCGATATTATTCTTTAAGCTTGATAAAGAATCTTCAACCTTATTTCTTAGGTCGTTAAGTAATTTACCTGCTTCAGGTTTTTCTTCTTTAGAAATAGTTTTTAATTCATTAAATAAATTTGAAACTAATCCGCTGCGGCTCAGATATTTTATTCTTATTTCTTCGAGGTGTTTAAGGTTATTAATGGCGGAAGTATCTTCGTCAAATTGGTTGAGGAGAGAAGTAATTTTATTCTTCATATCACATAAGTTTAAAGAAATGCCCTCCTCATTTTGAAATAGAAATGAGGAGGGTAAAAATTAGTTTAAAGAAAACTTAACTAATTCAGCAAATGAGCCGGGATTTTCGGCTGCAATACTTGCAAGCACTTTACGGTTTACATCTATTCCCTTTTGATCCATAGCATGAATCAATTTAGAATATGTAGTTCCATTTAAACGTGCGGCAGCATTTATCCTAACGATCCACAACTGTCTGAAAGTTCTCTTCTTTAATTTACGATCACGGTAAGCATGAGTCAAAGCTTTTTCGACGTGGTTTTTAGCAATCGTAAATACATTTTTCCTTGCGCCCCAATAACCTTTGGCAAGTTTTAATATATTCTTACGTTTTCTGTGAGACGCAACTTTGTTTTTTGATCTTGGCATTTATCTATCCTCTTTCCTTATTGTAACATTCTTTCGACACGTTTTTCTTCAGCTTTAGAAACTAAAGTAGCTTGTCGAAGATTTCTTTTTCGTTTAGTTGATTTAGAAGAAAGGATGTGGCTTTTGTAAGCTTTTTTCCTTTTAAATTTTCCTGATGCAGTTTTTCTAAAGGTTTTACCTGCACCACTGTTGCTCTTCATCTTTGGCATATTCTATCCTATTTTATTTTGAACTTTTTTAGATTTAATTTTTCCAATCGGAACAAGAAGCAAACCCATGCTCCTTCCTTCCATTTTAGGTTCAACTTCAACTTTTGAAGCTTCTTTAGTTCTTTCTATAAAGCGATCCAATAACTCCTTACCTTTTTCCTGATAAGCCATTTCACGACCCTTAAAGATAACAACAACTTTAACTTTGTTTCCATCTTCAAGAAAATTAATTGCATGTTTTACTTTAAAGTCAAAATCGTGAACATCTGTGTTTGGGTGAAGTCTGATTTCTTTAATCAGTGAAACTACTTGATTTTTTTTCTGAATCTTATCTCTCTTTTGCTGCTCAAACCTAAACTTGCCATAATCAATTATTTTACAAACAGGCGGGACAGCTTGTGGAGCAATCTCGACTAAATCAGAACTTCTTTCTTCGGCTAATCTTAACGCATCTCTAACTGTAAAAATACCGAGCTGCGAACCATCAATATCTATAACTCTAATACGAGGAGACCTTATTTCCTCATTTACACGAACACTGTCTTTTTGAGCGATTAGAAACCTCTCTAATTATTTAGAAATATATTTACTATTAATTTCTTCTCTGATCTTTTCAGAAAAGTCTTTCAATGCAAAGGAACCAAGATCACCTTTCTTGTGCTGTCTAACGGAAATAGTATTTGAACTAATTTCCTTTTCACCAAGAATTATCATATACGGAATTTTTTTAGTTTCGGCTTCTCTAATTCGATATCCTATCTTTTCATTTCTATCATCGAACTCAACTCTAAAACCATAAGCTTTCAATTCATTAAAAACCTTAATTGAATATTCGGAAAAATTTTGTGAAATAGGAAGAACAACTAATTGAACCGGTGCTAACCACAATGGAAATTCACCTGCAAAATGCTCTATTAAAACGCCGATAAATCTTTCAAGCGAACCAAAAGGGGCGCGGTGAATAACTACAGGTCTATGTTTTTGACCATCACCACCGATATACTCAAGATTAAATCTTTCAGGCATAACATAGTCAATCTGAACTGTGCCAAGCTGCCATTTACGACCAAGAGCATCTTTTACCATGAAATCAATTTTAGGTCCATAAAAAGCTGCTTCACCTTCAGCAATATAATAATCTAATTTCATTAAATCAGCAGCTTCTTTAATTTCCTGCTGAGCTTTTTCCCAAAGAGCAACATCACCGCCATACTTTTCAAGATTATTATCGCGGAAAGATAATTGAGTAGTGAAATCTTTGAAGCCCATTTGAGCGAAAACAACCTGAATCAATTCGATAACATTACAGACTTCATTTTTCAATTGATCCTGTCGGACAAAAATATGCGAGTCATCTACTGAAAAAGAACGCACACGAGTCAGTCCATTTAACTCACCTGATTGTTCGTAACGATAGACAGTCCCAAACTCTGCATAACGAATAGGAAGATCTTTATAACTCCTCGGCTTTGAAGCATAAATTTGAAAATGATGCGGGCAGTTCATCGGCTTCAATAAATACTCTTCTTTGTCGCCTTCAAGTTTTAGGGGGGGGAACTGACTGTCTTTGTAATACGGATAATGCCCGCTGGTTTTGTATAAGTTGATATTCCCGATATGCGGTGTTATTACTGGGAGATAGTTTCTTTTTCTTTGTTCTTCTCTTAAATAATTTTCGAGAGTCTCGCGCAGAATAGTACCTTTTGGAAGCCATATTGGCAAGCCGCTTCCGACAGTATTGGTTATAAGAAATAATTCCAATTCTTTGCCAAGTTTTCGATGGTCTCTTTTTTTAGCTTCTTCAAGTTTGAATAAATAATCATCGAGCATCTTCTTTTTCGGGAAGGAAATACCGTAAATTCTTTGAAGCTGCTTATTCTTTTCATCACCCCTCCAGTACGATCCGGAGACGCTGAGAAGTTTTACGAATTTAATTTTGCCGGCTGAAGGCAGGTGGGGTCCTGTGCAAAGATCCGTAAAGCTGCCTTCTTTATAAATAGATATTTTCTCGGAAGTCTCATCAATTTCCGAAAGTATTTCTAATTTATAATTATCACCTTTCTCCTTAAAAAAATTTATAGCTTCCGCTTTTGAAAGCTCCTGCCTGTTGAAATGTTCATTTTTTTTAGAAATCTCAATCATCTTATCTTCGATAATTTTTAATTCATTTTCAGAAAGATGAGTATTAATATCAATATCATAATAAAATCCTGATTCGATTGCCGGACCCACACCAAATTTTGCTTCGGGATATAAATCCTGAATAGCGTGAGCCATTAAATGAGAAGTCGAATGCCAATAAACATGCTGCCCATCAGGATCATCAAAAGTTAAGAATAATATTTTAGCATCCTCATTGATTGGCGAATGCAAGTCTTTAACAACGCCATTGACTTTAACCGATAGCACGTCGTCAGCTAAACGGGAAGAAATGGATTTAGCAATCTCATAAGCTGTAATTCCTGCAGGGAATTCTTTTTCGTTACCATCAGGGAATAATATTTTAATTTTATCGTTCATTATCTATTTAAATGATAGAAATAAATTTTTTAAATGTGGGCTCTAAAGGAGTCTGCCGAAGGCATCCCTTTGGGAGAACCTTGACCTTCACAGCTCACAAAAAAATCTCTTTGCATATTGCGTGGGCTCTAAAGGAGTCTGCCGAAGGCATCCCTTTGGGAGAACCTTGACCTTCACAGCTCACAAGAAAATCTCTTTACATATTGCGTGGGCTCTAAAGGATTCGAACCTTTGACCTTCTGCACGTCAAGCAGACGCTCTAACCAACTGAGCTAAGAACCCAGGG
>Ga0172373_10008615_pt1 | contig 12906 bp, 12 predicted proteins | sample Lak10m_2_FD_114546 | JGI IMG/M metagenome (GOLD analysis project Ga0172373, IMG submission 114546) | Freshwater microbial communities from Kabuno Bay, South-Kivu, Congo - kab_092012_10m | ecosystem: Environmental > Aquatic > Freshwater > Lake | place: Democratic Republic of the Congo... | reverse complement strand
TAATTTATAAATTACGCAACAAGACTTTTCGATAGATGATTGTCACCAAAATACTGTAAACAGTTGTGAACATCATGGAGAATAACAGCGTGAAAATTCCAATAAATTTGGCACTTATATTCTCGTTTACTTCATTCGTTTTTAGTTTGTAAATTGCTTCTTTAGACTTTACTTCGTAATCAGGGTTTGAGTCTTTGATAATTTGAAAAGATTTTGGGTTGTTAAAATCACGATTCAAGGCCTCGATTTTTTGATGTCTTTCGGAATGGATATAACCTACATTTATTCGGTTAAAGTACTGGTAAGTGAAAAATGAAACGAAAATGGTATATATAATACCTGTTTTCATAGCGTTTTTGATATCACTCAAAGCATTTCCTTCTAAAAAACCTTCTGACTTTTTATGTAGATATAAACCAATGGATATGGATGACAATATGAAAAATAATTGCATCATAGCCAATTGAGGCATAGTCAAGTCAATACCAATAAAATAATATAAAATGAGTAAAATCGAAATCCAAATAATGGAAAATAATAACCCAATCTTAACGGTAATGTTCTTCATGACTATCTATTCATGGATGCTAAAAACTCCTCGTTGGATAAAGTGTGGTCCATTTGTCCTTTCAAGAATTCCATCGCTTCTACTGGATTCATATCGGCAATGTGTCTTCTCAATACATGCACTCGTTGTAACACTTCTTTCTTCACTAATAGGTCATCACGTCTTGTACTAGAAGAAATAATATCAATTGCAGGGAAGATACGACGGTTCGCAATTTTACGGTCCAATTGTAACTCCATGTTACCAGTTCCTTTAAATTCTTCGAAAATTACTTCGTCCATTTTTGAACCTGTTTCAGTCAAGGCTGTTGCCAAGATGGAAAGAGAACCTCCATTCTCAATTTTACGTGCAGCTCCGAAGAAACGTTTTGGTTTGTGTAAGGCATTTGCATCCACCCCTCCAGAAAGTACTTTTCCAGATGCAGGTGAAACTGTGTTGTATGCGCGTGCTAAACGAGTGATAGAATCTAATAAAATCACTACATCGTGACCACATTCCACCATACGTTTTGCTTTCTCTAATACGATATTCGCAACTTTTACATGGCGTTCAGCTGGTTCATCAAACGTAGAAGCAATCACTTCCGCTTTTACACTACGTGCCATGTCTGTAACCTCCTCTGGACGCTCATCAATTAATAATACTATCAAATAAACTTCTGGATGATTTGCAGCAATCGCATTTGCAACATCTTTCAATAACATGGTTTTACCCGTTTTTGGTTGCGCAACAATCATACCACGCTGTCCTTTACCAATCGGGGCAAATAAATCCATGATGCGCGTGGACATACTTTCGTTTTTGTGCCCAGTCAATACAAACTTTTCGTTTGGAAATAATGGTGTTAAATATTGGAAAGGCACACGGTCGCGAATGTACGATGGGTGTCTACCATTGATGGAATCTACTTTTACTAAAGGAAAGAATTTTTCGCCTTCTTTTGGTGGACGAATTGTTCCTAATACGGTATCACCAGTTTTTAAACCATAATGTTTAATTTGACTTTGGGAAACATATACATCGTCAGGTGATGGTAGATAATTGTAATCCGAGGAACGTAAAAATCCAAAACCTTCTTGTATTACTTCTAATACACCTTCTGCACTTACGATCCCAGCTAGGTCATAACGAATTTCATCTTCTTTGGAAATGCTAGGTTCAGCAGGTCGTTGGTTTGGATTTGGTCGATTACGATTTGGATGATTGTTTTCTCCTTGGTTTTGACGAGGATGTTGTTGGTTTTTTTGGTTAGGACGTTGCGTGTTATTGTTTTCGTTTCTTGATTCACTTGACTGTGATTCACCTTCAGAAGATACTAAAGGAGAAACGCGATCTCTGTGTGGATTCGGTCTATTGCGAACAGGTCTAGCTATTTCTGTTGGAGTAATATCATTGGAAATGTTTGTTTGCTCATCCGGTTTAACTGTTGAAACAACATCTGAAGTACGAGGTTTTTCTTTTAGATACGTTTTTTTACGAAGTATAGGTTTTGCATCTTCATCTGGTGCATCTTGATTCGTTGTGTCGTTTGTTATTTCTTGCGTAAATAAATCTTCACTGGAAGTAGGTGTTGAAACTTTTTTAACAGAAGTCTTGCTTTTCGGCGTTGGTTTAACATTTTCAGTTGCTGGAGTTTCTTCACCACCTGCTAGTTTTGTTAATTGACCAATAATTTCTGATTTTTTTAAAGTTTCTGCTTTTTCTAAACCTGCAGCTTGAGCAATAATACGTAGGTCAGAAAGTTTTTTACCTTCTAAATCTTTAATATCCATAGATTGAATGAGTGAATAAGATAATGGTGATTTTTAGTTGTTTTGGATTGAAAAAGAAACAACGAAATTTGTTTCTGTGGTGCAATATTAAGAATAATCTTCTATTGAACAAGGTTTGTCGAAAAAAATATACCAAGATACACTTGAATTAGTAAATTTGACAAACTAAAACTACAAGCATGGACACTTTCTTACGTAGACTAAAATATTTTTCATTTGGATTTATTCCAAGTTTGATTATTGTTATTTTCTTTTTTGGCGCACGTGGCTGTAGTTGGTTGCCAGCAAATCGAGTGAAAGGTTCCGTGATAGAACGTGTAATAGTAGTTTCAGAGAAAAATAAAAAATCGATCCAAAATTTAGGGTTAAATGCTCAAACATTAGCAGGATTTATCACCGATGCAAAAGTGAATTTTGATAAAAGTAGTACAAAGTCAAATCCTAAAATTTATCATTTTACAAAGGACGGTAAGTCTGTATTTTTTACGTTACCTAAAGATAGTTATGTGGCAGAAATAACAAAGGCAACCAAGAACGTTACACAAGTGAATCTTACTTCAGAAGGGTTTGGTACTTTTCTACTTTTTCCTAAAGAAAAGGATTTAGTGTATGTAGATACTAATGCTCGATTGACTTGTCAACAAAGTGCGTTGGGAATGATTCAAAATAAGCAGTTTTTTGAAGCTATTAAAAAGAATGGTAAATTAGATTTTCAAAAATCACGTTTATTATCAAATCCTAAAACACATTATTTACGTTTTGAAAATCAACAAGATGTGAAGATAGGTGCGAATACTCTTTGGTACAAAGACCGTATCGACATCATCCGTTTAGATCTTCCTAAAACAATAAATTGTCAATAGATTAATGAAAATTGGTGTGTTGATAATTACTCTTTGATACATAGATACCCACCTTAACTTTTTTTAATTTTGTAGTATGGAATTTTCTGCAGAACAAATTGCTGGAATAATACTTGGTGAAATTGTTGGTGATTCACAAGTAAAAGTAAACGGCTTAGCAAAAATAGAAGAAGGATCGGAAGGTAAACTTTCCTTTCTAGCAAATACAAAATACGAAGAATATATCTATTCTACTGGTTCATCGATTTGTATTGTTAATACAACATTCACACCTAGTAAACCATTACCAGAAAATCTTACATTGATTAAGGTGGAAGATGCGTATGCTTGCTTTGCACAATTGTTAGAGTTTTACGACCAAATGCGCACGAAAGAGCCCGTAATAGAACAGCCTAGTTTTGTTTCAGATACCGCAAAAATTGGTAAAGAAATTTATTTAGGTGCATTTGCTTACATCGGCAATAACGTGGTGATTGGAGATAATGTTCAAATTTATCCAAACGTATTTATTGGGGATAACGTAACAGTTGGAGACAATACGGTTATCCATGCTGGTGCAAAAGTGTATGTGGATTGTGTTATTGGTAAAGATTGTATTATTCATGCTGGAGCAGTTATTGGTTCCGATGGATTTGGTTTTGCTCCTGATGAAAATGGTGTTTTCAAAAAAGTTCCACAAATTGGAAATGTTATCGTAGAAGATAATGTTGAAATTGGAGCGAATTCCACGATAGATCGTGCAACTATGGGGTCTACGATCCTTCGCAAAGGGGTTAAGTTAGATAATCTAGTGCAAGTTGCACATAATGTTGAATTAGGAGAAAATACTGCCTTGGCTGCTCAAGTTGGTGTCGCAGGTTCTGCTAAAATTGGAAGAAACGTAATGGTTGGTGGTCAAGCTGGAATATCAGGGCACCTAACAATTGCGGATGGAACTAAAATTGTTTCTCAATCTGGCGTGCCAAATACCGTTAAGAAAGAAAGTATCCTTATGGGAACTCCTGCAATTCCAATTGAAGACTTTAAAAAATCCTATTTTGGATTTCGTAAATTACCGTTCATTTTACAGAAAATCCAAGAGTTTGATAAAAAATTAAAACATTTAAGTAAAGACTAGTCGAATGGCTGAAAAACAAAGAACTTTAAAAAGCGCTATTCAGTTTAAAGGAATAGGGTTGCACACAGGAAAATTAGTGACGTTAGAAGTATGTCCTGCACCTGCTAATCACGGATATAAATTCCAACGTACAGACTTAGAAGGACTACCAGTGATTAAAGCGGATGCTGACTTGGTGGTTGCTACAGATAGAGGAACTACACTAGAAGCAAATGGTGCACGTGTGTATACTACTGAACATATACTTGCTGCCTTGTATAGTATGCAGGTGGATAACGCATTAATCAAAGTCGATGGTCCTGAAATTCCAATCATGGATGGAAGTGCTTTGCTATTCGTTGAAGCTATCGAAGTGACTGGATTTGAAGAACAAGATGCTATTCGTGAATATTTTGAGTTAACCGAAAATATTCCATGGGAAGATATTGAAAAAGGAATCGAATTTTTAGCTGTTCCAGATAAAGAATACCGTTTAACAGTAATGGTAGATTATAAATCTCCTTTGTTGGGAACTCAACATGCAAATATTTACAACCTTGGACAGTTTAGAAATGAAATTGCACATTGTAGAACATTTGTGTTTTTACGTGAATTAGAAGTATTAGCACAAAATAATCTAATTAAAGGAGGTGATTTAGATAATGCGATTGTCTTAGTAGATAAAGAAGATGTAAAACAAGAAGATTTAGATCGTTTAGCAAAATTACTTGGGAAAGAAAGTCTTAAAGTTCAATACAATGGTATTGGAGTTTTAAATAGTTCTAAGCTACGCGTTGAAAATGAGCCTGCTAGACATAAATTATTGGATATAGTTGGTGATTTAGCATTGGTTGGAAAACCAATTAAAGCGCATATATTGGCTGCTAGACCAGGTCATTATGGAAATGTTCGTTTTGCTAAATTGTTGAAAGAACAAATCAAAAAACAAGCTGCTCAAGGTCGTCAATTTGATTTATCCAAAGAACCTTTGTTTGATATCAATGCAATCGAAAAAATGTTGCCGCACCGTTACCCATTTTTATTAGTAGATAAAGTGATAGAGATGGGACCAGAACATGTTGTTGGAGTTAAAAATGTGACGATGAATGAACCGTTTTTTCAAGGACATTTCCCAGGAAATCCTGTAATGCCAGGAGTTCTTCAGATTGAAGCAATGGCTCAAGTTGGAGGGATTTTTGCATTGAATCAAGTAGATGAACCAGAAAAATATTCTACATACTTTTTAAAAATTGATGAATGTAAATTCAAACGTAAAGTTATGCCAGGTGATTCATTAGTAATCGAAATGGTTTTAACTTCTCCCATTCGTCGAGGATTAGTAAATATGAAAGGTACATCGTATGTGAATGGACAAGTAGCGTCAGAAGCAACGATGTTAGCACAAGTTATTAAAGAAAAAGAATAAAATGATTAGTCCATTATCCAGCGTATCACCAGAATCTAAATTGGGAGAAAATGTTGTTGTTGATTCATTTTCAACAATTTTTGAAGATGTGATTATTGGCGATGGTACACATATTCATCCGAATGTTACGATATATCCAGGTACCCGAATCGGCAAAAATTGTGAAATTTTTCCTGGAGCTGTAATTGGAGTTGTTCCTCAAGATTTAAAGTTTGAAGGCGAATATACAACAGTTGAAATTGGTGATAATACCAAAATTAGAGAATGTGTTACTATTCACCGTGGAACAAAAGATAAATTAGCTACACGTATTGGTTCCAATTGTTTATTAATGACGTATGTGCATGTCGCGCACGATTGTCAAATTGGAAATAACGTTATTCTAGCTTCTTACGTGGGTATTTCAGGACATGTTATTATTGATGATTGGGCAATTCTTGAAGGAAAAGCCGCTGTTCAACAATTCATACATATCGGTGCACATTCCTTCATTGGTGGTGCTTCATTAGTACGTAAAAATATTCCTCCGTTTATCAAGGCAGCAAGAGAACCTATGACTTTCGCAGGTGTGAATTCGGTAGGACTTCGTAGAAGAGGGTTGACAGATGCTGAAGTACGCGAAATAGAAGATGTTTACCGCATTATTTATGTTCAAAACAACAATATTTCGAAAGGAATTGAGTGTGTGAAAGAAACAATGCCTCCATCGAAATACCGTGATGAAATCATTGACTTTATTATAACTTCTGATAAAGGAGTTATACGTGGAATGATTTAATTTTAAGATACATGTACGGTAAAGGACAAGTTATTGAATTAGAAATTTCTGCATTTGCATTTGGTGGTAAAGGAATTGCTAAAGTTGCAACTGAAAATGGGGATTTGGTTTTTTTTGTAGAAAACACCTTTCCAGGTCAGCTTGTGGAAGCAAGAATCGAAAAAAAACGTAAGAAATATGTAGAATGTAAATTACTGCAAATTTTAAAACGTTCTCCCCAAGAAGTGCAATTACCTTTTCAAGAAATTTCTGGTGCACCGTATATTTTTGTTCCCATAGAACTTCAACAAGAATACAAACAAACTTCCACTTTAGACTTGTTTCGTAAAATCGCAAACATCAAAAATGTTGAAGGTTTGTTTGATGAATATATCGCTTCTCCATTAACGTTCAATTATCGAAATAAAATGGAATATAGCTTTTCTTCCATTGAACACGATTTGGAATTGAACGAGGAAAAAGACGATGCTTTTGCTTTAGGTTTTAAACGAAGAGGAACGTGGTGGAAAGTGGAAAGTTTAAATAAAGAAAGTGGTTTGTTTGATGCTGATTTAGAAAATAAATTAGTTCAAATTCGTTCTTACCTTGAAAAAACAGGGTTAGCTGCTTGGCATCCTCCAAAAAAAACTGGTTTCTACAGACATATTGTTGTTAGAAAATCGTTTCATCAAGATCAACTACTAATCAATTTAGTAACTTCTTCAGAAAACATCGAACAGTTTGATGCGCAGGCGTTTTCAACATTTTTACAAGAATTACTTGGAGCACGATTAGCAGGTCTACAACATACCATTAATGACAATGTTGCAGATAGATCAAAAATTGAAAACGGAACTAATTCGCTGTTATTTGGTGATTGGAAAGTGGTTGAAAAACTAAGCGACTTGTTTTTTGAAATTAGCATGGAAAGCTTTTTTCAGACCAATCCAAAAAGTGCTGAATTGTTATATAACAAAGCATTAGATTACGTATTCGAAGGGAATGAATTAGAAAATAAAGTGGTCATGGATTTGTTTTGTGGAACAGGTACTATTGGTCAAATTCTAGCAAAAAGAGCAAATTCTGCAGAAATAATTGGTGTAGATATTGTAGAAGAAGCAATAGAAGATGCAAAGAAAAATGCAACGAGAAATGGAGTAGAAGGGATTAAATTCTTTGCTGCTGATGTAGGAAAGTTTTTATCGGAATACCCTCAATACAAAGGTAAAATTGGGACAATCGTTTTGGATCCACCTCGTGCTGGAATCGCGCCTAAAACCTTGCGTAAAGTTATCGATTTAGGAGCAGATCGTATCGTGTATATATCTTGTAATCCTTCTACGCAAGCACGCGATACAGAAACACTTCAAAGTATGGGTTATATATTAGAAAAATTAAGTTTAGTAGACCAATTCCCACACACAAGCCACATTGAATCCATTACAAAATTCATCAAAGACCCAAACTTCATTCCTCCAACGGAATAATTTTTCGTCGCTCTTCACTCTTCACTCGTAACTCTTATCTCATCTCTAACTATGTCTTACATCTTCCTCGTTGGTTTCATGGGTGCAGGTAAAACAACCCTCGCTAAAAAATTAGCATCGAAATTAGGATGTACTTGGCTCGATTCTGACAATGAGATTGAAAAACAAGAAGGAATAAAAGTCGCACAAATTTTTGAAATAAGGGGAGAAGCTTATTTTAGAGATTTGGAAAAACAATTTGTAGAAAATTTAATTCCCAATAAACAGTGTATTATTGCTACAGGAGGTGGTTTGCCTTGTTTTAATGACAACATGACCAAACTCAATAAGCTTGGAACAACGATCTATTTAGAACGATCACCTAAAGAATTATTTCAACGTGTCAAACAAGCAACCAATTCAAGACCGCTCATTGCCCAAAAAACGGATGAAGAATTACTAGATTATATCGAATCAACCTTAGAAAATAGAAGGCAAATTTATCTACAAGCATCTATAATTGTGGATCGCTTTAACCAAACTCCAGAAAAAATTATTGAATTATTATAGAGGTACAGACGCAGTATACTGCGTCTTTGGTAAAAACATGTAGAGCCACAAGGCATTGCGGCTCTACATTTTTTTACCAACTTCCTCCAGATCCTCCACCGCCAAATCCACCACCACCAAATCCTCCAAATCCACCGCCAGAACTTCCTCCTCCAAATCCGCCGCCGCTTCCAAAACCACTTCCCATAAAAAAGATTCCACCCGGACCCATCGTCATACCTCCACGTCCACCGCGACCTCCTTTTTTAGATAAAAGATAAACAAATAAAGCGATGATTAACAATACTATAATCGCTGATGATTTAGATCCCTGACCTTTCTTTTTTGCGTATTTAGCAGAGTTGTATTCTCCTTTGGCAAATTTCATCAACACATCCGTCGTATTGTCTAAAGCCTTATAAAATTCACCTGTTTTTAAATAAGGAATTAATTCTTCTTCTTCAATTTGTCTGCAGGTAAAATCGGGTAATGCACCCTCCAAACCCTTACCTGTAGCAATGAAGAATTTATGTTCTCCTTTTCCTCCAGTTGGTTTGATTAAAATAACAATTCCATTTTCTTCTTTCTCGTGACCAATACCCCATTTATCTCCCAATTCATAGGCGAACTCAGCAGGTTCGTATCCTGCCAAATCGTCTACAATTACAATGACAATTTGATTCGATGTCGATTCTGCAAAAGAAACCAATTTCTTTTCTAATAATGCTTCCTCCTCCGAACTTAAAAAATCAGGAAATTCTTTCGAAAAATTATTGACTAATCGTGGCGGGTTAGGTGCATCCGGTATACCATTCTGTCCAAAAATCGTCAAGGAGTATAGAAACAAAAGGGAAATAAAAAGTCGTTTTAACATTGGGTATAGATTTAAAGTAAATGAGAAGCTATTTTTTGTAGTCGAACTAAGAAGAATCGTCAAAAACTAAAATTACTCTCCGAATGAGATGTCGTTGGAAAGTTCATTCACATCATTCGACTGATACGGAAAGTGAACTTTTAATTTTTCCCCTGCCATTTCAATTCCTTTAGATAATCCTTCTGCAAATAATCCTTGCTGAAAATGTTGGAGCATGGTTGTTTTTACATCGTCCCAAAAAGTAACTTCAACTAAGTTGTTGATTCCCTGATCACCAATAACAGCAAACTTTTTATCTTTTACTGCAAGATAAAATAATACACCATTGCGTAGTTCTGTTTGGTGCATAGCGAGTTTTTCAAACACTTCAATAGCACGTTTTACAGGTTCCGATTTGCATTTATCTTCTAAATGAACACGAATTTCACCAGATGTGTTTAATTCTGCTCGCTCAATAGATTGACTTATCTCTTGCTGTTGAACTTCAGTGAAAAAATCTTTTATAGCCATATAAGTTGAATAAAAAAGGCGGTTATTACACCGCCTTCATTGATTGGATTTCTTTATTTTGAAAAGTCTACTGTTGGCGCAACTTCCGTTCCAGCCGCAGCTGCAAAAGGAGTTTTCTTTGGGAAAGTTGCAGCATTTAAGAACATACTGTTGAAGAACCCACGAATGTGTGAGTTGTAGGCTTTGATAGTTTCGTTGTAGTCTTGACGCGCTTTGTTGATTCTATTTTCCGTACCTTCTAACTGTGCTTGTAATGCGCTAAAGTTTTCTGTAGAACGAATTTGTGGATAAGCCTCAAATGCTAAATTGATTGCTGTATTGATTTTTTTACCCATTAACTCCATATCCTCTGGAGTTTTAGCATTTACGATTCCAGCTCTTGCTTGTGTGACAGATTTTAGAATATCACCTTCATTTTGTGCGGCTCCTTTAACTGTTGCAACTAATTGAGGGATTAAATCTGCACGACGTTGGTAGGTAGCGCCTACATTTCCCCAAGATTCATCAACTGTTTCTTGTAGGCTTATTGCCGTGTTGTACGATGAACGGTACATAAAGAATAAAATAACTACTAAACCTCCAATAGCAAGTAGAATAATGTTAGATCTTTTCATTGTTTAAATTTTTGTAAATATACAACCTAATCAGTCAAACGAAATGCCAAAATCAGATAAACGTCAATATGGCAGAAATTTCAATTCATTAACATTTCTGTATTTTCAATAAACACTCTTATAACCAAAATGATTGGTTGGAAAATGTAAAATTTGACACCAATTTTAGAACGAATCCTCAAGGAGAATTGGAATTGTACATTAATGAATTGGATAATTTGGTGCCGGTTGCTTAATTTTTTTTAGCTTTGTATATATACAAGAATTTACACACACATATGATACAATTATCGGATCGTTTGCTTGCTATGGAGGAATCAGCTACAATAGCTATGTCTCGTATTTCGAGAGAGTTGAAAGCTGCTGGTAAGGATGTGATTTCCTTGAGTTTGGGTGAACCTGATTTTTTTACACCGGAATTCATCAAGGACGCTGCCAAAGAAGCCTTAGATCAGAATTATACCATGTATACTCCTGTTGCTGGGTATGATGAATTGAGAGAAAGTATTTCTTTAAAATTTAAGCGCGACAATGGGTTGAACTATACCAAAGAGCAAATTGTAGTTTCTACAGGAGCAAAACAATCCATCGCAAATGCTGTGTTAAGCTGTATCAATCCTGGAGATGAAGTAATTATACCTGCTCCTTACTGGGTTTCATACATCGAAATCGTGAAGGTTGCTGAAGGTATTCCAGTAATCGTACAAGCAGGAATTGAAACGGATTTCAAAATAACTTCGAAACAATTCGAAGATGCGATTACCCCAAAAACGAAGATGATGATTTTTTCTTCGCCTTGTAATCCAACAGGTTCATTGTACAGTCAAGAAGAATTGAGAGGTTTGGCAGATGTGCTAGTTAAAAATCCTTCGATAGTTGTTATTTCAGATGAAATTTATGAGCACATTAATTTCGTTGGAAAACACCAAAGTTTAGCTCAGTTTCCAGAGATTTTCGACCAAGTAATTACGATTAATGGTGTGTCCAAAGCTTGGGCCATGACAGGATGGAGGCTTGGTTACATAGGTGCTTCTAAGTTGATTGCTGACGCGTGTAACAAAGTACAAGGTCAATTTACTTCTGCTACTTGTTCGATTGCGCAACGTGCTTCTATTGCTGCTATGAAAGCTGATCCTGCTGTGTTGAATGAGATGATTAAAGCGTTTAAAAGTCGTAGAGATTTAGTGCTTAGTTTATTAAAAGAAATGCCAGGTGTGAAAGCAAATACTCCAGAAGGTGCATTTTATATTTTTCCAGACATAACTTATTTCATAGGTAAAAAATACAAGGATACTACTATCACAAGTGCGCACGATTTGTGTTTGTACTTGTTAAGTGAAGCAATGGTTGCTTTAGTGAGCGGAGAATCTTTTGGAGCTAATAATTGCATCCGAATTTCTTACGCTGCATCAGAGGAAACCTTGGTAAAAGCAATGACTCGTGTAAAAGAAGCCCTAGCGAAATTAGCATAATGAATATTCAAGCTGTTTTTTCCCAATTCGCAAACAAACGTATCGCTATTCTTGGCGATGTTATGTTGGATGCGTATGTGATTGGTTCAGTGACGCGTATTAGTCCTGAAGCACCAGTTCCAATTGTAAGTTTATCCAAAAAAGAAAACCGCTTAGGTGGTGCTGCAAATGTGGCATTAAACATCGTTTCACTCGGAGCAGAAGCAATTGTTTGTTCCATAGTTGGAGATGATACGGAAGGCGAGGAGTTGATTCAAATATTTGATCAAGAAAAAGTAAATTCTTCGGGTGTTGTAAGAAGTAAGAGTCGCAAAACAACCGTTAAAACCCGTATTATTGGGAATAATCAACAATTATTGCGTGTTGATTCAGAACAAATTAATCCTATTTCAACGGAAGAAGAAAATCAATTGATTCAAAAAGTGTCAGATTTAATACACACAGGAATTGATGCCTTGATTTTTGAAGATTATAACAAAGGGGTATTGACGGAACGAGTAATTACCGAAGTGTTACGTTTATGTAAATCTGCTAATATTCCAACAACGGTTGACCCAAAACGGGATAATTTCTTTGCCTATAAAGGTGTTACTTTGTTTAAACCAAACTTAAAAGAGTTAAAAGAAGGTTTGAATCTACACTTCGATATTTCCAACAAAGAAGCGTTTGAGAATGCTGTATTACAATTAGAAGAAAAACTAGAAAACGAAAATACGTTCATTACACTCTCCGAACATGGAGTTTTTATAAAATCTCCACACGAAAAAATCTATATTCCTGCGCACATCAGAAACATTGCAGACGTCAGTGGTGCAGGAGATACAGTAATTAGTGTTGCTACACTTTGTCTAGCAATAGGATTACCAATCGAAAAAGTAGCAGCATATGCCAATCTAGCCGGAGGTTTAGTGTGTGAAAAAAGTGGGGTAGTGAGTATTG